>Ga0157372_10005907_pt1 | contig 13032 bp, 12 predicted proteins | sample C55metaG_FD_115307 | JGI IMG/M metagenome (GOLD analysis project Ga0157372, IMG submission 115307) | Corn rhizosphere microbial communities from Kellogg Biological Station, Michigan, USA - C5-5 metaG | ecosystem: Host-associated > Plants > Roots > Rhizosphere > Soil | place: USA: Michigan... | reverse complement strand
CCGCTATGCGGAATGCACCACGGGCACCTGCGGCTTCCAGACCTATATCTTGCCAGGGCGCCCGCGGACCATCGCGCTCACCTTCTCGCAGAAGTTCTAGCCTGCGGATACTGCCCGGCGTGCCGCTCAGCGCGCGGCTGCTGCGGCCGTCTGGGCGCGCGGAGGGACGCCGCGCGATGCCCGGATTTTGCGAGATGTCGCGAGCGGGATTGGCGCGCCACGCGCAAGAGGGAAAGCGCCAGCACTGTTGCGAACAGGAGCACGGCACAAGCTGCCGCGAATGCGATTATGGCCAGCAGAGCGCCGCCCATCTCGGCGGCGTTGAAATGAAACCCGTATGTCATGCCTGAGGTCTACTGCCCTTCTTTGTTGTTACTCGTGCCCAGACGCCTTCTCCGCGCGCTTCGGGGCGAAGTGTTCGCGCGCCACCGCCAGTTCGAAATTCAGGGAGCAAAAGGCGGAGAAGATCACGAAGATCAGCGCCGCCCAGCTGGTCCAGCGGTTCCCCATGCCGGTGACCGCCGCGCCGTAGAGCATTGAGGCCAGCGCGAAGCACACGATGGTGAGGCCCCATATGACGCGCATCGCCGGCGTGAGACTGGAGATCGAAAGATGCGCACCAAGCATGCGGGTGAAAACGGTGACCGCCACCAGGCCGGAATTGCTGATGGTGATGAACAGAAGGTCCGGCGCCCAGTTGTCGTCCCAGTCGGGGGCAGAGCGCGCGGCGTAATGCAACAGCAGATGGCAAAGCAGCGGCATCAGCCCAATGACCAGACCCGCCGCCCAATCGCACCAGGCTATTTTGAACGCGTGCTCTGGGGATTCAGGCCGCCTGCCCACCTTCTTCCGGTTGCGAAGAGAGGGCGCATCATCGGCATCGCCGTCTCCGCCCTCGTGCATCAGCGAGGCAAAGTAATCGGAAGCGGAGCTCATCGGTCCCGCTTCTTTCGTTTGGCGCGACGGCTGCGGTCCGCCGGCGCATTGAGGGCAAAGACATTGCGGCGGTCCTTCGCCTTGGCGATGCGTCCGGTGCGCACCAGCCGCCACAGCTTGTTCTGCAGCACGCGCCGCTTCTGGATGATGCCGAAACCGCGGTAGAGGCCGATCAGCACCTGGTCGAGGTCGGCGTGTCCGCCGCACGCTGCAAGCACCGCCAGGATCTGCCGCTCCAGTTCGTCGCTGCGGCCGCCCTTCAGTTCCTTGAGCAGCGCGGGGGGCAAATCCGCATCTGCGTCCACAACGGCGACGCTATGGTTTCTGGTAGCAGGGACACCCAGCAATCCTTCCAAACCCCGCGCATGCTCGATCCAGCGCGAGAACCGGCCTCGCTCCTCGGAGGAAATGCCCGGGCGTTGCTGCGCCTGCGTCAGGTTCGCGCTCAACTCGGCGAGGAAGCCGAGATGGTCCTGTCGCTGCACCAGCCTGCCGCCCATGGAGGTGTCCCCAATTTCGGCATTTCCATTGCACGTTTTTCACGTCTTCGCAAGTTATTCGGCGATGTTTCTGCGCAATTTCTGCGTATGCCATTGCCGAAACCCGCCAGTGATGCGGAGTCTGTGACATGGAGAGGGAAGCTGGTGCCGCCTGGGTGACTCGAACACCCGACCCACGCATTACGAATGCGTTGCTCTACCGGCTGAGCTAAGGCGGCACGGGCCCGATGAGATACTCAACCGGCGTGGCAATGGCAATCCACCAATACCGATTGATAGCTGCGCCGGGGGCCTCAGCCGCGGGCGCGCTCCAATCGATGAAAGACGAAGATCAGGCGGCTTCTGCAGCCTGCGACGGCGGTTCGACCTGGCGCCGCCAGTGGGAAAGCAGCGAGATCGCGGCGTTGTCCGGCACGTCATCGTACGCCGCGAGACGGCGATAGTGCTCGTCTACGTCCGCCGATGGGCTGCTCAACACGGCGAGCGCCGAAAAGGTCGGTCGCGACAGGCCGGCGCCACGGCACAGTACTGCCAGCGTGGTGGCGGAGCTGTCTGCGACGATGCGGGCGGCTGTTGGCTGCGGAACGTGCAGGTGGGCGGATAGCACCGGCGCAATATCATCGATATCCGCGACGCGAAGCCCGGCCAGAAGAGCGCTTTCGCCGCAAACGTCTTCTGTCGCGCCCCCATGGAAGGCAGCGCCGTTGCGCGCAAGGATCTCGGCACGCACCTCCGAAGAAGCATCGAAGATAAGCGCGTTCAAAATCGGAAGTGGAATACCAGGCTTTTTCGCAAATCGCTCCGCGAGCAGCGCGCGTCCCTCCGGCTCGATGTCGGCGAGCGATTTTTCCAGCAGCGCTTCGAAGGGTTCGCGCATGGCCTCGGGATAGGTGGAGGGCCAGTCGAGCAGCAGGCCGGCGACTTCGTTCGTGAGCTCTCGGCGCGCAGCCGCGCTTGTTTCGGCTGCGAGTTCCACCAGACGGTTGAGCCGTTCGCGTGGAGAGATCGATTTCATAGGCAGCAGGGTTAACGCAGAGCGGTTAACACTCTGTGGCCAACGATGGCGCGTCAGCTTCCGATGATGGCCCAACTATCCGGAAAGAAGCCGTTGAAATTGGTGCGCAGGGCTACGGAATAGGCCCCGATCGCGTCCACCACGATGTAATCGCCTGGCCTGGTATCTTCAGGAAGCATCAGCGGCCGCGGCAGCACGTCCAGTGTGTCGCAGGTGGGTCCGTAGACGCGGAAGGGTGAATGCCCGGTGGACCGCAGATGCCCTTCGGCGCGCAATACTGCCTGCCCGGTCCCATCGAGCCGGAATACACGCAACGGATAATCGGCCGTCCAGCCCGGCAACGTCAGTTCATCGAAGCTGCCGTAGATGCCATCGTTCAGGTACAGCTTGTCGTCCTTGCGGAGCACGACTTGGGTGACCAGCGAAACGCCCTCGGCGATCAGCGCGCGCCCCGGCTCGCACAACAGCTTTGGCTTGTTCGGCAAGGTCGCGAGCGCTTCGCGAATAGTGTCGAAGTACCAGTGATACGGCGGCACGTCGTTGTTGTGATAAGGCCCGGGAAATCCACCGCCGATATCGAGTGCCGCAATCGCGATGCCCGCCAGTTCCTCGGTGCGGCGCGCCATTTCGATGGCCTGCGCATACGAAAACGGCGACAGGCATTGCGAGCCGACGTGAAAGGTGATGCCCGGGGTCGCGCCGACCTCGGCCACACGCTTCAGCAAACGCGCTCCATCTTCCGCTGTGGTGCCGAATTTGCTGGAAAGCTCGAGCAGCGCACCGCCCAGCGGGGTGGAAAGGCGCACAAAAATCCGCAAGCCTTTGCCGCCATCTGTTTCCGCAAGCAGCTTGTCGAGTTCAAAATCGCAATCGACGACGTAATCCGTCACGCCGTGCTTGTGGAAGGCGCTGCGGGCCGCACCCGCAATGCGAACGGGCGCCATGAAATGACAGACCGCATCGGGAAAACGTTCGCGCACCAATTCTATTTCGGCAAGCGACGCGGTATCGAAGTGGCGCGTGCCGGCGGCGTAAACCTGATCCAGCACCTGGGGCGCCGGGTTGGCCTTCACCGCATAGAGCGCATCGCCGGGAAAATCCTTGAACCGCGCTGCAGCTGCCGCAAAATGTTCCGGGAAAAGGCAGTAGACCGGGAGCGTGGGTCGCATCAGCGCGACCAAATCCTCGACGCTCGCGAACCGCGCCAGGGCGCCGGATATCTGCGCGGTGAGGAGCGCTTCCGGTTTTGCAATGTCGTTCATTCGATTCTCCAGCCCTCGCGCCGCATAGAGGCAGCGCGAATCGGGGTCAACTCAGGCCCCGAGAGGCTGGCGTTGTTAAGAATGGGTTTACCAGCCGGCATTAACCATTGATTCACGGCCGTAAATCAGCCCTTCAGCAGTTGCGGCTTTGTTCCAGAAATTCCTAGGTATAGAGGTCTCGAATCCAAATATAGACCCAAGCCACTCAATTTCTTGTGCTTTTTCCATTGACGAAAGTCCGTGGCCCATGCTATCCCATGAATTCCCATACACCGGATGCACGGCGTCCGGCAGGGGGAGGCGGTCCCAGGTCCGGGTGTTCAGGAGGGGCAACCGCCGGGACAGGGGCGCGGGGCCGTGCAGCGGTTCGTTGGGAAATTCATCAACAAGCTGGACGCCAAGGGTCGCGTCAGCGTTCCCGCGCAATTCCGCCAGGTTCTTTCTGCCCAGCAAAATGGCGGCTTCTACTGCATCCGCTCGGTCGGCCATCCGGCGCTGAATGGCTTCGGCGAGGCCCTGTTCGCGGAAGCCGACGAGCGCCTCAAAAGCTTCAACCCCATTTTCAGCCGCGATTACGCGGCGCAGGCCACCGCGCTGTTTGCGCAAGCTCGCTATCTCGAACTTGATGACGATGGCCGTGTGCGCCTGCCCGACGAACTGGTGGCGCATGCTGGCATCGAAGATCGCATTCTGTTTGCCGGTCTCGACCGCATGTTCGAAATTTGGAACCCGGCGACGTTCGAGCCTGTCGAGCGCGCGCGCATCGAGCAGATGCAGCGCGCCTATGAAGCGGGGACGTTATGAGCGGCGGCCACGTCCCCGTAATGCTGGACGCTGTTGTTGAGGCTATCGAGCCGCGGGACGGTGGCCGCTACATCGACGGAACCTTCGGCGGCGGCGGCTACACGCGTGCCCTGCTTGAAAAGGCGGAATGCCGCGTGCTCGCCATCGACCGCGATCCGGAAGCGATCGCGCGCGGCGCAGAACTGGCTGGCAACTACGGCGGCCGGCTGATGCTGGCGCTGGGCAACTTCTCTGAAATGGATTCGCTGCTCGCCGAGACGGACGACACGCATGCCGATGGCGTCATGCTTGATCTCGGGATCTCATCTTATCAGGTGGATGCGCCGGACCGCGGCTTTTCCTTCCGGGAAGATGGCCCGCTTGACATGCGCATGAGCAAGAGTGGGCCTTCCGCGGCCGATCTGGTCAACACCGCCGATGAGAACACATTGGCCGATATCATCTGGGGCTTCGGCGAAGAGCGGCATGCCCGCCGCATCGCCCGCGCCATTGTGGCGGCACGCCCTCTCGCCCGCACCCGCGAACTGGCGGACGTTGTCGCGAAGGCGCTGGGGCCGGCCGCTGCGCGCCAACCCATTCATCCGGCCACACGCACGTTCCAGGCATTGCGCATCTACGTGAACGATGAACTGGGCGAACTGGAGCGTGGGCTGGCTGCCGCCGAGCGTGTTTTGAAGGCGGGCGGCCGGCTCGCTGTGGTTGCCTTTCACTCGCTCGAAGATCGCATGGTGAAGCGTTTCCTCACGGAGCGCAGCCGGCCGGCATCCGCTTCGCGCCACGCGCCTGACGCGAAGAGCCGCAGCCGGCAGACCTTCCGGCTTTTATGGTCCGGTGCCCGCATGCCCGCTTCCGAGGAAATCGCACGCAACCCCCGCGCCCGTTCGGCCCGCCTTCGCGCCGCCGAACGCACCGCGCTCGCGGCCTGAAGGAGAACGACAATGATCCGCGTCATCAACTTCTTCTGCTTCGCCTTATCCGCTCTCGCCTGCCTGGCGCTTTACCAGGTCTCGGAGCAGACGCGCGTGGCGCGCCTGCAGCTGGTGTCGATCCATCGTCACATCGCGGAGGAGCGGCAGCTCGCCGAAACCCTGCAGGCGGAGTGGGCGCGGGTTTCCGCGCCTGCCCAGATCGGTCACGCCTCCGAAGTTTCGACCACGGATGACGACAGGCCGGCCATCGTGCTTGCCTCGACAAGCCTGCTGCCACGGCGCGGGGACAATGTGGTTGCCGACGCAGAGCTGAGGTCCGCCAGTGCCGTGGTAGCCGCGCCGGACAACGCCGGTGCGCCGGGCATGGCTGGCAACTGAATGGCATGAGTGCCTCTCCGACCATCGTGCAGCGGCGGATTGGCATTGCTGCGGTTGCCTGCGTTCTCGCTTTCACCCTGATCGGAGTGCGCCTGCTTCACCTCACGCTGCTGCATGGTGCGCCAGCCAACGCTGCCGTTCTGTCGCCGCGCGCCGTGGCCAGCCGCGCCGATATCCTGGATCGAAACGGAGAACTGCTGGCGCGCGATCTGATCACGCACGATCTCTCGGTTGAGCCGTACATGCTTTCCGATGCCGCGGCGGCCGCCCATGAACTCGCGCTGGCCACGGGCGCCAACGAGCAGCGGCTGCTGCGGGAAATGGAGGATCGGCGCAAGCCCAATCAATTCGTGCTGGTGGCGCGGCAGGTCACGCCGGACGTGCAGGACAGCCTGACCGAACTCGGCCTGTCCGGTCTCGAATTCGATCCGGCGATGAAGCGCTATTACCCCCTTGGGCTCGCGGCATCGCAGGTCATCGGCCAAACCGATGCGGACGGCAAGGGCGTGACCGGCATCGAACTTGGCCTCGACAAATCCTTGCGGCGGGGACAGCGCGCCCAGCTCTCGCTCGATATGCGCATCCAGTACGTGCTGACCGAGCAGGCGCAGGAGGCCCTGAGCGAATACAATGCGCGCGCTGCCGGCGGCATCGTGCTGAACGTCAACAGCGGCGAAATTCTTGCCATGACGTCGCTGCGCGATCCAAGCGCGCCGCCGGAGCCGCACGACCGCGGCAATCCGGACCGCAACCGGATGCTGCGCGACGTTTATGAACTTGGGTCGGTGTTCAAGATTTTCGCGTTCACGCTGGCGATGCAGGATCACACCGTCCGCCTCGACCAGTCTCTGCCGATCGGCAGCGGCTTCAAGGTGGGACGCTACACCATCCACGACGCCGAGCACATGCCGGCGACACTCACCGTGCGGGATGTTCTGGCGCAATCTTCCAATGCGGGCACGGCGCAGATCGCGTTGCGCTCGGGGCCAGAGCGACAGCAGGCGTTCCTGCGATCCATGGGTCTGCTGTCGCGGGTGCGCTCGGAAGATCCGGAAGGCGCCAAGCCGCTCTTTCCGCGGCACTGGGGACAAATCGAAACAGCCACGGTCGGCTTCGGCCACGGCATTTCGGTGAGCCCGCTGTCCTTCGTCACCGCTGCCGCGACCGTGGTGAACGGAGGCCGCCGGATCACGCCGACGTTCTTGAAGCAAAATCATGATCGCCGGGGCGAACAGGTGATTTCGCCGGAAGCGAGCGCCACCATGCGCCAGTTGCTCCGTTATGTGGTGACCGACGGCACCGGCAAGCTCGCGGACGTGCCGGGCTACAATATTGGCGGAAAGACCGGCTCGGCGGAAAAGACCACCGGCCGCCATTACGTCGCGCACAAGCTGCTGACCTCGTTCTGCGCGGTCTTTCCCATCGACAACCCGAAATACATCGTGTTCGTGTTGCTGGACGAACCGCATGGCGCGAACGCCAGCGGCGTCATGGCGCTGGCCGGCCATACGGCGGCGCCACTCGCTGGCCGCGTGGTGGCGAAGATTGCACCGATGCTGGGCGTTCCGATGGAGGGGCCGGCGTTTTGACCGAGCAACTCCACAATGGAAACACAAACAAGAACGATACTGGATGTGGGTAATGTGGGCCGTTACAAAATGGATGCCCCCGCCGAATTCATCGGGCTTGCGAGCGACAGCCGCGATGTAAGGCCCGGCTATCTGTTTGCCGCGCTGCCGGGTTCGCGCGCGGACGGCGGCGCCTTTCTGGCCGATGCCGTTGCGCGCGGCGCTGTCGCCGTGCTTGGCCGGCCCGAGCTGGCCGCGCGCGCCCGCGAATTGGGCGTGCAATTCCTTGCCGATGAAAATCCCCGCCTACGGTTGGCGCATCTGGCCGCCTCGTTCTATCGCGGGCAGCCGTCGATTATTGCCGCGGTGACCGGCACCAACGGAAAAACATCCGTTGCGGTATTCCTGCGGCAAATCTGGGCCAGTGAAGGTATTCGCGCCGCAAGCCTCGGCACCGTGGGCCTGGTGACGCCGGAGGGCGAAAGCGCAGTCGCGCACACCACGCCCGATCCGATTGCGCTTCACCGGCTGCTTGCGGAGCTGCGGCGCAATCGGATCGATCATCTGGCGCTGGAAGCCTCCAGCCACGGCCTCGATCAGTACCGGCTGGACGGCGTCCAGATTTCCGCTGCGGCGTTCACGAATATCACCCGCGACCATCTGGATTACCACGAGACATTCGAGGCTTATCTCCAGGCGAAGCTGCGCCTGTTCAGCGAACTGGTTCGGGACGGCGGCATCGCGGTGGTGAACGCCGATGTCGCCCACTCCGAAGATTTCGCGGCGGCGGCGAGTGCGCGGAAAGTGACGCTCTTCACAGTGGGTTCGCGCGGCGAAGGCCTCAAGTTGATTTCGCGGGAACCGCGAACCGACGGGCAGGACTTGCGCGTTCTTTACCGCGGAACGGCGCGGGAGATCGCCTTGCCTCTCGTCGGCGAGGTTCAGGCCTCGGACGTTTTGGTGGCGGCCGGCCTGGCGCTGGGGCTCGGAGAACCGGAAGAGAAGGTGTTCGCAGCATTGGCCAGCTTGCGCGGCGCACCGGGCCGGCTGGAGAACGTGGCGCATGCCCCGACCGGCGCCCCCATTTATGTCGATTACGCGCATACGCCCGACGCGCTCGAAACCGTGCTCATCGCCTTGCGCCCGCACGTGAAGGGCAAGCTTCACGTGATTTTCGGCTGCGGCGGAGACCGCGACAAAGGCAAGCGGCCGCTGATGGGTATGGCCGCGGCGCGCCATGCCGATGCCGTGATCGTCACCGACGACAATCCGCGCAGCGAAGATGCGAGCGCGATCCGTCGCGCAGCCTTGGCGGGCTGTCCGGAGGCGAAGGAAATCGGCGATCGCGCCGAGGCCATTCGCGCCGGCATTGCATCGCTCGCAATCGACGATGTGCTGGTGATCGCGGGAAAGGGCCACGAGAGCGGCCAGATCATCGGCAGCGAGACGCGTCCGTTCTCGGATCGCGATGAAGCGATCGAAGCGGCGCGCGCGTTGGGCGGCGGTGCAGCGGAGGAAACTTCGTGACGCCGTTATGGACATCTGTTGAAGCCGAAGCGGCCACCTTGGGCCACGCAAACGCGCCGTTCACCGCGGCGGGGATCTCCATCGATACGCGCACACTGAAGCCCGGCGATCTGTTCGTGGCGCTCAAGGGCGACGCGCGGGATGGGCATGTCTTCGTGGGCGCTGCACTGGACGCCAAAGCCTCCGCTGCGCTCGTGTCTCATACGCCCGAAAAGGCAAACGGCCCGCTGCTCACCGTGGCGAACACGCTGCGGGGGCTGGAAGATTTGGGGCGCGCCGCCCGGGCCCGCAGCCACGCCAGGATCCTCGCGGTCACCGGCAGCGCCGGAAAAACCACCACCAAGGAAATGCTGCGTCTGGCCTGCGGCGCGCTGGGCAGCACGCATGCGTCGAGTGCGTCCTACAACAACCATTGGGGCGTGCCGCTGTCGCTCGCGTCTCTGCCGCGGGAGGCGGAATACGGCATTTTCGAAATCGGCATGAATCATTTCGGGGAAATTCGATCGCTGGTTGGGTTCGTAAGGCCCCACGCGGCATTGATCACGACGATAGCGCCGGCGCATCTGGAGTTCTTCGGCTCCTGTGAGGCCATTGCCGATGCCAAGTCCGAAATCTTCGAAGGCATCGTCGCCGGTGGCGCCGCCGTCATTCCCGCCGACAGCCCCTATGCCGAGCGGCTGCGCGCGCGCGCGAAGCTGGCGAATGTCAGCCATATTCTGTCTTTCGGCTCGGGCGCTCATATCGAGGCGCGCATCGCCTCTGTCCAGAATGTCTCGGAGGGCATGCGGGTGGAAGCCGAGGTGCTGGGGCGCCAGGTGCACTTCCGGCTGCAGGCCTCCGGCGCGCACCTCGCGGGCAACGCCGTGGGCGCCCTGCTCACCGTGGCGGCGCTTGATGGTGATGTGCTGAACGCCGCCGCGGCTTTGTCCGATTTTTCCGCGCTCAAAGGCCGCGGCGCGCGCGCGCAAATCCCGTTTGGCAACGGTCGCATCGAGTTGATCGACGAGAGCTACAACGCCAATCCGGCTTCGATGGCAGCGGCGCTGGATTCCCTGGCAGCGGCGCAGCCGCAAGCCGGAGGCCGCCGCATTGCGGTGCTCGGCGATATGCTGGAGCTCGGCGCGGACGCGCCTGCGCTGCATGCGAGCCTGGCAAGCGACATCGAATCCGCGCATATCGATCTGGTATTCGCCTGCGGACCGCTGGTGCAGGCATTGTGGGATGCGTTGCCGATGTCGCGCTGCGGCGCGTATGCTGAAAACTCCGCTGCGCTTGCGCCGCAGCTTCTGAGCGCGCTGCGGCCCGGCGATGTCGTTCTGGTGAAGGGCTCCTTCGGCAGCCGCATGTCCGCAATCGTTGAGGCATTGAAAGCGCCAGTCGGGGGAGAGGCGGCATGATTCCCTACTTCCTCGTTCACCTGCCCGGACACACGGCTTTCCTCAACATCTTCCGTTACATCACTTTCCGCGCCGGCGGCGCGATCATGACGGCTCTGCTGATCGCGTTCCTTATCGGCCCGCGCACCATCGAGTGGCTGCGCGAGCGACAGGGAAAAGGCCAGCCCATCCGTACAGACGGGCCGCAACGCCACATTGTGGAAAAGGCGGGGACACCCACCATGGGCGGCCTGCTCATTCTTATTTCCTCCGCCGTGGCGACTTTGCTCTGGGCCGATCTCACCGATCCCTATGTCTGGGTGGTGCTGTTCGTCACCGTGAGTTTCGGCATTCTCGGATTCGCGGACGATTACCTGAAAGTGGTCAAGCGCTCGCCGGAAGGGGTGCGCGGCAAGATGAAACTGCTGGTGCAATTCGCGGTCGCATTCATTGCCGGCTTTGTCGTCATGAGGCTCGAGGAGCGCGCGCTTGCTGGCGCGGTGGCGGTTCCGTTCCTGAAAACGGCGCTGGTGCACCTGAGCTGGGCTTTCCTTATCTTCGGTGCGCTGGTGATCGTGGGCGCATCGAATGCCGTGAATCTCACCGACGGCCTGGACGGCCTTGCCATCGTGCCGGTGATGATCGCGGCGCTGGCGTTTGCGCTGATTTCTTATCTGGTCGGCAACGTGAAATTCGCCGACTACCTCCAGCTCCACTACGTGGCCGGCACCGGCGAGCTTGCCGTTTTTCTCGCCGCGTTGCTGGGCGCGGGGCTCGGCTTCCTCTGGTACAATGCGCCGCCGGCCATGGTCTTCATGGGCGACACGGGTTCATTGGCGCTGGGTGGCGCCTTGGGTTCTGTTGCAGTGGCAACCAAGCACGAGATCGTGCTGGCCATCGTGGGCGGCCTGTTCGTAATGGAAGCTGTTTCCGTGATCGTGCAGGTGGCATCGTTCAAGATGACCGGCAAGCGCGTGTTTCGCATGGCGCCCATCCATCACCATTTCGAGCAGCTCGGCTGGCGCGAGCCCACCATCGTGATTCGCTTCTGGATCATCTCCGTGGTGCTGGCGCTGATCGGCCTCTCCACGCTGAAGCTGAGGTGACGCGATGATCGTGCCCCGCAGCTTCGCAAACCAGGATGTCGGCGCGTTCGGGCTGGCGCGCACGGGAATTTCTGCGGCGCGCGCCCTCATTGCCGGCGGCGCGCGTGTCTTCGCCTGGGACGACGGCGAGGATTCGCGGCGTGCGGCGGCTCAGCTGGGCGCTCGCGTTCAGGAATTCGCGACCTGGCCGTGGCAGCGCTTGGCCTCATTGATCCTCAGCCCCGGCGTGCCCCTGACGCATCCCGCGCCGCATGCGGTGGTGAATGCCGCGCGCGCCGCGAATGTCGAAATCATCGGCGACGTGGAGCTGTTCGCCCGCGAGTTGCGCGCAGGCACGTCTACGCCGCCGCTTGCCGCCATCACGGGCACGAACGGTAAATCCACCACCACCGCGTTGATCGGGCACATTCTCTCCTCCTGCGGCTACGCGGCCGAGGTCGGCGGCAATATCGGCAGGCCGGTGCTGGACCTGAACGCGCTCGCCCCGCGCACCGCTTATGTGCTGGAGGTTTCTTCATACCAGGTGGAGCTGTCGCCGGGGCTTCAGCCGGATGTGGCGGTGCTCACCAATCTTTCGCCCGATCATCTCGATCGTCACGGGACGATGAAGAACTACGCCGCGGTCAAGGCGCGGCTGCTGCAACAAACCAAACCAGGTGGAACGGTTTGCATCGGCGTCGACGATTCTCACTCGGCGGCCATTCATTCGCGCTTCGCGGCCGGTGAAGGGCGGGAGACGATCCCGGTTTCGGTGGGCAAAGTGCTGGGGCGCGGCGTGTTTGTGCTCGACGGCATTCTCTATGACGCGCAGGCCTCGAACACAGCGAAGGTGACCGATCTGCGCAATGCCGCCCGGCTGCCCGGCGCCCACAATTGGCAGAATGCGGCGCTTGCCTATGCCGCCACGCGTGGACTGGTGCAGAACCGGCAGGCCATCGCCGATGCCATCGCCAGCTTCCCCGGCCTGCCGCATCGGATCGAAGATGTCGGCCGTATCGGCAAAATCCGGTTCATCAACGATTCCAAGGCGACCAATGCCGATGCCGCAGAGCGGGCGCTCAAGTGCTTCAGCGACATTTTCTGGATCGCCGGAGGGCGGCCGAAATCAGGTGGCATTGCCGGCCTCGCGCCGCACTTCCAGCGCATTCGCAAGGCGTATCTGATCGGAGAAGCGGCCGAGGAATTCGCGCACACGCTGGGCGACGTGCCCCATGAACTCTGTGGCACATTGGACAAGGCCGTCGAGGCGGCCGCTCACGATGCGCAGCTGTCGAATGCCGGCGGCCCGGTGGTGCTGCTGTCTCCGGCGTGCGCCTCGTTCGACCAGTTTCGCGACTACGAGCACCGCGGCGACAGCTTCCGCGCGCTCGTCCGCGAGCTTTCAACCCATTCCATGCGGGAAGCCTCATGAGCCTGTCGCGCGACAATCGCAGCCGGATTGCAGACTGGTGGTGGACGGTGGATCGGGCGGCGCTGGGCGCGCTGTTCGGGCTTGTGGCCATCGGCCTGGTGTTGGCATTTGCGGCGAGCCCTGCCGCGACCGCGCACAATTCGCTGCAGGCGGGCAACTTCCATTTTGCCCTGAAGCAGATTCTGTTCGCGATTGTCGCGGGCCTGATCGTGGCGGGCGG
>Ga0157372_10005906_pt1 | contig 13032 bp, 13 predicted proteins | sample C55metaG_FD_115307 | JGI IMG/M metagenome (GOLD analysis project Ga0157372, IMG submission 115307) | Corn rhizosphere microbial communities from Kellogg Biological Station, Michigan, USA - C5-5 metaG | ecosystem: Host-associated > Plants > Roots > Rhizosphere > Soil | place: USA: Michigan... | reverse complement strand
CTCAAACACAGATGCTCGAGCGTCTCGGGTTCGGCGACGTCATGCATTACGGCCGCATTTCCGAGTACGAACAAGACAAACGCGAACCGGCACTCATGACCCTGCTCGCCTACGCTCACGCTGCAGGTGTTCATCTGGAAGACCTCGTCGACGATGACCTCGAACTCCCACGCAAGCTGCCCGGCACCGTCAACTATCGCGGCATCAAATCCCGCCGGAAATAGGTCTTATAGTCCTATACAGTCTAATGCGCTAATATCTCGGCTTCGTGCGCAAAGTCTTCCGAATGGTGCTTCTTGTAGTACTGGGGATCGTGGTGGGAACGATCGCCTACGAAGGAATCATGTTCGCGCGTGTGTTGTGGCTGCGCAATCACAATCCTTCGTCGACGTCGTTAATCGACACGCGCATAAGAGAAGCACAAGCTAAAGGGCAACAACCGAAGCGCGAACAGGTTTGGGTGCCGCTTGAAAGAATCTCGCCGAACCTCCAGCGTGCAGTGCTCGCCGGTGAGGACACTAATTTTCTAACTCATCGCGGTTTCGATTACGAAGCCATCCAGAAAGCATGGGAACAGGCACAACGGGAAGCTGCTCGCGAAGCCAAGGCGGAAGGAGAAAATGACGACTGGCTTCCAAGCCTGCCTGAGTTCAGGCGCGGTGCTTCGACCGTAAGCCAGCAGCTCGCCAAGAACCTCTACCTCTCTACACAGCGCTCGTTTTTTAGAAAAGGCCAGGAAGCAGCGTTGACGATTATGCTCGAGCGCACGCTGACCAAGCGTCGCATTCTCGAAATCTATTTGAATGTGATCGAGTGGGGCGACGGAATTTACGGGGCTGAAGCTGCGTCGCTGCGCTACTTTCGCAAGCCGGCGTCGTCGTTAAGTGTGAACGAAGCCGCATTTCTCTCCGCGATGATCCCCAACCCGCGCACCGTCTACAACCCCCAAATCAACCCCCGCCGCGTCGCTCGCCGCCAGCGCATCATCCTGCGCGGGATGGGGGCGATCAAGCTACCTTGACCGGTGAAATGAGCCACAAAAAGGCACATAAGACACCAAAAACCGATATTCTTATTTGTGCTTTTTTGCGGCTGTAGATCCGATGGTGAAGGATTTAATGAAACGCGTGACGTTCTCGTCTTCGGCCGTGTAAAACGCGGTCGCGACGTACATCTGCCGCTTATTGTTAACGACTTTGGTAAAAATGCGCACGTAGCCGGGAACGGTGCAGGAGCTCAAATCGAATTCACTACCTGTGTATCCACTCCTCGAAATGTCCTTTTCATTTTCGAGCTCACACGAGAAAGTCGTAGGCCGGCCGACACTCTTGGCGCGTGCCTCGTAACCCTCCTTAACGCCCTCCACGTAACGACGCATGCTGTAGGCAAGTGCGTCTCTGTCCGTTTCACCCTCCGTGGGTCCGGTCACCCACGTTATTGAAAACACTGATTCGCCATCGCGGACCATGTAAACGTGTGTATCCACGGTTTCGGTGCCGGACGGAACCTGTATCGTTCGCCTGTCGCCGCCTTGCGGGACAAGCGCTGAAAAATTTTCTCCCTCGGGCTGTAGCGGTCCCCAGTCCTTATGAGTCGCGCTTAACGCCCAGGCAGAATCTGCGTCGCCGACAGCAGGTGTCTCCGGGGCAGGTGCAGCCTCGACATTGCGCGTCAACAAGTTTAGATTCGTCAGTTCTGGTCTCGGGCGGTTCTCGGCGGGTTTCGCTAAAGAAGTCGAAGGTAAACTCACCACCGGATTGAGTCTAAGAGCTTGGGCTTTGACGAACTCCCACGGCGCTGTCGGATGCTCAGCTTGCCACAGCCCGCGCCGCTCGCTTCGCGCTGCAACTTCAGACTGTTGATAAATCTCACGATCGGGAACACTCAACCGGCTCACGTTGTTCACGTCAAACCACGCCGCACCGTCACGAATCATTTGTGCACCGATGTCTGCGTCATTCAACAACACTCGTCCCGTGAGACTACTGTCCGCAGAGATGCCGGAGTATTCAACCAACACCGACTTGTCAAAAACGAGATCCGCTAGATGCTTCTTCGACACGTCCCCAAACGTCTGGTCCATCTCTGGTGCATCGACGCCGAGCAGCTTGACTCGTACTGGTCGATTGAGATTGAGAATCGTGATCACGTCGCCGCTGTTGACTTCGATCACCTTTCCAAACAACGAAGCCGCCCGGGCGGACGGCACGAATACGCCCAGAACGGCAAACAGCAACACAAGATGCACCAAATACCGCATTAAATTGCAAACTCTTTCGCGAGCTTCAATTCGGCCTTACGCAGCTCGAAGCGAGCACGACCCAGATTGCCTTGCGGGTTCATCGCGAGCACAACGAAGTAATCACGACTCAAAAGCCGCATCACCATTACCGCACCCTCGAGCGAGATCACGAGTTCACGCAATCCACCAAGGCCTGTGTCGTTGCCTGCGCGCTGAGCACTTCGCACGAGCGATGTAAACTCAGCCGCCGCGACGTCGAGGTTTGCGTCCAGGCCGGCTTCGCCAAGAACTTTCTCGACCGCGATGCCATCTGTTCCCATAATGAGCGCACCGAGGCTGCCCTCGGTGCGTTCGACAATGGTCTCGAGTAATTCCTTGAACATGTGGTCCTCCAATTACGGACGTTGACCGCTAAGACTTCCCGGCCTCGCCGTCGTCGTTCCGCTGGGACTGGTTGGGAGTGGAGCACCCAACAACTGCGGCTGAGTTGATGGTGAGCTTGGCTGCAACTGTGGTTGCTGTTGCAATTGAGTCGGAGTCGGCGTGTTGCTCGGCGGATTTCCGAGTGGCACCGGCTGCGGAATCGTGGTGGAGCGTTGGTTACCGTTGCTTACTGTTCCCGCAGTCGGCCGTCCATTGTAGTCAGGACGATAGATGTGCGGAGTGATGAAGAACAGGATTTCGCTGTTCTGCCGCGTCGTAAGTTTTCTCTTGAAGAGATTGCCGACGATCGGTAGCGAAGCGAGTCCGGGAGTTCTCTGCTGAGCTTCGCCTTCAGTGTCGGCGAGCACTCCGCCCATCACAGTCGTGCCACCATCTGGAACGAGCACTTCTGACTGCATGCGCTGAGTATCGATTCCCGGAACGCCGCCAACCGTAAGACCGGTGTTGATAGTGTTGTTTTCAATCGTGACTCGCAACACGACCGTACCAGCGTCCGTGATCTGCGGCGTGATTGAGAGACGCAGCGGCACAGAGACGAAGGTCGTTGTTACAACAGCGGTACCGCTGGCTGCCTGCGTTGTTTGCACTGGAATTTGTGAACCACTTTCGATCTGAGCTGGTCGATTATTCAAAGCCGTCACACGAGGGGTTGCAACTGTCTTCGCCTGTCCTCGCGATTCAGCTAACGTGAGTAGCGAGCTGATTTGAGCAGTACCGAACAGTCCTGTCGTCAGACCGATTATGGTGTTTGCGGCTGCTGCTGCGAGTGATTGACCTGGTTGAGTTGTATTGGCCAAACCGCCAAACACGCCCAATGGATTTGGTCCCGGAGGTGTGCCCTGCTGGCCCGTACCGCCTGTGCCACCGCCAGTTCCACCGCCGCCGCCGCCACCACCGGTTCCAGCCTGTACAGTCGGAAGGGTGTTGAGATTCAGCAAACCGCCACGGCTCGGATTTAAAGCACCGCCTGAAAGTTGCGCGCCGAGATCGCGACTGAAGTTGCGCTGCGCAATCACGATGCGCGTTTCAATTTCAACCTGCGGTTCCGGTTGGTCCAGGATCGCGACCAACTGGCGTATCGCGTCGATGTTTTCTTTAACGTCCGTGATGATCAAAGTATTGCTGCGGCCGTCAACTTCAATCGAACCGCGTCGCGAGAGCCTTCGAGAGATGATCGGAAGTAAACCCTGATCGCCACCGCCACCGGTCGCATCGCCACCAGCACCACCACTGAAACTGAGATTGGTGGAACCACCGGAGAAGGCGCCCGTCGAACCGGCTGCCTGGGCCAACGTGCCCGAAGCACGCGCGTAATTGAGTCTGATGAACTCTGTAACCAGCGGCGAAGCATCCAAACGCGAGTCGTTGATCACCTTCTGAGTGTCAGCTTCCTTGGCCAGCACGTCAGTCGTCGCCACGCGCAGAATGTTGCCATTGACCTCGATGCCTAGCCGGTTGGCTCTGAGCACCGCATCAAGAGCGACGTTCCACGGGACATCCTGAACGTTCACTGTCACCGGTACGGCAGTAACTGACGCGTCGATGACGAAGTTCACGCCATACTGTTCGGTGATGTAATTGAGGATGTCGCGGACGTCTGCATTGACAACGTTGAGATTGATCGGCTCACCGACAAATCCCGGTTGTCCATACTGGCGTCCCTGTTCCGACTGCTTGTCCGTCGTGCGCGTAGCGCCCACAGGAGGTGTAGGGGAAGGCGCGGCGGGATTCTGGGCGGGGTTCTGTTCGACTGTGTTCTTCCTGGCAGCCAAAACACCTGGAGCCGAAAGGCACAGAAGCAGCAGGGCGAGCGCGGTCCTGCTGAGGGCTGGTCTAACTCGAGGCTGAAGAGACATCGTTCCCTCCTTAGTGGGATTTCCAAAATTCATTACGGCTTCGCAGTCGCAACTGCGCCGGGCGTGGGCGCTGCGTTTACCGGGGTCGGTTGTCGCAATTGTTTGTATTCAACCGCTCGTTCGCGACGACCATTGGTGAATACCGTCTCGCGACGGAACACCAAACGGCTGTCTTCAATTGCCACCAACTGGCCGTCAAAGAAAGGCTCGCCAGGATAGATGACATAGGTAAGTTTGATCGGTGTGGCTTCGATGATAGCGGCAGAACCTCGCGGTGAGCGGGTGATGCCGATAACTTGAATCTCGCTCAGCAATAGAGCGGTGGTGGGCTTTGGCGCAGCCATACGTGCGTTCATCGCGGCAGCTTTTTGCGCCTTGTATTGAGTGATGCGATCCTGAATCGCCGGAATCGGTGACTGTATTTCCGTCGGCCTAATCGTTGGACGAGGTGCTTCATACTTTCTGAATGGATCGCGACCGCCATAACTCTTCTTTGTTGTCACTACCGGCTTCTGCGGCTGAGGTTCCTGGGCCACCACGCCAACAACAAAACCACTCGTAACAATCACGGCCGCGCTAAACAGAAACAGAACCGCGCGCGATAGCATCGATGTTTCTTTGGCTTGCATCATCATGTTCACTTTCCTGGTTGCGAAGCTGGGGCAGCCGGCGCCGGCGCTCCACCCTGTGCGGGCTTGGTATTTGGAGCCGTCGCTTGTTTCTGCAGGTTTTCGGAAGAAACGTAATAGGCAGTGAGATCGAAACGTGCGTCGACGGTCTTCGTGAGTGATTGTTTGTCCAACTGCTTCAATTCGAAATTTGTGATCGAAACGATTCGCTGGTAGTGGGCCAACTGTTCGAAGAACGCTCGCAGTCCTGCAAAACCGCTGACAACAGAGACTTCAATCTTCTTACCGCTGTAGTTGTCCTGTTGCAGATCTTCTTTCGGATTGAACTTCGTGAGCACCAGACCATTACCACGTGCACGATCCTGAATTCCCTGCAAAACATTCGTCAGCTCGCGCTGTTCGGGAAGCAAAGCTTTCAACTCGGCATACTCTTCTTCACGCGCTTTGTAAGCAGCTTTGAAGTTGTTGAGATTCTGCTGAACGATCTGCGATTGAGCGTTTTGCTTCTTTAACTTCGCTATGTCTTCCGCCATCGTGGCTGTTTCCTGGCGCGTGCCGCTGGTCACGAAGTACCAGAATCCGGCATACATAGCACCGCCGATAAATAAAAACATCACCAGTCGCAGGTACCATGGAAGTGCTGGGAGTTTGCCGAGTTTCATGTCGTTGATCCTTTAGTTCGGATGGTCCAGGTCTACTTCTTCATTGCCACCTGGGTCGTTGGGGGCGGTACAGGCTGTGATTGCGGCTTGGAAGCACCAAAATTTGCTTTGACGGTGAAGACAATCACTTCAGGCTTTACCGCGTTAGGATCGAGTGGCGTCACCGATGCGGTTCCGGAAGTTTGCGCCGGTTGTTTGGCTTCTTCCCTCGTAATCTCAATGTTGAGATTGCTAAACAGGTTGTTGGAGAATTCGAGGCTCTGGCCAAACTTTGTTACCGAGTACTCGTTTGGAGACTCACCTTTGATGGTGATTTCTCCTTCCTTATTCTCGATGCTCGTGAGATACAGACCAGGAACGGCATCAAAACGGCTCTTGATCTCCTGCAATACCGCGTTTGGTCCTTGCTGTGATTCGCGCAACTTCTTGATCGCCTCGATGCGAGCCTGAACCTCATTTGACTTCTTCTCGAGTTCCATCTGCTCCTTTTGAGTTGCGATCATGTCCTGGTTGACCTGTCTCTCATGAGCGAGTTCTTTCTCGGCGGCGGTATGGGCCGAATTTGAACTCACGTAGTCGTAGCCCATTGCCGCTATCATCAGTCCAAACACCGTGAGCGCGAGAAACAGCGTCTGCATGCGCGGGCTGGCGACTTTGTCTTCAACCGCCGCGACTCCCTGTGGTCGATCCGTAACCGACTCGAGCAGGTTTATCTTAATCATGCGTCGACTCCTCTCAGGGCGAGACCAACAGCAACTGCCATCTCGGGCACTATTTCTCGCATGTAGTCCGGATCAAACTTCCGTGCATCGACTTCAATCTGCCGGAACGGATCGAAGACCTCGACTGGAATCTCAAAACGTCGCGCGAGAAAGTCGGGCAGGCCGGGCAGTTTCGAACCACCACCAGCCAGCAGTATCTTGTGGATCGCGGCATCACTTTCCTGTGCCGTGGCGCGATAAAAATCGAAAGTCTTCTTTACTTCGAGCGCGAGAATGTCCGAAACAGTTTCGATGATCGGCTGGATCGGTTTCGGTTCCACACCGTCGGGCAAAGCCATGCCGCGCTTCACGGCTTCTGCCTGTTCGAAACTCAGTCCGAGTTCTTTCTGCAACAAACTCGTGTACTGACTGCCACCAACTGATGCGTCTCTCGCAAAGACCGAACGCGTGCCATTGAGGATGTTGATATTCATCGTCGCTGCGCCGACGTTGAGCAGCGCAACGACTTCGCCGGCTCTCGGCTGATAGTTGACCTCATAACAATTCTGAAGCGCGAAGGCGTCGACATCGATGATCACCGGCTGCTTTCCTGCGAGCTGGATCGCCTGCTTCACGTTTGCAATCTTGTCGCTCTTGCACGCAGCCATCAGAACGTGCAGCGTCTCGGATGATTTGCCAGTCAACTCGTAGTCGAGGTTTACGTCGCCGATATCGAACGGAATGTGTTCCTCAGCATGCCAACTGAACGACTCCTGCAATTCCTCCTGGCTCATTTGCGGCAGCACAATGTTTTTGACGATCACTGAATGACCGCTGACGCCGGCAGCAACGCGAGTCGTGCGAATCTGGTGCTCGCTGAAGATGTGTGAGATCACGTTGGAGACGTTGTTGAGCTCCATGATCTGTCCGTCGACGATGGTATCGCTCTGAAGGTTCTCGAAGCCCAGATTCAGAAGCTGTAGCGCAGCTCCCTTTTTGCCGAGCTCAACGGCCTTCACGGCACTCGAGCCGATGTCGAGACCAACGAGGTTCTTTTTTCCGGCGCCTTTTTTGAACATGTTAGTTAGTCCTCACAACAGCAGCGGTTCGCGCGCGAGCGCTTAATCTGTTTTGCTGGCGCAGCCGCGCGCGTGCTTTTCGTGCTCGGGGGAGTTGCCGTTTGGAAGCTTTGGCGGTCAGGGAGTCGGGAGTTGTTTTCAAGTTCGCCATCCGTTTGTCTGTAAAGTTGTCTGACATCAGAGCAGCGCGCAAAGGTGGGGTCCCGGCGGGTGTCAACAGTGAACTGTTGGAGAAGTGTGCTGCGGCAGGAATGAAGCTCATTCGGAAACCCAGCCAAGTTGGTTATTGCCAACTTCCGTAGGCTTTGCGACCTCCGCTCACGCGAAGTGTGCCTTTTTCGTGCTCCAAAAGATTCGCGGGACGCTGTTGAACCCGGGTGGGCACCCGGAGAACGGCAGGTTATGCCGTCAACCTGTGTGAGAGTACCTTATTGGGCCAAACAATGTCAATCGCTATTTTTCAACGTTTAACTCTATGTATTTACTTAGGTTAAGAGGCAGAAATAGGCCAAAGTTGTCGCGGATTCTGGAAGGACCGGCGCATTGTTCCAGTTCTTGGTTCGGACTCTTTCTCATTCTCCCCAAGCTTCAGCTTGGGGGACACTGCTCCAGAAATCACGGAAAACCATTTAAATGGTTTTCAATTGTTTCGGGGCACGGTGTTCCCCAAGCTGAAGCTTGGGGAGAATGAGAGAGGGTCGTATCAGGCCATGCTGTTTGGGTCTTTTACCTTCACCGTCTTGGCTGGACTTCCGACGACGATGTGGTACGGTTCGACGTCACGAGTAACCACGGCACTGGTGCCAACCATCGCATGATCGCCGACGTGCGTGCCCGCAAGTACCGTCGCGTGGTAGGTGATGCGAACGCCGTTTCCGATCCGCGTCGGTGGAGTGAGGACTTTGTGGATGTCGTAGACGTCGTGACTGTGTGAGTAGATGTTTACGTAGTCCGACAGTGAGACGTCGTCGCCGATGTCGATGCCCCCGCGATCGTCGAGCAACACGTTCCGGTGGATGACGACGTTGTTTCCGAATGACAGGTTGTAACCAAACGACCATTCGACAAACTGCCAGCACTTAAAGTTCTCCCCGACGCTTCGAAAAATCAGCGGCGCCAGCATCCGGCGAAAGCGATGTGCGAGCAAGGCGTTTTGTCCGAGCGGTGAGTGATCGAACATTTGCCACAACCAGATAAATGGTTTGCGCTCGGCATAAAGCTTCGCGTCGATGTCGGTGTAGTATTCAGGCTCGGTGGTAATGTTTCGTGGATCGAAATTGTGAAATACGACGCGCGCGCCGAGGCTCAGATTCTCGATTTCAGGTTGAGAACCACGGAGATAGATGTCGAACAATGTGTCGCGAACTACGTCGTTAGGATCTCTTCTTCCGTCTGTGAGCGATTTTTGTAGCTCGGTTAGAAAAGAGTCATAGTCCTGTTCTGCCAGGGCCTGTGCAGACAATTCACGATAGGTCATAAGACTGGTGTCCAAGCGCGCCAAGTTAACACAGGTTCACGACAGAGCACAAAAATACACAAAATAAGGTATTTGTTCATGCCTTTTGTGCCCTTTTGTGGCACGATTCGCAGCAATGAAGTTTCTCCGTCCACTGCTTGCAGTAGTTCTGCTCTTGATTTTAGTCGTAGCCGCGTGGCTGTGGTGGGCGCTCCCCTCCAGAGTTGACATGGCCGACTACGCACCCGCTGACTCGCTTGTTTACGTCGAGTTTAACAACCTTTCCGAAGTGACCCAGGCAATACAGCAGAGCGACGTATGGCAAGCGGCAGCTCCAATCACCGGCAGCAAAACGACGTCGCGCAGCCGGTTAATGATCGCCGCCGCGCGTGCTGGGATTGGTCCACTCGAAGCGGTCGTTTTCGCACGCGCTCAGGTTGCGCTCGTAGTCGTCGACCTGAATGCTACTGAAGAGAACGACACGCTGAGAGTCAAGCCCGACGTAGCGCTCATCGCCGAGACGCACACTTCAAAATGGCGCACGAAGGCTGCTGCGGTGGAAGTAGTCAGGAAGTTGGCGAACTTCGCATATGGCGCTTCGATGTGTAGCGAGCGAACCGCTGACGCTGAGTACGTCGAATGCTCGATCGCGGGTGGTGAGCGAAAGATCATTGGCGCGATTGACGGAACGCTCGTGGTCATCGGCAATTCCGACAACGCGGTGCGAAGTTGTTTGGACGCACGCCGTGGCAACCGTCCGAACATGCGAACTGACGCTGAGTTGTTGAAGGTGCGGTCGAATGTTGCGTCTGACAAAACACTCGGTTTTGGTTACATCTCGCCGGCGAATTCCGCAAAACTCTTTTCCTGGGCCGCGCCGTTACTGATGCGGCAGGCGCCTGGTAATCCGCAGTTGGAACAACTCCTCGCAGTGAGTGCCGGGAAGATTCTGCGTGGTGTTGCGTGGACCGCGAGTCCGGCAAAGGGCGGGCTCGAAGATCGTTTTCTCTTCTCACTTGAACCGGGGGTTGTTCAACGACTGCAACCGGCGTTCGAGACTGCTGCGCCAGATGAGAATATTTGGAAACTGATTCCGCAGAGTTTTCAGTCGTTGACGATCTATCGGAGCAAAGCGCCCGCCGCTGCCTGGAGTTCACTGGATTCGGCAGTCTCGTTCAAACTCGACGCGGTGCCGGCGGTGTTGTTTGGTTCGTTGTTGAGATCGAGTTTATCCGTCTATGGTATTAGCAATCCGAAGGAAGTACTCACGACACTTAGCCCACCTCTGCTGACGTTAAAACCGTCCGGAGCGGCGGAAGGATCCATTCTCGTGGCGCGCGTGAGTGATGAAGCAAAACTCCGGCGCTCGCTGATGGAAGATGTCTTCAAGGATGGTAAAGGAGAAATCCTCGAGGGACTTGGATCAGATCCGAATCCCGAGAAGGAGTTCTCGGCAGTGTTTGCAGATGGCTATGTGTTGCTGGGCAGGACTGAGAACATGAGATCTGGTCTGGTTGCACTCAGATCGCGTGAGACCGACAGAAGAGCCGACGTGAAAGAATCTGCACACGAGAGTTCTGCACCGATAGTCACTTACTCGAATGACGAAGAACGGCTGAACAACTTCATTACGACCTTGCTAAAACTCCAGGGCCGATCACTCTCGAGCGAAGAGGCGGCAAACCTTCAGGAGACGCTGCGACGTTCCGGATTTTCATCAACCGAAACCAGGCTGAATGCATTCGGAATCGAACGCACGACACGTTCAGCGTTCGGCCAGTTTGGCACGTTGGTTTCCCTGCTCCAGGCGGACAGTTCAGCTCGTTAAGTTTTGTATGCCTACTCTTTTGCTGGGAACTCGGAATGGGGGAAAGGTTAGAGAGATTACGAGCATCCTCGAGGATTCCGGCTGGTCCTTTTCTTCGCTGCGAGAATTCGAGAACGTCGGAACAGCGGAGGAGAACGGCAAGACTTTTACCGACAATGCGATCGCAAAAGCGCGGTTCTATGCTACTGCGGCCGGTGTTTGGGCCTTGGCTGACGATTCCGGTTTGGAAGTCGATGCACTTGCAGGAGCTCCCGGCGTTTACTCTGCACGCTACGCGGGCGAGAACGCGTCGGATGCGGAAAGGCGTGCACTGCTCCTTACCGAACTCGCTCAGGTCAGTGCCGCCGAGCGACGAGCCCGCTTCGTATCAGTGGTCGCGGTCGCCAACGCTGGTGGAACAGTACTGAACGTCTCAGAGGGCATTTGCGAAGGCACGATAACCTTCGCGCCGCGTGGTGAGGCTGGCTTTGGCTATGATCCACTTTTTGTTCCTGACGGCTACGACCAGACCTTCGCCGAGTTACCGCAAGACGTAAAGAACCGCATCAGCCACCGTGCTCGAGCGTTAATTAAGACCTACGAGTTCCTAAAATCCTGTAATCCTGAAATCCCGTAACAACTTGACCATCGCTCACTCGCTTCATAGAATGCGTCAGCCTTCGGGGCGTAGCACAGCCTGGTAGTGCGCTCGGTTTGGGACCGAGAGGTCGGAGGTTCGAATCCTCTCGCCCCGACCAATAACATCAATATTTACGGCTGCCGTCATCGGGTGGCCGTATTTCATTTGTGGCCAATTTGTGGACAAACTGAATTGGCCGCACATCACGTTGAAGTTGAACGGCGCGAATGTAGCGCATGGTTGTCTTCAAATCCTTGTGCCCGGCGTGGAAACAAACGTGAGCCTTCCGACTCTTGAGCCCACCTGAGCAAATCCTTAGCCAGGCGACGATTCTCCAGATCATTAAAGAAGTCAAAGGCCAAGCCTGAAACACATCGTGTAGTAGCTGCGTCTATTTGCTTGGATCTGTAAAGATTTGAGTTCTTAGCTTCTTGACTATTTCGGATTCAGATCTTACGGCTCGACTCTTTCCGCTGCCGATCGCGCCTGAGCATGGCCTCGACTGCTTCTTCCGGTGGCAGGCGAAATGATGTTTTACGCATCGCGTCCACCGTTTTGGGCAGATCGATCAGATTTCGTGCGGCAGCTTGCTCAAGAATCGCGAAGGTGGGAATGGTCAAAATGTTGTGGCGTTGCGCCTCTGCTGTCGCGTCTTTGTCATCCATCAAAACTACATCGGCCTTCAGTTCAAGAGCCAAGGCTAATGCTTCGCGCTCACCATCGCCAATCTTCTTTATGGGAATAAAAAGGGAAACATCCGCCGTTCTCACTTTCAGCCAGGCGGGGCGGCCTTGCATCCAATTTTTGACCTGCTGCGGAGTCTTTGGGCGTTGCAGTTCTTCAGCTACCTTTTCAGGAACGATGACCTCACCGAAAAGCTTTTCCAAGACGTAGATTTCATCAATTTCGATGAGGTAACGGAGCGGGGTGGTATCGGAGACAATGATCATCCGTGGTGGTGTTTCAGCAAATCGTCAAGAGCGGCGCCAGCCCTTTCGAAGTCTTCGCTCGTGTGCTTACTCCTAACGTCATAGCGCTTGAAAAAATCGTACAATTCTTCTCTGTCTTCAAAGCCGAGCATTTCCATTACCTCTCGTTCGGTGATCAGGTTTGACTCGTGCGCTTGAATGGCGGCTAATTCTAGCAGCTGCCGGCTAAGCGGTGTGCTGCTGCCGTTCTGAATGTCTGCGGCCACGTCATCGGGAATGGTGAGTGTGATTTCCATACCGTCACCTACCTCTCTAAGGCTTCGCTCAATCATAGAGGTAAGGCCTTTAACAGGCAACATTAGAATTGGTGCAGGGTGACACAGGAGGACTAATAGTGCATCATCCTAGGACAATTGGAACTCATACGAGGGAAGGGTCCAGCCCACGCACCTTTGCACACATCGTGATACAGGAACAGTCCTTGAGCGTCTTTGGTTTCCGCGATGAGGAGATTAAACTCGGAGTGCGGTAATAAATGTGTGGCAAGAAGATATTGGTGATCTTCATCGCGGTGGCGTTGCTGCTTG
>Ga0157372_10005905_pt1 | contig 13033 bp, 12 predicted proteins | sample C55metaG_FD_115307 | JGI IMG/M metagenome (GOLD analysis project Ga0157372, IMG submission 115307) | Corn rhizosphere microbial communities from Kellogg Biological Station, Michigan, USA - C5-5 metaG | ecosystem: Host-associated > Plants > Roots > Rhizosphere > Soil | place: USA: Michigan... | reverse complement strand
GGCGCCTACCTCCCCCTCGACCCGGACTACCCCCGCGAGCGCCCCGCCCTCCTGCTCCCCGACGCCCCCCCCCCCCCCGGCAAATTCATCGCTGCACGTCCTGGGGCTCTCAGACACCGTTATGCGCAGTGTGCCGGCGCCTTGGCCCGCGGCCTCGCTAGAGACGTTCGCTCCTATCGCAGCACGATGTTCGCTCCATCTCGAAGCCATCGTGCAGGCAGTGACGGGCAAGTGGTGAGGCGATGGGCAGTGTGGGAGCAGGGTTGACCGTAGGGACAAAGCGGACTTTGGTCTTATAATCCCCGATCCAGGCCTCAGATCGTCGGTCGCGGAGCGAACCTCGTCCCCTTGGCTGCCGGATACTGCCACAGCCCGACGCGTCACCTGTCGCTTACATCGAAGAGGCCCGTGCGCGATGCCGCGTTACGGAGTTCGGTGATGCGAGAGCTGTCGTCACCAAGGCGCAGGTAGTCAAGGTGGCCGCTGGGCAGGACGACGTGTAGCTCGCCAACACGTTCGTCGCGGTCGGCAACGGGGATGGTAATACCCGTATCGGTGCGGCGGCTCTGGGCGAGCACAAGTGACCAACCTTCGTCACCCGGCCACGTCCATAGCGGCGCCCGGCCGGGGTAGAGCAGCTTCTCGGCGACGAAGTCGATCGGGATACGGGGTGGGCCGCGGTGCAGCACCCGGCCTTCGGCCACCACCACACCCTCTCGACCGTCGGAAATGTAGGTCAGGTCGGTGCTCAGTTCGAGCCGCCACATGTCCGGCGCCTGGTGGTAGAAGCGCTCGGTCCAGTCGCCCATCGTGTCGTTGTCCAGGGCACCGTGCCGCGCGATAACTCCCTCGACGTACTCCCAGTTGGTTTGCAGCATGTGTCCGACTGCGTCGTCCGGTGCAAGCATCATCAAGCTCAGAACTTGCAGCTGACGGTCTTGTAGCACTTGATGCGCTCGGACTGGGCACTGCCGATGATGTTGATGCCCGTGCCGCTCCAGCGCAGGTAGATCGAGTAGGCGTCCAGGAAGACGTTGTACTGGTGGTAGGGCAGCACTTGGTAGCCGCCGTTCCATGCATCGATGATCTCGGTGCGGGCCTGCGAGGAGGGGATCGAGCTGCCGAACGAGCCGAACTCGTGCAGCGTGGTGTCCTTCTCCCAGGACTTGTCGTGGCGCAACCGTTCTCTCCAGTTCAGCGAGATCGCATCCCCGCTGGGAGAGCCGTAGCGCATGGTGACGTCCACGCTGTGCCACTGGACGTTGAGGCCGTGGTAGAAGGTGGCGTATCCCTGGTGGCGGCCGACGTGCCAGGCGATTCCGGTCGTGCGCTTGGATTGGTAGCGCGCCCCTCGCGCCGGCGTGGCGGCGATCACCTGGACGTCCCGGTAGTCCAGTTGGTAGCTCGATAGTTGGACTGGTTGGGGCGGTGTCGGCGCTTGGCTGTCGGCCGCGAGTAGCGCCGCGTCGGCCTCGTCGGGCGTCATATTGGTGACGTCGGCGGTGGCGCCGTTGGTGATGTCCTCGGCGAGCAGTTGCGGGTTGCCGGCCGCGTCGGTCGTCTGCACCGTGCGGGTGGTGTCTTGGCACACCCAGTCGCTGGTCAGGTCGATCGAGGCCGCCGCGCAGTCGTCGGTCGAGCCCGGTGCCCAGGTCGCGCAGCCGCTGACACCGCCGCAGCTGGCTGCGAGGCCATCAGCCGACGGCTGAAAGGCTTCCGACTGAGTAATGGCGCTGTCGCCGGCGTCGGTGTGAGTGGACACCTTGGCCACATAGGACCGGCGAAAATCCAAGCCCGGCATCACCAGCGCGGTGCACGTGCCCGTGCAGCCACCACCAACCAAGGAGTCGCCACTGGTGGGGTCCGAGAGCACGACGTTGTAGCTGACCTCCGACGGCAGCGCCCCGCCCAGGTCAGTCGGCGCCGCCCAGCGCACCGTCACCGAGCCGTCGGCCGGCTGGGCGGTAAAGTCCTGGACGGCGCTGGTGGCGCTGCCGACCCCGAAGTCGAGGCTCTCGGACGGTGACTGCAGGCCAAGGGCGTCGGTCGCCGTCACCGACATGACGTGGTGACCCAAGCTCGTCGCCGCGACCGTCACGTCGGCGGCGCTGCCCGCCACCGTGACCGGGGCCTGATCGTCATAGGTGTAGGTGTAGCTGGCGATCGGCGCGGCCAGCGAATGGCTGGCGAAATGGAACGGCAACCCACTGGTCGGACTGATCCAGTCCAGGGCGTGCACGCCGCTCGAGGTCACCTGCGGTGTCAGCGGGCCGGAGCTGTACCAGCCTTCGACGTCGAGGACGACATCGACCGGGCCGGCGCCGCCGTTGCGGATGCTGATCGTGCCGTCATCAGCCGGGGCGACATTCACCAGGTTGGTGCGGTAAATGTTCTGGCCGGTGTAGTTGATGCTCGCCGTTTCGGGCTCGGTCTCGTCACTCGGCCACAGCCGTAGGAAACCGCTGGCTGGACTGCCGGCGGCCTGCACCGTCCGGACGTTCAGGGCCACCGCCGTCAAGCCGTCGACGATGTTCGGAATCCCGGCTACCCCGGCGACCGTGAAGCTACTGACGGAGTTGGCAGCTAGCGTCTGGACCGGGGCGGCCCGGGTGTCGAGCAGATGCACCGCAGCCGGTGTGAAGGCACCACCACTGGTCGCCGGGGTCGCGGTGTAGTAGCCCTCCAGGTCGATCACCAGATCGACGGGGCCGCCGGCCCCGACCAGCACCGTGAAACGGCCATCGGCGCTGAGCGGCACCGCCACCGACTGTGCCATTGTCGAGTCGTCAAAGCCAAGCGCATCGGTCGTCGGCACCGGGCTGCCGGCAGCGTAGGCCCGCAGGTAACCGTTCGCCGCCGGACCAAGCACGGCGATATTGACGTACACGGCACTGGCATCGCTCGGTATCCCTGACCGCCCCGCCGCTTGCACGGTCACCGTCCCGCTGGAAGCCACCTTGGCCAACGGCACGCTCAGACCGCTGCGGGTATCGGCTAGGCGCGCCGGATCGAGCGGCACGAAACCGCCTGCCGCCGCCGCTCCTCCATCAGTGAAGTAGCCCTGGACATCAACGATCAGGTTGACCGCCGCATTGGAGACAACGTGCAGTTGGCCGTCGGCGTGTAGCGCCACCAGGTCGGTGTTGGACACCGAGTCGCCGGCGTTGAAGACCAGCGCCGCGCCGGTCGGAGTCGCCACGTCACCTGGCGCCACGCTGACTGCGCCCGCCGAGGCCGCCCCGACCGCCGTCAGTGTTAGCGCGAGGGCACTCACCCCGCTCGGCGGAAGGTTCGCCAGCCCAGCAGCCGCCACCGTCCGCACCGCATTGGCGGGCATCGGCGTTGCATAGCCGCCGGTGCCATTGCGGGTATCCAGCAGCCGACCGGTCAGCGGCACAAACAAGCCAGCCGTACCGGTCGCAGCGGTGGTATCTGCTACCGCCACCACGGCTGGCTGGCCAGGGAGAGGCGCCCCGAGCACCAAGCTGCTGGCGGTAAGAGCTACCGCGGCAGACAGAGCGACAGACAGGCGACTGCGGCGCATCATTGATGAAGTCTTTCCTCGAGCCGCCACCAAGCAGTTGCACTGACTGCAGCCCCTCGATGGTGCCAACCGGACATTTGGCCAGCCGAAGGTAGCACCACCCGAGCTGGTTGTCCGGCGTTTAGGGGTGATTTTTCCGTAGTCATACGCTCGATGATTGACTGCGGAAGAGTCACCGCCTTCGAGACTCATTGAGTCGCCCCGACCGACCAGCGCTGTCTGCGGGTCAGTGCATCGTATGACTACAGCTAACCGTAAACTTGCAGGGTTTGCCGACTGCGCGGGGTTCGCCGTGCAACCGGATCGCCCAAGCGCGTCCACTGGGCAGCTCAAAGGTGGCGGTTAGGCTGCTGCGGTGCTGCTTCATACCTTCGCTGACGCGCAGGCGATCCCGCCGAAACGGATGTGGCAGGCACTGCGCACCATGCGTCATCACCCGCCAGGCAGGGCAGCCCGCGGAAACCGACGCGACACCTTCAACGGCGCGATCGAGCAGGCGGAACAATTATTTGCTGCCGCCGAAGCCACTGACCCGGCGGCTCGCCCAATCCTGCTGTTTTACGGCCTTTCCCAGCTCGGCCGCGCCATCGCCGCGGTCTCCACCACGCTCGACAACACGGAGTACCGGCTGTATAGGCACGGCTTGGACCATGAGTCGCTCGACGGCGCGGCCCAGCACGGCTTGGCGAACCTGCACGTCTGGGGACGCGCCAGTGGCGCGTTTCCGGTGGTTGCGAAAGCGCTCGGGGCTGATGCGCTGCAGCAACGCCGTCGGCTGGGCGATATCTGGGCCTTGGTGCCCGACGCTAACCGCTTTCCACTCCCTGGTTCCGGGGAACTTAGAAGTCTGCCTCTGTACTCCGAGATGCCTCCCGCTCCGATGGAGGATTGGGCCCGCGGCCTGCTGATGGAACTGCCGCTTCGCTTGCTATTGGATGACGACGAGGAACCAGTCACCGGCTACGGGCCAGAACTCAGCCGATTGATGGAAGTCTCGCAAAGCGATCCCGCCCGGATTGCTCGGCAGCGACACCGGCTACGCGGCTGGCTGGCCCAGTATCCGAGTCTGGCCGGCTGGGACTTCGTGACAGCACCCGACGGCCCGGTTGGCTACCGCCTCCATGATGGTGGGAGGAGCCTCGACCTGCCGCTTCGCGTTCCCAAATTTGCCGAGAGCACCGAGCTCGTCGCCCTGCAGCAACGGGCCTTTACGTACCACTCGATCATGGCCGTCTATCCGCAGCTCAGCGACGGCCAGCCAGCCCATCCATTCATGTTGTGGTGGGCGGTGCTGTACGTGCTCTCACGACTGGCCCGTTATGAGCCGCGGGACTGGATGCGATTGGTCGACGTGTCTCAGTCAGCCGAGGCGGCCGCGATCGAATACTTGCTTGACGAAGCGATGCTTGCACTGCCGGAAGTGGCTTATTCGTGCATTGAGGCTGTAGCTACGGGGTCTTGACATATATGGCGTAGCGTTTCAAATCGTCTAGGATCGGAATCCGCGCGGGTGTTCGAGTGCCACGCCAACCGACTAAAGATGACTCAAATGGTCGTGTTTCCTCCGCTTCCACTGCGCCGTGATGAGGCGCGATATTGACGGTCCCGCAGTGCTGCAGAGACTGGCCAATCACGAATGCCGAGTGCCAGACCACCAACTGCCATCCCCCTGAAGCGGATGCCGTAGCTGACGACAGAGAGCGCAACATGCCCTGAGGTGGCGGAATGTCCGGAATGGGGTCAAGAAAGCCGAAGTCAGAACATGACCGGCTACAGCCTGCTTTGGGCAGCTTACCCGGAGTAATACCGACCGCGCGGTATGGTTTTACATACCGCGCGGTATGAACTTTCAAATGCCTGTGCTAAGGTGGCTACGCAAGAGCCACATCAAGGGCTCCGCTCGGCGCATGGAACCCCCTCTAATAACATGTGTTCTAGCTAGCTTGAGTCAGAGGCTACAGCGATGAAGTTGCCCATGCATGTTGTGATTGTAGGTCCCGGTGCGCTAGGGCTTGGCCTAATCGGCAGCCTCGCGGGGCAGGCTGGACTTGAGATGTCTCTGCTGGCCAGGCACGGCAGCGATGCTAAGCCCGATATTGTCAAACGACATCTGCAACGACGTGGTCAATACGTCGTATTGGCAGAGCGCTTTCATCAGACTGTATCGGGATTTCAGCTATATTGGAGTGACGTAAACGCGAGCTCTGAAAGGCTACTGGGAAATCTAGCTTCCTTACACGCTGACATATTGATATGCACGACGCTGGGACCAGCCCAAGGTATCGGGGCCAAATTCATTAATGACCTGATGCGGCGACGGTCCACCCGCACACCGGGCATAGTCATTGTATGCCCTTGCGAGAACACGGTAGCCGATTCACTTGCATCTATTCATCACGCATTTCGTGAGTCGAAGCACCTGCTATATGCCGATGCGATGGTCGACCGCTTCTGCAAGCGCCCGATTGTGGGAAGACGAGGCATCGTTAGCGTTCCGGTAGGTGATGAATATGAGTGGGCGATAAGCCTAAGGCACAACTCTCATGTTGCCGCTTCAAACATGGCGCGCGTCATTGATAACCTAAAGAAGCTTGACGTCTCAATTCTGAGTGATGTCAGCAATACTAAAGAACGCAAGACCCTGATGTGCAACGGAGTGCACTTCTGCAGCGCCCTGCTAGCGATGCCTCTAGGGCACACCAATCTTGCTTCATTTTTCGCCACTCCCGCAGGCCGAGACGCCGTCGAGTCGTTGACGGTCGAATTCGCGAAGGTATGGAGTTACCTTCAGCCAAAGGAATCCCCCGCACGGATACACGGGTTGCAAGACTGGTATCTGAGAAGGATGCTAAAAAACGATCACGATGTCGAAGTTGTACTGCGCAATTTGACCGCCGGCCGCCCGGCCGACTTTGTACGCGACACCTTGAATAAAGTAGAGACAGCCTTTCAGGTTTTGCTCGACAATGATCGAGAAGCAGCCAGAAATTCTATGATGCTGCGAGCTTTGATGTTTGCCGCAGAGCGTCACCAACATATGCTATCGAAGATTGAGGAATGATCCTAAATATCAAGCATCTTTGATAGCTCATGCACATTTTTTGCGACCTGCTCTTCTCCTAGCTCGGCCAAGGCTTCGTCATACCGAGCACCAGCGCGCTTGGACACCGCTTCCGCGTGCAGCCACGTGCCGAGATTAGGGTCCGCAACAACAGGCTCGTAATCGTCATCGGCACGCATTATTAGCCGCGTCAACGTACGCGAAGTTTCACTTCGACGAGATGGGCTTGCCGCGGGGGCGTTGACCTCTTCTGCAGCCGGGCAATCAGCGCTAACCTTTTGAGACTCCATGCTTATACCTCCTTGGGCGCCCGTCCAGTCACGGCGACGAGGCCACGGCTTCAGCATAGCACCTTTCGCTCAAAACGGACATAGCATCAACCTTCGCGCTTGATCCTGCCAGACAGACCAGAGAGCGGTCTGGTCTGACACGCCCATCGGTAGTTTGCACGCGGAGTTTAAGTTTGGGTAGTGGGATATATGCCGCAAAGCGGGCTTGCCTGTGGGAATGTCCCGATCTGCTGTGGAAGGCGTGTGGATAACTGCCCTACGGGTTGTGGATAACTAGCGTCTGTTCAGCCTTCTGTAAGGAACAGCGGGTGCCTGCTGAGCCAGGCTTGCCTCTTCGCCTTGACGCAAACTGGTGAGGTGCGTCGCAGAGCGCCGAGTTCGCGGAACCGGCTGAACCAACATGAGAGCAATAATCAGTCCCTCAACTGGCGTTTATCTGGTGAGGGTTCCAGCGCCGAAATGCTCTCGACCGCCTAGTTGGCATCCGGGAGTCTTCGGTCGCATCTGGCCGAGACGATTGCAATCAGCCTTCTACCGGTGCCTTTGGCGGATGCCTACCCCGAGCGCCCGGCTACGAAGAGAAGTGTCGCAGCTGCGCCAGTACCGACTGCGCCCACGAGCCACTTCTTAGCCTTCGCCTTCTCACCCTGCGCCTGCAACTGTGCTGCGCGTATGAGCGCCGCGACAAAGAGCTGTTCGTACGGCCGATACGGCGACGGCAGGACTTGGCGGACGGCTGCCGCAATGACCCGGCCATCCGGTGTGCCGAGCCACGTACCTAAGCGAAGCGCTTGAAAGGTCGTGTCCTCCAGAAAGGCTCTCGCCAACCGTTCCACATCTGCCGGCGTCGGATATTGACTGAGCGGCTCGTTGTACCAGTAGCCGGCGTGGCCATAACTGGCCTCTGGCACGTGCCGCTGGAAGTAGGCGGCCAGCTTGGCGTGGATATCCGACATCTCGTCTCCTTGAGCGGTACCTGGTTCTGCCGCCCGCAACCTAGCGCGGGACGCTGACAGTTCATCGCGTAGCAGGGCAAAGGCCGGCAGGCCCAAGAACTGTCAGACCGAAGGTGTATGGATTCCTCGAAGGGCAGCGGTCCCCGATCGCAAGTCAGCGATCAGCCGTCGCCGCGAGAGGACACGCATGACCGAGCTTCCGACGCGACTAACCGAGCTGCTGGCTCAGACGGCATGACACTCAGCGAGCGGCCCACCCAAGCACGCGCTGCGGAAGATGGGTTACGCGCACCATCGCCAGCGCCTGTCGCCAAACCGGATGACGCCGACCAGCTGGCCCGATGGTTCAGCGGGCGCCTGTCGAAACTGCTGAGCAACTCAATGCTGGTCGCCTTACTCGGCACGGCCGCCTACCAGTACGACACGGGCTTTCGCCACGGTGTCGCCGACCGGCTGGGCATCGGCGTTGGCTTTGTGTCGTCGTCCACCAATCCAGCGGCGGCGCCGGCGGAAATGGTCATCCTTGTGCTGCTGCTGTTGTTCGGCATCGGCATGCTGACGTCCCTGATACCCGCTTTCACGAGCTGGCCGATCTTCACCATCGCGAGCCTCTACGAGTTCGGGTCTACTGCTGTCGCTGCCCTGCGGCACTCCGCCACGTGGCGGTATCATCTGGTAGCTGCGCTGGCGTTCCTAACGCTTGTCGTCGTCATCGAGGTGGCTGCTCGGCTAATCAAGCGACTACTCACGCGGCAACGACCCCGAGAATGGCCGCGGCGCCTAATGCGGCTGATCGCGCGCATCCCCAGCTCGCGCCTGACGCCGAAGATGGACTACCTCGTCACCCTCGGCGGGGTGTGCCTGATCGTCGCATTCGTCGTGTGGCTGGCCATGCTCGGAGCCGGCCAGTTCGGCACCTGGCTGGGCCGTTCCATGGCCGTGCCGGACCAGGCGGTCATCGCGAATGGGCAGACCTACGCCTGGCTCGGGACAAGCGACGACGGCCTGATGGTGGTGCGCGCGGCCAACTTCTGCGGCAGTCAGCCGGAGGACGCCCGCCAGGTCGTCATTGCCGGACGGCGGTCACTGCTCATCAAGGCCGAAGGCGCCGAGGTAATCAGATTGAGCAACCGACTGCGGTTGGCTGACCGCTGCCACTGAGGCAGAACGTGGTGGAGAGCAGCTACCGGACGCGCTCGACACACCGTCTAGGCCGCCGGTTCGCGTTTCTGTCCCTCAATTGAGGTAACGTTTCGCGAAGCCAGGGTCGGTACGGCATCCGGAGGTCGGTAAGAACTATGCAGGCGCATGTGTGGGTGGATCAGAAAGCGGTCGACCGACTGGCAGAGCTGGACTTGTCTGTTGCAGTGATCGAACGGGTCGTCCGGCGGGCCGAGGCTGAGGTCGCCACCTGTACGCCGCTCGATCCGCCGATCATGCGCGGGTTGACGCGCTGGGGCCGGACCACGCGGTTTCTCCGTGAGGAGTTGATCCCGCTCGGCTGGACCTACGACAACCCGCGGAATCTCCCCCGCACCATCCACCCCTCGCGGTCCTTCGCGATCGTCGCCACGGCCGGCGACGAGCTAACCGGCGTCGTCGAGCTGCTACCGGCGACCAAGTATCCGAAGGGTTACGCCACTCAGCTGGCCGTCGAGGCCAACGAGCAGCTGACCCTTGATTTCGGCGACTTCGACCTCCAGGGCGCCGATGGCACTTCCCTGGCACCGGCGGGCATTCTTACCTGGATTCTGCTGTTCCACGTCCGCGAGGACGGCTACCAGGTCGAGCTGTCCCTGCCGGATGCGATGGAAGGTGGCCGGATCACCAACTGGGCTGAGCGGATCATCCTGCCGCTGTTCCCGTTTGCCCCCGAGCCGCTGCAAGAGCGTCGCGACGACGACGGCCCGGACGATATCGTGGTTGCAGTCAGCCGCCGCTAACGCTCCGAAGGGCTGCTGCCGTATGTTGACGCCCTCACGACTGGCGGTGGCACGCAAGCGCCGCGGTTACACCCTGACTCGCCTGGCTAAGGAAGTCGGTCTGAGCACCCGGCGCTTGTCGACGTTCGAGAACGGGCACGCCACGCCGCCGCCAGACACCCTGCACGCGCTCGCCGCTGCGCTCGAGGTCTCGCCGGACTTCCTGATCGGTCGGGACTTGGAGGAGATACCGGTCGGCGCGGTTAGCTTCCGGGCTCTGAGCAAGATGACCGCTCGGCAACGAGACAGCGCGCTCGGCTGCGGTCGGGTAGCCCTGCTGATCGATGAGTGGATCGAGGCCCGGTTCAGCCTGCCCGACGTCGACGTGCCGACGCTCACCGGCTACGACCCCGAACATGCCGCCGAAGTCCTCCGAGCCCGCTGGGGGCTTGGCGAGCGGCCGATCGGCAACCTGCTGCATTTGGTCGAGGCCCACGGCGTCCGGGTGTACTCCTTGACCGAAGACAACCGCAGTCTCGATGCCTTCTCCCTGTACTGGCATGGACGACCGGTCGTCCTGATCAGCACCCAGAAGTCGGGCGAGCGGGGCCGCTTTGACTTGGCGCATGAACTCGGCCACTTGGTGCTGCACACCGAACACCGCGAACTCGACCGCCCGGAAGCCGAAAGCGAAGCCAACCGGTTCGCAGCCGCCTTCCTCATGCCCCGCGCCAGCGTCCTGGCCTACAACCTCTACAACGCCGACTTCACCCGCATCTTAAAGGCCAAATCCATCTGGCGCGTCGCCGCCATGGCCCTCGCCCACCGGCTTCACGAGCTGAACCTGATGACCGACTGGGTGTACCGCACCGCCTGCATCAACCTGTCGCGGCTGGGCTACCGCAGCAGTGAGCCCGGCGGTATCGCCCGCGAGTCATCACAGTTGCTCGCCAAGGTCTTTCAAGCGCTGCGCGATGAAGGCGACGGGCCGGCAGCCATCGCCGCCGCGGTCGGTATCTCGGTCGACGAACTGCACGATCACGTTTTCGGCCTGACCATCACGGCGGTGCCGAGTGCCCAAACGGTCAGCCTGCCGCCGCGCCGGCCGAGCCTGCGAGTTCTACCGTCGCCCGATAGTTAAGGCAGTACCAGCCGGACGGACGGTCTTCCGCAAGCCTCCGGGTTAACAGAAGTACAGCTTTCTCAAGGTGTAGCAGTTAAATTGATCTATGGACATCCTTGCAATTATGCGGACTACCCGGCGAGCGGTGGTTGCAGTCCGGCGGGAGTTGGCGAACAGCGAGGAAGGTCCGCCAGGCCCAGACAGCCAAGTCGACATCGACGCGCGTAAATCCACATTCCATCCCCTAAAAGGGCAGTTCGACCTTCGAGCCGGCGTAGCAGCATACGCCCCAATCATTGCGGTTTTTGGCTCTCTGTCAGTTCCCGCGATTGTACTGATACTGACAGTTCCAACGCTGAGTGGCGACTGTAAAACGTCGAAATCGTCCTTGGCGCTCGCCACTGGCCTCTTAGTTATCGGCATGTTCGGCAGTTTGCTGGGCGCACTCGCCGCCGCAGCGATTGGAGCAGAACGCGCGCCGACAGCCAACCTGACCGCTGCAGCAATGTACATGGCCGTTCCTGCGATGGCCTCGGTCGTGTCGGTGCTGGGCGCTTTCGAAATTCTCGTTTCTATGTACGCGCCATCTTCCACCGCATTATTCGCCATGATAGTTGCCGCTGCTGGCGCATTTGGCGTCCTCTTCACAAGCTTTGCAATAGCAGACAGCCCGAGCCTAGGGCCTAGTGATCCAGAGTTATATCAAGAGTGGATAGAAGGCCAATGGTTGCAGGATCGCGTTACAGCCCAAAAGTGGGCGCGCATCGTGACTGGCGTCGCTCTGTGTCCGATCATTGCCGCGGTCATACTGTGGTGGTGCAGGATAAGCGCAGCTCCTGCTGCCGGGCCCAATAATGCGTTGGTGGGCACAGCCCTTGGCCTAACTATATTCTTTACAGCTCGCAGTCAGCTCCGAGCGACCCATGCAGCTAGCGGCAAAGACAAAGGATTACATCGCTACGAAGCCTTTCTGTCCTGCATTTCCATTGGCGCGTACACAGCCGCAGTACTTATGCTGATGCCACAGCGATGAGGAGGAACTAATAAATTTTTGAAGTGTGGCTCGATGCCGCGAGGCGATGACGATAGCGAGCAGGGATGCCTTAGCTGTTCCGGGAATAACCCGGCACGCCTAGCCCATCCAGTACGTGCATGACATCAACGCCGGAGGGCGCCCACGCTGCACACATCTGCGCGCGTGGAGCACCACGAGACCCTCCGACGCGCCGAGCGCCGAAGGCGCGTAGAACCACCGCGGAATCTGTCGACGTGGTAGACCACCACTGAGCAGGAGATTCTTGGAGCCCTGAGCCAATGCGCCAGTTACCGAACGATCCGTATCAGTGGTGGGTAGGTAAGCGGGTTGATGTCCGCACCGAATCGAAGCTTTGGGTCCTCGGCGAAGTCGTAGAAGCTGCGCGCGGCAGCTTAGTGGACACGTCGACCGGAGTGGTAGAGCTGGTTCCGTATGAGGCCGACCCTGGCGACCCCGATGGGCAGATGAGCGTCATATTTCTTGACGGTTCTCGCCCCGGTGACCAAGCAGAATTTGACATCTACCCAGGCGAGCCCATCGGCATGGTGCCGAACGTGACGCCGCACATTGAGCATTCGGCAGACATCGCAAGCTGGTGGGGTGAGCTCTCCGCCCAGCCCCAGGCAGCCTTGCTCGTCGACCCGGATGGACCAGTACCACCCCTCGCCCTTGAGGAAGTCGTCAAGAGCGGTGCCTCAGTGGTTGGCGCGTACTGGCCGGATGTCCAGTCTGGGCCGGACGGCTTTAGGCTGCCGAGCGCGTACCAGCGATTCATCGAGGACCACACATTGCTGCGCGACTATGAGCGAGCCGAGGATGCGCTCGCTGCAGCTCGACGACGCGTTGGCACCAGCACCCTCATGTCTGATCCGGACGTACACCGATGCGCCGAGGAGCGGGCTCGAACCAAGCGGCGCCTTGATGACTTCCGGTTAGCTGAAATTCCCTAGAGCGAGCCACGCGCCGGCTGTTCTGCAGCAGCCGATTCTGATGTCTCCCCCGACACCAGACGCCGGGGTCATTCGCCTCTCTCGACCGGCGTTCGTCTGGTAGGGTCGCGGCGCGCCGAAATGATCACGGCGCGTAGATGGTCGGGGGAAG
>Ga0157372_10005904_pt1 | contig 13033 bp, 9 predicted proteins | sample C55metaG_FD_115307 | JGI IMG/M metagenome (GOLD analysis project Ga0157372, IMG submission 115307) | Corn rhizosphere microbial communities from Kellogg Biological Station, Michigan, USA - C5-5 metaG | ecosystem: Host-associated > Plants > Roots > Rhizosphere > Soil | place: USA: Michigan... | reverse complement strand
TCGCCGAATCCGGACGACAAGCGGCTCGCCGTCCGCACCGAGGATCACCCGCTTTCCTACGCCACCTTCGAAGGCACGATCCCGAAGGGCCAATATGGCGGGGGCACGGTGATGCTGTGGGATCGCGGCACCTGGACGCCGGCGCCGGGAAAGGACCCGCGCAAGACGCTTGAACAGGGCCATCTCCACTTCACGCTCGACGGTGCGCGGATGAAGGGCGAGTGGCTGCTCATCCGCCTGAAGCCACGCGGGAATGAGCGCACCGAAAACTGGCTGCTGCGGAAGATCGAGGATGAATATTCGGGCGGCAGCGGCGACCTCGTCGATCGCTGCCTGACCAGCGTCGCGTCGGGCCGTACCATGACCGAGATCGCCGCGGGCAAGGGCGGCAAGAGCGAGTGGGACAGCAATCGCGACGCCGACGACCAGCCCGGTGTCGCGGATCCCCCGCCGAAGCCCGTGAAGATCAAACCGGCCGCGAAGGGCGCGGGCAAGATGCCCCCGTTCCGCAAACCCCAGCTTGCTACGCTGGTCGATCATGTGCCGTCCGGTTCCAACTGGATGCACGAGATCAAATATGACGGCTATCGCACCCTGATCGCGGTCGGCGGCGGCAAGGCCAAGGCCTATACCCGCACCGGTCTCGACTGGTCCGACCGTTTCGCACCGATCGTGAAGGCTGCGGCGCAACTGGAAGGCTCCGCCCTCATCGATGGCGAAGTGGTCGCGCTCGACCAGGATGGGCGGCCCAGCTTCCAGGCGCTCCAGGCCAGTCTCAAGGAGGGCAGCGGCACGCTTGCTTATTTCGCCTTCGATCTGCTCACGCTGGACGGCGAAGATCTCACCGCCCTCCCCAATCTCGATCGCAAGGAACGGTTGAAGGGCCTGCTGATCGGCGCGCCCGACGCGATCCGCTTTTCAAATCATGTACTCGGCCATGGCGAAAAGCTGTTCGAGAGTCTCTGCAAACAGGGGCTGGAGGGCGTCGTCTCGAAGCGCGCCGATGCGCCCTATCGCGTCGACAAACGCACCCAGTCCTGGCTCAAGGTCAAATGCCTGCATCGCCAGGAATTGGTGATCGTCGGCTGGACGCCATCAGACAAGGGCCGTGGCTTCCGCTCGCTCCTGCTCGGCCTGCACGAGAATGGCGCGCTGCGCTACGCCGGCAAGGTCGGCACCGGCTTCGGCATGGCCATGATCGACGAGCTGATGACGAAGATGCAGCCGCTCGAACGCAAGACCGCGACGGTCGAGGCGCCGCGGGCAGCGGTCCGCGGCGCGCACTGGATCACCCCTAAGCTGGTCGCGGAGATCGCCTTCACCGAATGGACCGACGAAGGCCTGCTCCGCCATCCGAGCTTCCTTGGCCTGCGCGAGGACAAGCCGGAAGAGGATGTCGTGCGCGAAATCCCGGCCGATATACCCGACAGGCGAACGACGGCGAAGACCACCAAAGCCGGGGATGCGGATATGGCGGGCGTGGTCATCTCCCACCCCGATCGCGTCATCTATCCCGAAAGCGGCATCACCAAGGGCCAGCTCGCGGATTATTACGCCCGCCTCGCGGGCCCGATCCTCGCCTGGGTCGCCGATCGCCCGATCAGCCTGGTCCGCTGTCCCCAGGGTCGGGCGAAGCATTGCTTCTTCCAGAAGCATGATGCGGGCAGCTTCGGCGATGCGGTCAAGCATGTCCCGATCCGCGAGAAGGATGGGCATGAGGAGCCCTATCTCTACGTCGACGACGCGCGAGGCATGCTCACCTGCGTGCAGATGGGGGCGATCGAATTCCACGGCTGGGGCTCCAAGGTCGCCAATGTCGAAATGCCCGACCGGCTCGTGTTCGACCTCGATCCCGACGAAGGGCTGGACTTCGGCGACGTGAAGAAGGCCGCGCTGCAATTGCGCGACGTGCTGGGCGAGATCGGCCTCGCCACCTGGCCGATGCTGTCGGGCGGCAAGGGTATCCATGTCGTCGCTCCGCTGGACGCCAGCCGCGACTGGGTCGCGGTCAAGGATTTCGCCAGCCGCTTCTCCAAGGCGATCGCGCAGGCGCATCCGGAACGCTTCACCGCCAATATGAAGAAGGTCGAACGCCGCGGCCGCATCTTCCTCGACTGGCTGCGCAATCAGCGCGGCGCCACCGCGGTCATGCCTTATACCGTGCGTGCGCGGCCGAATGCGACCGTGGCCGCGCCCATCCTGTGGGACGAGCTTGACGCTATCGACACGGCAGGCCGCTACACGATCGCCGACGCCGACGAACTTCTCGCCCGTGCGGCATCAAAATCGCTCCGCGACTGGGGCCGAGCCGACCAGCAGCTGCCCGACCTCTAACCATTTTCTAACCTATGCGAACTATTCCCAACCTTTCGCCATGAGGCGCCGGGGAGAGTAAGCAAGCCAATGCTGCGTCGGGTACCGCTCGATGAGGTCCAGCTCGGCATGTTCGTGCATGCCATGGAGGGCTCATGGCTGCAGCATCCCTTCTGGAAAAAGCGCTTCGTGCTGGACAGCGAGCATGATCTGCGCCGCCTGCTCGAAAGTGATATCCCCGGCATCATTATCGACGACGAACGCGGGCTGGCCCCTGAACCCCGACCGGATCCCGCGCCCTTGTCAAAGCTTCCTGCTGCTGCGCCCAGGCCTGCCCATGTGAACCAACGGGTGCCCGAAGAGGAATTCTCGAAGTCGCGCCCGGCGCTCGATCCGCTTTCGACCACCCCGTGCAGCGTCGCGGAGGAAACCGAACGCGCCAAGGCCGTGGTCGGCAAGGCCAAGCGCAAGGTGATGAAATTGTTCGGCGAGGCCCGCCTCGGCCGGGTGGTCGAGGCGGCCGAGGTCGCGCCGCTGGTCGACGAAATCTCTGCTTCGGTCGCGCGCAACCCGTTCGCGCTGATCAACGTCGCCCGGCTAAAGAACAAGGACGAATACACCTACATGCATTCCGTCGCGGTGTGCGCGCTGATGGTCAACCTCGCGCGCACGCTGGAGTTGAACGAGGTGCTGGTGCGTGAACTCGGCCTCGCCGGCATGCTCCATGATCTTGGTAAGATGGCGGTGCCCGATCCGGTGCTCAACAAGCCCGGCAAATTGACCGACGAGGAATTCGCGGTCGTGCGCCAACATCCCCAGCGCGGCTATGACCTGCTCGTCCAGGCCGAGGATGCGCCCGCCATCGCGGCCGAGGTTGTGCTTCACCACCACGAGAAATTTGACGGAAGCGGCTATCCCCACGGCCTCAAGGGGGAGGAGATCAGCCTGCATGCGCGCATGGGCGCGATCTGCGACGTCTATGACGCGATCACCTCCAACCGCCCCTACAAGGAGGGCTGGGCGCCGGCGGAATCGATCGCGCGGATGCTCGAATGGGAAGGTCATTTCGATCCCAAGCTGCTCGACGCCTTCGTCCGCTCGATCGGAATCTATCCGGTCGGGACGCTCGTCCGCCTGCGCTCCAACCGCCTCGGCCTGATCGTCGGCGAGAACAAGCGCGAGCCGACCCATCCCAAGGTCAAGGCTTTCTACTCGATCTACGAACGCGCCCTCACCAGGCCGGAAATCGTCACGATCGGCAATTCGCTCCGCGATGACGCGATCATGAAGCGCGAGCTTCCGGAACATTGGAACCTGGGCGACTGGCCCAAACTCCAGAAAGAGCTGATGGGGCGGTAACGCCCGCGGCTCCTGCGCAACGGGTAGCCACTATTACGCTTCGCCCTGCTTGCGTCGCGCACGCGGGCGCCCCCATATCCGGACGATGCCCCCGCAATCCCAGCCGCCGATCATCGGCATTGCCAATTTCATCGCCGATCCCGTCGGATCTGCCGACTTTCCACAAACGATCCTGCGCTTCCGCAACGATATCGCTGCGGCATCGGTCGGGCTTGCCGGCCTTTCGGACGCCGAATGGCTCGCCCACTTCGGGCGCTTCGAGCCCCTGCCCGCCAATCTGCCGGCGCCGCTCGCGCTGCGCTATCACGGCCATCAGTTCCGCGTGTACAACCCTGACATCGGGGACGGCCGCGGCTTCACCTTCGCCCAGCTTCGCGATGACAAGGGGCGCTGGCTGGACCTCGGTACCAAGGGATCGGGCACCACGCCCTACAGCCGCTTCGGAGACGGCCGCCTGACGCTGAAGGGCGGCGTGCGGGAGATATTGGCGACCGAAATGCTCCAGGCGCTCGGCGTCAACACGTCCAAGACCTTTTCGCTGATCGAGACGGGCGAGGCGCTCCAGCGCAACGACGAACCCTCCCCGACCCGCGCCGCGGTGCTCGTGCGGCTGAGCCACGGCCATATCCGCATCGGCAGCTTTCAACGGCTCGCCATGCTGGGGCAGACGGACGAACTGAACCGCCTCGCCGCTTATGTGGTCGAGCATCTCTACGGCGAGACGGCGGGCGATCAGCCCGCGCCGCGCCTGCTCGAACAGGTCGTCGCGCGTACCGCGCGCCTCGCTGCGTCCTACATGGCGGCCGGCTTCGTCCATGGCGTGCTCAACAGCGACAATATCAACGTGACCGGCGAGAGCTTCGACTACGGGCCGTGGCGGTTCGCCCCCTTCTGGGATCCGGAATTCACCGCGGCCTATTTCGACCATCAGGGCCTCTACGCCTTCGGCCGCCAACCCCAGGCGATCCATTGGGACGTGGTGCAACTCGCGATCGCGCTGTCGAAGGTGGTGGAGGTCGAGGCGCTTGCGCCGATCCTCGACACCTTCCCGGCCATGTACGAGGCCGCATATACGCAAGCTATGCTCGCGCGCCTTGGTGTAAAGCCGCGCGGCGACGAAGAGGATCTGGCGCTGGTCCAGGCGATAGAACAGGGCCTTCTCACCCGCACCGTCGGGATCGACCGCTTCTTCTTCGATTGGTCCGGCGGCAAGCGCCGCCCTGGGCCCTATGACCGGACCTACGCCGAACATTTTGGAGAGGCCGAAGCGATCCTGGCGCGCTATGACAGCGCCCGCATGACCGACCATCCTTACTGGTCCGACGCCGAACCTTGCTCGATGCATATCGACGAGGTCGAGACGATCTGGGCCGCGATCGATCGAGACGATGACTGGGCGCCCTTGCACGCGAAGGTCGCCGCGATCCGCCGCATGGGTGAGGCGCACCGATGGGCGAACTGATCAGCTACGAGCCCGCGACCGGCGCTCTGTTGTGGCGCGGCCAGACGGGCGATGTCGCGGCCGAAGTCGCCGCTGCGCGCGAAGGCTGGATCCAGTGGGCGGCAAAGCCTTTCGAATTCCGGGCCGAGACGTTGCGCCGCTTCGCCAACAATGTCCGCGCCCATGCCGACGCCTTCGCTGACCTGATCGCGCGCGAAACGGGCAAGCCCCTGTGGGAAGCAAAGGGCGAGGTCGAGACCGTCGTCAACAAGGTCGAGATTTCGATCACCGCCTATGCCGAGCGCACGCCGCGCCGTCGGATGGAGGGTGCCCTCGGCGCACGCACCGCGATCCGGCACAAGCCGCATGGCGTGCTCGCGGTGCTCGGGCCCTATAATTTCCCCGCGCATTTGCCGAACGGGCACATCGTTCCCGCTTTGCTCGCCGGCAACGGGATCATCTTCAAGCCATCCGAGAAGACACCCGCCACCGGCGCCTTCCTGGTCGAGCGCTTCCTGGAGGCGGGCGTGCCCGAGGGGGCGCTCCGTCTGGTCCAGGGCGGTGCCGAAGAAGGCAAGGCGCTCGCCGCCAACATGGATATCGACGGGCTGCTCTTCACCGGGTCGGCGCGGGCAGGCGCGGCATTGAGCCGCCAGTTCGCCGACACGCCGCAGCGCATCCTCGCGCTCGAACTGGGGGGCAACAACCCGCTGGTCGTGTGGGAGCCGTCGGATCTCCAGGCCGCCGCCACGATTGTCGTCCAGTCGGCCTACCTTTCCGCGGGCCAGCGCTGCACCTGCGCCCGGCGTCTGATCGTCGAAAATGGCAAGGAAGGGCCGCTTATCGAGGAAGTCACCAAGATCCTCGACCGGATCATCATCGGCGCGCCACACGACACCCCCGCCCCCTTCATGGGGCCGGTCATCGACAATCCTTCCGCCGTCAACGTGCTCGACGCCTTCCTCGACCTGATCATGAAGGGGGGCCGCGCCGTGCGCCATATGGCCAAGCCCGAAGCCGACCGCCCCTTCCTGACCCCCGGCCTCATCGACGTGACCGACGTTGCCAACCGGCCCGACGAGGAAGTGTTCGGCCCGATGCTGCAGATGATCCGCGTGCCCGATTTCGACAGCGCGATCGCCGAGGCCAACGCGACCCGCTACGGTCTCGCCGCAAGCGTGGTGACGGGCAAGCCCCAGCTATACGACCGCTTCTGGGCCAACACCCGCGCAGGCGTGATCAACTGGAACCGGCCGACCAACGGCGCGCCGTCCAACGCACCCTTCGGCGGGGTCGGTATTTCCGGCAATCATCGCCCGAGCGCCTTCTATGCCGCCGATTATTGCGCTTATCCGGTCACCTCTGTGGAGGCCGAGCAGGCGCGCGCCACGATCGGCCAGGGCCTGCTGGAATAGTCGTAGCCCCGGCTGAGGCCGGGGCCGCATCCGAACAAAGCCCGATGTGCATGCCCAAACCCCCTGCCCTCCACCGGCGACGGCTCAGGAATCCGCGTCCCAGTGTGCGCCGCCCGTCTTGCCCAGCCCCATGCGCGCAAGTTCGCGCTCCTTGTCGATAAACTGGTGCTTCAGCGCTCCGGCGACGTGCAGGATCAGCAGACCAAGGAAGATCCAGCCCACCATTTCATGCCGTTCCTCGAACAGCTCGTGCGCTTCCTTGATCTTGGCCGCGCCGTCCGGCTGGTCCGCAATATGCACGACCGGGCCCAGCTTCGGCAGCTCGATCAAGCCCCAGATCATCGTCTTGCGCGGCTTGGCCGGTGCTTGCGTGGCCGGCAGAGTGGTCGCGCCGGCGGCCCGCTCGACGGGGGCGGGCTTGTCGACATGCGCGGAGATCATCGCCCAGCCGGTGAGCGGAGCCGCGAGCATCGCGCAATAGAGCAGGAAGTGCACCGCATGGGCGAGGCCCTTCTCCCACTTTGCCATGGGCAGGTAGGGCGGCGCCTTGTGGGTCAGCCGCCAGATGATGCGGATCACCGTCAGCGTAAGGATGGTCACGCCCGACGAGACGTGGAACCGAAACCAGCCGCGCGGCAGCGCATCGTGCAGGAAGCCGGTGAAGAGGTTGTAGAGGATCAGGAGCGCGATTGCCCAGTGCAGGAAGATCGCAACATTGCTGTAGCGCATCCGCGCCGCTGCCCCATCCGCCATCCTGACAATCTCCCTCGCTTCTGTGCTTCGTCTAGCTGAGACGCATATCGGTTCAAGGCGCTGATGCGACGAAAGTATCTCTAGCGCGCCCCAAAGGATCGCTCGATTGCGCGCTTTATTCCGCGGCCCCATCTGCCGCCCATCATGGCAAGTCTTCTCGACCCCCAGGCGCGCGGGAAAGTGATCCTGGTCGGCGCCGGCCCCGGCGACCCCGGCCTCCTCACCTTGCGCGCGGTCGAAGCGCTCAAATCCGCCGATGTCGTCGTGCACGACGGTCTGATCGACCCGCGCGTGCTCGACTATGCACCCGCCGGGGCGCAGCGTATCTCCGTCGCCAAGCAGCGTGCCCGCCATACATTGCCGCAGGAGGCGATCAATGCGCTGATCGTGGCGCATGTGAAGGCGGGATCGATCGTCGTGCGCCTGAAGGGCGGCGATCCGTTCGTCTTCGGCCGGGGCGGCGAAGAGGTTGAAGCTGTCCGCGCCGCCGGCCTCACGGTCGAGGTCGTGCCCGGCGTTTCCGCCGCTCTGGGCTGTGCGGCCGAGGTGATGCTGCCGCTCACCCATCGCGACTGGTCGAGCGCGGTCAGCTTCGTCGCGGGCCAGTGCAAAGGCTTGAGCGACCAGGATTGGGCGGGCCTCGCCGGCCAGGGCCGTACACTGGTCATCTATATGGGCGTTGCCAATGCCCGTGCGATCGCCGACAAATTGATGGCGGATGGCGTCGCGCCCGATATGCCGGTTGCGGTGCTCGAGCGCGGCACATTGCCCGGCGCGCGCGCGCTGCGCACTTTGCTCGCCGATATCGGCGACATGGTCGAGCGCGAGAAGATCCTCAGCCCGGCGATCATCGTCGTCGGCGAGGTCGTGCTGTTGTCGGATGCGGAGAACCGGCTTGCTGCCTTCGCCGCGACTGCGGAGGCATTCGCGTCGTGAAGCTGCTCACCGGCAATCACCTGGTCAACGGCTACGTCATCTGGTGGACGGGCGAAGGCTGGTCGCGCCATGTCGAGCAGGCGGTCGACGTAGGCGATAAGGGCGAACAGATCGCACAGGTCGAGACCGCCGCCTGCCGCGTCAACAATCCCTATATCGTCGATGCAGAGGCTGGTCCGAACGGGCCTGTGCCTAACCACATCAAGGAACGCATCCGCGCGACCGGGCCGACCGTGCGCCCGGACCTTGCCCTCAAGCCGGCCGACATCGACGCCGGGAGCTATGTGATCTGATGTACCGCTACGACAAATTCGACCAGGCGATCGTCGATACCCGCGTCGAGGAATTCCGCGATCAGGTCCGGCGCCGCATCGCGGGCGAGATGACCGACGATCAGTTCAAGCCCCTGCGGCTCAAGAACGGTCTCTATCTCCAGCTTCACGCCTACATGCTGCGGGTCGCGGTGCCCTACGGCACGCTCAATTCGCAGCAGATGCGCACGCTCGCGCACATCGCGCGCAAATATGATCGCGGCTACGGCCATTTCACCACGCGCCAGAACATGCAGTTCCACTGGATCCGGCTGGAGGACGCGCCCGAGGCGCTGGCCGATCTTGCCAAGGTGGAGATGCACGCGATCCAGACCAGCGGCGAGAGCATCCGCAACATCTCCGCCGACCAATTCGCCGGTGCCGCCGCGGACGAGGTGTGCGATCCGCGCCCCTGGGCGGAGCTGATCCGCCAGTTCACCACATTCCACCCCGAATTCAGCTACCTGCCGCGCAAGTTCAAGATCGGGCTGACCGCGTCGGACAATGACCGCGCCGCGATCAAGCTGCACGATGTCGGGTTGCAGGTCCTGCGGGACGATGCGGGCAATTTCGGGTTCCGCGTCTTCGTTGGCGGAGGCATGGGCCGGACGCCGTTCGTCGCGCATCTGATCCGCGACTTCCTGCCTGCCACCTCGATCTGCTCCTACCTGGAGGCAATCCTGCGCGTGTGGAACCGTCATGGCCGCCGCGACAATATCCACAAGCAGCGCATCAAGATCCTCGTCCATGACCTCGGGCCGGAGGAGTTCGCGCGCCAGGTTGAGGCCGAATGGCAGGCGATCCAGCCGCTCGACGACGATATGCCGCTCAAGGAGTTTGAGCGGATCGCGGCCTACTTTACGCCGCCTGCCTTCGAGGAGGGGTTGAGCGACGAGCTGGATCTGTCCGACCCGCACTTTGCCGCCTGGGTCGAACGCCAGGTGGCGCCGCACAAGCAGGCGGGCTACGCGATCGTCACGGTCAGTCTGAAGCCGATCGGCGGCATCCCCGGCGATCTCACCGCCGAGCAGATGGACCTGCTGGCAGACCTGGCCGACAGATACAGTTTCGACGACCTGCGCCCGACGCACGCGCAGAACATCGTGCTCCCGCACGTCCGCAAGGCCGACCTCTATGCCGTCTGGCAACAGCTCGATTCCGCGGGCCTCGGCACCGCCAATCTCGACCTGATCAGCGAGATCATCGCCTGCCCCGGCCTCGATTATTGCAGCCTCGCCAACACCCGCTCGCTGCCGCTGACCCAGAAGCTTTCGGAGCGTTTCGCGGATCCGGAGCGCCAGCTCGATATCGGCGAATTGAAGGTCAAGATTTCGGGCTGCATCAACGCGTGCGGCCACCATCATGCGGGCCATATCGGCGTGCTCGGCGTCGACCGTAAGGGTACCGAGAATTTCCAGCTCCTGCTCGGCGGATCGGGCGCGGAGGATGCGAGCCTCGGCAAGATCGTCGGTCCCGGGTTCACCGAGGACGGCGTGGTGGATGCGGTCGAGCGCGCGGTCGAGAAATATCGCGAGATTCGCGAGGAGGGCGAACGCTTCCTCGATACCTATCGCCGGGTCGGCGTGGAGCCGTTCAAGGAGGCGATCTATGGTTGAGGTCGCGATCCCCGCCAATCTGCGCTTCCGCAACGACGAGCCGGCTGACGAGCCGGGCGTGTCGCTCGATGCCTTCCTCGACCAACCGAATGCGGTCTCGGTCAGGATCGAGGGCGGCGATGATGTCCGGCGCCTCGCCCCGGCGCTCGATCGGCTGAAGCTGGTCGAGATTGACTTCCCGCGCTTCCGTGACGGCCGCGGCTATTCCTCCGCCCGCATCCTGCGCGAGATGGGTTATACGGGCGAATTGAAGGCGGTCGGCGACGTGTTGGTCGATCAGTTGCTCTTCATGCGCCGCTGCGGGTTCGACAGCTTCGGCCCCGACCAGGCGATCGACCTCGATGTCGCGGCGCGTGCGCTCGGCGAATATGATTATGTCTACCAGCAGGCGGCCGACGGGCGCGTGCCGGTCTGGAAACTGCGCCATGGCTGAGGCCGCGCGCCGCCTCGACACGCTCGATGTTCGCCCTGCCTTCACGCAAGAGGACATCGATGCGCTGAACGCGCGCTATGCGGGCGTGCCGACGCTGGAGATGCTGCGCGACCTGCTCGCGGGCGAGCTCGCCGGCCGCGTTGCTCTCGTATCGTCGTTCGGCACCGAATCCGCCGTGCTGCTCCATCTGGTCTCCCAGATCGATCGCGATATTCCGCTTATCTTCACCAACACGCAGAAGATGTTCGGCGAAACGCTCGCCTATCGGGATGCGCTCTCCGAGCGGCTCGGTTTCACCGACCTGCGCGTCTATCGTCCGGATCCTGCCCTGATTGCCGCAAAGGATGAGAACGGCCTGCGCTGGTCCTACGACCCCGACGGCTGCTGCGCGATCCGCAAGGTCGAGCCGCTGCAGCGCGCGCTCAAGGGGTTCGACGCCTGGATTTCGGGCCGCAAGGGGTTCCAGGCGAGCACGCGCGCCGCGTTACCCCTGTTCGAGCTCGACAAGGAACATGCGGACGGTCCCAAGCTCAAGATCAATCCGCTCGCGGGCTGGTCCAAGGACGCGCTCAACGCTTATTTCGCGCAGCATGACCTGCCCCGCCACCCGCTCGAGGCCGAAGGCTATCTGTCGATCGGCTGCTCGCCCTGCACCAGCAAGGTTTTGCCGGGCGAGGACCCGCGCGCCGGCCGCTGGCGCGGGTGGGACAAGATCGAATGCGGCATTCACACGCCCGTCGACGGGCCGAGTGAAGACGACCCGATCTTCTAAGCGTGCGCCGCCGAGCCGGGGATCAGGAAACGCACCGCGACAATCTTTGGTTATTTGCACAGGTCCGCGCGGGCGCTAGGCACGCGCCCGGTTGAAGCATTGCGCCGGCCAGGGAACCACACCGGCCGTTACCGCTTCTGATACCGGTCGGCCCCCGCCGGCAACCGGCGCAGTGGGCAAGGACAGACGTGACCGACAACGATATGCCGCCTTCCATCGACGTGGAAGGCGATGGCCAGAGCAGCGGCATTCCGGCCGAAGGCGCGGCAGACATCGGCGGACGAGAGCCGATCGGCAGCGAAGGCAAGCATCACTGGCGCGAGAGCACGATCACCGAGCCCGGGCTCGACAATCGCGGCAACGTCTTCTTCGCCGCGATCGAGATGACGCGGATGCCGATGATCCTCACCGATCCGCATCAGCACGACAATCCGGTCGTCTTCGCCAACAAGGCCTTCCTCGACCTCACCTTGTATGAGGAGTCCGAAGTGCTCGGGCGAAACTGCCGCTTCCTACAGGGAGCGCAGACCGATCCCAATCATGTCGCCGAGCTGCGCAAGGCGGTTGAAAACCATCAGTCGATCGCGCTCGAAATCCTCAACTACCGGCGCGACGGCACGCCCTTCTGGAACGCGGTCTTCATCGGCCCGGTCTACGACACGTCCGGCCAGTTGCTCTATTTCTTCGCAAGCCAGCTTGACGTCACGCGCCGCCGCGAAAGCGAGAAGGCCTATCTGCAGGCCCAGAAGATGGAAGCGGTCGGGCAGCTCACCGCCGGCCTTGCCCACGATTTCAACAATCTGCTGCAGGTCGTGAACGGCAATCTCGAACTCGCAGCGGCGCGCGCCGAAGACGATCGCCAGCTTCGCTATCTGGACAGTGCGCGCGCCGCCGCCGAGCGCGGCGCCAAGCTCACCGGCCAGTTGCTCGCCTTCGCGCGCAAGACGCGGCTCGATCCTCGGCCGGTGGATGTTAGTCACTGCCTCAACAGCTTCGGCGAAGTCATGGAGGCAGCGGTCGGCAAACACGCCGAGCTGCACTTCAGCCTCCGCCGCGGCCTGCCCAAGGCGCTGCTCGATCCGCAGCAGTTCGAGATGGCGATCCTCAACATCGCCATCAACGCGCGCGATGCCATGCCGAACGGCGGCGTGATCGAGCTTTCGACCAGCAAGATTCATCTCAACGGCGATGCGGCGGCGCGCGGCCTCGTCCCCGGCGATTATCTCTGCGTCGAGGTTCGAGACGAAGGTCAGGGCATGCCGCCCGAGGTGATCCGGCGCGCGACCGAACCCTTCTTCACTACGAAGGGTGTTGGACACGGCACCGGCCTGGGACTGGCGATGGCCAGCGGTTTCGTCCAGCAATCGCGCGGCCGCCTCGAAATCGAAAGTGAGGTCGGCAAGGGGACGATCATAAGGATGCTGTTCCCGGTGGCGCGCGCCACGGACGAATCCGCCGCGCCGGAACCGCAACGCGTCGCCGCCACCGTCCACCCCGACAGGCAAGGCGAACATATCCTTGTGGTCGAGGACAGCCCCGAAGTGCTCGCGCTCGCGCGGGAGGTGCTGGAGGAAGCGGGCTATCACGTCACCACCGCGGAGACCGGCGAGGCTGCGCTGCAGCTGTTCCGCGAGGCACCGCAGGGAAGCTTCGACCTCCTCTTTACCGATCTGGTCATGCCCGG
>Ga0157372_10005903_pt1 | contig 13034 bp, 5 predicted proteins | sample C55metaG_FD_115307 | JGI IMG/M metagenome (GOLD analysis project Ga0157372, IMG submission 115307) | Corn rhizosphere microbial communities from Kellogg Biological Station, Michigan, USA - C5-5 metaG | ecosystem: Host-associated > Plants > Roots > Rhizosphere > Soil | place: USA: Michigan... | reverse complement strand
CTGTCGAAGGATCTGCGCTGCACACGCGAGTGATCTTCAATCGCATGGAGGAGAACGGCGCGCCTATCAAGCGCGTCATCAACGGCGGCGGGATCCCGAAGAAGAATAGGCAACTGAACCAGATCTACGCGAATGTGCTGCGCAAGCCGGTCCTGGTGCCGGAAGGCGATGTGACCTCGCTGGGATCTGTGATCTTCGCATTTCTTGCGGCGGGCGATTTCAAGAGCATCGAGGAGGCGCAGAACGCGTTGTGTCCGCCGTTCAAGACATTCCAGCCGGAGAAGTCGGAAGCTGCCCGGTATGACCGGCTGTTTGCGCTGTTCCAATGTGCGTACTTCGCATTGGGCACCGCGGACGCCAAGCCTGCTGCGCTGGGGCAGATTTTGCCGGAGCTGAAGGCGATCCAGCGAGATGCGATTGCCGTGTCGACACGCGATTAGCTTAAGGGGCTAGAATCCGCGAGTCAGCACGTAAGGGAAGAAAGCCAGGGTCCCATCTTTGCGGGAGTAGTGCAGCGTCAGGTTGGTACCGCCATTGATGGTCGAGGCTACGACGGTTCCGCCGTTGTCGCGGCGCGAAAAGTCCACATGGTAGGAGTTGACCGGGCCCTTCCAGTCGCTCTCCGTGGTGAAGTCTTCGGTGAAGCGCTGAAGCGGATAGTCCTTGTACTTCTGCGGGTGCTGTCCCCAATCCGGATCGTTGTAGAAGATGCCGTATGCGCGAGGGTAATCCCTGGCCTGGAGTGCCGAGAGAAAGGTGCCGACGCGGTGTTCCGCGGGCAGGTTGATGAAGAACCAACCGTGGCCAAGCACGAATCCCGCCAGAGCCACCAGACCGATCACGACAATCAAGACACCTGAGCCGATGAGGATATTTCGATTGCGAGTCTCCCTTGCCTCGTTGAAGTCAGGCGCGTTCAGCAATGTCATGTAACGGATCCTCCGTACAAACTATCTACCTCATTAGACACCGGAAGCGCGAGGTTGCCGCCTGCTAATCCCACCTGAATGCATCGGGGAAGAAGGCAAACTCGGGCGGGCCGCCGAGCAGGTAGACCGAGACCACGTCGAACCGGGTTGGTATGCGGTCGCGTTCGCGGGAGGGAAATGAGCGCATATAGGCATGGGCGAGCTTACGCAACGTACGTCTCTTCTCTTCGTCAATGGCTGACTCGGCGGGCGCAATGTCGTGGGCGGTCCGGGTCTTCACTTCGATGAAGCAGAGCTTGTCGTTGTGCCAGGCGATCAGGTCGAGATCACCACGGAATCGGCTGCTGGTCCAACGTCGCGCGACCACGATGTAGCCGCGGCGGCCAAGCTCGAACAGAGCTGCGCGTTCGCCGGTCATTCCGGTGCGCAGGTGCGGTGCCAGGGAATTATCGGACAAGCGGTCGAACCGGCGAATGGCCCATTCATGGACATCAACCCAGAGTTTTCGAAACATTCCCGTCTCAGCCATTCGCGCGTCCAATAACAATTCTATGCTCGCTATGGCCTAGGAGGGCATCCGGATTAGCCAAACGGATCCTATACGTGCAGATGCATTTGGATCCGGTATCGACGAGTTTGGCCAATACGCCTGCCGCGGCGGGGCTTGCATCTTAGGTTTTGGGAAAGAGGATGACAGCAGCTCGAATTGAATCAAGACAAGGAAAGGTTGTGGCGATTGCCACGGTCATCGTAGTCGGCCTTCTAGCGGTTCTTGCGTTTTCTCGCAACAAAGATGCAGCCGAGGTGCTAACTGCGCCAGTAACGTACGCAGACCTGAGCCTGAAGGTGACGACGAACGGCACGGTGGTTCCGATAAACGAATTCCAGGCCAGGGCGTTTTGGCCGGGGGTGGTGGAAAACGTTCACGTACATCTCGGGCAAAGAGTGCAGCCGGGACAACTGCTCGTCACGATGAAGGATCCGTTTGCGATCTCGCGACTCACGGCGGCAAAGGCCGCTCTGGAAACTGCGCGGCTTGGGAACGAGAATCTTCGTAAGGGGGGAACGCAAGACGAACGCATTACGCTCAGTGGCGATCTCCAGCACGCTGAACAAAGCCAGATAGAAGCGTCAAAAACATTGGCTGCTCTCAAGCAACTGCACACAAAGGGGGCAGCCTCCGATGCGGAGATTGCTGCGGCGCAGGACAAGTTAGACGCGGCAAATACAACAGTGCAAACCCTGGTCGAAAAGAGCACCAAGAGGTTCAGCCCAAGAGATTTGAGCAGCTCAGATGCTCATGTGGTCGACGAGCAGGCCAACGTTGATGCAGCAAAGATTCAGTTCGACAATGCAAATATCAGTTCGCCGATAAGCGGCACTGTGTACTCGGTCAAAGTGGTCCCGTACGACTGGGTGCCTGTGGGCACCGATCTCATCCGTGTGGCGAATCTGAACAATGTGGAAGTGCGGGCATACTTCGACGAGCCAGAGATCGGGAAATTAAGTGCGGGGCAGCCGGTAGAAATTACGTGGGATGGAAAACCAGGACGAGTGTGGCATGGCCACATCAAACAAGCTCCGATCGCAGCAACAGTACTGGGCCCGCGTAGCGTAGGTGAATGCCTGATTGCGGTGGATGACGTCAGAGAAGATTTGCTGCCCAACACGAATGTATCTGCAACGGTAATCACTGATGAACGTCGCCATGTTTTGTCGATTCCGCACGGCGCGCTGCGCGGAAATGGTCAGGAGAATTATGTTTTCCAACTGGTTGGTGGCACCATTCATAGGTCGCCCGTCAAGGTGGGAGTTGTTAATCTCGATCGGGCAGAAATTACCCAAGGTTTGAACGAGGGAGATGTGGTGGTTCTGAACGCGGAGGACAACCGCGAACTGCGGGACGGTATGTCTGCCAAGCCCATGCGAAGTGGGGCCGAGCGTCCGGGTTTGCTGGATCTGCTGCGAAGCCGCGTCCAGAGCCAGCGCGCCAGATGAATCAAGGAGTCAACTCCGGGCTCTGAAACATCGTCCAACCCCCCCAAAGCGTGATGACGACTTCTACTTTATGCGATGTACCCAGCTCCAGGCCGGTTCGCGAGTTCAAAAGACACGATAACAAGAGACGCAGTTTAGGTCCGGTTGACCTGCTAACTGCCTTGGTCAGCGCCGGCGGTCTCACGCTGAGCACGCTATACCAGGCGCAGATGAGCACTTCAACCTTTGCTGCGTCCGATTTCAAGACGCTATATGCATCTGCCTGGTGCTTTGCTCGTGGCCTGGATGCATACAGCATCGCGAACTTGCAGCGGGTATTCACTCAGAACGGGGTAGTGCAACCTGCGGTGTGGTACGGGCACGCTCCTGTGTACCCGTGGACGACGCTGGCTGTGCTTGCGCCTTTGACAGCGCTGCCGATGATTCCCGCTGCTTACGTAGCGATCCTTCTCACGGGTGTGCTGCTGTCCTGCGCCGTCGCGGCGCTCATGTATTACGGTGCGAAGTATTTCGAGCTGGAACTTGTATGGAGAATCATCATCGCGGTTCTCTGCGTGTCTGGACCCCTGCTGGGCTTCGCGATGAACATGGGAAACGTGTCGGCCGCCGCTTTCGCCTTATGTGTGCTTACGTTCGTGACGAGGGAGAGCGTATCTGGAAGACGTGGTCGCGTTCTCGCATGGATCCCTGGCGTGGCGCTGGCAATGGCCGTTCTCTTGAAGCCTCATCTCGCGGTGTGGTGCGGTCTAGGCATGCTGCTGTTGCCGGAACTGGCAGCGCGAGCCGTCGTGATCCGGGTGGCCGCGTTAACCACAGCGTTCGTTGCGTTCACCGCCGGAGTCTTGGCTGTTTTCGGAAAGTTGGGGGTTCAGACGCTCTCATATATATCAATGCTGTCCGCGGAGAACTCAGCCGGTGCTTCGATGAGCGCGTCGAGCCGTGAGGCGCTCCCGGCCGTGTCGCAGGTTGTTTCACTGCAGTCGATCCTGGGCTTTTGGATTGGAAGTCCTGTGGCGCGAGATGTTTTGACATGCGTCCTGCTGCTGGTAGCGGGACTATTCATGGCGCGATGGACACGCTTGGTCGACAGTCAGCGTGGTGCGCTGCTTGCGGTAGGCGCATGGTGCTCGCTCGGGATGCTGGCAACGTATCATCGTGCGCACGATGCGAGTCTGCTGATCCTGCTGCTTCCATGGATCGTTGCTCGCACACGCAGAACGCCTCTGGCATGGCAGGCGTGGGCGGCCGTCGCGTTGTATGGCGCTATGTCTATTTCGGCGGACTTCCCAAGCGTAGTGCGCCGGCTCTCGACCCTGCCAGCCGACTCGGTGTTGAGCTTCGTGTTACTCAGGCAAGCGGGTTTGGCCGAGTTGCTGCTGCTGCTGATTCTTCTCTTTTCACTGCGTCAGGAAGGTTCTAAACATCGTGGCGGGATACGTGAGCCAGAGTACGCGGGAAAGATTCGCCAAGCTGCGTGAACAGGATTTGAGTACCCGGCGTACGCAGCATTTTCCTGTGCAAAGGCTAGTGCTGGTTCAACTTAGGCCGCGCTTGAGAAGGATGCAGACCTCGGGATGGTGTGCATACCCGCGATGAAACAGGCAAATGACCCGTTCGGGTGAGCACAGATCTCTGCGCCGCAAGTTACAGTTTTGTCTATCCACAGAGCAGTCGCCGCACTTAAGTCGGCACAATAGGTGGGTTAGGCGCAAGCTGATCGATTCCAGCAGGCGCGCACGGGAAGGCGATGTGGATGCAAGCTCCTCTGTTGTCTGAAACACGCCTGTTCGCTAAAGTGTGCCGCGCAGGTTGTTTGGTGCTGCCCCAGTATCGTTCGTCTGATCGGTGCTGGCCTGTGGAAAACTGGGAGGCCGGCACCGGGCATCCCGCAGCAAACATCTTTGCATCCAATCCCTACCTACGGTTCTGTCTTACGTTTTCCTGAATTCTGCGCCTTGCGGCACAGGTGTGGAGTTTTCTAGACTCTTGTGATTCGCCTTTCGGCCAATCACAAGCCGCCACAGGAGATTTGAATCCATGGCTACATCTGCCCCGATCGCACCCGGCGACCGCAAGAGAAATAAATCTTCCGAGGATGGCAGGACCGCGGACCAGTCCAGCAACGGCTCTCATATCACCACGAATGCGCTGGCACTTATCGTCGAGGGCTTACAGACGATGCGTGACGGGGACTTCTCGGTTCGACTGCCAGTGTCGTGGGTCGGCTTAGAGGGCAAGATTGCCGACATCTTCAATGACATCGTTGCGGCAAACGAGCAGATGGCGCGCGAGTTGAATCGCGTCAGTCAGGCGGTTGGCAAGGAAGGCAAGACCCGCGAACGGACACGGTTTCAACAGTCGCGAGGCTCGTGGGCCACGATGGAGGCTTCGGTTAATACGCTGATCGAAGATTTGCTTCGGCCGACCAATGAGGTTACTCGAGCCATCGCCGCTGTGGCGCAGGGCAATCTGGCGCAAATGGTGCGATTGGATGTCGGTGGCCGCCCACTTGAAGGCGAGTTCCTCCGCTCCGCCAATATCGTGAACACAACCATTCAGCAGCTTAGCGTCTTCACTGCTGAGGTGGCTCGCGTGGCGCGCGAAGTCGGTACGGATGGAAAGTTGGGCGGACAGGCGGTTGTGCCCGGCGTCGCAGGTACATGGAAGGACCTGACGGACTCGGTAAATTCCATGGCCTCGAACCTGACCGGTCAGGTTCGCAATATCGCCGAAGTCGCGACGGCTGTGGCCAGCGGCGATCTCTCGCGCAAGATCACAGTGGACGTACGCGGCGAAATTCTGCAGCTGAAAGAAGCCATCAACACGATGGTTGATCAGCTGCGTTCGTTTGCGTCAGAAGTGACGCGCGTGGCGCGCGAAGTCGGAACGGATGGCAAACTCGGCGGACAGGCGGTTGTGCCCGGTGTCGCGGGCACGTGGAAGGACTTGACCGACTCGGTGAACGCGATGGCTGGGAACCTCACCGCCCAGGTCCGCAACATCGCTGAAGTGACTACCGCCGTTGCGCGTGGTGATCTTTCGCGCAAGATAACCGTCGACGTCAAAGGCGAAATCCTAGAACTCAAGGACACCATCAACACCATGGTGGACCAGCTTAACGCGTTCGCCGGCGAGGTGACGCGCGTCGCTCGCGAGGTCGGTACGGAAGGCAAGCTCGGCGGACAGGCACAGGTGCTTGGCGTGGGCGGCACCTGGAAGGACCTGACGGAGAACGTTAACTTCATGGCGTCCAACCTGACCGGCCAGGTCCGCAATATCGCTGAAGTCGCCACCGCGATTGCAAATGGCGACCTTTCGCGCAAGATTACCGTGGACGTTCGTGGCGAAATTCTTCAGCTGAAAGAGACGCTGAATACGATGGTGGACCAGCTCAACCGTTTCGCCGGCGAAGTGACGCGCGTGGCGCGTGAGGTTGGTACGGAAGGACGTCTCGGAGGTCAGGCGAACGTGCCTGGAGTTGCAGGTACGTGGAAGGACCTCACCGACTCCGTGAATTCAATGGCCGGCAATCTTACCGGACAGGTGCGCAACATCGCCGAGGTCACCACTGCGGTGGCACGCGGTGACCTCTCCCGCAAGATCACTGTCGACGTGAAGGGGGAAATTCTCGAGCTCAAGAACACCATCAACACAATGGTGGATCAGCTGAATGCGTTTGCGGGTGAAGTTACTCGCGTGGCGCGCGAAGTCGGCACTGAAGGAAAACTCGGTGGCCAGGCGCAGGTGCCGGGTGTCGCTGGTACATGGAAGGACCTCACTGACTCGGTGAACTTCATGGCCGGCAACCTGACTGCGCAAGTCCGCAACATCGCCGAAGTCGCGACGGCAGTTGCCCGCGGCGACCTCTCTCGCAAAATTACCGTGGATGTCCGCGGCGAAATCCTTGAGTTGAAAGACACCCTGAACACGATGGTGGACCAGCTTCGGGGTTTCGCGGGCGAAGTGACGCGCGTTGCTCGCGAGGTGGGCACTGACGGCAAGCTTGGTGGGCAGGCGCAGGTTCCCGGTGTTGCCGGCACCTGGAAAGACCTGACCGACAACGTGAACTTCATGGCCGGCAATCTTACGGCGCAAGTCCGCAACATCGCCGAGGTCGCGACCGCGATCGCCAGTGGTGACCTGTCAAAGAAGATTACCGTTAACGTCTCCGGCGAAATTCTGCTGCTCAAGGACACCATCAACACCATGGTGGACCAGCTCAACGCGTTCGCTGGCGAAGTGACGCGCGTGGCGCGCGAGGTCGGCACGGAAGGACGGCTTGGCGGCCAAGCCAATGTGCCTGGTGTCGCCGGTACATGGAAGGATCTGACCGACTCTGTCAACTCGATGGCCGGCAACCTCACTGGCCAGGTGCGCAACATCGCCGAAGTTACGACGGCCGTGGCTCGGGGTGACCTCTCCCGCAAGATCACGGTCGATGTGAAGGGCGAAATTCTCGAGTTGAAGAACACCATCAACACCATGGTGGACCAGCTCAACGCGTTCGCTGCCGAAGTGACGCGCGTGGCACGCGAAGTCGGTACCGAAGGCAAACTCGGTGGTCAGGCGCAGGTGCCGGACGTCGCCGGTACGTGGAAGGATCTTACCGACAACGTCAACGTCATGGCCGCAAATTTGACGGAACAGGTGCGCGGCATCGTGAAGGTTGTGACGGCTGTTGCCAACGGTGACTTGAAGCAGCAACTTACAGTGAATGCCAAGGGCGAAGTGGCCGCGCTTGCCGAAACCATCAATAACATGACAAACACGCTGGCTACGTTCGCCGATCAGGTGACGACAGTCGCCCGCGAGGTCGGTGTGGAAGGCCGGCTCGGTGGCCAGGCAAACGTGCCAGGTGCCTCCGGTACCTGGAAGGACCTCACCGGCAACGTGAATCTGCTGGCCGACAACCTTACCAACCAGGTACGAGCGATCGCAGAGGTCGCAACGGCTGTCACCAAGGGCGACCTGACTCGTTCGATTCAAGTGGATGCCAGCGGCGAAGTCGCCGAACTCAAAGACAACATCAACACGATGATCGAGAACCTGCGGTTGACGACGAACCGCAACACCGAGCAGGACTGGCTGAAGACTAACCTGGCGCGGTTTACGGGAATGTTGCAAGGTCAGCGTGAGCTTGCGACTGTCGGCCGCCTGCTGCTCTCAGAGCTTGCTCCGCTCGTCAACGCGCAGCAGGGCGTCATCTATCAGATGGAATCTGAGACACCTGGAATTATGCGGCTGCTGTCGGCTTTCGCAGATTCGGCGGAGGGGCACCAGGAAACCGTCCGGTTGGGCGAGGGTCTCGTCGGCCAGTGCGCCCTCGAGAAGCGCCGAATGCTCATCTCCGACCTTCCGGAAAATACGGTGCCTGTCCGTTCCGGGCTCTTTGAAGCGGTGCCGCGCAATGTTATCGTGCTTCCGGTGCTGTTCGAGGATCGCGTCAAGGCCGTCATCGAACTGGCATCGCTGAACTCCTTCACTCCTTCCCACCTCGCCTTCCTCGAGCAGCTCACTGCCAGCATTGGTATCGTGCTCAACAGTATTGAGGCCACGATGCAGACGGAAGGTCTGCTGAAGCAGTCGCAGCAACTGGCGGTCGAACTGCAGACACAGCAGAAAGAACTCCAGCAGACGAACGAGCAGCTCGCGCAAAAGGCGAAACAGTTGGCCGAACAGAATGCCGAGGTCGAACGCAAGAACCAGGAGATCGAACAAGCCCGCGGCGCTCTGGAGGAGAAGGCGAAGGAACTCGCCCTCACCTCCAAATACAAGTCCGAGTTTCTCGCGAACATGTCGCACGAGCTTCGGACTCCGCTCAACTCGATCCTTGTTCTCGGTCAGCAGCTTGCCGACAACCCAGATACGAACCTCACGCCCAAGCAGGTCGAGTTCGCGCGCACCATCCATGCGGCCGGTACGGACCTGCTGAATCTGATTTCCGACATTCTTGATCTGTCGAAGATCGAGTCCGGCACGGTGTCGGTCGAGGCCGAAGAGGTCTTCTTCGGCAGCCTGATCGAAATGGTCGCGCGGCCCTTCCGGCACGAAGCGGAAAACCGCAAGCTCGCCTTCGAGATAGAAGCCGACCCGCACCTCAACCGGAGCCTCGTTACGGACTCGAAGCGCCTGCAACAGGTGCTGAAGAATCTGCTATCGAACGCCTTCAAGTTCACGGAACAGGGCGGCGTCCGGCTCTCCGTCTCCACTGCGGCCAGCGGATGGACCACCGGCCATCAGGTGCTTTCGAACGCCGGAGCCGTTGTGGCGTTCGAGGTCTCCGATACCGGGATCGGAATTCCGGCCGACAAGCAGCGCATCATCTTCGAGGCGTTCCAGCAAGCCGATGCCGGCACAAGCCGGAAATACGGCGGAACCGGTCTGGGGCTGGCTATTAGCCGCGAGCTTGCAAGCCTGCTCGGCGGTGAAATCCAGCTCCGTAGCACACCTGGAAAAGGCAGCACGTTTACCTTGTTCCTGCCACAGACGTACGTGGGGCCCGCCAGCCCCTCAATGAGCGTCTCGAATGCGCCACATCACGGGCCCCGGCTGGAACTACCGGTCTCGTCCATCGTCACGATGGAAGATCCGGTCGAGGTGATTGAAGACGACCGTAACAATATTCATCCTGGCGACGGAGTGCTGCTTATCGTCGAGGACGACGTCCATTACGCTAGAATTCTCTGCGACCTTTCCCGCGACAATGGTTTCAAGGTGCTGATCGCCTCTCGCGGGGCAGAGGCGCTGGCGCTTGCCCGCGAGTTCCATCCGACTGCGGTCTCGCTCGATGTGTCGCTTCCAGACATGCTGGGCTGGACCGTGCTAAACCACCTGAAGCAGGATCCCACCACACGTCACATTCCCGTACAGATGTTGACGGTCGACGAAGACTGGCATCATGGACTCTCGCACGGCGCGTTTGCCTTCGTCACAAAGCCGACGACCACCGAAGGGCTGAACGCCGCGATTTCCCGGATCCGAGAGTACTCCGCGCCGCGCCGTAAGCGGCTGCTTGTGGTTGAGGATGAGCCCGCACAGCAGATGAGCATCGAAGCGCTGCTCGGGCACGACGATATCGACGTGAAAGTGGTGTCGACAGGAGCTGAAGCGCTCACCCTCGTCGAAACCGAGCAGTTCGATTGCTTGGTGCTCGATTTGCGGCTACCCGACATGAGCGGCTTCGAAATGCTCGACCTCCTGAAGCAAACTCGGGGCGGACAGGAACTGCCGGTCGTCGTCTTTACCGGCAAGGACCTCTCACCAGAGGAAGACGCGCGGCTGCACATGCTGGCACGCAGCGTTATCGTCAAAGACGTCGAGTCGCCGGAGCGGCTGCTGGACGAGACCGCTCTGTTCCTTCATCGTGTCGTTGCCGACCTTCCAGAAGAGAAGCGGAAAATGCTGGACCGCCTGCATCGCTCCGACGAGGCGCTGGTGGGTAGGAAGGTGTTGATCGTTGACGATGACGTTCGTAACATCTTCGCCCTCTCTAGCGTTTTGGAACGGCGTGGCATGACGGTTCTGACCGCAGGTACCGGCCGTGAGGCGATTGCCACGGTCGAATCCACCAGCGACCTTGCCATCGTCCTGATGGATATCATGATGCCCGAAATGGACGGATATGAGACCATGCAGGTGATTCGGCAGAACCCACAGTTCCGTCGGCTACCGATCATCGCCCTCACGGCGAAGGCCATGAAAGGCGATCGCGAGAAGTGTCTTGAAGCCGGCGCATCTGAGTATCTGGCGAAGCCTGTGAACACCGAACAGTTATTGTCGGCATGTCGCATGTGGCTGCATCGTTGAAGTAAAGGCGGGCAAATGACAGGAAGTCGCCTGTAGTGGAGCCGAACGAGCACGAAGGAACCCGATGAACCAGCGAGACAGGGCGAACATCCTCATGGTCGACGATCAGCCGGGCAAGCTGATGAGCTATGAGGTGATCTTGAAAGAACTGGATGAGAACCTTATCCAGGCTCGTTCAGCCACTGAGGCGCTGGACCACCTTCTTCGTACAGACGTTGCAGTCGTCCTCATGGACGTCAGCATGCCTGAGATCGACGGGTTTGAACTGGCGGATATGATCCGCCAGCACCCGCGTTTCCAGAAAACGGCGATCATCTTTATCTCCGCCGTCCACTTGACCGATGTTGATCGCATTCGCGGATACAAGAGCGGAGCGGTCGATTACATCTCCGTTCCGGTAATCCCGGAGCTTCTGCGCGCCAAGGTCTCGGTATTTGCCGAGCTTTACCGGAAGACCCGGCAGTTGGAGCGGCTGAACAATCAGCTTCAAGAGCGAGTTCAGGAGCGCAGTCTTCAGCTTGGGCATAGCGAGGCGCAGTTTCGAAACCTCGCGGACAGTATTCCCCAGCTCGCGTGGATGGCGGATGCGGAAGGACGCGGGGTTTGGTTTAACAAGCGCTGGTGCGCCTTTACCGGATGTTCTCATGACGAACTTCTAGATTCCGGCTGGGATCACCTGAGGCACCCGGAACATGTCGAACGTGTCCTCAGGAGCTTTGCGCAGGCAATCGGGACGAATGCGCCATGGGAGGATACTTTTCCTCTCCGGAATGGAGACGGCGAGTATCGCTGGTTTCTGTGGCGTGCGGTTCCACTTTTTGATTCCGAGGCTAGGCTGGAGCGCTGGTTTGGCACCGGCACCGACATCACGGCCCAGATCAAAGCTGAAGAACAAGTGCGCACCCTGAATGCGCAGCTGCAGGAACGAGTGGCCGAACTTGAGGCGATCATGCAGGTATTGCCCGTGGGTGTGGCAATTTCGCATGATCCGGAAGGCCAGGTGGTTACTGCCAATCTGGCCCTTAGCCAATTACTTGGTGTTGCGCCGGGCGAAAACATTTCCAGCCGCATCGACCCATCCAATCCGGATTCCTTGAGGGTCTTCAAGGATGGCCATTTGCTCCCATTAACCGACTACCCATTAGTGCGCGCCGCCTCGGCAGCCCAGCCGACTGGCAGCCTTGAGTTGGAACTCTGGCGTCCTGACGGCGGTCCGGTCTACCTTCAATCCAGCGCCAGCCCGTTATACAGCCACGATATGAAGGTGCGCGGGGCTGTGGGCGCATTTATCGACGTGACGGAGAGAAAGCGGCTTGAAGACCTGCTTCGGGAGCGTGCGGAGCTGCTCGAGCTTGCCACTGAAGCCATCTTCGTCCGGCAAGCTAGCGGAGAGCTGCTTTACTGGAACAGCGGCGCGGAAGATCTCTATGGCTGGCGCCGCGAAGAGGTCATCGGTAAGAAAATCCATGACGTGCTGCAGACATGTTTTCCGGTCGACTTCGGGCTTATCAACGACACGCTTCTGGAAACTGGCAGATGGAACGGGCAACTTGTGCAGACGACTCGGGATGGACGCGAGGTGACGGTTGCCTGCCGCAAGGCTCTGAAGGCAACCGGGAACGCAATTCTTGAGATCAACCGCGATATCACCTCGCAGATGAAGGCAGAAGAGGCGTTGCGAAACGCCGAGCGGCTTGCTGCAATGGGCCGCGTCGCAGGCATCATCGCCCATGAGATCAACAATCCACTTGAGGCAATTACCAACACGTTCTACCTGCTTCGCGATCACCCGTCGCTCGACGAGGAGGCCCGCTACTTTGCTCGGCTCGGCGAAGAAGAGCTCATTCGCGTCGCGCACATCACCCGCCAGACTTTAGGCTTCTACCGCGAATCCAAGGCCGCCGTCGATATCACTGTTTCTACGCTCATCGACGAGATTCTCGAGCTCCAATTGCGCCGGCCTGAGTTTAGGAACGTCAGGCTCGAAAAACGCTATTCGATCCCAGGCAATATCAAAGGCTTTCCCGTTGAACTGAAGCAGGTGTTTCTCAATCTCATTGGCAATGCGGTTCAGGCTATGCCGGATGGCGGAACACTGCGTCTGCATGTCTTTCGCCTGCTTCCGCATCATCGCCGCGGGGGGGACGTGTGCGTGACGATATGCGACACCGGTACAGGCATTAATCCCGCACATGCCAAGCACCTGTTTGAACCCTTCTTCACAACTAAGTCCGTCAAGGGCACAGGTCTGGGTCTGTGGATAAGCAAAGGCATCGTACAAAAGTACGGTGGCTCCATCCG
>Ga0157372_10005902_pt1 | contig 13035 bp, 11 predicted proteins | sample C55metaG_FD_115307 | JGI IMG/M metagenome (GOLD analysis project Ga0157372, IMG submission 115307) | Corn rhizosphere microbial communities from Kellogg Biological Station, Michigan, USA - C5-5 metaG | ecosystem: Host-associated > Plants > Roots > Rhizosphere > Soil | place: USA: Michigan... | reverse complement strand
GAAACAGCCTGCCACAGCCGGCCCGCCTTGCGAAACCCTTTCCCCCACGATAGGGCGCGTCGCTCCAACGGAATGGAGCGGTGGCCGAGTGGTCGAAGGCGCTCGCCTGGAAAGTGAGTATACGGCAAAACCGTATCGAGGGTTCGAATCCCTCCCGCTCCGCCATTCCGTTGCACAGCCGAGCGTCGGCCAGCAGATCCAGGCTCTAGGGCGTGGGACCGCCGACGGTCTCCCCGGCTTCGCGGATCGTCACTGCGCACGCTGACGGGAGCTGCTTGGCACCCTGCAACGACGCTTGGCGCCGCAGACCGCCGCGCCCGGCAGCAGGTGCCACAGTTGATAAGGCGGAGCCTAGGGAATAGCCAACCTCCGGCAGGCATCCACGCTTCGGGACCCGGAATTGAACAATGAGCTATTTCGCCAACATCAATCCCGAGCTGCTCCAGTTAATCCCGCTCACAGCCAAACGGGTCCTGGAAGTCGGATGTGGCGAGGCCATGCTGGCGGCGGAATACCGGCGCAGGAATCCGAAGGCCGAATATGTCGCCATCGAAGCACACGGCCCCGCAGCGGAACGCGCAGCCGAAAGGGTGGACCGACTGATTCAAGGCGACTTCGAGGCGCTCACCGACGACGAGATCGCCGACCAGGGGCGGTTCGATGCAATTGTGATGGGGGATGTGCTGGAGCATATGAGCGATCCCGATCGCGTTCTGGGGCGCCTGCACGGCATGCTCGCCGACGACGGATATCTGATTCTGAGCGTGCCGAACGTGGCGCACTGGCGAGCCCTGTTCGAACTGATGCATGGGCGCTGGCCGTCCGAGGATGCGGGGCTTTTCGATCGCACGCATCTCCGCTTCTTCACGCTGCAGTCGCTGAAGGATCTCTTCGCGCGGACCGGCTTCGCGATGGGGAAGGGCAAGCCGCGCAAGTTCCTTCTCACGCAGGAGCAGGCGGATAAATGGATACCCGCGCTCGCCGACCTCGCGGAAAGAATGGGCATAGCACGCGACGACTTCGTCCGGCGATCATCGACGCTGCAATATGTCGTGGTGGCGCAAAAGGCTGAGCGGCGCGCCGCAGAACAGATCACCATCAGGACGGCGATCTTCGCTCCGACGCTAATGGAGACCCGAACCACGCTGCCGGCGGAATATCTGGACTCGGTTCCTGGCATCATCAGCACCACGGAGGTGAAAGCGATCACGCTGCCAAAGCTTGCGCCTGGGGCCCCCAAGATCGTGGTCGTTCAGCGCGTGGTTCCGGTAAGCGAAGCTCGATGGATCGAGTGGCTGGCGGTCGCGATCCGGACCGGCTGGGTCGTCATATCCGAATGGGACGACCACCCCGACCTGCTGACAGAGGTACATGGGGTGGCAGGAGAGACCCGCTGGACAAGCATCGCGCTGTCCCATGCCGTGCAGACATCGACCCCGGCGCTTGCGGCCTTGTTCCGCCAGCGCAACCCTGAAGTTGCCGCCTTTCCGAACACGGCGTTCACCCTGTCCCCGCTGCCGAGGCGCGGAGATGCCCCACCAAAGATCTTTTTCGGCGCGGCGAATCGTGAGGGCATCAGTCAGGCGGTCGCACGATCGCTCTCTGCGCTCCTGGCCGATCATCCCGAAATTGAGTTCGAAGTGGTGCATGATCGTGCCTTCTTCGACGCACTGCCCACCGCGGCCAAGACCTTCCACCCCACGCTTCCCTATGATGACTATCTGCGCATCATGGGCAAATGCGACATCGCGCTGCTGCCGCTGGAGGGAAAGGAGAGCGAGCTTTTCAAGAGCGACATCAAATACGTCGAGGCCGGTTCGCGCGGCCTGGCTGTGATCGCCTCGCCGGCAGTCTATGGAGACACGATCCGGCATGACGAGACGGGGCTTATCGTCCCGGAGATCGCCGGGTGGGCTCCAGCGCTGAAGCGGCTGCTCAACGAACCGGATGTCCGCCACAAAATGGCAGCCGCCGCATGGCAGGAAGTACGCGATCACCGCATGTTTGCCGATCAAGTCGATCAACGCCATCGCTGGTATATCGACTTGTGGCGGCGACGCGCGGAATTGCAGCAGGATCTGCTCGCGCGATCTCCGGACCTTGCGCGACTCGTCATGTGACAGGCCGAGGACGGCCATGAACGACGATTGCATCTCCACCGCCGTTATCTGGGCTCGACCCGGAAGCCGCGATCTTCTGGAGACGCTCCGGAAGGTTGTCGGTAGGCGCCATTTGCTCACCGGCGAAAGGGCGACACGGCGCTTCCGCCAGGGCTACCGCTTCGGTTCCGGGCCGGTGCTCGCGGTGGCCCAGCCGGGCAGCCTGGTCGAGCAGTGGCGCGTACTCTGCGCGTGCGTCGAGGCCGGCGTGATCGTGATTGCGCAGGCTGCCAACACGGGGCTGACCGGCGGGTCGACCCCGGACGGCGCCTATGATCGCCCGGTCGTGATCGTAAGCATGCGGCGCCTTGCCGGCATCCATCTGATCCAGGAGGGGCGACAGGCCGTCTGCCTGCCCGGGGCGACGCTCAACCAGCTCGAGGCGAAGCTGCGGCCGCTCGGCCGCGAGCCGCATTCGGTGATCGGTTCGTCCTGCATCGGCGCCTCCGTGATCGGCGGCATCTGCAACAATTCGGGCGGCGCGCTGGTCCGGCGGGGTCCCGCCTACACAGAGCTGGCGCTCTATGCCCGGGTCGACGAACAAGGCCGGCTACAGCTGATCAACCATCTCGGCATAGCGCTAGGCAGCGAACCGGACGCCATGCTCGCGCGGCTCGACAGCGGGGACTTCGCGCCGGCCGATATCGATCCTGCGGCGGATCGCGCGGCGTGCGACCGGCACTATTCCGCGCACGTCCGCGAGGTCGACGCCCCCACCCCCGCCCGCTTCAACGCCGATCCGGCGCGCCTGTTCGAGGCCGCGGGCAGTGCGGGCAAGATCATGCTGTTCGCGGTCCGGCTCGACACGTTCGCGAAGGACACCGCGACGCGCGTCTTCTATATCGGCACCAACGACCCCGCCGAGTTCACCTGCCTGCGCCGCGCGATCCTTAGCGAGTTCGCGACGCTGCCGGTAGCGGGCGAATATATGCACCGCGACTGCTTCGACATCGCCGCGCGCTACGGCAAGGACACCTACCTCGCCATCCGCCGCCTCGGCACGGATCGGCTGCCCCTCCTCTTCGCCGCCAAGGCGAAATTGGACGCCCTGCCCTTCCTATCCCCCGGGGCCTCGGACCGGCTGATGCAACGGGTTGCGGACCGGCTGCCCGACCACCTCCCACCGCGGCTGCGGGCGTTTCGCGATCGCTTCGAACATCATCTGATGCTGCGTGTCGCCGATGCAGGGATCGAGGAGACATGCGCATGGCTGGAGCGGAATTTTCCGTCCGCGACCGGCGACTTTTTCGAATGTACGCCGGCGGAGGGTGAGGCGGCCTTCCTGCATCGTTTCGCGGCGGCGGGCGCCGCAGTGCGCTACCGCGCGGCGCATGCCGACGAGGTGGAAGACATCGTCGCGCTCGACATCGCGCTGCCGCGCAATTGCACGGACTGGGTGGAGCAACTGCCCGAGGCGATCGAGCGGCCGATCCTGCACAAGCTCTATTACGGCCACTTCCTGTGCCACGTCTTCCATCAGGACTATATCGTGGCGAAGGGTACCGACTGCGCCGCGCTGGAGCATGCGATGCTGCCGCTGCTCGACGCGCGCGGGGCCGAATATCCGGCCGAACATAATGTCGGGCATCTCTATGAGGCCAAGCCCGCGCTGCGCGCGCATTATGCCGCGCTCGACCCCTGCAATGTCTTCAACCCCGGGATCGGCATGACGACGCGCGACGCGCGTCCGCCGGTCAGGCCGTAGCGCAGGCTCCGCGCGGCGCGGCGGCAACGAGAAAGGCAATGCCTGTCCCGATGCACAACTGAAACGGGAAGGCGAGATGGAGCAGCGGCGCGGGCAGCCCGATCGCCTGCGCCACCACAGGCTGCAGCAGCGTTATCGTCACGAAACCCATGATCAGCGAGGCGACCACGGACCCGGCCGAGCCTCGCCGCGTCAGTACGGCGGCGAAAAACACTCCGAGCAGGCCCGCATAAGCGAACACCATCACCTGCAGCGCGAATTCGAGCAGGCCGATCCGGGCATAATGCTGCCAATAGAAGGACAGGACCGCGACTCCCAGCATCGCGATGCCGATCACGCCCATGCCCGCGCGGCCCGCCTGGACATAATGATGCTCCTCCGATCCCCCGTGCCGCTCGCGCCAGGGCCGATAGAAATCCTGGATCAGCACCGACGACATGGCGTTGAGCGCGCTGTTCGTCGTCGCCACAGCCGCCGCCATGATCCCCGCCGTGACCAGCCCGCGCAGGCCGGGGGGCAGCTGGGTCAGAATATAGTGCATGAAGATGCTGATCTTCTCGCCACCGAAGGCCTGACCCGCGGCCGCGGTCGCCCCGCCCATCAGTTCCGGCCGATCGTAGAAGACGTGCAGCAGCAACCCGATCGCGATGAAGATCGTCACCACGGGCACCGTCGCGAACACCGATGCATAGAGGCTGCGCGCGCCGGTACGCGCGTCGCGGCAGGCGAGCAGGCGCTGCGTCACGTCCTGATCCAGCCCGGAAGAGGCGACGTAGAGCAGGGCCACGCCGGTCACGATCGCCGGCAGCGAGAAGGGGCGGGACGGGTCGAACGAGAGATCGAACAGGCGCAGCTTGTCGACACCTCCGGGCGCGTGCTCGAGGCCGTGGAGAATGTCCACGTTGGTCGCGGGGATCGAGAGGCGGAGGAAGGCCAGGACCGCGATCGCCGAGGCGAGGAAGACGGTGAACTGGACCAGGTCGATCCACAGCACCGATCGCAGGCCGCCGACGAAGGTGAACAGAAAGCTTGCGGCGACCAGCACCGCCGCGGCGACCAGGATGCCCTCCGCGCTGACGGTCGAGGTCATCACCATCGCGACCGCGATCGCGGCGAGATAGAGGCGCGCGCCGCCCGCGAGCACGCGCCCAAGCAGGAACATCGCGCCCGCCCAGCGCGTCGCGCGCGTGCCGTACCGCTGTACCAGCAGCTCGTAGACCGTGGTGACCCGCGCCGCGTAGAAGCGCGGGATCAGCACGCGCGCGACGAAGATCGCGCCCAGCAGGCCGCCCAGATTGGTGCCGAGATAGGTAAAGTCGCCATTATAGCCGAAGTCAGGTCCGCCTAGGAACGTCGCGGCGGACTGGGTCGCCGACAGCACGGAGACCGCCGCCAGCCATGCCGGCACCGTTCCGCCAGCCAGGAAATAATCGCGCGCGGTCTCGGTATGGCGCGGGGTGAAGGCCCAGCCGCCGACCACCAACACGGCCAGATAGCCGAGGATCACAATCCAATCGAGGAGCGCGAAGCTGGAGGCCATCACCGGTAGAACAGATAGTGCGCGCGGCGCGCCTTGAACCGCGTCAGGTCCGCCTGCCACTCCGCGGCGATCCGGCTTGGGTCGACGCCCGCCTTGATCCGGTCAAGGATCGGCCGGTTGCGCAGCAGCCGGTCGACGCGGTCGATCTCGAAGCGCTCGCCGTACAATCTCCACAGAGCGGCGACCGTTTCGAGCCCCAACTCCGGCGCGTCGAGGCGGTCGCGGTCGCGGATCACAATCTCGACGCCTTCAATGTGCTGGCCGGCATAAGGATAAAGCCTGTCGTTCGCAGGCGCATAGGCGACCGGCCGAAAGCCGACGCCCGGAATGGCGCGGGCATTCAGGTAAGCCGCCAGCTCCCCGCCGCGGATCCAGGGCGCGCCGAAACGCAGGAAGGGCGCGCCACCGGGCCCCTTGATATTGACGTTGGTGCCTTCGAGCAGGGCCGTGGCCGCATAGGCGGTCGCCTGGTCCAGGCTGCGGAGGTTGGGCGAGGGGTTGATCCACTGGTGCCCGGTATCGTCGAACCAGTCGCTGCGCCTCCAGCCGGTCATGCGGATCACGGTCAGCTTGGCGCGGATATGGCCTTCCACGTTGAACATCGTGGCGAGCTCGCCGAGCGTCATGCCGGGCCGCATCGGCTCGCCCCAGGGCGTGGTATAATCCTCCCGCCCTGGCGTCGGCAGCGGCCCCTGCACCGCGACGCCGTTAATCGGGTCGGGCCGGTCGAGGATGAGCAGCTCGATCCCACACGCGGCACCGGCTTCCAGAAAATATTTGGTCAGCGTCTGGAAGGTCCAGTAGCGCACACCCGCATCCTGCAAGTCGATCGCGACAGCATCCACGCCGTTGAGCTGGCGGCAGGTAGGGCGCCGATCGGCCTCGTTCCTCCCGTAAAGGCTGACGATCGGCAGCCCGCTCGGCGCATCCCGTGTGTCGTCTATGTTGATGTCGTCGGTCGCGGCATTGATGCCATGCTCGCCGCTGAACAGCTTGACGAGTGTAAGGCCGGGGACCGCCGCCGCTGCGTCCGTCCGCAGCACGTCGATCGTTCGGCGTCCGCGCCCGTCCACGCTCACCGGATTGACGAGCGCCGCCAGCCGCACATGGCCGCCATGCCGCGCGGCCAGCGCGCGGAGCGGCGCGAAATGCTGATCTTCGAGAACGTCGATCCCGGTGCGAACCCTTGCCGTGGCCGGCGCCGCCGCGGTCAATCCCGCCAAGGCGAGCAGCGTCAGGAGAAGCCGCCTCACGGTGCCGCCCCCTGCCCGTCGAGCGCGCCCAGGACGGCCGTGTGGATCGCCGGCCGCGCTCCGCTGATCAGTTGGTTGGCGCGGGTCGGGTTCACGCGATTGGTCAGCAGGATCACGAACGCATCGCGATCGGGATCGATATAGATCGAGGTTCCGGTGAACCCGGTGTGGATCAGCGCGCGCGGCGAGGCGAGCGGCCCGAACAGGCCGCCCGGCGTCGGCATATCCCAACCCAGGGCACGCGAGCTGCCCGGCGGCACATTCTGCCGCGTCGCGAACAGCCGGATCGTGTCCGCGCGGATCAGCCGCTTACCGCGATAGGTGCCGCCGTCGAGGTAGAGTTGCGCGAGCGTGGCAAGGTCGCGCGCGGTCGAGAAGAGACCGGCATGCCCGGCGACGCCACCCATGACAAAGGCATTCTCGTCATGGACCACACCCCGCACCAGCATGTGCCGGAAGCTGTCGTCCTGCTCGGTCGGAGCGATGCGCGGCAGCAAATCCTTTGACGGGCGGAACCCCGTGTCCTTCATGCCGAGCGGTCTGAAGACGTTCTTCTGCAGGAAGAGGTCGAGCGGCATGCCCGAAAGGCGCTCAACGATCTCGCCCATCAGGATCAGGTTGAAGTCCTGATAGTGATAGGTGCTGCCGGGCGCATCCGGCGCCGGCATCGTGTCGATCTGCCGCAGGATTCCCGCTTTGTCGCTCGCCTGCTGCCAGAGAAGGCCCGACAGCTTGAGGCCCGAGCTGTGGGTGAGCAGGTGCCGCACGGTGATCGCGCCGTGGCCGGTCGTGCCGCCAAATTCCGGCAGATAGCGCACGACCGGGGCGTCAAGATCGAGCTGGCCGCGATCGTACAGGATTTCCGCCGCAGTCGTGGTGCCGACGACCTTGGTCAGCGACGCGAGATCGAACAGCGCATCGACCGGCATCGGCGGCGCATCGGCGGAAGAATCAATCTGGCCGAAAGCCTTCAGCGCCACCAGCCGCCCATGTTGGCCCACGGCCAGCACCGCACCCGGAAAGGCGCCTTTCGCCACCCACGCGCCCACCTCGGCAAAGGCAGCAGCGAAACGCGCGTCCTGCCGCTGGGTGGCGACGTTGAGCGATCGGGCAGCGAGCGCCGACGGCGCGGCCGGCAGGACCAGCAGTCCGGCCGCGATCGCCAGCCGAATGCGACGCAGCATCACCGGCCGGCCATACCCCGTGCGAGGAGGATCGCGCCCGAAACGGGGTCGCCAAGCGGCTCGCTCAGCCGTTCCGCGGTGCGCACGCGGAGCCAGGGTCGCAGCCGCATCGCCAGCCCGCCGACGAGCGCGAGCCGCGGCACGCCATGGTTCAGAATCGTGGTGATGAAGCGCTCGACGTGGAGCACCGCATCCTCGACGATCGACAGCGCGATCTCGTCGCCGCCCTCGGCATAGCCCATCACCAGCGGGGCGAATTTGGCATAGTCCGCCGGCACCGCCCCATCCATCCAGGCGATGAAGCGGACGGTATCGTGATCGAACTTCTCGGTGATGCTTTCCGATAACGGCGTGCGCTTGGTGCGGCCATCCAGCGACCTCAGCGCGTGGCGCACTGCGCTCAGCCCCAGGGCGGCACCGCTGCCTTCATCCGATATGGGAAAGCCATAGCCGCCGACGGTGAAGCGGCGGCCGTCGACCTGCCCAAAGCCGATCGAGCCCGTGCCAATCACCAGGATCGCGCCATCCGCGCCGCCGTGCGCGCCCAGATTGGCGATCGCGGCATCGCTGTCGAAGGCGACGCGTGCGAAGGGAAAGTCGAGCGCGGCCAGCGCCTCGGGCATGCCGGGGCGGCGAATTCCCGCAATGCCCATGCCCGCGGCTATGTCATGCCACCGCTCCTGCGGGATTGCGGTGGCGCGCAGCGCTTCGCCGATCACCTCCTGCAGCCGCGCATAGAGAGCGTCGAGGCCCATATTGGTGTTGGCGGGACCACCCTCGGCAGCGCCCAGCACCGTCCCGGCGGCATCGACCACCCGCACGCGGCAATGGCTGCCGCCGGCATCGACCCCCAGGAATATCTCAGACATCGATCCGCCTCGGCCGGCCGGCGAGCGGTTGATCGAGCAGGCCAAAATCGCGTGCCATGGGCATGGCATTGCGGAAGGCCGCATCGCTGTCGAGAGCGAATTTCCGGCTGATAACCCAAGGCTATGGCTCACCTCACTTTCCGTGCTGGTCTTCAGCCGATACGATGAAGCAGCGACCTATCGTCCGCCCATAATCTTCGAGGTCCCATGTCCACGGAAACCGCCGATCCTCGCTTTGCCGACGTCGAGCGCTGGTCGACGCTCTCGGCCGTCGAGGCGATGGTCGAGGGGCAGTTGGCGGCGATCGCGGCCTTGAAGAGCCAGACCGACGCGATTGCCGCAGCCGCCGAGGCGGCCGCTGCGCGCCTGCGGGACGGTGGGCGGATCGTCTATGCCGGCGCAGGCACGTCCGGAAGGTTGGCCGTCCAGGACGGGGTCGAGCTCGTGCCGACTTACAACTGGCCGGCGGACCGGCTGGTTTTCCTGCTGGCGGGCGGCACCGAAGCGATGACGCGAAGCGTCGAAGGCGCCGAGGACGATATCGCGACCGCGGGCGCGGAGCTGGAGGCGGCAAATATCGACCCTCAGGATGTCGTGATCTCGCTCGCGGCGAGCGGCCGGACGCCCTATGCCCTTACGGTGCTCGAAAGAGCGCGCGAGCGCGGCGCGCTGACCGTCGCGATCGTCAACAACCCCGAAGCCCCGATGCTGGCGGCGGCCGAACACAAGATCGTCGCCAACACAGGGTCGGAGATCGTCGCCGGATCGACGCGGATGAAGGCCGGGACCGCGCAGAAAGCCGCGCTCAACATCCTCTCCACGGCGATCATGCTGCGCATGGGCCTCGTCCATCGCGGGCTGATGGTGAACATGCGCGCCTCCAACGAGAAGCTGCGGCACCGGGCGCGAAGGATGGTCGCAGCTTTGGCCGATACCGGCGAAGCCGAGGCCGCGGCCGCGCTTGCGCAGGTAGGCAACGACCTGCGCCAGGCGGTGCTTGTCGCTCGTGGCGTGGACGCGCGGGATGCCGCCGACCGGCTCGCCCGCGCCGGCGGCGACCTTGGCCTCGCGCTCGCGGGCCTAGTCTCGGCGAAGCCGGCCGAGTGATGCGGACACAAAGCGCGTGACCCCTCGCATCCTCGTCGATGCCGACGCCTGCCCGGTGAAGGACGAGATCTACCGCGTCGCCTGGCGGACCGAGGTTCCCGTTACGATCGTCAGCAACAGCTATCTGCGCGTGCCCGACCACCCTTTGATCGAGCGCGTAGTCGTCAGCGACGGCTTCGACGCCGCCGATGACTGGATCGCCGAGGCTGCCTCGCAAACGACGATCGTCGTCACCGCCGATATCCTGCTTGCCGACCGCTGCCTGAAAGCGAGCGCGATCGTGCTCGCTCCCACCGGCAAGCCCTTCACCACCAGTTCGATCGGCGCGGCAATCGCCACGCGGGCAATCATGGCCGATCTGCGTGCCGGCGGCGACCAGCTCGGCGGCCCCGCCGCCTTCGCCAAGGCCGACCGCTCGCGCTTCCTGTCGGCACTCGACGAGGCGATCGGGCGGATCAAACGAGGCCCCTGATCATTCCTCCGTTCGTGCTGAGCGAAGTCGAAGCACGTCTTCCGACCGAGGTTGCCGGGCCCTTCGACTTTGCTCCGGACAAACAGCATTCGCGATCGCGGCCCTTGGGTTGAAGCCCCCCACGTGATAGGCGGCCGCGCATGCTGAATTTGAACGGTGTGACGGTGCGCCTTGGCGGACGCACGATCCTCGATGCCGCCACCGCCGCCTTGCCCGGAAAGAGCCGCGTCGGCCTGATCGGCCGGAATGGCGCGGGCAAATCGACGTTGATGAAGGCCATCATCGGCCAGATCGAGCTCGACAATGGCGCGATCGAAATGCCGCGCAACACGCGCATCGGCTATATCGCTCAGGAAGCGCCGAGCGGCACCACCACCCCGATCGAGGCAGTTCTGGCCGCCGACACCGAACGCGCAGCGCTGCTGGCGGAGAGCGAGACCAGCCACGACCCCGACCGCCTGGGCGAGGTCCACGATCGGCTGATCGCGATCGACGCCTATGGCGCGCCCTCGCGTGCGGCGCGCATCCTGGTCGGGCTCGGCTTCGACGACGAGATGCAGCAGCGCCCGCTCGACAGCTATTCGGGTGGCTGGAAGATGCGCGTCGCGCTCGCCGCCCTGCTCTTTTCCGAACCCGATCTGCTGCTGCTCGACGAGCCTTCGAATCACCTCGACCTCGAAGCCACGCTCTGGCTGGAGAATTTCCTCAAAGCCTATCCGGCGATGATGGTCGTGATCAGCCACGAACGCGACCTGCTCAACAAGGTGGTGGATAACATCCTCCACCTCGAAGGTGGCAAGGTCACGCTCTACGCGGGCGGCTATGATGCGTTCGAACGCCAACGCGCCGAGCGTGCGGCGCAACTGGCCGCCGCGCGCGCCAACCAGGAAGCGCAGCGCGCCAAGCTGCAGGATTTCATCGCGCGCAACAGCGCCCGTGCCTCGACCGCCAAGCAGGCGCAGTCGCGCGTCAAGGCACTGGCCAGGATGCAGCCGATCGCAGCAATGGCCGAGGATCCGACGCTCAGCTTCGATTTCCCCGATCCCGACGAACTGCGCCCGCCGCTGATCACGCTCGACATGGCGGCGGTCGGCTATTCGGACAGGCCGGTGCTGCAGCGGCTGAACCTGCGGCTCGACCCGGACGACCGGGTCGCGCTGCTGGGCCGCAATGGCAACGGCAAGACCACGCTCGCGCGCCTGCTCGCGGCACAGCTGAAGCCGATGGAAGGCGGGATGGCGTCATCGGGGAAGATGCGCGTCGGCTATTTCACTCAATATCAGGTAGAGGAGCTCGACCGCGACGACACGCCCCTCGCGCACATGACACGCGTAATGCAGGGCAAAACGCCCGCCGCGGTCCGCGCGCAGCTCGGCCGGTTCGGCTTTTCGGGCGACAAGGCGACGACGCAAGTCGGCAAGCTTTCGGGCGGGGAGCGGGCGCGGCTCGCGCTGGCCCTGATCACGCGCGACGCGCCGCACATGCTGATCCTCGACGAACCGACGAACCACCTCGACGTCGATGCGCGCGAGGCGCTGGTTCAGGCGCTCAACGCCTATTCCGGTGCCGTCGTGCTGGTCAGCCACGATCGTCACATGCTGGAATTGACCGCCGACCGGCTGGTGCTGGTCGACAATGGTACCGCCAGGGAATTCGCGGGCAGCCTTGAGGATTATACCGACCTCATTTTGGGCAAGAACCAGCCCAGGTCCGAAAGTGCGCCCAAGGGCGCCAAAAAGGATCGCAAGGCCGCGGCGGCCGAACGCGAGCAGGCGCAGGCTTTGCGCAAGCAGGTGCGCGAGCATGAAAGCGCGATGGAGAAGCTCACGACCGAGCGTAGCGCGATCGACCTCGCCATGTTCGATCCAAGCAAGGCAACGCCCGCGCTAGCCACGCTGACTATGACGGAGTTGATGAAGCGCCGCGCCGAAGTGGAAGCCGCATTGGCGGAGGCGGAGGCCCGCTGGATGGACGCCAGCGAGAAGCTGGAGCAGGTGGCGGCTTAATCCGAGCGTGCGGCAGGATCGGCCGCGGCGGGTGCCGGCGTTACGGTTGGCTTTCCAACGCGCTCGAACAAACGGGGCCGGAAGATCGTGACAAGCGCCACTGTCAGCCAGATCAGAAAGACCGAGCCCACCGCAGCGATTCCCACGATCGCCAGAATCCGGTCCAACGGATTGTGCGGCAATTGGGCAATGCCCGCCAGCGCGAAGGCGCATAGGGCTAGTATCCAGCGGCTGTATCGGATTAGCGCAACGCGCTGCGAAACCACCCAATGGATCACCGTCAACCCTCTCAATGCAGCTTGGCGATGCTGAGCCCATCCGCCTTGGCGCGGTCCTTGACCGATTCCTCGCTCCGGGTGAGCGCCTTGGCGATCGCTTTCAGGGCCATGCCCTTCTTGGCCAGCGTATGCAGCTTCTGCACCTCGTCGGGCCGCCAGGGCTGCCGATGCCGTTCGAACTTCTCACCCATATATGACGCTCCTTTGGAGCGGGCTTACACGAAACCGAGCGGCGCGCGGTCGAAATTGCCGATATTGGGGAGGATCGTCGCCATCTCTCCCTCCAACACGCCGAACCAGCGTGCCAGCGTGCCGGCATATTGGTCGATCGACGTCGAGGGCAGCAGCCGCCCCTGCCCTACCTGATCCTCCGCATCGACGGAGACATGGGGAGCGGTGCCGTAGAAGCGCCCGCCGTGAACGGCGCCGCCTACGACATAATGATGGCTGCCCCAGCCATGG
>Ga0157372_10005898_pt1 | contig 13040 bp, 9 predicted proteins | sample C55metaG_FD_115307 | JGI IMG/M metagenome (GOLD analysis project Ga0157372, IMG submission 115307) | Corn rhizosphere microbial communities from Kellogg Biological Station, Michigan, USA - C5-5 metaG | ecosystem: Host-associated > Plants > Roots > Rhizosphere > Soil | place: USA: Michigan... | reverse complement strand
GGCGTAGTGATCTCCTGATCGTATGCGGCAGCAGACCCGTCCCCCGGCATGATGCTGAAGAGTTCCGGCTGACGATGCGAGCTGATGGTCAGCGGAAACGACTGGATGCGATCATCCATTGCATCCTCGCGCATCGGATAGACCCGCACCATGCTGTTCGGGAGGTACACGGCTGGCCGCGTCGGAACCAGCAGGATGCCAACATTGCCAATCGTCGTATCGACATACTGGACCTGCGCGCTTGCGTTAAAACTGAGAAGTCCAGAGAGGAGAAATAGAGCTATGAAGAGTGATCCCGAGCGATTGTTACTGAATGTTCTTCGGAGAAGAGTCAACTGTCACCATCCAGGGTAGTGTCCCAGTCGAATCATATAGCGGCCACTCATTCAGTGACGATCTTGTCATAGCCCGGTTCAGACAATTATGCCTGCATCGCTCATGTGGCGATGCAGGCACGAGGTGACAGGGCAAATTCGAGCGAGGACACGCGCGAGAGTGCGCGCACGCAGGAGGGGAGGTGAAGAAGATCAGATGTCCAGATTCTTGACGTCGAGCGCATTGTCTTCGATGAACTTGCGCCGCGACTCCACGTCTTCGCCCATAAGGGTAGTGAAGATGGTTTCGGTCTCGGCGATGTCTTCGAGCTTTACCTGCAGTAAGGTGCGCCGTTCGGGCGCCATCGTCGTCTCCCAACGCAGCCGTGAGGTCATTTCCCCCAGGCCCTTGTAGCGCTGCACATCGTAGTCCTTCTTGCCCTGCTCGACGATGTAGGCGAAAAGCTCGCGAGCCGTATCCTTTTCGACGGGCTCCTGCAGTATGCGGGAGGTGCGCCGTGCGGCTTTGGCTTCAGCCTTCACCTTGGGCGGAGTCTGACCTTCTTCGAACTCAGTGCCCTCGGGCTCTTCCGCGGCTGCATCCTGTGCGTTCTTGACAGCGTACTCGATCAGGAATGGCGGCTCGAGGTATTGGCTGATCTGCGAGTACTTCGACATCATCTGGCGGAACTCAGGGCTTGAGGCCAGAGTCCAGTCGATGCAGCGCGAGGCGCCCTGCGCGTCCGTGTAGCAGATGGACCAGGTATGGTGCTCCTCGTCCTCCTCCGGCTTGTTTACCTTGATGCTGAAATCGTCAGCTACCTGGACGAGCCGCTCGTGCAATTTCTTCAATTTTGGGGGAATACTGTTTCCGCTCGGCGATGTGAAGTCTGCACGATGAGTCAGCTCCGCGCGAGCAATCAACTCTGTCAATTGCTCATTGCGGATGCGCTTGTCCACTTTCTCTACGAAGCCGAGATACTCGTTCAGATAACCCATGAAGCGCGTCAGATCGCTTCCGTCGATGTGGCTCGCGTTTTCGCCGTGGCGGACGATCATGCCCTCAGAGGCGCGCTTGATCGCTACGCGGTTCAGCTCCCGCTCGTCTTTTACATACTGCTCCGACCGGCCCTTCTTGATCTTGAACAGGGGCGGCTGCGCGATGTAGATATTGCCACGCTTGATCAACTCCGTCATGTGGCGGAAGAAAAAAGTGAGCAGCAGTGTGCGGATGTGCGAGCCGTCCACGTCGGCATCCGTCATGAGGATGATTTTGCTGTAGCGCAGCTTGGCCGGATCGAAGTCGTCTTTTCCGATGCCGGTTCCGAGCGCCGTGATCATGGCGCGAATTTCTTCGTGGCCCAGCATCTTGTCGTAGCGCGCCTTTTCCACGTTGAGGATTTTTCCTTTGAGTGGAAGGATCGCCTGGAACTTCCGATCACGCCCTTGCTTGGCGGTTCCACCCGCGCTCTCACCCTCGACGAGGTAAAGCTCGCAGCGGTCGGGATTGCGCTCTGAGCAGTCCGCCAGTTTGCCGGGCAGTCCACCCCCATCCAGTGCGCCTTTGCGGCGAGTGAGATCGCGCGCTTTGCGGGCGGCCTCGCGAGCGCGAGCCGCCTCGATTGCCTTGTTGATGATTTTGCGGGCGACCGGAGGATTCTGCTCCAGATAAGCGCCGAGGCGTTCATTCACGAATGCCTGCACAATGCCGGCAATGTCCGAATTCAGCTTTCCCTTCGTCTGGCCTTCGAACTGCGGTTGTGACAGCTTTACGCTGACCACGGCGACCAGTCCTTCGCGAACGTCATCGCCGCTCAGGTTTTCTTTTACGTCCTTGAAGAGCCCAAGCTGTTGCCCGATCGCATTGATCGTACGCGTCAGAGACGTACGGAATCCCGACAGGTGCGAACCGCCGTCAACGGTGTTGATGTTGTTGGCGAAGCTGAAAACCGACTCAGAGTAGCTGTCGTTGTACTGGAGCGCGATCTCGATCTCGACCTTGTCGCGCTGAGCCTCCATGAGGATCGGCTTGTCGTGCAGGACGGATTTTCCGCGGTTCAGGTGCTTCACAAACTCCGCGATGCCGCCTGCGTAGCGGAACTCGGTACGTTTCGAGTCGCCGGTCTTGGCATCGACTGTCCGCTCATCGGTAAGCGTGATTTCAAGCCCTTTGTTCAGGAACGCGAGTTCGCGCAATCGCTGCGCAAGGGTGTCGTAGTTGTATTCCGTTGCAGTGAAAATTGTCTTGTCGGGCAGGAAGTGGATTTTTGTCCCGCGCTTCTTGCTGACGCCGGCCTGGCGGAGATCGCTGGTCGGATCACCACAGCTGAAATCCATCTCCCAGGTATGCCCGTCGCGCCAAATCTCGACGTTGAACTCCTGCGAGAGCGCGTTAACGCAACTGACGCCGACCCCGTGTAGACCGCCGGAAACTTTGTAGTTCGAAGAATCGAATTTGCCCCCCGCGTGCAACTTCGTCAGGACAACCTGAACAGCGGGCATTGTCTTTCCGTCGCCTATGGGCATCATGTCGACGGGAATGCCGCGACCGTCATCGATGACGGTGATGGAGTTGTCGACGTGAATGGTGACGTCGATCTTGGTGGCAAAGCCGGCCAGAGCTTCATCGACGGAATTGTCTACTACTTCGTAAACAAGGTGGTGCAGCCCCATCTCGCCGGTCGAGCCGATGTACATGGCAGGGCGAAGCCGAACGGCCTCGAGCCCTTCCAGAATCTTGATATTTTCGCCTGTGTAGTCGCCACTTCCGTTGCCGTTCGTCGCCATAGTTTTCCGTTTCGCAGAAGTTTCGCCTCGAGGCGGTCGTGCTGCCAGGAAAGTGGAGCCCCGTTCAGGTAATAGATTTGGGATTAACCGATTGAAAGCTGAGGGCTTCGGCGATCTCTGCCAGTAGCTATTTTACCATGCTGATCTCTTGAAAAGTCGGTCCTAAACCTCCCATTACCAGCACGCATCTTGGTAACTAAATTGATTACCTGAGGGTAGATTACCGAAGAATAATGTTACTTTTGTCACTTATTTAGCCGATACTTTCGATGTAGCTGAAAATGCTGGACTTAGATTGTCCGGTGTACTACCATCTTTGTGCTATCTGTCAAACAATTATGTAGGATCTTCCGCAAGGGGTAACCAGATATGAAACTCGCTTTCCGCGTTGTTGTGCTCTCCGTTGTTGTTGCCGGCGCTGCTGCCGCCTCAGTGTCTTCGAAGCATGTTGTTGCCAGCCACCAGTCCGCAACAGCTGGACTTCCGGTCCCCCTTTGTGGGCCCGGCATATGCCCCACGAGCAAGTAGCTCGCAAGTGGGCCCAAGTCCCCTAGCACCAAAGTGCTACACGGGATAACTCTGTTTTCATTTGATGTACCAGGCTCGTCGGTCTATTCTGAGAGAACCCTCAGGGATAGAAGGGGCCTGCGTATGCCTTTGAATTTCTGGATGTCGGCGATGAGCGTGGCAGAGTTCCTGCTCTGGGCGACCCTGGGCTTCCTCTTTTGGAAGAAGGGTCTCCAGAAGCGCTTCCCGGCACTTAATTTATATCTCTTACTTCGCGTGGGATCGATGCCTGCCCTACTGAGCCTGCTTTACGTTCAGGCCCAGCCCTGGGGACACCAGTTCTACGCGCTTTACTTTTACCCGTACTGGGCGGTCTATATCGCTAGCGCGATTTCACTATTCTTTGTGACCCTCGAGATCTTCCGCTCCGTGCTCGCTTCTTTTTCCGGACTGATGCGCCTCGGGACTATCGTGTTCCGCTGGGTTGCCCTGGTGTCAGCGGTTGCCAGTCTTGGATCGATCTCATACAACCATCCCAGCATCGCGCTTCTTCCCGACTTTGCGCTGGCTTTGATGCGATCGGTCAGCATCCTCGAACTTTGTCTCCTGGCATTTCTTTGCCTCTGCATCAACGCCCTTCAGCTGTCCTTTCGTGATCTGGCCTTCGGCTTCGGATTGGGCTTCGGTCTGATTTCGGCTAACGATCTCATCTTTTCCGCTCTCACTTCTTCGAACTCGTCGTTGACCACGCCGTTTCAGTTCGGGTACCAGGCCATCATCCTGATCACCATAGGCGGGTGGATTGCTTACTGCATGATTCCGGAGCGCGCCCTCAAGCCACTTGTGATGCCCGCGAGCTCCACCATCTACCGTTGGAATGAAATCGCATCCGCCCTGGGACATGGGACGAAAGTTGCCGTTCGGCAGCCGGCGAATGGGTTCTTCCTCACCGATGTGGAACGTGTTGTGGAGAAGGTGCTGACACGCAATCTTCAGAGCGAGTCCAAGCCCTGAGCAAGCGAGTTGCAGCAACTAAAAAGGGCCGAACCTATCCTGGGTTCGGCCCTTTCTGCAGGTGAGTTCCGGCATCCGCAGTTGCTGTGCCAGACTTGGAGTTCCGCTGCCGACCCGCTCCGCATATACTCGGCTCTGAACTCTTTCGCCTGCAACCATGTCCTTCGACGCAATCATTCTTGGCCTAGGCGCCATGGGCAGCGCAGCTGCACAACAGCTCGTTCATCGTGGCCGGCGTGTCCTGGGCATCGACCAGTTCACACCCCCGCACGACAAAGGGTCGTCGCACGGCGGATCGCGCATCATCCGCCAAGCCTACTTTGAGGGTCCCGATTACATTCCGCTCGTTCTCAGGGCATACGAGCTTTGGCATGAACTGGAGCGCGAATCAGGTGCACGGCTCATTCACACCACTGGAGGCCTTGTCCTAGGTCGCAGGGCTGGGGAACTGGTTTCCCGGACGATTGCAGCAGCTGAACGGCACAACATCGCGATTGACGTTCTCGAGCCGGCCGATCTCGCCCAGCGGTTCCCCGCGTTCAGTCCGCATGCTGAGGATCTGGGCGTCTTCGAGCGCCTTGCCGGATATCTGATCCCGGAGGACTGCATTCGCGCCCAGCTCAAATCTGCATCGCAGGCGGGCGCCGAACTGCATTTTGAACAGGAGGTCCTCTCTTGGTCTGCACAGCCCGAACACGTTAAAGTGCGGACAAAGACAGGTGAGTACGAAGGGAAGCATCTAATCATCACCGCTGGACCTTGGGCTGGTGAAATACTGGGCTCCGGTTTTCCATTGCGCGTTACCCGCCAAGTTACGGCGTGGATTCAGCCTGCGTGCGGCATCGAGCCATTCCTGCCGGAGCGCTTTCCGGTCTTCATTGCGGATGATGCGGAGGGTGGCTATGCTGCATATGGATTTCCAGCAATCGATGGAGCAGACGGCGGAATCAAAGTCGCCGTTCATGGCAGCAACATTGCATGCACACCCGGCACCGTCGATCGGTCAGTTCACAAGATCGATATAGCGCCGATCATCGGTGCCCTCAGGCAACGCATCCCCATGATCGACGGTGAACTGATCCGGGCGAAAACCTGCCTTTACACCATGACACCAGACGAGCACTTCATCATCGGACCGCACCCGCAAAAGCCGTCGTGCACTGTGGCTTGCGGCTTCTCAGGACATGGATTCAAGTTCGCTCCGGTGGTCGGTGAAGTTCTGGCCGATCTATCCACGACGGGTTCAACAAGACATCCGATCGCCATGTTTTCGCCGCGTAGATTCTGAGAGAGTTGAGCACAGCGGATCCCGCGTCCGGATCGATCCGCACCGCCTACTTAACGCAATCGCATGCGTAGTTGACCAAGGAATTGCACATTCACTACTTTTGCCCCGAGGTTTCCCGGGGTTTTCCCGAGTTACTTTAGGCGTAACTTCCGGGGTAACCTGTATTCCTCGCTGGAAGTTGAGGTTCCCTGACAATGCATTCGAATCATTTGGTCCACTTCGAGTTCCCGCACCGCATGAACCGGGATGGAACAATCGATTCAATCTGCCCACGTTGTTTCTCGACGATTGGCCGCTCCACGTGGGAAGCCGATCTGGATCGGATGGAAGCAGCGCACCTCTGCGAGCCTGCTCGTCTGGCCTCCTTCAACCAGCACAGACGATTCACCGTGGTCTCCGACCGGTTACCCGAGATGGACGATCTGCCCAATCGAAGCAATCACGCGCTCCGGACTGTGCGATCTCAAAGCCCAGCTTCAACGCGCAAATCCGCTTGATTAGCGAAGCCACGCCGGAACCCTCCTAGTTCCGTTATTGCCCACTGCGGCATTTCAACCTGGATACGTCAGCTTCTACTCTCGCCCGGTGGGCGATTAGCTGCTGTGTGTCTATGGAAGGAATGGCAAACTCAGTCCCTGGTTGTGGCATCTCAAAGAACCTGAACTTGATATCCATGAGTCATCCCAGGAGTCGATGTGAAACTCACAACTATTCAGGCCCTCGCGCTCCGCGCTGTTATCCCCTCCGCCCTCATGTTGCTGATGTCCATGCCTGCCGATGCTTTCGCCGCATCTCCTGCCCAGGAGCACCTGGTCTCTCCGCAGGCGATGCAAAAGCAAATGGCCGACTCCGCATCGGCACGACAGAAGAACATTGAAACCATCAACAACTTTCTGAGCAGTCCCGAGGCCGATCGTGCCATACGCGATGCGCATTACAGCCCCGAGCAAGTACGGAGCGCGATTCCATCTCTGTCCGATCAGGAACTTGCCAGCCTCGCAGCAAGATCTACGGATGCCCAGCAGAAGTTCTCGGCAGGCGCGTTGACCCGTCCTGAGCTAGCGCTGATCGTCATTGCGTTCGTCGTGCTGATCGTGGTGATCATCGTCCACTGAGCCAGCCTGCAACGGAAGCGCCGGAACTCCCGGGCGCTTCCGTTGCGGGGCTACGACACCTCTCTCGTCAAGCTCGATTCGGATGCGATAGGATGAGCGGCCATGGGTCAGCGCGCTCTTCAGCAGGACCGGCTTTATGCTTCGAGAAGGGCGGGCGATGGATCCAGCGTGGCGGTTTGAATACTCAGTGACTTGTGCAGTTCCCGTGGAGCTCGCCTGGGAATTCTGGACGGACGTCAGGAACTGGTCCCTCGATGCTGATGTTGAAGCCGTCAGACTAGACGGTCCGTTCGCTGCCGGAACTCGCCGCTGACGTTCAGCAACGCAGAGCTGTTTTAGATTTCCCAGCACCGGGCGCGAACGCCAATTTTGTGTGGACTTTCAGCGAGTGTTCGGTTGGTACAACGATCCGCCAGGAAGCAAGCCTCTCGGGTCCCGAGGCGCAGAGGTATGCAGAAGGATTTGGCCGCGCTCTCGAGGAAGGCATCCCAGCGGGGATGCGCAAGTTAAGCGGGGCAATCGAAGCAGCACATTCCGGTTGCGCGCCGAACATCGCTGCTCAATGAAAAAGCCACGGCGAACCGTGGCTTTTTCATTGCTATTCCGCAAGTTACTCGGCGGCAATTGGCTCGACGGAGGCGAAGCGCCCGCGATTGCCGTGATCGGTGAACTTCACGCGACCAGACACTTTAGCGAAGAGCGTATCGTCTGAGCCGATGCCTACGTTGGCGCCGGGCTTGATCTTGGTTCCGCGCTGGCGCATGATGATCGATCCACCAGTCACTAACTCTCCAGCAAAGGCTTTTACGCCTAGCCGCTGTGCATTTGAATCACGTCCGTTTGTGGAGCTGCCTCCACCCTTTTTATGTGCCATTTCTCAATCCCCTCTGAAAGCTACTTCTTATCCGTGTAGGTCACGCCATCGGCTTCGATCGCCTTGATGCGAACCTCGGTGAAATTCTGACGGTGCCCCTGCATCTTCTTGTACTGCTTCTTCCGCTTCAAGTGGAAGACGAGGATCTTGCTGCCACGACCCTGGCCCACGACTTCGGCCGTAACCTTTGCGCTGGACGGCTTAGCGAGGCTGCCGGCTTCGCCGCTGAGAGCGAGAACGTCTGCAAACTCAATGGTCTGCTGATCGGATGTAACCGACTCGATCTTGAGCAAGTCGCCTGGTGCGACTCGATACTGCTTGCCACCGGTACGAATGACCGCGTACATAAACCCTCCAGAGCGAAGGCACGCGCGATCGCGGTGCATGCTCACAACCTTGAATTGCTCGGGCCGAAACTTCTGTTCCGCGGTACGCTCGAGCGCCGAAATTACCTCGGGCGAGCGGTTGGCTCCGCAGCGACAGGCAGGAATCGCCAAACTAGAATAGTTTACAGGGTTTGCAGGATGGGGTCAACGCAGGTCCGCGCGAATCCGGCGTGGGGCTGAAGGCGAGCCGTCGCGATCCAGATGCGAACCAAACCGGCGCTGGAAAGCGAGACTCTGACATCCTGTAAACCGTTCAAAGCAGACGGCTTGATTTCGGATCCGCGGTGGATCAATCGCAACCAGCTCGCACTACCGTTGGGCAGCGAGACCACGGAAGCGGAATGTAGCCTTCATCCGCCGCTGAAACGGATCTCCACCGCCTGCTTCTGAAATGTCCGGCAGAGGATTCGGTACGTCCCGGAATGAATATCCCTCCGGCGGCTCGGTATCCGATGCAGCCAGAGCAGGCTGGGCAGGTGGCTCCGCGGTTGCAACCTGGGGCTGTAAATGCGGTGTGTCGCCGAAAAAGGGCTGTAAAGCGAGGACAAGACTCTCGATCTGCCCTTTGCGGACGCGCAGTTTCTCGAATTCGGTTGCGATGCCTGTTAGTTCAGCGATGGCCGTATCATATGCATTCTGATAGGGTTGGGGATTCATCCGTTCTCTTTCTCCACGGGCGAAGTGTAGCACTGGGCATCTTGATTTACACCAAAGTTCAGTGCCTAGACCCACCCAAAGGTAATAGGCGGTATTCGCTTTGGGGACAGAGCAGACTGAATCGGGAGGTTAGAGGGTCTTGGTTGCGGGCGCGTTGGGACGAGCCGTGGCCTTCCAATCAAGTACGCGAGTCGCTTCCCCATCGTTGAGATGGAGCTTCTCAATTGCCAGCTCTCCCTCCATCATCTTTACGGTCACACTTCGACTGTCCAGGGTTATCGTTCCATAACCCGATGCCGTCGAGAAGAGGCTGACAAATGGCCGAACCTTCATCTTCGGGCCGAAATGGAGCGTGCGATCTACGGCCGAGTAGCGAAATCCTGAGAGCGCTCCCACCAGAGCGAAGCTCGACATAGCTCTGGCGTACCAGTTCCCGCACTCGTACTCGTTCCATGGATTTCGTATCCGCCCGTCGTAGCGGCTGCGCAACGCCCGCACGATGGTGAGCCCTTCTTCAACGAATCCCTCGTGGATCAGGTGAGAAGCGACTTGATACTCGTTGCCCGTCCAAACCTCATCCGAGTAGACAAAGGGCAGAGTGGGTTTGCCGCCGCGCGGCCAGGTGCAAATGAGCAAACCTGGTTCCCGCCCCATGGCGTACCCCGGTCTCTGTGCATTGGCGTGCTGGCTGAGATCGGTCTTGAAGTTGTTCCGGAAAATCGCCTGCAGAGTTGAGTGAACGTTCTTCTGTGCGAGCGGCGTTTCGATTCCGTAGATGCTCGCCATCCACCCGCCGATTACGCCGTCTGAGAGACAGCCCGACCCATACTGGTATTTCGGGCCCTCGCGCTTCAGCAGTTGTTGCATCTCACTACTCTTCTCGTCGACATGCGCGATGGACTTTGCGAAGGACTGGTCGTGAAGATCCTGGAACTCCACCTTCTGCTGGTAGTACTCGCCGTTGAATAGCGCGTCGTCCATGAATTTTGCGCATTTCTGGGCGAGATCGGAGTACTGCGACACATCACCGGATTCCCCGACGGCACTCGCCATGGCGGCAATTGCCGAGAGCGCACCGAGGTAGATGCTGGTGCACATGCCATCGGGTCCCCAGAACTCGATGTCGAAGGTGTTGTGATGCGGCTCAAACAAGCCTCCGCGGTGATCCGGATCCCAGGTCGCAATGCAGTAGTCGATCGATCTCTTGGCGAGCGGATACATTCGCTTCAGCCATGCCCCGTCTCCGGAGATTTGCCAGTCTCGATAGACCTTCATGATGCCGCCGAGCTGTCCATCTGCCGCGGCAGGGCCTGTGTGATCGACGGGGCCATCCGGAATCGCTCCGCGAAAGTTCACATGACCGCGTTCGTCCATCGACCGCACCAGTTCGAGATCGCGCAACGTGCGCTCAAGGGCAGGGAAGAGGTGCGGCATGGCCTGCGCGTAGTTCCACACGTGGGTGCAGGAGCCATGGCAGCAGCCGGCATCGGGGAAGCAGCCTTCCCAGCCCCATATATTCCCGCCAGCCTCTCGAAGAACAGTGGGCGATTTCAGAATGGCGAGATTTGCCGAAACCGCATCCAGCACATAGGGGGGAAATGTCGAATTAAAGAGCGCGTTTTTGAACTGAACGGTTCGCATGCGCAGCGACGTGAAATTCTGCTCGACATAGCCGGATACTTCGCGCGCATCCTTCCAAAGTGTGGAGTAGAACGGATGCCAGGGCGGCGGTGCGTCCGCAGGGACCGTGCGGCAGCCCGGTTGTCCTTCAATGACAGCCGCATTTTGCGTTTGAGTGATTTCGCCTTCGCGCAGATAGGAGTTGGGGAAGTGCCAGGCGATCACGATCGGATAGGTGTGTGACTCTCCGGCCTCGAGATGGCCCTCAAGCAGAATGGACGCGCCATTACGCCCGGCATTGTCTACGGTGTTGGAGCCGTCGTTGGTGGTAAACGTACCCGATGAAACCTCGCGCCACAGCGCCGACATCGAATCGAATTCCCAGCCGGGGCTCCGCAGCCACATCGCCTTAATGCGCGGCTTGGCTCCAATTACGGTCAGCGCAGCGCTTCCAAATCCCTCAGCATTTGGGGCTTCGCGATTGAAAAGGAAAGCTCCTTTTCCAGGGATTGCCGCGTTCGCGCTGGCTGCTTGATCGGGCCGGCAGCCCGGAGCAAGATGCGACAGATGGTACGAGAACTCAAAATCCACTGGTCTCGAAGAAGTGTTGTGTAGCGAATACTCGAGAATTGCGCAGGGAATCCCGGAATTCTTGTCGTCGAGCGGGATGAAGGGGTTCCATGCAATCAGCGACACGTCCAATGGGATCGCGGAGTCCGCAAACCGTATCTCCGCAAACGGAAACTCGCCACGAAAATTGCTTCGTTCGAAACGCGGAAAGCCTTCTGAACCGCCGCGCCGGAGCCCCTGTCCCTGCAGCCCCTGGTCGAAGATCTTGAAGGGTGGGAAAGGTCCCTCCACTAACTTTGTCACCGATGCAGAACCCTTGATATGCAGAATCGCGAATCCGGCCTCAGGTGAATTCGACGTGAACCAGGCCGGCAAGGCCGTGGTTTCTGGCCGCGTCCGTATCGAAAAGTCCTGCAATCCACCTGAACCGTTGATGCAGACGCAACCCGCCCCCAAACCACCGATCGGCATTGCAATCTGGGTGGCACGATCCCCGCTGAATGTCCGTTGCTGACCTGGCTGGAGCAGTTCGCCAGAGGCAAAGGGAAGAGATTCTCGTTCGACCGGCGTCACGCTGGAAGGCGGGTGCGCATCCGATGGATTAGCCGGTACCGTAGTGGCCAGGGCGGCGGTTGAACCCGCAACGAGAAATTCCCGGCGAGTTGGATTTTTTAGCGACATAAACAAAGGTGGCAGCGGCTTTGGAAAGGTTAACACCAGGGAACGAAAAACCGTAGCGCAGAGACGATTCAAAGACAATTCAGTGTTTGCTTTGGGCTAGAATCCTGGGCTAACATCTGGTCTCGCTGCAGCCGTGCGGCGAGCTTCACATAGTAGTTGCTTCCATTAGCGGGCGGAGAGGTCACTCAGTTGCGATTCCTGGTGTTCATCGGGATTCTCGCGGGACTCGCAATGCCGGCCAATGCGGTCGAAAAGGCCACTGTCGCCCAGGTCGAACAAATTCTTGCCGAACATGCTAATAAGTTGCCCCCGATGGCGCCCCAACCCGGGTCCATACAGGAGACCGCTTTACTCAACCATGCCGGTCTGATTCCGGAGGTCGACGATAGGCTACTCTCGCGCCTCGGTGAAATTGAACTTACCGAACGCATGAGCACGCTTACCTTGTACCGGCTTGTAGGGCAGTACAAGCTGGGCGGCCACGCGCAGATGATTCTGCAACAGATGGCGGATCGTTCTGCGCTTTTGAAGCTGCCTGCAGATGAGGAGATTCCGCATGCTGCCCCGGACGCTGAGACCCAGAGCGCCATGTTCAATGCGGCGCGAGACTACGTCTTTGGCAAACTGTCTCGTTTACCCGACTTCGTGGCAACGCGGACTACGACCAGCTTCGACAACACTCCGACACCGCTCAAGTATGTTCAATCAGGCAATGAAAGCGCGGGTTTCCGCAGACGCGAGATCGTTCAGAGAACGATCAGCTTCCGGAATGGAAAAGAGGTTCTGGAATCGGCATCTGGCGTCGAAACCAGCAAGCCTGAGGATGGCGCGTTCGAAAGTCGAGGCGAGTTTGGAACTCAGGCATCCGTGGTGCTGATGGATATCGATCAGACTTCTGTCTCGTTCGATCACTGGGAGAATACGATGGGCGGCATCGCCGCCGTCTATCGATATGTTGTACCCCGTCAACGTTCGCATTATGAAGTTACCGACCGCTGCGACGAGCATGCGTCGTTCCACGACTTTCCCGGATATCACGGGCTGATCGCGCTTGCGTCGCGGAACGGAACTATCCTGCGGATCACGCTGGAAGCGGAATCAAGGCAGAGCGATCCCATTTCGCACGTCGCGAGCGTCATCGAGTACGGACCCGTAGTAATCGGAAATCGTCGGTCCATCTGCCCGCTGCGAAGTCTCGCCTTCATGATGCAAGAGGCGAAGGGCTGC
>Ga0157372_10005896_pt1 | contig 13040 bp, 10 predicted proteins | sample C55metaG_FD_115307 | JGI IMG/M metagenome (GOLD analysis project Ga0157372, IMG submission 115307) | Corn rhizosphere microbial communities from Kellogg Biological Station, Michigan, USA - C5-5 metaG | ecosystem: Host-associated > Plants > Roots > Rhizosphere > Soil | place: USA: Michigan... | reverse complement strand
TCGAGGAGCGGCTGCAGCAGCACCGGCGTGTGGAACGTGAAGCGCAGGCCGAGCATGCCGGGCTGCCCCTTCCATCGCGCCATCTGCTCGCGCGCGTGCGGCGCGTCCGGATCGAGGCGGCCCATGATGGCGAAGCGCCCGGGGTATCGCTTCACGGCGTCGAGCGCGAGGTCGTTGCGGTCTCCTTCCCAGGAAGGCGGCACGAGCACGGCGCGGTCGACGCCGCCCGCGTCCATCCAGCCGATCACTTCATCGGCGCTGACGGGCGTCTCGCGCTGCGCGTGCGCTCGCGCGGGCCACGGGCGCTGTGGCGTAGCGGCGCCCCAGATGTGGACCTGCGAATCGACGACCTCCATGCCGCTAATGCTTCCTGCGCGCCGCCTTGCCGCCGGCGCGTGAGAGGTCGAGCTCGACCCAGGTCGGCGCATGGTCGCTCGCCTTGTCCTGGCCCCGCACCCAGCGGTCGACGTTCGCATCGACGAGGCACGGGGCGAGCTTGCGATTGAGCAGCAGGTGGTCGATGCGCAGCCCCGAGTTCTTCTGCCAGTGCTGGCGGAAGTAATCCCAGAAGGTGTAGATGGGCTCGTCGGGATGCTTCGCGCGGATCGCGTCGGTCCAGCCCTGGTCGAGGAGCTTGCGGTAACGCTCGCGGCTCTCGGGCTGCAGCAGCGCGTCCTTGCGCCACGATGCGGGGTTGTAGATGTCGGCGTCGGTGGGCACGACGTTGTAGTCGCCGCAGAGGACGACCGGCTCGTCGCGGTCGACCATCTGCGCCGCGTGCTTGATGAAACGGTCCATCCACGCGAGCTTGTAGTCGAACTTGGGGCCGGGCTGCGGGTTGCCGTTGGGAAGATAGAGGCACCCGACCGTCACGCCGTGCACCGTCGCCTCGATGTAGCGGCTCTGCTCGTCGTCGGGATCTCCCGGCAGCGCGCGATGGTGCTCCACCGGCTTGTCGCCCTTGGCGAGGATGGCGACGCCGTTCCACGAGCGCTGCCCGTGCCAGATCGCCTCGTAGCCGAGCGCCTCGATCTCGAGCATCGGGAATGTCTCGCTCGTGGCCTTGAGCTCCTGCAGGCACGCGACGTCCGGCTGCTCGCGCTCGAGCCATCCGAGCAGTTGCCCGAGGCGGCTCTTGATGCCGTTCACGTTGAAAGTAGCGATTTTCATCTTTTAAAACCGGGGACGCAGTCCTATTTTGATTGCTGAAATGAGGGACGCAGTCGTATTTCCCGCTGCGGCACCGGCACGGTCGATCCGTCCAAATTTCACCGCTCCATCGCGCTTCGCCGCATCCGAAGGAACCCGAAGCTCGCGAAAGCGCCCTGTTCCTACCCGTCGGGAAATAGGACTGCGTCCCCAATTGCAGCATTTGAAATAGGACTGCGTCCCCGGTTTCAGGTTTTGTAAGAAGGATCCATGCGGTCGAGCTTGCGCAGCAGCGCCGGCCACTCCATGACGCCGTACGGACGGCGCGTTTGCGGCTGGTAGTTCATGTAGGTCTCCTGCAGCGTCTTCTCCGGCACCTGCACGAGCCTGGCGCCCGTCGCCATCGCGGCGAGCTGCGAGCGCGCGGTGAGCTCGAGGCGGTGCATCCAGTTGAAGGCCTCGCCGATCGTCTTGCCCACGGTGAGCAGCCCGTGATTGCGCAGGATCAGCGCCTCGTTCGTGCCGAGGTCCGCCAGCAGCGACGCCTCCTCCTTCGAATCGAGCACGACGCCCTGGTAGTCGTGGTAGCCGATCTTGAGGAAGCGCATCGACGTCTGCGTGATCGGCAGCACGCCGCAGTCGAGCGCCGAGAGCGCCATGCCGGCCCAGGTGTGCGTGTGGATCACGCAGTGCACGTCGCGGCGCGCCTTGTGGACGGCCCCGTGGATCACGTAGCCCGCGCGGTTGATGCCGTAGTCCAGCTCGCCGAAGTCGGGCTTGAGCAGGATGTTGCCGTCGATGTCGATCTTGATGAGCGACGAGGCCGTGATCTCCTCGTACATCATGCCGTAGGCGTTGATGAGGAAGGCGCCCTCCTCGCCCGGGACCGCGGCCGAGATGTGGTTCGCCATCATGTCCGACATGCCGTACCAGTCGACGAGGCGGTAGCAGGCCGCGAGGTCGACGCGCGCCTTCCATTCCTCGGGCGTCACGCGCTCGCGGATCGATTGCAGGGGCAGGTGGTGGGCCAGGTTCGTCATCGGTCCTCCGTCATTCGGCGGCGAAGTCGGGCAGCGGGCGGCGCCGCTCGATGTGGAAGCGCACGAGGGCGGCGAGCCGGTAGAGGCCGTGCACGAATTTTCCGTACGGCATCGTGAGGAAGAAGGCGAGCACGAAGCCGAGGTGCAGCGCCAGCCACGTTCCCATGAACATCGACTCCCGCGTCACGAGCAAGCCGAGCCCCGTGATCGCGGTCCCCAGCAGCAGCACGAGAAAGCCGCGATCCATCCCGGCCTGCGACGCATCTCCCAGCGCCGGATCGCGCCGCGCGCGCAGCGCGAAGAGCCCCAACGGCCCCACGATGAGCCCGATGCCGCCCAGCGTGCCGAGGACCACGGGCAGGCTGTAGAACGGATACGGGGCGTGAATCCCGAAGACGTAGTGGTAGATCGTGCCCGTCACCGTCGCGAGGAAGCAGAGCACGAAACCCCAGAACGTGAGGTGGTGGAAGTTGCGCCGCGCGAACGATGGCCGCTCGTCCGGATACGTGCAGCCCTCGCCGCCGCCGTCGAGATAGCGCAGCGTGCCGGCATCGGACAGCGCCGCGGACAACGGCTGCAGCCGCACGAACTCCACCACATCCTCCTCCATGTCCGGCCAGAAGCGGAAAAAGCTCGCCGCGAGCGAGACCACGACGAGGAGGAACACCGCGCCGAAGATCCCCGCCATCAGGGAGTGCGGCAGCAGCGCGTAGAACGATCCATCGGCATCGCTCCACGCGGAGAAGAAGCGCACGCCCCCGGCATGCCAGGCCGTGAAGAAGAACGCCGCGAAGAGGGACAGCGCCGTCACGAGGCCCACGGCGACGCCATTGCGCTCGTAGAGCCGCGCGAAGCCCTCGGGCCAGGCGTACTTGCGATACGTCTGTGCGCGCACCGTGGAGAGGATCTTCGGGAAATCCAGGTTGAATTCGTGCGGCGGCGCGTACTGGCACGCGTAGAGGCAGGCGCCGCAGTTGTGGCAGAGGTTCGCGAGGTAATGCACGTCGCTCTCGCGAAACTCGAGCCGCCGCTCGAGCGCGGGAAACACCGCGCAGAAACCCTCGCAATAACGGCACGCGTTGCAGATCGAGAGGACGCGTTGCGCCTCCTCGATCAGCTCGTCGAGCGGCAGGGCATCACGCGCGGACAAGCTTCGCGGCCTCCTCGCCCGCGATGCGCCCGAAGGTGGTCCCGATCGACATGCCGAACCCCGCGAGGTACCCGCGGCCCAGGATGTTGCCCGCCATGATCTCGCCGGCCGCGAACACGTTCGCGGCGCGCGCGCCATCGGCCATCAGCATGCGGCTCTTCTCGTCCACCCCAACCCCGAGGTAAGTGAAGGTGATTCCGGGGCGCAGCGAGTACGCGTAGAACGGCGGCGTGTCGATCGGCCGCGCCCAGTGCGTCTTCGGCGGATCGAGCCCTTCCGTTCGGCAATCGTCGAGCACGGTGTGGTCGAACGTGCCCGGCCGCACGGCGCGGTTGAAGTTCGCGATCGTCGCCTCGAGCGCGCCGGCGTCGAGCTTGAGCGCGCCGGCCAGCTCGCGCAGCGTCCCCGCCTTCACCGGCGGGAACACGGGCGGCATGAAGCGCCCCATCGACTTCGCATCGATGATGCAGTAGCCGACCTGGTCTTGCTGCCCCGCGACGAGCCGCCCCCAGAGCGCGTAGCGCTTGTGCCAGAAGTCCTCGCCCTCGTCGTGGAAGCGCTCGTCGTTGCGGTTCACCACGATGCCGAGCGACACGCAATCGACGCGGGTGACGATGCCGCCATCGAATTTCGGCGAGCGCGCGTCCACCGCGACGCAATGCCCTTGCTGGGCGTCGCTCACCTGCTTCGCGCCCGCATCGAGCAGGAGCTTCAACACCTTGCCCAGGTTGTACGGCGTGCCGCGGCAGACGAAGTTGTCCGCGGCCGGGCCCCAGCCTTCGCGCAGCCAGGCGAAGTTCGACTCGAAGCCTCCGGCCGCCGCGACCACCGCTCGCGCGCGCACCTCGTGCAGCGCGCCGTGGCGCTGAACGGTGGCACTTTCAAAGCGCGGGCCGCTCATCCGCAGGTCCACCACCTCCGTCTCGTAGGCGACGTGCACGCCCAGCGACTCGGCGTAACGGTAGTAGGCGTTGATGAGCGCCTTGCCGCCGCCGAGGAAGAAGGCGTTGGTGCGCGAGAGGCTCAACGTCCCGCCGAGCGCGGGCTGGAAGCGCACGCCGCGCGCGTGCATCCATGCGCGGCATTCCGCGGTCGCGCGGATCACCCGCCGCGCGAGCGTCTCGTCGGTGAGCCCGCCCGTGACCTTGTGGAGGTCCTCCCAGTATTCCTGCTCGGGATAAGCGTCCGTCATCACGTCCGCCGGCGCATCGTGCATCGCGCGCAGGTTGCGCGTGTGGCGGCTGTTGCCGCCGCGGAAATGGATCGGCGCGGATTCCACCAGCAGCACGCTCGCGCCCGCCTCGCGCGCCGTGAGGGCGGCGCACAGCCCCGCGTTGCCGCCGCCGAGCACGAGCACATCGTAGGTCCGCGTGAAATCCAGCAAGGTTGCGGCGCGAAGGGGATGGGTTCGCTATTCTATACAGCCCCAGAGGCCCCCCAGCCCGAGACCGGAGGAGGAGATCCCATGCGTCGTATCGCCGCCGCGGCCGCAGTCGCCGCGATCGCCGTCGCGTTGCCCGCTTCGGCCCAGAAGGGCTTCCCGAATCGCACCGTCACGCTCACCGTGGGCTTCGCGCCCGGCGGCGGCACCGATACGACCGCCCGCATCGTCGCCAAGAAGCTGATGCAGGATCTCGGCGTCTCGGTCGTGGTCGAGAACCGGGCCGGCGCGGGCGGGGAGATCGCCGCGCAGCAGATCGCGCAGGCGGCACCCGACGGCTACACGATCCACCTCTCGTCGGTGGGACCGCTCACCGTCGCTCCCGCGATGAACACGAAGCTGGGCTACGACCCGAAGCGCGACATCGCGCCGATCACGATGGGCGTGATCTTCCCCAACGCCTTCGTGGTGCCCGCCGGCTCGCCCATCAAGACGCTCGCCGACCTCGTCGCCGCCGCGAAGAAGGAGCCGGGCAAGCTCACCTATGGCTCCTCCGGCGTCGGCGGCGCCGCGCATCTCGCGGGAGAGCTCTTCAAGAAGGACGCCGGCATCGACATGATCCACGTGCCCTACAAGGGCGGCGGTCCGGCCATGACCGACGTGGTGGCAGGGCGGGTCGACATGTACCCCGCCGTGCCCTCGACGGCGCTGCCGCAGATGAAGGCGGGCAAGATCCGTGCGATCGCGACCACGGGCCTCGAGCGCACCGCGTTGATGCCGGACGCGCCGACGGTGGCCGAATCGGGCTATCCCGGCTTCGAGGCGGTGAACTGGTACGCGTTCGTGGCGCCCGCGAAGACGCCGCCGGAGATCCTCGATTTCTGGAACAAGGAGCTGGTGAAGGCGCTCGGCGATCCCGAGGTGAAGAAGCAGCTCGAGCAGCAGGGCCTCGAGCCCGCGCCGGGCAGCCGCGAGGACCTCGCGAAGTACATCGAGCGCGAGACCGGGAAGTGGGGCAAGGTCGTGCGCGAGGCGCACATCACGTCGAACTGATGGCGGCCGTCGCGAGCACCACGGTCTCCGAGGCGGAGCTCACGCGGCTCGCCTGTGCCGCGCTCGAGGGGCTGGGCGTGGAGCGCGAGGATGCCGCGCGCGTCGTGCGCATCCTGGTGCTGGGCGATCTCTTCGGCCACCACACGCACGGAGTGCTTCGGCTCGAGTCGTACGGCGACCGGCTGGCGATCGGCGGCATCAATCCCGCGCCCGTGATTCGCGAGGAGGAGCTCGCCCCCGCGCTCGTGCGCATCGACGCGGACAACGCGCTCGGGCCGCTGGTGGGCACGCAGGCTCTCGAGGCGGCGATGATGCGCGCGCGCACTTTCGGCATCGCGCTCGCGCTCGTGCGCGGAGCCAACCACTTCGGCGCGATCTCGCCCTACTCTTACATCGCGGCCCAGGAAGGATTCGCGACGATCATCGGCACGAACGCGAGCGTCACCATCGCGCCCACGGGCGGCAGGCAGGCGCGGCTCGGCAACAACCCGATCGCCTTCGGCGTCCCGAACCCGGGCGGCGACCCGATCATCCTCGACATGGCCGTGAGCGTCGCGGCGCGCGGCAAGATCCGCGAGGCGCTGAAGCGCGGCAAGACGATTCCGGACACGTGGGCCGTGGGCCCGGACGGCAAGCCCACGACGGATCCGCAGAGCGCGCTCGACGGCTTCCTGCAGCCCATCGGCGGCTACAAGGGCTACGGCCTCTCCGCGATCGTGGACCTCTTCGCGGGCGTGCTGTCGGGCGCGAGCTACCTCACGCGCGTGGTGCCGTGGATGGAGGAGCCCGAGAAGCCCCAGGGGCTCGGCCACTTCTTCGTCGCGATCGACACCCGCGTGCTGGGAGGCGCCGAATGGCTCGGTGCGCGCGTGCGGGATTTCGCGGCGATCCTGCACCAGACGCCGGCGGCCGATCCGGCGCAGCCGGTGCTCCTGCCGGGCGAGAAGGAGCTGCGCAACCTCGCCCACCACCGCGCCCACGGCGTCGCGATCGAGACCTCGGTCCTCGACAGGCTCCGCGCCTTCGCGGCCGGGGGAAAATGAAATTGGGGACGTGGCCCATTTGCGGCGAACCGCCTCAAATGGGCCACGTCCCCCATGGGACTGCCGTGACCTCAGCGCGTCGCGGCGGCGCCGCGGGGGGCGCGTAGCGCGCGGGCGACGGCGTTGTTCAGCGCGAGGAGCGCGCCGCCCAGGCGGTAGCCGGTGGTGAGCGCCCATTCGGCGTTCGAGGTGCGCAGGTGCTCGGAGATGCGTTCGTATTCGGGAAACTCTTTGCGGATGTCCATCGTTGTTCCTTGTCTTCGAAGGCCCTCAACACGGGGCCACGAGGACAATATTAGGGCTTATGCTGCATTGCAGCAAACGACTTGTTTTGCGATGACAACGCAAAAAAACTGAGGCATGAACCCGGTCATCCGTAGCCTGCTGGACACGGACGTCTACAAGCTCACGATGCTGCAGACGTTCCTGCACCGATTCCCGTCCGCCACGGGCGAGTACCGGTTCGTCTGCCGCGGCGGCGAGCGCCTTCCCCTCGCCGGATTCGCCGAAGAGATCGCACGCCAGGTCGACCACCTCTGCGAGCTGCGCTTCACGCGGGAGGAGCTCGACTACCTCGCGACGCTGCGCTACATCAAGCCCGACCTCGTCGACTACCTCGACCTCTTCCAGTTCCGCCGCCGCTTCATCGACGTGGGCGTGGCGGACGGCAAGCTCGCGATCACCGCGCGCGGGCCGCTCATGCACGTGATGCTCTTCGAGATCTTCGTGCTCGCGATCGTCTCGGAGGTCAATTTCTCGCAGTACGACCGCGCGGCCGGCTCCGCGGAGGGCCGCAAGCGCCTCGCCGCGAAGATCGCCCAGCTGCGCGAGTTCGAATCGCGTCCGCCCAGGCGCCACCCTTACGTGTTCTTCGAGTTCGGCACGCGCCGGCGCGCCACGCGCGAATGGCACGAGGAGGTCATCCGCACGCTCGCCGCCGAGGTGCCGGCGCTCTTCCGCGGCACCAGCAACGTCGACATGGCGCGGCGCCACGGTCTCGTGCCCATCGGCACCATGGCCCACGAGTACCTGCAGGCGCACCAGGCCTTCGGCTATCGCCTGCGCGATTTCCAGCGCGCCGCGTTCGACAACTGGGTGCACGAGTATCGCGGCGACCTCGGGACCGCCCTCACCGACGTCGTCGGGCTCGAGGCTTTCCTGCGCGACTTCGACCTCTACTTCGCCAAGCTCTTCGACGGGCTGCGCCAGGACTCGGGCGATCCGGTGTGGTGGGGCGAGCGCGTGCTCGAGCACTATGGCGAGCTGCGCGTCGATGCGAGCACCAAGATGCTCACCTTCTCCGACGCGCTCGACTTCCCGAAGACCTTCGAGCTCTACGATCGCTTCGCGGACCGCGCCCGCGTGGGCTTCGGCATCGGCACCCACCTCACCAACGACCTGGGCGTGCCCGCCCTCAACATCGTGATGAAGCTCGTGCGCTGCAACGACCAGCCCGTGTGCAAGGTCTCCGACTCGCCGGGCAAGGCGCTGTGCGACGACGCGATGTTCCTCGCGTACCTGAAGCAGGTCTTCGAGGTGGGCTGAGGCTCAACGGTGCGCGCCCACCGTGCCGCCTCGCGCGAGTAATGCAGCTCGTAGTGCGGCTTGCGCGCCGGCCCGTCGCGTCGACCCACGTCTGGAGCCGGGCCTCAGTCGTCGCCAGGAACGGGCGCATGCGCGCCGTGCGGCTCGATGTCGCTCACCGGCCGCGTGACCGGGCCCTTGCCCGAGTAGCGATCGAGGTACAGGTAGATCACCGGAGTGATGAAGAGCGTGATCACCTGCGAGAAGACGAGGCCGCCCACCACCGCGAGGCCGAGCGGCTGGCGCAGCTCCGCGCCCGTGCCGAGGCCCAACGCGATCGGCACCGCACCCATCATGGCCGCGAAGGTGGTCATGAGGATCGGGCGGAAGCGCAGCAGGCAAGCCTGGCGGATCGCCTCCTGCGGCGGCAGCCCCTGCTCGCGCTGGGCCGCGAGGGCGAAGTCGATCATCATGATCGCGTTCTTCTTCACGATGCCGATCAGCATCAGGATGCCGATGGTCGCGATGATCGAGAGGTCCTGGCGGAAGATCGAGAGCGTGAGGAGCGCGCCCATCGCCGCCGACGGCAGGCCCGCGAGGATGGTGATCGGGTGGATGTAGCTCTCGTAGAGCACGCCCAGCAACACGTAGATCACGAGGAGCGCCGTCACGATGAGCCACACCTGGCTCGACTGCGACGCCTGGAACGCCGCCGCGTCGCCGCCCCACGCCGTGATGATCGAAGGCGGCAGGCGCAGCTCGTCGCGCCACGCGGCGATCTTGTCCGATGCCTGGCCGAGCGAGGCGCCGGGTGCGAGGTTGAACGAGACCGTGATCGACTGCAGCTGGCCGGTGTGGTTGATCGCGACCGGGCCGACCGTGCGCACCACGCGGGAGAAGCTGGAGAGCGGAACCAGCGCGCCGCCCTTGCCGCGCACGTAGATCTTGGAGAAGGCGCTCTCGTCCTGCCGGTCGGCGTCGGCCGCCTGCAGGATCACCTGGTACGAGTCGACCGCGGTGTAGATGGTCGAGACCTGCCGGTCGCCGAACGCGCTGTAGAGGGCGCTGCGGATGTCCTGGATGTTGACGCCCAGCGCCTCGGCCTTCTCGCGATCGATCGTGAGCTGCGCCTGCAGGCCCTTCAGCTGCGCGTCGCTCGTCACGTCGCGGAAGATCGGGTCGGCGCGCATGAGCGCCATGAGCTTGCCCGAGTACTCGAAGAGCTGCGCGGGCTCCACGCTCTTCATCACGTACTGGAACTGGCTCTTCGAGATGCGCCCGCCGATGCGCAGGTTCTGGATCGGCGTGAAATACGCGTTCACGCCCGGGATCGTGCGCGTCTCGCGGCGCAGGTTCTCGAGCACCACCTGCATCTTCGGGCGCTGGCCGCGGGGCTTCAGGTTGATGAAGAGCCGTCCCGAGTTGTTCACGTCGTCGGCGCGGGAGAGCACGGTGTCGACCGCGGGGTCGGCCCGGACCACCGCGTCCACGCGCTTCATGAGCTCGAACATCGCGGGGTAGGAGATGTCCTCCACCGCCTCGATGTTCGCCGAGATCTGGCCGATGTCCTCCGTGGGAAAGAAGCCCTTGGGCATCGCCATGGCGAGGAGGATCGTGACCACGAGCGTACCCGCGGCGACCATGAGCACGACGAAGCGGTGGCCCAGGCACCAGTCGAGGACGCGCGCGTACGTGCGCAGCGTCCCCTGGAAGAAGCGCTCGAACCACTCGGTGTAGCGCAGCACCGGGTCGTCGGCGCGCTCGTGGCGGATGTAGCGGCTGGCGAGCATCGGCACCAGCGTGAGCGAGACGCCCGCGGAGACGAGGATCGCGAGCGAGACCACGATCGCGAACTCGTGGAACAGGCCGCCGATGACGCCGGGCATGAAGAAGATCGGGATGAAGACCGCGACCAGCGAGATCGAGATCGAGACGATCGTGAACCACATCTCCTTCGAGCCCACGATCGCCGCCTTGAACGGGTCCATGCCGTCCTCGATGTGGCGCACGATGTTCTCGAGCATCACGATGGCGTCGTCCACCACGAGGCCCACCGCGAGCGTGATGCCCAGCAACGACACGTTGTCGATCGAGAGCCCGAGCGCGCGCATGAGCGCCAGCGTGCCGATCAGCGAGATCGGCAGCGACAGCGCCGGGATGATCGTGGCCGACGGCCGCCGCAGGAAGAGGTAGATCACGAGGATCACGAGCACGGCGGTGATCGCGAGCGTGATCTTCACGTCGTGGATCGCGTCGCGGATCGATATCGAGCGGTCGAGCTGGATCTGCAGGTCCACCGACTTCGGCATCTGCGCCATGATCCCGGGCAGCGCCGCCTTGATCGCGTTGATCGCGGCCACCGTATTGGCGCCGGGCTGGCGCTGGATGAAGAGCGTGATCGCGGGCTCGCCGTTCGACCAGCTCGCCGTCTTCACCGACTCCACGCTGTCCTCGACGTCGGCCACGTCCTGCAGGCGCACGACGCTGCCGTTGGGTAGCGTGGCGACGATGATGGGCTTGAAGTCGGCGGCGTGCGCGAGCTGCTTGTTGGCGAGGATGGTGAGGGTCTGGCGCTGGCCGTCGAGCGTGCCCACCGGCGTATTCGCGTTCGCGGTCTTGACGGCGTTGGCGATGTCGTCCAGCGTGAGGTTGCGCGCGGCGAGCGCGCCCGGGCGCGCCTTCACGCGCACCGCGAAGCGCTTCTGGCCCGCCACGGTGATCTGCGAGACGCCGGGCAACGTCGAGAGCGTGGGCGAGATCAGGTTCTCGGCGTAGGCATCCAGGTCCGAGAGCGACATCGAGGGCGACGACAGCGTGACGAAGATGATCGAGAACTCGCTCGGGTTCACCTTGCGGTAGGACGGCGGCGTCGTCATTTCCGTCGGCAGGTTGCGCGACGCCCGGAAGAGCGCCGCCTGCACGTCGACCGCCGCTTCGTCGATGTTGCGGTCCTGGCTGAACTCCAGGGTGATGTCGGTGCGGCCCTGGGTCGACGTGGAGCTGATCACGTCGAGGCTCGAGATGGTGGAGAACTGCTTCTCGAGCGGTGTCGCGACGGAGGAGGCCATGGTCTCCGGCGCCGCCCCCGGCAGCACCGCGGTCACCTGGATCGTCGGCGTGTCGAACATCGGCAGCGCCGCGATCGGGATGCCGCCGTACGCGAGGATGCCGGCGACGACGGCGGCCGCCGACAGCAGCACCGTCATGACGGGCCGGCGGATGAAGGCTTCGGAGACGTTCACGCGCGCGTCCGTTACGCGGGCTTGTCGCCCTTGCGCTTGCCCTTGTGCGCGTCGCCCTTTGCGGCGTCGGCCGGCGCGGAGCCGAGGTCCGTCGTGTTCGCCTCGGCGACCGCGCTGCCCGGGCGCAGGTTCTGCGCGCCCTCGACCACGACACGGGCGCCGGGCGCGAGCCCGTCGACCACCGCGAAGCCCTGCTCGACGTAGTCGAGCTTGACGGTCTTCTGCTGGGCCTTGCGATCGTCGCCCACGACGTAGATGAAGCGCGAGTCCGGGCCGGTCTGCACGGCCTGCGCGGGGACCACCGTCGCGTTGGCGATCGTGCGCGGGGCGAGCTCGACCGTCGCGTACATGCCCGGCCAGAGGCGCCCGGCGTTGTTGTCGAAGCGCGCCTTCACGCGAATGGTGCCGGTGGCGGTGTCGACGGCGTTGTCGACGAAGATCACCTTGCCCTTCACCGTCTCGCCGCCCGCCTGCGGGCGCGCCGTCACGGCGACCGTGCCCGAGCGCAGCGCCGCCTGCAGCGCGGGGAACTCGCGCTCGGGCAGCGTGAACGCGATGTCGATGGGATCGATCTGGGTGATCGTCACGAGCGCCGGCGTGGTCGCGCTGCTCGCGTTGGCCGAGGGCGTCACGAGGCTTCCCGGGCGCACGTTGATGGCGCCGGTCCGCCCCGAGAACGGCGCGCGGATCTCGTCATACGCGATCGCGACGCGCGCCGACTCCACGGCCGCCGTGTCGATCGCGAGCTGGCCGGTCAACGTGTCGACCTGGTTCTGCGCGGTATCGAGCGCGGCCTGAGAGATGAACTTCTGCTTCATCAGGTCGAGGTTCCGCTCGAGGTTGCGCCTCGCGGTGGCGAGGTCCGACTTGTCCTTCTCGACTTGCGCGAGCGCCTTGCGGAGGTTGGCCTCGTCGTTGCGCGAGTCGAGCGAGAAGAGCAGCTCGCCCGCGCGCACGTCCTGCCCCTCGCGGATGTGCACCTCGCGCACGGTGCTCGTCACCTGCGAGCGCACGTCGACCGATTGCAGGGAGGTCACCGTGCCGTTCGCGCTCAGCTTGACCGGCACGTCGCGCGACTGCGCCTGGGCCGTCACGACCGGAACCGCCCCAGGTGGCCGGCGGGCTCCCTGCGCTTCCTGGTTGCGCGAGGAGCCCAGCCACCACCATGCGGTCAGCGCCCCCCCGATGATGAGGACGCCGGCCACGACGGGCCAGCGCTTGCGGGTGCGCGGTGGAGCGATCGCTTTGTCCATGGGATTCCGGGATTTAGCGCCATGATACCCGCATGGACCGGGTGGAACGGCGTTCCGCCCGCTACAGCCGCAAGCGTTGTGTAACCGATCGTAAATCTCACTCCACCCGTACGTCGATCCGTCTCGGCTTCGCCCGCTCCTGCTTCGGCACCCTTACGCGCAGCACCCCATGCTTCATCTCCGCCTCGATGCGAGTCGTGTCGAG
>Ga0157372_10005893_pt1 | contig 13044 bp, 12 predicted proteins | sample C55metaG_FD_115307 | JGI IMG/M metagenome (GOLD analysis project Ga0157372, IMG submission 115307) | Corn rhizosphere microbial communities from Kellogg Biological Station, Michigan, USA - C5-5 metaG | ecosystem: Host-associated > Plants > Roots > Rhizosphere > Soil | place: USA: Michigan... | reverse complement strand
GTTTCGACGAGGCGACACTACTGCTGACCATCCGCTTTATGCCTTACTTCCTCAAAATGCTGGGTATGCCAGGATTTTTGCATCTTATTTTCTCACTGATTCCTGATGGTGCCCAATTGCTCCGTGGCATCCCTAAAATGATCCTAATGGTCGAATTTAACGGTGAGACCGAGCAAGAGGTTCGCGATAAAATTAAAGCCCTGCACCGCGAATTACGCCACCTGCGGGCCCATTATGAAATCAACGGCTTCGAGGAAGATTCTACCGAAGGCAAATCCGAAAAATTTTGGGTCATGCGCCGCTATGCTTTTCAGGTGTTGCGCCAAAAAGTAAAGGACAAGCACACGGCGCCATACATTGATGATTTTATTGTGGCTCCGGAGCACTTGGTGGAATTTTTGCCGCAACTGAGAACGATTATCAAAAAATACAAGCTGTTTGCGACCATTCAGGGCCATATCGGTGATGGTAACTTTCATGTCATCCCGCTGATGAAAATCGAGGAGCCTAGTGAACGCGCCAAGTTGCGGCCGAGCCAGCAAGAGGTCAATAATCTGGTGCTGAAATATCACGGTTCCCTCTCTGGTGAGCACAATGACGGGCTGGTGCGTGGCCCATGGCTGGAAGCACAATTCGGCAAGCCGATCGTCAAACTGTTCCGCGAGGTAAAGCACATCTTCGATCCCCAAAACATCTTCAATCCCCACAAAAAGTCCGACGCCACTTGGGACTATAGCTACTCCCACATCCGCGACCATTTTTAGCCCTAGCTAACAGATTAGAAGTTGTAATTTGTAATTAATAACTTTGAGTTGTATAGTTTCCTTTATTAAGAGGATTCTCATATGGTGCGTCAGGTTGAAGCGAGTGATATAGACACGCTCTGGGCTGAAGAGGTGGCAGGTCTGGCAAGAGATGAACAAGAAGATAGAGCAGCCAAGATAGCCAGAATGAACAAAATGGCTAATCTGCTTGTTGAAGCAGGGCTCAGTACTGATTTTCGGGCTTATTTACTGGCTATGCATGGTATACGTGCCACGGATCGTCAACCATCTAAGTCTGAAGCTCAAAAACGTTATGAAGGCCTTGAATCACAATTCCATCACGGGCGTGTAAGACAGGTTTTTGCCCGTCACGACAATGGCCTTGATAATGGTTTTTCTCCAATTCGGACCTTCTATGCTTTCCCGAGAACATTATTCGATGAGTTTAGGAGAAATATTGGGCAACCTGGTGCTAGACCCGAGTTTAGTGCGGTGCGCTTTAGGATAGAAAGAGAGTACGATGATGATGATGAATGCATTTATATAGGCAAATTGCTTGTGCCGGCCTTTTCTGTAAATGCTTTAGATGTTCGCAAAACGGCACCCGATGTTAGAAGAGTTGAATATGAAATCCTACGAGAAGCTCGTACTGACCAGGAAGATGTGTCTAGCGATGTGCTTACACCCGTTGAAACTTTGTTCGGGAGCGATATAGCTAATTGGGTACGGGGCGGTCCACGGAGCATCAAATCCAAGCTCTACAGGATATTACTAGAGCCGAAAGTTTGCTCGGAGCTGCCATGGACGACGTTGCTTAAGCCCCCTTCATGCTATAATAAGCATAAATGGAAACACTCTTTGAGGGACGAATAGCTGCTCTCTGCAGGCTTGGATTATCTTCGGTGAGGTGTGTTTGTGCCTAAAATTTATAAGTGGCTGGCCGGTTTTATGCTGCTGGGTATTTTTGCCACGGTCTTAGTTCATTATTTTCAAGTGCATCCGTTGGTGATTTTCAACCCGCACGGCGTCATAGCCCAAAAAGAACGTGGTTTGATTATTTTTGCGCTATTACTATCGATACTGGTGGTGGTGCCGGTGTTCACCATGCTGTTTTTAATCGCCTGGAAATATCGGGCCAGCAACACCAAAGCTACATACAGTCCGGAATTTGATCACAGCCGGATCGCCGAGACTATCTGGTGGGCCATACCGTCAATTTTGATCTTGATTTTGTCAATTGTCACCTGGAACAGTAGCCACACGCTTGATCCTTATCGGCCGCTCAACGCTAGCGTGAAGCCTTTGATTGTCCAAGTAGTCGCATTGGATTGGAAGTGGTTATTTATCTACCCGCAACAAAATGTGGCCAGTGTGAATCTGGTAGAATTGCCCGTTAACACGCCGGTGACACTGCAAATTACGGCCGATGCGCCGATGAATTCGCTGTGGATCCCCCAGTTAGCCGGTCAAGTGTACGCCATGCCTGGTATGTCGACCGAGCTGCATCTAAATGCTGATAAAGTTGGTGATTACGCTGGTTCTTCGGCGAACATTAGCGGCAGCGGCTTTGCCGATATGAAATTCACTGCCCGGGCTGTTGCGGCGAACGATTTTGACAACTGGACCCAGACTGTTAAACAAACACCGCATAGTCTAACCGCTAATACCTACGCTCAGCTGGTCAAGCCCAGTCGAGCCAATCCGGTAACCTACTATTCGGGCGTCCAAAACAATTTGTATAACGATATCGTGATGAAATTTATGATGCCGATGAGTGGTAATAATCAGATGGAGTCAAGCTGATGCAGTTACTGGCAAATGTTTTGATTGGCAAACTGAACTGGCACGCTTTGCAACATAGTGCGGTGACCATGGGCGGAGTAGCGGCGATGGCGTTTGGCTTGCTGGCGATTGCCGGCGCCCTGACCTATTACAAAAAGTGGCGCTGGTTGTGGCGGGAGTGGTTGACGTCGCTGGATCCGAAGAAAATCGGTGTCATGTATATTGTGGTGGCGCTGGTGATGTTATTACGCGGTATATCTGATGCTTTGCTGATTCGGACGCAGCAAGTGACTTCGGTTGGCTCGGCCCATGGTGTTATACCGTCCGATCAGTTCCAGCAGGTGTTTTCGGCCCACGGCACTATTATGATTTTCTTTGCCGCCATGGGGTTATTATTTGGCATTATCAATTTGGTATTGCCGCTGCAAATTGGTGCTCGTGATGTGGCCTTTCCATTTCTAAACTCAACCAGCTTTTGGCTCTATGTGGCCGGCGCGGTGCTGATTAACGCCTCCCTGGCCATCGGCGACTTTTCGGCCGCAGGCTGGTTGGCCTATCCTCCTCTGTCCGAAACGCAATATAGCCCGACGGTTGGCGTGGATTATTGGATTTGGAGCCTGCAAATTGCCGGTATCGGTAGCCTGCTATCCGGCATTAACTTCTTAACAACTATCTTCAAACTGCGCGCCCCCGGGATGGCACTCATGAAAATGCCGATGTTCGTCTGGAGTGTGTTTGGCAGCATGTCGCTGGTGGTGTTCGCCTTCCCAATTTTAACGGTTACTTTGACGCTGCTGGCGTTAGACCGGACGCTGGGCATGCATTTCTTTACCGCTGGCGGCGGCGCTAACGCTATGATGTACGTCAATCTCATTTGGGCCTGGGGGCATCCGGAAGTTTATATTCTGGTGCTGCCTGCCTTCGGCATTTATTCAGAGGTAGTGGCAACTTTTTCGCGCAAGCGGTTATTTGGCTACACCTCGATGGTGTGGGCCATTTGGGGCATCGTTTTCTTGTCATTCACGGTTTGGCTGCACCACTTCTTTACCATGGGGGCTGGTGCCGATGTCAATGCTTTCTTTGGTATTATGACAATGATTATCTCGGTGCCTACCGGTGTAAAGATTTTCAATTGGTTATTTACGATGTATCGCGGCCGGATTCACTTTACCACGCCCATGCTGTGGTTTATCGGCTTTATGGTGCTGTTTACTATCGGTGGTGTTGCTGGTGTGCTATTGGCCGTGCCGCCGGCGGATTTCCAGCTGCACAACAGTTTATTCCTAGTGGCGCACTTCCATACGATGATTATTAGCGGTGTGTTGTTCGGCTACTTTGCTGGACTGACCTACTGGTTCCCGAAGATCTTCGGCTTTAAATTGAATGAGCGGTTGGGTAAATATGCCTTTTGGTGCTGGTTAAGCGGCTTTATTTTGGCTTTTGTGCCGCTGTATTTCTTAGGGCTAATGGGTGCCACACGGCGGTTGGATCACTATGATGCCAGTATGGGCTGGCGGCCAATGTTTATTGTCGCCGGTATCGGCGTGTTAATCATCTGTCTAGGTGTTGCTCTGCAAGTTTTGCAGCTGGCAGTTAGTATTTGGCAACGCCGTGAAAACCGCGATACAACCGGCGATCCGTGGAACGGACGCACATTGGAATGGTCGGTGCCTTCCCCGGCTCCGGTCTATAATTTTGCTGTTGTGCCAAAAGTGACAGAGCGTGATCAATTTTGGGCTGATAAAAACAAAAAACAAAAAACAAAAAACACCGAGCCGACATACGAGTCGATCGAACTTCCCAAGAATACACCTATGGGCATATTTATTGCCGGTTTTGCGTTTCTATTCGGTTTCGGAGCTGTGTGGCACATTGTTTGGCTGTGTGTAGTTGGCTTACTAGGCGTCATTACGACGATTGTTATCCGCAGCAATGATGAGCATACCGAATATCATCTATCGGCTAGCGAAATTAAAAAGCTGGAACTGGCTGCCAGAGGAGACGCGGTATGAGTGCAGCAGCCTCTTCGGCCGAGCAGTTAGCTCGCGCACTAAGCGCGCAACGGGACAAGGATGACAAAAGCCAGCTCGGTTTTTGGATTTATCTGATGACCGATTGCGTGCTGTTCGCCACTTTGTTCGCGACCTACGCTGTACTGCGGCATAACACCTTCGGCGGCCCATCAGGCCACAGCTTATTCCGCCCCGGTTACGTGCTGATCGAGACGTTGTTGCTGCTCACCAGTAGCTTTACCTGCGGTCTGGCTATTTTAACGGCGCGTCTGCAACGCCGTAAGTATGTACTTTCGATGCTGCTGCTCACCGCTATTCTAGGAGCAGCCTTTTTGATTATGGAGGTGACGGAATTTCGGCATTTGGTCACTGAGGGCAATAGTTGGCGTCGCAGCGGCTTCTTATCGGCTTTTTTCACCTTGGTCGGTACACACGGATTGCATATTTTGACCGGACTGCTATGGCTAAGTGTGTTGCTCGTGAAAATTAGCCGACAGGGTGTAAATGCGGTGAATCTTAAACGGCTGACGTTGTTTAGTCTATTCTGGCACTTCCTGGATCTAGTCTGGATATTTATTTTTACGTTCGTGTATCTGTTTGGAGTCAGCGGCTTATGAACCAGGAACATTCGAAAGTGGTTATTTCTCATCACCATCCGGTAGCAGCCTCGCTGAAGCGATATCTGATCGGCTTTATCTTGTCGTTATATCTGACCAGTCTGGCGTACATTTTGGCAGTTCGCCATAACTTGACAATGTACTGGCTGGGCGGTACTGTGCTGGGTCTGGCACTTCTGCAGTTCGTGATTCAACTGATCTGTTTTTTACATCTGGGCACCGAGACCAAGCCGCGCTGGAAACTAGCAGTTTTTTGGCTGATGATACTAGTAGTTGGCATTTTGATAATCGGTTCGCTCTGGATTATGGCTGGGCTGAACTACCGCATGTCACCGAGCCAAGTAAATCAATATCTGCGTGGTCAAGACAGTCTATAATATGTGGCGCGCTTATTATCAAACTCTGAAACCGGAACGCACCTATGCCAATGTTATGACGACAGCGGCCGGCTTTTTGCTGGCTTGCCGTTGGCATGTGCAGTGGGGTCTGCTGCTGGCTACGATTATTGGTACCACACTGGTGGTGCTGTCGGCCTGTGCGGCTAATAACTGCACCGACCGCGGTATTGACGCCCGCATGCCCCGCACCCGCAAGCGGGCTTTAGTGACAGGCGTATTACCGGTGCGTAACGTAGCGCTAATTTCTGTAATTTTCGGCTTGCTGGGTTTCGCTATTCTCGCAGCTTGGACTAACGCTTGGGTAGTGATGCTAGGAGTTGTGGCTTACATTGATTACGTGGTTTTGTACGCTTGGAGTAAACGCCACAGCGTCTACAGCACGCTTATTGGCACCATTTCCGGGGCCGCCCCTTTGGTGGCCGGTTATGTGGCGGTAACGGATAGCTTTGATGCGACCGCTTGGCTGCTGGGACTTCTGATGATCCTATGGCAAATGAGTCATTTTTACGCTATCGGTATCTTTCGACATGACGATTATAAGGCTGCTAAGTTGCCGATTTGGCCGGTTAGATACGGTGTAATCAATACCAAGCGCTGGATAATGGCGTACACTATTGGATTCCTTCTGCTTACCGTAGCGTTGCCGTTTACTAGCACTGTGGGTTGGTTGGCCGGCGGCGTGCTAATTGTCAGTAGTGTCTGGTGGCTGTGTATGGGCTTTAAAGGATACCGGCTTGAGGCCAATAAGTGGGCTCGCGGTATGTTCGGATACTCGTTGGTGATAATTATGGTGCTGGCGGCGGCTCTCTCGGTTAGTCCGTTGTTGCCGTAGCCGGAGCTGGCAGCAGAAGAATCGCGGTAGTGCCGTGACCGTAGCGGCTGCTGAGCGTCAGCGTGCCGCGGTGGCGATCGGTAATCATTTTGGCAATCGATAGGCCCAAACCAAAACCTTCACTACTAGCCGTGTCTCGGGTGCGGGCGCTGTTGGAACGATAGAACCTATCGAAAACATGGGGTAGCACTTCGGGCTTGATACCCTGCCCCTCGTCTGTAACGCTTATTTCGATGCTGGCACCGGCTTGCTTAGCCTTAATTTGAACAGTAGTGCTGGCCGGACTGTACTTTATGGCGTTATCCAGCAAGATTACTAGTAACTGCACCAGGCCATCACGATCGCCTAAAACTTGGCCGCTCGTCACGCTGTTATTAATGGTGATTTGCTTAGCGTCGGCTTTGACTTTCAGCTGATCTATGGCCTGTGTGATTACCCCATCTACTGGTAAGGCAGTGAAATGCTCAGTGACTTGCTGTGCATCAAGTTTGGTTAGTCGCAGCAGATTATTAATCAGCATTTCCATGGTACCGGCATCCTCAAGGTTGCTCTCCAGCGTCTCGCGCAAAGCTTTTTTGTCGGCTTGTTTGTCCATCAGCGTGACTTCGTTGTTCATCTTTAGCGATGTAAGTGGCGTGCGCAGCTCATGCGAAACATCGGCCGTAAAACGCTTTTGTCGCTCGTGGGCAGCCTCAATCGGCTCTAAAGTCCGGCGCGCCAAAAAGTAAGCGGCAATGCCGGCTAGCAGCAGTACCAAAATGTTGAAATAAACAAGCCGTGACAAAATGTGGTGACTGCCCACCGCCAGATCGTTGCCGGGGCGCAAAAATGGACTGCCTTCGAAGATCGGAAAATTATTATAAATTCGCTCGGTTTGGTGGTGCAGACCTACCGTCAATTCATTTGTCGCAAAATGGTAAATCACCACGCTGAACATCAGGCTAATAGCCATGATGATGGCTAAGTACCACAATGTTAACTTGAAGGTGGCTGAACGAAATAATGACATGTCTTTCATGAACTAGGCACTCAGTTTATAGCCGAAACCACGCATGGTGTGCAATAGTGGCTTGGCAGTCGCAAACGGCCGGTCAATTTTATTGCGCAAATAGCCGATATAAACCTCAACCGTATTAGGCAGCACTAGGGCATCCTCGTCCCAAACATGATTGATGATCATATCCTTAGTGATCACTTGTCCTTGGTGGTGCATAAAATATTCTAGCAGCGCAAATTCTTTATGTGAGAGTTTAATCGGTGTATCACCACGCTTGACTTCGTAATTACCGGTATTGAGTGATAGATCCTCGAGGGTGATAACCGTGCCGGTGTGCTCGGCTGGGCGTCGTAACAGTGCCTTGATGCGCGCAATCAACTCGTCGAACGAGAATGGCTTGACCAAATAATCATCGGCACCGCTATTGAGCCCTTCGACTTTATCGCCAATCGTGCCACGGGCTGTCAGCATTAAAATCGGTGTCGACACGTTCTCGGCCCGCACGCGACGGCACAACTCCACACCATCCATGCTGCCAGGTAACATTCGGTCCAGAACAACTGCGTCATAATCCGCGTCAACGGCATAGGATAGCCCGGTATCGGCATCGTGCACCATATCTACGGCGTAGCCTTGCAGCTCCAGGCCGCGCTTGATAGCCCGGGCAATCTTAACATCATCTTCGATTACAAGTAGTCGCATACCTACAGTATTATAGCGTTGAAGATGAGATTTTGCTGTAAGGCCGAAACTATGCTCTACTCTCAGCGAAGCGTATAATAGCGGTCAGAGAGACATGAAAATCGCTGTTATAACCTGTTATTTTGATCCTGACTACGTGCGGGCCCGTGTGCTGCGGACTGCTTTAAAATCTATACCTGGCGTAACGCCGATTATTATTAAAAATACCCATAAAGGACTTCTGCGTTATCCAGAAGTGCTCTGGAAGGTGTGGCAAATTAAGCGCCTCAAGAAGCCGGATGCTTATTTGCTCACCTTTCGCGGCCAGGAAATCCTACCGTTTGTGCAATTCATGATTCGTAAAAAACTGCTGATTTTCGATGAGCTGATTGTTCCTATCGCGTACGCCAATAACGAGGGTCATGCCAAATCATTTACCAAACGCTTGTATTACTTAATGGCCCGACGTAGCGAAAGTCTGTATCGTCGCTGGCTGCGCAAATGCTATGCCATTCTCGCTGACACGGCGGCTCATGCCGAGCTGTCGGCTCGCACCAGTCATGTGAATCTCAGCAAATATACAGTAGTACCAGTCGGTACGGATGAAAGCCTGTTCACACCTGCTGCTTCAGTCGCCAAATCAACAAAATTTCGGGTGTTTTACTACAGTACCGGCATGCAGCCGCTGCACGGTGTGCAATACGTGCTAGAAGCAGCCGAAGCTTTACGTGATAATCCAGAGATTGAATTTTTGCTGGTGGGCGGCAAAAAACCGCTGCGTGATGCCGTAACTACGGCAGCCAACAAAGGAGCCCACGTGATATATGAAGCCTGGATTCCTTTCGATAAACTGGTAAAAACTATGCAAGGAAGTGCCATTTGCCTGGGTGGTCCTTTTGGTGACACGCTGCAGGCTCACCACGTAATCACCACTAAAACTTATCAGATGCTGGCAGCCGGTGTGCCGACCATGATCGGTGCCAGCGAAGCGACGAACGAGTATTTCGTAGATAAACAAAATGCTTTAGTGGTGTCGCAAGCCGACGCGCCAGCCTTGGCCAGAGCCCTAACCTGGGCCTACAAGCACCCAACAGAACTGCGCGACATTGCCGCTAATGGCCGAAAATTGTATGAAAAACAGTTTTCGACGGCAGCCATCAGTCGGATTTTGGAGCGGCTGGTCGCAGGTCTGTAAGCCGCAATCTAGACTTAGCGTGTATTGCTAAAACAACTAAGAATAGTAGCAGTAAGAATAATACGTAAGCACCACGGTCAATAATATTGGCCGACAAAATATTAGCTGTTGATACATGATGCAAATGCTGAGAAAAGTATAGGAACGACTCCCGGAAACCGATGGCATCTGGTGTAAGTGATACGAACAGTGCGAAGTTGGCGGCCCCTGAATACGATACAGCCTGGCCCCAGCCGATATGCGAATTAACGGCTTTCAGTTCTACAAAATAAGTGATGGCTAATAGCAGTACCTGCAAAAAAGCTAGTAGGATTAATATTGCTAAGACATTGCCCCGTAACTGAAACTGTGACTGGCCCTTTTTGTCCCGTTTCAGAAGTGTTCGGATGACATAGATACTGAGGCCGGTTACAAGTAACAATGCCAGTACAGTTTGCCACCATGGCCGGGTGCCAACCAGCAAAAACAAAGCACTGAAAAAGGCAAATAAACCGTAATATGACAAACTGGCTAGCGTGTAGTCGCGCAAGCGCACTTGGTGTCTGGTCTTCAAATATGCCGCTCGTACCCCTGGCCCGCTTTGTAGAGGGCCAAAGAAATTAATGAGTGAGGAGTAAGCCGTGAGCAGGAAGTTTTCCCGCCACGGAATACGCTTCCCGCACAGACGCAAGCAGGCATCATAGATGAAAACTAACAAAACGACCATCGGTATATTTAGTAAAATCACTGCAATGATCCACCACGGTTTTACCTGCCGCAATTGGCGGACATAGTCCGGGTGCAAGCGGAAAAAGTTTATAAAGGCAAAAATTGTAGCTGCCAGTATAAATACTATCAGCAGCTGCTTGGCCAGCGGTCGTTTGTAGACTTGCTGAGCAGCACGGATGATTTGTTTTAACTGCATGCCAGTTAGTGTAACGTAGCATTTCACTTATTCACAGCCCACTGTCAGTTAGGGCATGTATAATAAAGCCAAGATCTAACTTATGAGTAATCAATTAAAGCTGTCAAGCAAGCTTATTTCGTTTCTGGGTTCGCGGCGCTTTTTTATTGCCATTATCGTGCTTTTTGTACTGGAATCAGCGTGGATAGCGCTGAGTGCGCGCTATCCGCAAGCCTTTGACGAACAGTTCCACCTGGGGATTATTAAACTCTATGCTCATCAGTGGGGGCCTTTTTTCAGCCAGCAACCGGCAGGAGCAGACGCTTTTGGCGCGGTGGCCCGCGATCCGTCGTATCTGTACCACTATCTTATGAGCTTTCCGTATCGTCTGATTGCCCATTTCACCGATAGCTTAACCACGCAAGTAATCATACTGCGCTTTATTAATATTGCTTTATTGGGCAGTGCGTTACCCGTCTTTAAGCGGGTTTTACAGTATACTAAGGCTTCGCCTACTCTAGTACATCTGATACTTTTTGGATTTGTACTCACGCCGGTTGTTCCTTTGCTGGCATCACAAATAAATTACGACAACTTAACAGTTCCACTGACCGGCTTAGCAATTTGGTGCTGCTTGCGCTTTTTGGGCTACCTGAGGGTTGATAAAATGTGGCGCTGGGATATTGTTTTACAGCTGGCGATAATTGGTTTATTGGGTAGTTTGGTCAAATACGCCTTTTTGCCTATCTTTGCGGCGCTGGCACTCATTATTTTGATTGCTTGGTTTCGTCAACGCCAACCTCGATTACGATATATCTGGCCAGGTCGGTTTAAGCTGATCTCTCTGCTGGCAGTCGGGCTAGTGAGTCTAGGACTATTTATGCAAATGTATGGTGTTAATACGGTACGGTATCATACGCCTACCCCTGAGTGTAATCAAGTGCTAAGCGCGCAGCGTTGTCAGGCATACGGACCTTGGGCCCGGAATTATAACGATCAACAGCATAAACTAACACTATCACCGGTGCAAATCGTAGGCTATCCAGTTTTTTGGGCTTATCGGAGCATGGGCGAATTGGTATTTACGGTGGCTAGCGGCTTTAACGACACCGGCGGCGTTGATTATTGGGTGGGTACCCAATTTATTGTCATGGAAGTTTTAACGTGGAGTGTACTTGGCGTAGGAAGTCTATTGGCGCTCTATTATGTGAAACGTATCTGGCATCAAGAAGTACTGCGCGTCTTTTTGATCGTTATCGGCCTCTATGCAATGGCCTTACTAGGCCAGAATTATTTGGACTATTTAAAAGCCGGTCAGCCGGAAGCGATCCATGGACGCTATCTGTTACCGATTTTACCGCTGATATACACAATTGTGGCCATGGCGATATATTATGCTTTTAATAATGCCCATGTCATACGGTTCTCGAATATAAAGCGTCAAGCCGGTATTGTGGCAGTTGTAATGGTGCTACTTCTGATTGAGGGGGGCGGCTTCGTGACCTATATTGTCCGCAGTGATCCAAATTGGTTTTGGCCGCAAAGCGCTTCGGCGCAAAGTGTTAATGCCAATGCCAAAAAAGTACTTAAACCCCTAGTTTTAGATATTGGTAAAAAACAACAGTGATTCAATCGTCGAGCTGCTTGAAGCGCATTTTTTTAGTGTGCTCCAGATTATCTTCTATCAGAATCCGGTTAATTCTAATTAAATCAGCGATAATATTGAGGACAAAACACAGAAACGCCCCAATTAGAACGGTCGAGCCAATGATTAGTGATTGCAAGTGCCCACGCGTGCTATGATCGACGACAGCAAAGAAGATGTAGCGCACAATCGGGATCAAGCCGATGATGCCTAGCAGGCTGCCCAAGGTGCCTAATATGAGATACGGTTTATACATCACGAAGCCGCGCACTATGGCGGCGCCTGATTTCAAAATATATGAGCGCATAGATGTAAACAGACGTGACTCCCGGGTCGGCGCGTTGGTGACTACCGGAATGCTGACAATAGCCAAGCGTTTGTTGCCGGCCTGGATAATGGTCTCCATGCAATAGCTGAAGCGGGTAATAGTGTTGAGCTGCAGTAGGGCCTCTTTGGAGTAAGCTCGGAAGCCGCTGGCAGCGTCCGGTAAATTGGTGCCGGCGGCTTTGTTGAGGACCCAGCTGCCAAAGCGCTGCAACAACTTTTTGGTAGCTGAAAAATGTTCGATGGTCCGGGTTTGGCGGTCGGCAATCACAATATCTGCCCTGCCCTCCAAGATTGGTTGTACCAAATCACCGATCCGGTCTTGCGGATATTGATTATCACCATCAGTGTTCACAATAATATCGGCTCCTAGCTCCAGGGCTCGCTCCACGCCGTCATGAAATTGTCGTCCCAAGCCGACATTGCGGGCGTGCAGCACAAAATGCTTGACGCCATGTGCTTTGGCGATTTCCACCGTTCGGTCGGTAGAACCATCGTCCATGACCAGTACCAGGATCTCATCAATACCTGGGATTTTTTTAGGAATAGATTTTAGAACCGCCGGCAGCGTGGCTTCCTCGTTATAGCACGGAATCTGGACGACTAATTTCATGACATCTGGTCTCTAACTTCCTCCCAGTATAGCATCTCTGTTAAGGGGCTGATTACTTATCAGTCAGCTTACCGTCTGCCAGTTTAAACGTTTTGTCGGTTTTGCCGGCAATTTCTAAATCGTGCGTCACCACAATAACCGTCGTGTTTTCGGTGCGCGACAAATCGTGCAATAGATCAAAAATCATTTTGCCGTTTGTGGAGTCCAGGTTGCCAGTCGGTTCATCAGCTAGGATCAGTTTTGGTTGGTTCGCTAACGCCCGAGCAATGGTTACTCTTTGCTGCTGACCGCCGGACAGGCG
>Ga0157372_10005888_pt1 | contig 13052 bp, 4 predicted proteins | sample C55metaG_FD_115307 | JGI IMG/M metagenome (GOLD analysis project Ga0157372, IMG submission 115307) | Corn rhizosphere microbial communities from Kellogg Biological Station, Michigan, USA - C5-5 metaG | ecosystem: Host-associated > Plants > Roots > Rhizosphere > Soil | place: USA: Michigan... | reverse complement strand
TTCTTAATAGCTTCTACCGACTGCCAATAAGACACCGTTATTCCAACATTGTTACGCGCCGATTCAACGCCCAGAAAACCTTCCTGCCGCCGGGCCAGTTCAACCATTTCAACAGCCATATCGCCATAGCCTTCCTCTACACCGGTACGTAGGGATGTGAATATTACCGCATAATAAGGGGGCTGTGGTGTTTGGGCGATAAGCCCCTCTAAATCTCCCCTAAAGGGGGAGACTTTTGTATTGCCTTCGGGATTAGCTGAACTCATAATATATATTTCTGCGAAAAATAAAAACCCTCCTTGTTTAGGGGAGGGTTGATTTAAAATCTATTCAATCACGCTTTCTTCAAACTCATACTCTTCCAGCGGAGGACATGAGCAGATCAGCGTTCTGTCGCCATAAGTGTCATTAACCCTGCCTACCGAAGGCCAGAATTTGTTGGCAGCAACGTAAGGCAGCGGGAATGCCGCTTTTTGACGGGTATAAGGATGCTCCCACTCGTTACCGGTAATTACAGCTACGGTATGAGGTGCATTTTTCAAAGGGTTATTTCCCTTGTCAGACAGGCCATCAACCACATCGGCAATTTCATGGCGGATAGAGATCATGGCATCGCAAAAACGGTCGAGCTCATGCTTAGGCTCTGATTCAGTCGGCTCAACCATTACCGTACCCGCAACCGGGAATGATACGGTTGGTGCATGGAAACCATAATCCATTAAACGTTTAGCAATATCCGTAACCTCGATACCTGCCGATTTAAATGAGCGGCAATCCAATATCATTTCATGCGCGCAACGACCATTAGCACCAGCATATAGTACAGGGTAATGTTCCTGTAACCTGGCTTTAATGTAGTTGGCATTCAGGATAGCATAACGGGTAGCGTTAGTCAAGCCTTCGGCACCCATCATGGCAATGTAAGCATGTGATATGATGAGGATAGATGCAGAACCCCATGGTGCTGCAGATACAGCATGAATTGATTTACCCCTGTCGATATCAACCACAGCATGGCCTGGCAGATAAGGCACCAAATGTTTTGCAACACCGATCGGGCCCATGCCGGGGCCACCGCCACCGTGAGGGATACAGAATGTTTTATGCAGGTTGAGGTGACAAACGTCGGCACCGATATTGGCCGGACTGGTTAAACCTACCTGGGCATTCATGTTAGCACCGTCCATATAAACCTGGCCGCCGTTTTCATGAATGATCTCACAAATTTCGATAATGCTTTCTTCAAACACACCATGCGTTGATGGATAAGTAACCATCAGGCATGAAAGCTCGTTTTTGTATTGCTCAGCTTTGGCGCGCATGTCGGCAACATCAATGTTTCCGTTATCATCGCACTTAACCACCACTATCTTCATGCCGGCCATAGCTGCCGATGCAGGGTTGGTACCGTGTGCCGATGAAGGGATCAGAGCAATATTACGGTGGCTGTCGCCCCTGTCATTGTGATAAGCGCGGATTACCATTAAACCCGCGTACTCGCCTTGCGCACCGGCGTTTGGCTGCAGGCTCATGGCTGCGAAACCGGTGATTTCGCTTAGCCAATTGTTGATCTCATCAAACAACTGCATATAACCGCCAACCTGGTCGGTTGGGGCAAATGGATGAATTTTACTAAACTCGGCCCAGGTAACAGGTACCATTTCGGTAGTAGCGTTCAGTTTCATGGTGCAAGAGCCTAAAGCTATCATAGAGTGGCAAAGCGAAAGATCTTTCGCTTCCAGTGATTTGATATAACGCAGCATTTCATGTTCAGACCGGTGGGTATTGAACAGGCTGTGCGTTAAATATGCAGAGGTGCGCTGAAGTTCTGTAGGAATAACCGTTTCAAGGCTTGCATTAACGCCATCAAAATCAACATCGTTAAATGTTTTACCTTTAACTTTGGCAAAGAACCTTACTATCGTTTTGATATCCTCAACCGAAGTGGTTTCATCAATTGCTATAGTTACTATTGAACCTTCGTAGTTAAGGTTCATTTCGTTATTTAATGCTTCCGAATGGATAGGACCAACAAGGTTGCCCACATCAAACTTAACAGTATCAAAGTAAGCTTCGTTCAATTGCTCATAGCCAAGCTGCCCTAAGGTTTTAGCTGTTAATACGGCTAAACCGTGGATCCTTTCGGCAATCGCTTTGATACCATCCGGACCATGATATACGGCGTACATTCCAGCCATAATAGCTAATAGTGCCTGTGCTGTGCAGATATTTGATGTAGCTTTATCGCGACGAATATGCTGCTCGCGGGTTTGCAGGGCCATGCGCAGGGCATAATTATTGGCGCTGTCGATAGTAACACCGATGATGCGGCCCGGGATAGAACGTTTATACTCTTCTTTAGTAGCGAAGAAAGCGGCATGAGGGCCGCCAAAACCCATCGGTACACCAAAACGTTGTGATGAACCAACTACGATATCGGCGCCCCATTCGCCCGGAGGGGTTAATAGTGCAAGGCTCATGATATCGGCAACAACGGTAAGCTTAATACCTTTTTCATGTCCTTTTGCAGCAAAATCGGCGTAGTTATAAACCGCGCCATTACCTGCAGGATATTGTACAATAGCGCCAAACATATCGTCGGTTAAGTCAACGGTACGGTGGTCGCCTATTCTCAGCTCAATGCCATAAGGCTCTGAACGGGTTTTTAAGATATCAATAGTTTGCGGGAACACTTCTTCGGAAACGAAGAAAACGTTGGCACTGTTGTTTTTACGCAGGCTGTATTGCATAAACATAGCCTCGGCAGCGGCAGTACCTTCATCAAGCAACGAAGCATTGGCAATTTCCATACCGGTAAGGTCAATAACCATGGTTTGGAAATTTAGCAAAGCCTGCAGGCGGCCTTGTGCAATTTCGGCCTGGTACGGGGTATACTGCGTGTACCATCCGGGGTTTTCAAGAATATTGCGCTGAATAACGCCCGGTACAATTACATCATAGTAACCTTTGCCGATGAATGACTTGAAAACTTTGTTTTTTGAAGCCGTTTGCTTTAAGGTGTTCAGGTAATCGAACTCGCTTTTTGCCGCGGGCAGGTTAAGCGGTTTGGCAAGCCTGATCTTTTGCGGTATGGTTTGCCCTATTAATTCATCAAGCGTACTTACACCGATGGTTTTTAACATTTTGGCCGTGTCGGCCGCGCTTGGAGCAATGTGCCTCGACTGAAACTGCTCCTGATAGGTTGTATTCAACTTCATGAATTAATCGTCCCTCTTAAATTTACCGCAAAGGTACGATTTTGCAACATGAGTAACAATTAGCTAATATGATATTGACAATGCATTTACAGGAAAAAAATGTAATTTGGCTCTTGAATACCTAAACATGACGGGCAGGCGAGTTTTACTCTTTATCACTATTTTTCTTTTCATCAGTTTTAAAAGCTTTTCGGCTGTTTTTACGGTAACCATCAATGCCGATTCGGGGCCGGGTACCTTGCGCGAAGCATTAACCTTAGCCGCGGCCAATGGCAGTGCGGAAAAAGATTACATTTATTTTAATTTACCGGATTTGAGCGAGGCGGGAAGGACGATAACATTGTTTACACAATTACCGGATGTTTCATCAAATTTAGTAATTGACGGCAGCACACAACCGGGTGATAAATTTGGCATAAGTGACGCTAAAGTTGCACTTTTTCAAACGGCCGATTATACACAGGAGGTCTCGGGCTTGTTCATTCATGATCAAACTGATGTAGCCGTACTTGGCTTATATATTAAGTGCGCGACCTATACAATTACGCAAACCAACTATTTCTGGCAAGGTATCAATATAGAAAACAGTAAAAATATACAAATTGGCCAGGCAGGAAAAGGTAATATTATCGTTGGATTTTATTTCCCGATAGCTACTAACTTTGACCATAAAAGTCAAACCTGTGAAAACATCTCTTTAAAAGATAATATCTGCGACATTGAAATTGACGGAATTACCACATCACCCAATTTACAATATAACCAAGGCGCTTATTTTTTCTTTCTTGCCGGACAAATAGACATTGGTGGCACGACTGGCGAAGGTAATTTATTTGCCAATGGTTTGACCATTTATCAGTGGAACTCCTACGATGATTCACCGCCTGCTAATTTTCTGATCAGGAATAACAAGGTCGGTGTAAATTACCTGGTTAACGATATTATACCCTCATGTATTGGGCTTAACATAGGAAGTGGAAGTCCTGCCGGAAAAAACACTATTACTATAGCGGATAACGAGCTAGCGGGTTTCCAGGGACCTTTATTTGCCTCTAATTGTATCGGTAAACTCACCATATTAAGAAACTATATTGGTATAGATAAAACGCTCACTCATAAGCTAAATATACCGGGTGCAGGAATAGCTGTTTTTTACTATCAGGGTGATGTGCAAATAGGCACTACCGACCCTAAAGATGCCAATGTAGTTGGATATTGTAAACCATTACAATTAACAGAAACTCTTAAGGTGTCTTTTAACAAAAACAGTTTTTTTTGCGCCAAAGATTTTTACCCCATTTACAGCTATAGCCTGTACAGTCCGCTGCCGCAGGCAAGCATCACTAATGTTACCAATAACAGCATTGGCGGTACCGCAACTCCACACTCATCTATCGAATTATTTTATGCAGATGACTGTGGCACTTGTTCTCCCAAAACATATTTTGCATCAACGATTGCCGATAATAACGGAAAATGGGTTTACAACACCCATTTAACCGGCTCGGTTTTAGCTACCGCAACCATAAACGGAACCACGTCCGAATATACGCAACCCTCTTTGTCGGCCAATGTAGATGACAGTCAAATAAATAAGCACACGCCCGATTGCAATGGAAGTAACGGTTCAATAACTAATATCAGGGTCACCTCCTTTACCCAGCCAACTGATATTTATACCTACACATGGACTAATAGCCAAAATCAGGTCGTTGGTCATAATCTAGACCTCAACGAGGTACCAGAAGAAACGTATACCTTAAAAATTACCGGCCCCGGCTGCGGCACGATAACAACTGCCCCTATAACGCTAAAGTCAAAAACAATAACGATTGATTTAACAAACATCCATAAATCAAATGCAGGCTGTAATGGACCAACCGGTTCAATTACCGGCATAACCGCGCCAAACGCAACCCATTATCAATGGATAAATAAAATCAACAACCAAATTGCAAGTAATTCAAGCGATCTTAGGGATGTTGGACCTGGTACTTATCAGCTGATTGCAAGCAATGATTTTAGCTGTAGCGAGAAAAGTCCGGAATACACTATTGATGCTACTCCTGCAACCGTCTATCCAAATTATAACACTAATATTAACAACAGTTGCACAGGTGAAAACAACGGCTCAATTACCGTAATACCTACAGATAACCTTGTTAAAACAGCACGCTGGATTGACGCCGAAGGGCAACCTGCAGGTACGGGGTTAAATGTCCCAAACCTTAAACCCGGCACTTATAAAGTTTACTTTACCGATGCCAGCGGCTGCGAAACACTTTATCCGCATGATTTTACCGTTAACGAAATTGATCCCTTGCAAATAGTGGCAAACTCAGAAACCCGTACCGATGATCAATGCGGATTAAATACGGGAAGTATAAAAAACATTCAGGTTAAAGGCGGCACACAGCCCTACACCTATTTATGGCTTAATGTAGCCGGTGAGCATTTGTTTACATCGCAAGATCTTACAGACGTCGGTGCCGGGGATTACACGCTGCAGGTTCAGGACGCCAGCGGTTGCGGCGTTATGGCAAGTCGCATTTATACTGTTTTAAATGAAAACAGCAGCATAGATGCGCCGATAATTGCCCCCTTGCAATTATGCGCTCCGGGCGAAGCTTTGCTATCCGTCAGTTCTCCATCTGCCGGGAATACCTATCGTCTTTATGATTCGCAAACAAGCACTCAGTACCAGGATGAACAAACCAATGGCATCTTCAAAATCAAAGTAAACCCCAATAGCACTTATTATATAAGCCGGGTTAGCGGCCAGTGCGAAAGCGAACGAACCCAGGCGCAAATAACCATCAGCTTATCTGCTATTGATATCCCAAACGCGTTCACACCTAATGGCGACGGTAAAAATGACTACTGGAAAATAAACAATGCTCAAAACTATCCGCAGGCAATAGTCCAGATATTTACCAGGTACGGGCAAAAAGTATTTGAATCAAAAGGTTATAGCGTACCATTTGACGGAACTTATAATGGCACCAGGCTTCCTTCGGGAGTGTACTATTATATTTTAAATCTCGGTAAAAGCTGCAATTTGCTCTCAGGCAGTTTGTCAATCATCAGGTAACTATACAGCATTTCACTATTTTGATGTTGTTTATTGTATAATAACCACCTGATCAATATAATATTCACAGTGTACTTACAGCAAAAAAGTGTATTTTGCAGCTGATTACCTAAATCAATGTTTATTAATAAATTATCACTTTTAGTACTACTAATATCGATCTTGTTTTGCAATGTAGCCTCAGGCGCTACATTTATAGTAACCAGCAATGCCGATACCGGTCCAGGAACGCTGCGCGAGGCTTTAACCAACGCCGCGGCTAATGGCACTGCGACGCCTGATATCATCCAGTTTAAATTACCGGGAACACTCGTATCTGATAGAACCATCAGGCTAAGAAGCCAGTTGCCTGCCATTACATCTAACGTTGTTATTGATGGCACAAGTCAAGCTGGCATAGCTTTTGGCGTATCTGATGCACGGGTTATTATTGAGCCTGAAACAACGCCTGTAAATTTCAGCGGTCTTTTTATTAACGGCGATCCAAACTCGGGAGGGGCGGTAGCAAAAAGCATTGAGATCTACGGCCTGTATATCCGCAACTTTGCCAAGATCACCAATTTCTCCAATCCCGATTTTAACCAGGGTTCGGGTATTTATATTTTAGGTGATGCCTCAAATATCATAATAGGCGCGCCGGGCAAAGGCAACGTTATATGCGGAAACCTTAATGGTATTGTTAATTATTCAAACTACTATAACGTTAACGGCCTTGCCGATGCAAGCATTCAAAGCAATATAATCGGTTTACTTGACGACGGCTATACAGCCGCCAGCAATTTTGACGGATTGAACCTTTTCATCAGCAAAACTGTTAACATAGGTGGTGCAAATGCCAATATGGGCAACATCATATCGGCCAACGCTGTAAACATCGGTATCGGCAACACGTCCAATTTTACTGTGGTGCCAGGGACTATCAATATTCAAAATAACAAAATAGGCACTGATTATACCGGCAAAAAGGATTTTAAAAACATCCCGATATTTCAGCAGAACGCGTTTATGAAGGCTTATGGCATCAGTATCAATGCTACTAATACTACGGCTAATATCAGCGCCAATATTATTTCGGGGCAGCGTTTTGCAGGGATCGCTATTGAGCAGGCTACATTTAATATTACAGGTAATAAGATAGGTACTGATATAACCGGCACGGCCGATCTGGGAAACGGCGAAGGCATCAGGGTTGGCGAAAGTTCGTCGGGCACCATTGGAGGGCCGAATGCAGCAAATAAAAACTACATTGGTTATAATCAGTATGGCATTGAATCCCTTAACAGCAGGCATACACTCATAACCCGGAACAGCATTTTTTGTAATAAAGATTATGGCATAAGCGTCATGAGTAATTATTACACCGTTCCTTTTGTGCAGGTGCTCAATTTTGGCAGTACAGCGGTATCGGGAGTAGCTACACCAAACTCGGCTATCGAACTTTTCTTCTCAGACGATTGCGGAACTATATGTCAGGGCAAAACCTACATTACCACCGTTCAGTCGGATGCGAGCGGCAAATGGACATATTCAGGCAGTATCGCCAAAGCAGTAATAGCCACTGCTACCGATGGCAGTAACAACACTTCTCCGTTTTCATCATTGGTAATACGTGATGATGATATAGTTGTTAAACATTATACCTGTACCCCCGGCAGCATCACTATAAAGCAAGACAGAAGCGGGTTATTATTTCACTGGGATAAAAAGGAGCAGAACGGCAGCCTTACAGCAATAAAAGATGGTCAGAATGTTTCGGGCCTTTTACCCGGCACCTATCAGCTCACGGTTCAATACCCGGGTGGCTGCCAGAAGGTAACACAACTTTTTGAAATAAAAGATCTTCGGATCAAGATCCAAAACGTAATTGTTCCGGTTCCGGAATGCCGCCAAAAACTGTTCCCTTTTAACGTAAACTTTACCGGTGGTGCAGGCAATCTCACTTTTACATGGAAGGACAAGAACGGCAACGTAGTGGCCAATACCCAGGCCCCCTACCTACCCGAAGGCTCTTTTACTGTAACCATTCAGGACGAGGCCGGCTGTTCGGCAACATCAACCCTTACGCCACCTATAAAAGCCAAACCGGGCCCCGATTATGACTTATCTACAATGGCTGTGACCCCTGCCCGTTGCGGTATAGCCGACGGCAGCATAAAAAACATTACACCCATCCCCTCAGGGATAGGTACACTTACCTACAAATGGCTGGATGCCGCGGGCAAAACCGTTAGGACTTCAAAAGATCTGGTAGGAGTTAAAGGCGGTACCTATACCCTCGTACTCACAGATCAAAGCGAGTGCAGTCCTTATTCTACCCCGCCGATAACCATTACAGAAACATACTCGGTAATCTTTTATGGCGGGGCTGTAACCCCCGCGAAATGTGGGGAAAATAACGGGGCAATAACGGGGGTTTATGTTCAAAATGCAGACAAATATCAGTGGTATGATCCAAATGGCAATCCCATCACTACTAACCAGACTAACCTTGATATTTTTGATCTCGCCGATGGTACATACCGGCTAAATGCGTTAAATACTCATACGCAATGCAGCAACGACGCCTATTTTACGGTTAACCGTTTGGCACCCGAGGTATTTACCATTAAAAACCTTATTAACACACCTACTACCTGCGGGCTCAACAATGGCAGTTTGCATATTGATTTTGAGGGGACTATAAAGCCAAGTTCTTATCAATGGGTTGATGCAGCCGGTACAACGGTAAGTTACGGTACCGATGTTCCAAACGCCGCCCCCGGTTCATATACGCTTCATGTAACCGATAAAAACGGATGTGCTTCTGTATTGGGCACCTGGGTAATACAGGCAACCCCATTGTTACAATTTTCGGCAAATAATGCCCCGGTAGCCAAAACAGATGAGTGCGACCAGCTATTGGGCAGCATTACAGGCATCGATGTTTCCGGCGGTGTACCTCCGTATAAATTTATCTGGACCGACGCCACCGGCAATACCGTGGGGAACGATAAAGATTTAATAAATGTGGGCAAAGGCACTTATTCATTGACAGTTACTGATAACACTACCTGTGCAATTCCGTTACCATTCAGCAAGGAGGTTGGCAACCAAAAATTTATCCCAGACGCACCGGTATTAAACGACCAACGGATCTGCCTGCCCGGAAAAGTGGGCCTGTCTGTTTTAAACAAAACTACAGGCATGTATAATTTATATGCCGATGCTACATCAACAACGCCGCTTCAAACCAGTAATACCGGCAATTTTGAAGTATTAATAACCGAAACCAGTGAATATTATATCTCATACAGCATAGGGTCATGTGAAAGCCCGCGCACCAAAACACATATTGAAGTTGTATTGGTCGACGTAAAATTCTCCAATACTATAACCCCCAACGGCGATGGTATAAATGATTACTGGAAGATAGAAGGCCTTGAAAAATTCCCCGGCACCTTAGTTCAGATCTTTAACTGTTACGGAAAAAGGGTATTCGAATCAAAAGAATACGCCACGCCATTTTCCGGGCAGTTTAATGGCTGGCTGCTGCCTTCGGGGGTGTATTATTATATCATTAACCTCAATACTCCTTGTAAGCTGCTATCGGGCAACCTTACCTTGATCAGGTAAATTTGACAACATCATGAATAACCTGCCGCCCCCTTTGCGGCGGGTATATTACATACAATATATCAACAAAAATCGTAACTTACTGGCAGGCAATATCAACCAATACTAACACCAGTTTATTGCCCAAATCAATTTATAAACTAACATTCCAGATTGTGTTGCCGCCATGAAACACAAGTTGTTTCTGTTCACGCTATTTTTATTGCTGACCTGTTTAAATGCAGAGGCCACGGTATTTACCGTTACGAGTAATGCCGATACAGGAACAGGCACACTGCGTGAGGCCCTTACTAATGCAGCCGCTAACGGCACAATTCAGCAGGATATTATTAATTTTAACCTGCCGGGCAGCGTGACCATCACTCTTTTTACGCAGCTCCCCGAGGTTACCTCTAATTTAATTATCGACGGCAGCACGCAGCCGACACCCAAACTCGGTAGAAGTGACGCCAAGGTTTATATCATACCCGATGTTAGCTATACTTTTCCGGGTACTAAAGCAGCAGCCCTGTTGATGACCGAAGTTACCAATGTGGACATATATGGCTTATGCATAAAAGGTTACAGCAGCAAACTCACAAACTTTAACGGCAACCTGCTTTTCACCGCTATATCGGCTTACGATTGTACCAATATTACCATAGGCGCACCGGATAAAGGAAATGTTTTTTGCGATAACATCTACGGTGTTTATTGCGGCACCAACTCACTAACCGACTCAAAGAATAATGATAATATCAACATCCAATCAAATTTTATTGGTTATGATGAATCGGGAACAAACGTTGTTGAATTAGGGTATGCACTTGATATAACCGCCGATAACTCATTAGTGGGTGGCCCTACCTCCAAAGAAAGAAACTATTTTGCTACCGCGATAGCCCTAAATGGAACCGATAATAAATTTATCAACAACTCGCTTTCACTTGATGTGAACGGCCAGGATAACCGCGGAAGCGCTTCAATTCTTTTACACTTCCAGGGAAGCAACGTGCAGGTAACCGACAATGATTTCTGTGTTACAACGTTTCAGTTTGTATCAGTAAATGGCTTTTACTTTCTGCGTAATAAACAAAGCAGTATACCTGGAAATTCGGGCATGTCGTTATTTAAATGCAACAATGCCTTTATAGGCGATGATAATGATAACGACATTAATATTTTCAGTAATGATGGCGGCGCATTCTATGCGGTCGAATCAACCAATATTACTATCGCCAAAAACAGTATTTCCTGCAATACAAACCCATACCTGATATCAAGTGGCACAGCCATTCCCAACATTAATATAGTTGTAAACAGTGCCGCCGAATTTTCAGGAACGGCATCGCCCGGAGCCGCAATTTATATTTATAATGATAATACTGATTGCCAGGTTTGCAATCCGGTACAATACCTCACTACCATTATTGCAGATGCAACAGGTAACTGGAAGTTTACCGGCGATTTTCATAATAAAAAACTGGTGGCCAACGCTACACTTAATAACAGTTCGTCCGAATATACCCAACCGGTCATTTCGACATCGGCGGCCGATTATGTGAAGGTTAATCCAACTTGTTTTAAAAACAACGGATCAATCACCCTGCAAAATTTAAAGAATGTTATTGGTATCGACTGGTATAATGATCAAAACCAGTTAGTGCAATCCGGCGGCCCTAAACTTAAAAATGTGGGTGTTGGCACTTATTATGCTAAATGTTACAACGGCAATTGTTTTGCCCAATCTATCCCTATAACCTTAACCAGTTCAAATCCCGGCATTGATGATTCAGGGCTTCAAAAAGTGAATGCTTCCTGCGATGCGGCCAATGGCAGCATCAGTAATTTAAAGCTTATCAATACAAACGGTGGTACACCACCATTAAGGTGGACAAATGAAGCCGGAGATGTAATACGCAACACACTGGATATCGACGGGCTTCCCGGCGGAACATATACGCTAACCATAGATCCGGACGGCTGCGCTGTGCCCTATCACATTACCCTGCTTAACCAGGAGCTTGTTATCGATCCGCCCATAATAAGCAGCTTTCAATTGTGCGGTCCGGGCGAAACAATAATACCAGTAAAAAACCCGGTAGCAACGTCAACCTACAGGCTTTATGATAGTGAAACCAGTACTACTCCGCTTGATGAGGAACCCAATGGCAAATTTAAAGTGAACGTTATCGCCAACCGAAGCTATTATATAAGCCGTTTTAGCAACGCTTGTGAAAGCACCCGCACAAAGGTTGATGTAAGCGTGGGCCTTTCAAACCTTAATATCGCCAATACCATTACGCCCAATAACGACGGTATCAATGATTACTGGCAAATAGCCGGCATGGAGAACTATCCGGCGGCAACCGTAAAAATATTTAACCGGTATGGCAAAAATATTTTTAACTCCATAGGATACGCCCGCCCGTTTAACGGCACCTATAATGGCAAACCATTACCTACGGGCAGCTATTATTATATCATTAACCTAAGCTCGGGCTGTGGCTTATTATCGGGCAGCTTAAGCATTATCCGTTAACGATAATTGCCTCAGGTACATTTGGATAGTGTTTTCCAGGCCATAGTACAAGGCATCACTTACCAGGGCATGACCAATGCTTACTTCAAGCAGTCCCGGTATATTTTCTGCAAAATATTTCAGGTTATGTAAATCCAGATCGTGACCGGCATTAAGGCCTAATCCCGCCTGTTGCGCAACTTTTGCGGCCTCGATATAAGGAGCAATAGCAAGTTCTTTCCCCTGCGGAAAATGAGTAGCATAGCCTTCGGTATAAAGTTCTACACGGTCGGTACCGGTTTTGGCGGCGCCCTCAACCATTGCAGGTATTGGATCAACAAAAATAGATACCCGGATGCCGGCTTCTTTAAATACCGCTATCATATCTTTTAAATAATGATAGTTAGTGATAGTATCCCAGCCATGATTAGAGGTGATCTGCCCTAATACATCAGGTACCAGGGTAACCTGCTCGGGTTTATTGGCAAGCACCAGGTCGATAAATTTTTGTTCCTGGCAATTGCCTTCAATATTAAACTCGGTAGTAACAATTTTCTTAAGTTCGAACACATCGTTATAACGGATGTGGCGCTCATCGGGCCGGGGGTGCACCGTTATTCCCTGCGCGCCA
>Ga0157372_10005887_pt1 | contig 13053 bp, 8 predicted proteins | sample C55metaG_FD_115307 | JGI IMG/M metagenome (GOLD analysis project Ga0157372, IMG submission 115307) | Corn rhizosphere microbial communities from Kellogg Biological Station, Michigan, USA - C5-5 metaG | ecosystem: Host-associated > Plants > Roots > Rhizosphere > Soil | place: USA: Michigan... | reverse complement strand
CCTAAAACTTTTCTAAATAAATTCCATTTAACTTACAGGTGCAATTATATCTGCATTTTTGCAGCAAACACACAGCTATATGAATCGCCTGGCCAATTCCACATCGCCCTATTTATTACAACATGCCAATAACCCGGTAAACTGGTACTCCTGGGGCAAAGAAGCCCTTGATAAAGCCAAAGCCGAAAATAAGCTCATCCTGGTAAGCATCGGTTACTCGGCCTGCCACTGGTGCCATGTTATGGAGCACGAAAGCTTTGAAGATGAAGCTGTAGCCGCCGTTATGAACGAATATTTTGTTTGTATTAAGGTAGATAGGGAAGAACGCCCCGATGTTGACCAGATTTATATGAGTGCCGTACAGCTCATGAGCGGCAGAGGCGGATGGCCATTAAACTGTATCTGCCTGCCCGATCAAAGACCTATTTACGGTGGTACCTATTTCCGCAAAAACGATTGGACTTCGCTGCTCTTTAACCTGGCCGATTTTTATAAGCAGAAACCCGAAGAGGCCGAAGACTACGCGGTTCGCCTTACCGAAGGGATTCAAAAATATGAGTCGATAGAATTTGTGGTGGCACAGGCAGAACATACACGGGACGATCTGCAAGCTATCGTAAACAACTGGAAACGATATTTTGATAAGCAGGAAGGGGGCACCGGCAACGCGCCCAAATTCCCGATGCCAAATAACTGGCAGGCTTTAATGCGCTATGGCTATTTAATGAAAGATGATGAAGTAGCGGAGCAAGTGAAACTTACTTTGCATAAAATGGCTTTCGGCGGGATCTATGACCATATCGGCGGCGGCTTTGCCCGTTACTCGGTTGATGGTCGCTGGCATGTGCCGCACTTTGAAAAAATGCTGTATGATAACGCCCAGCTCATCAGCCTGTATGCCGAAGCTTATATCTGGCATCCGGATGAATTGTACAAACAGGTAGTTGACGAGATCATCACTTTCAGCACCCGCGAACTGATGTCGCCCGATTATGGGTTTTATTCTGCGCTTGACGCGGATAGTGAAGGAAAGGAAGGCAAATTCTATATTTTTACCAAAAATGAGATTGAAGAGATTTTAGGCGATGATGCCGGTTTGTTCTGTATCTACTACAATATTACGGAGGATGGCAACTGGGAAGAGGAGGAATCGAACGTATTGTTCCGGAAGGACAGTGATGAAGATCTGGCCGCAAAATTAGGTTTGCCTGCTCATGAATTGCTTGCTAAAATAGCTGCATCCCGTCAAAAAGTTTTTGAAGCCCGCAGTGTACGCGTGCGCCCGGGATTGGATAACAAGATCCTGGCATCCTGGAATGGCCTTATGCTGAAAGGCCTGAGCGATGCTTACCGTACGTTTAATAAACCAGCATATCTTGAGCTTGCGTTGAACAATGCCGGGTTTATTTTAGATAACCTGCTTGGTCAAAATGGCAGGTTATCACGGGTTTACAGCGCCACATCGTCACCGGATAAACCTGTGGCATTTTTAGATGATTATGCCAATATCATCGATGGGCTCATTGCCTTATATGAGGTTACCTTTAATGAGCATTGGCTGCAGCAGGCCAAAAGCCTTGCCGATACAGCCATAGCCCACTATTATGATGAAACAAAGGGTATTTTCTTTTTCACTGCCGATGATGATGAACAGCTGATTGCCCGCAAATCTGAAATTATGGATGGGGTGATCCCTGCCTCCAATTCGGTTATGGCACGGGTGCTTAAAAAGTTAGGCTTGCTTTTTGATAACGAAAGTTACATTGAGGTTTCGGCACAGTTGTTACGCAATGTAATGCCGCAGCTGGCAAAATATGGTTCGGCCTATTCAAACTGGGTGACGCTTTTGCTGGATGAGGTGTTTGGAATAAACGAAATTGCAATAACAGGAGCCGGAGCGGAAACTTTCAGAAAGGAAATGGAAAATAATTACATCCCCAATAAAATTATGTTGGGCGGTAATACAGGAAGTTTACCTTTGCTGCAGGATAAGTTTGGTGCATCAACGCAAATTTTCATTTGTAAAGATAAAACCTGCGGATTACCTGCTAATAACCCGGCAGATGCCCTTAATGAGGTAGAAGCCAGATTTTACAACTAAAAACAATTTACAATGAAGATTGCACCACAACACGTAGTATCATTAACCTACGATTTGTACGTAGACCGTGAAAACACCGGTACCGAAACTTTGGTAGAAAGTACCACCCAGGAACAGCCGCTTACCTTTTTATTTGGTGCAGGACAGATGCTGCCTAAATTTGAGGATAACCTGAGCACACTTTCAACAGGTGATACCTACGAGTTTCGCTTATCTCCCGAAGATGCCTATGGCGTATATGATGAAGAAGCAGTAGCTAACCTGCCTAAAGAAATGTTCCAGGGTACTGAACTGCCTGAAATTGGCAGCATTTTGCCTTTACAGGATAACCAGGGCCACCGTTTCCAGGCTATGGTAGTTTCAATTGCCGAAGATGCCGTTATTGTTGATCTTAATCACCCTATGGCCGGTCAGGAACTGCACTTTAAAGGTAATATCCTTAACGTACGCCCTGCAACAGCCGAAGAGTTATCGCACGGCCACGCGCACGGTCCGGATGGTCATCACGATCACTAAGCCCCATTAATAGCGTAGCTATATAATTAAGCGTCATTGCGAGGTACGAAGCAATCCCCGATTAGCAGGTCCGCCCTGTATAGTTTGGGATTGCTTCGTACCTCGCAATGACGCTTTTGGTTTAAGAGGAAGTATGGATGCTTAATAAAACTCCAGCCCCCCGTCATTTCTGAAAGCGCATTTGATCAACACCCGGCAGCTAACGCCTTCGCCGTTTACGGTAGCCGGTACAAAAATCTTATCTGCCGGGTCGGGTACGTCAATGCTCATATTGAATGTTTTCTTGAACGAGCCGCTGTACACATGTACTTTAAATGATGCAAGCCTTCCTAAGGGACTAATCAACAACTCCACTGCGCCAAACGATACATTTGGATTAAGGTTCATTAAATCGGGCGGAAGCTTAAAGAGGTTCAGATAGGGGAGGTATCCAAAAAATCTGCCGCCTACTTTAAGTGGTTTGGTTGTTTTGGCCGAATCATTAAGTTTTACATCAACAAAATACTGCAGGTTTGAAGTACTGTCTTCAGGTGCTTCATAGGTGATCTGGTTGGTCCTGTAGTCGAAATTTTGTACCAGGTGTCCCCGGTTGTCGAAAAAGTGCCAAACGCCCGCCCTTTTGTTGTTGTCGTAATAGCCGCTGGCCAATGCATAGTTTTTTTGATAAAGGGCCTGGTATAAACCTTGCCGGATACCCTTATTACTCTTAAGTACGCTGAACCGCTCAACTACCGAATCGGTAAGACGATGTTTTTGGACCACTGTTTCCGGGCCGGTTTTTTCGGTGGCATCTTTGGTTTGTGCAATGGCACAGCCGATATATAGTATCGATATAAAGGTTAAAATAAGTTTTCTCAATGCAGGGATATAGATTGTTGTAAATATATAACAGCGCTTAACGTTTTTCAAAAAAAGCAGGATACAAATTATCCTCTGCCACCACGGCGACCGCCGCCAAAGCCACCAAAGCCCTTACCGCCGCCGTTACGCCCGCCCTGTGGACGGCTGCCGCTAAATTTTTGAAGCCGGATGGTAAAGCTGAGCATAAAATACCTGCCCAGCCGGTTGGTACGTGTATCAATGATCTGGTTGCCTACGGCAGTGCGTGTTATACCTTTGTTTTCGTCAAAAATATCAAAAGCCTGGAACCGGAGCGAGGCTATATGCTTGTTTAAAAACTGGTATTCCAGGTAGCTGCTCAGCAGAGTAGGGTTCGCTTTCACGGTACTACTGAAACCGTGATTGATGGTTTGAGTTAAGCTGTAACCAAGCACCCAACTGTAAAAAAAATAATTGCGGCCGTCGAGCCCTAATGTCCAGGTTTGGGCATCGGTATTTAATGAGGACGGCAGGCTATAACGGGTAGTATTAATGCTGTAATTAGCGCTGATCTCGCTGTCCATAATGCTGTCAAGATCAACCCTAAGTTTAACACCCTGGTTAAGCACCCAGTTTTTTCCCTCATTGCGCTGATTTTCAATATATGAAATGTTGTTGTTGTAGCTTGCGCCGCCGTTTAAGGATACGGTGTACTTGCGTTCGGCGAATGGTTTTGAAAAGGAATAGTTGCCATTTACATTATAAAAACCGTTGGTGTTAATATAGCGGGTTGCCTGTATGGTATTGTTGCCTTTTGCGCTTTGGGTGCTATCAGTAACGGGGGCCGAATTGGTAACTATTTTATCCTGGGTTTCGGCAAATGATAAACTGGCGAACAATGAATTGCCGCTGGCAATATCAAACTGGTTATAACGCACATTAAAGCTGTTGGTGAATTCGGGTTTCAGGTCAGGGTTGCCATAAATCCTGTTTTGGGGGTTTGAATAATCGGGCTGAAGTTGCAGCTGGCTAAATGATGGCTGGGCATTTGAGCCGCTATAGTTGAACGAGAATGAATGGTTTTTTGAAAAGTTATAGATAAATCTTGCCGTAGGGATGATATTAAAGGTAGATGTGGAGGTATGAAAATTGTGCGATTCCCCGTCAAGTTTTGAAGGCTGAACAGCCAGGCCCAGCGTATAATTATATTTAGGTTGTATCCCGCGAAGGTTTAAACCGATACGATTGGTGATGAACTGGTAGTTATACAAAGTACTCAATGAATCAACGTAGGTTTGATTGCCTGTTGCAGGATCAACCCGGTAGTTGTAGCGGTTATTATCGGTGTTTGAATAATTATAACTGTAATTACTTTCCAGGTAAGTTGTTTTGCCAACAGGTTCGATGTATGAAAAATGCAGGCTTACCCTTTGCGATTGATTATCAGAGTTGATCTGCTGAAACAATGGCGTTACCACAGTATCCTGCCGGGTGGTGTATTTATCGTTCAGGTCCTGATCGTTTTTAGAATAGCTTACATTGGCATTGACGCTGAAATTCCGTCCTTTTTTATGGAACTTGTGGTTATAAAGTACATTAAGGCTGCCTGTTTGTGATGAGTTATTGGTGAGGGCCAGCTCATTGCCGGTAACTAAACTTTGGTTACGGGTATTGCTGAAGGTATCGGTACTCATGTTTTCGGCAGTGGCATATGAAAAGCCCGGGTTTATTTTGATATAGTTGGATGTATCTATTTTGTACTCGATATTGAAATCAAAGCGGTGGTTGATACCATGGTTATGGTTAGTACTGTTGTCCATATTGATGATATTACCCGATTGATAAAGGTTTTGCTGCAAGGTTGTGCTGTTGATATCCCTGTCTTTATCGGCAAAACTATAACTGCCATATACCGTAACTTTTTTGCCCCAGTCATCGCGGTAATTGGTACCTATGGAGCGGTTGGTAGTAATACCGTTAGCCGTACTCACCCCGCCTGCGCTGCTGCCTCCGCCACCTCCACGGCCTGCCCGACCGCCGCCGCCACCGCTGCTGCCAAGGTTGAAACTATTGGTGTTATTGTTATTCCAGGTGCCGATAACCGCCAGCTGCCTTGCATCATAAAATGAATTGGCCGAAAGACGGGCCTGGTATCGGTCGTCATTACCAACGCCAACGCTGCCCTGGCCAAAATTGCCTTTGCTTTTTCCCTTTTGTATGGTGATGTTCAGGATCTTGTCCGGGTCGCCGGTTTTGATGCCGGTAAGGTTGGCCTGGTCGCCGTAATCGTCAATCACCTGTATGTTTTCCACAATATCGGCAGGCAGGTTCTGGGTGGCGGTTTGCACATCGCCGGTAAAATAATCCTTACCATTAACCCGCACCTTAGTAACCTGTTTGCCATGCGCGGTTACATTGCCGTCTTTATCAACGCTTACGCCGGGCAGCTTTTTGAGCAGGTCTTCCACCGGCGATCCTTCCCGTACTTTATAGGCGCTGGCTTTGTATTCAACGGTATCTTCTTTTATGGTTATGGGGATCACAGCCGAAACTACAACCGTGTTCAGCATATTGGTTTGCACCTTTACTTTAATAGGATCAAGGTTAATGGGTTTGGTATCGTTATCCATTACATAACGGCGGGTAAAGGGCTGGTAACCGATTCCGCTAATGGTGAGTTTAAAGTTTTTGGAGACAACGGCTGGGAAATAAAATGCCCCGGCAGTGCTGGTTGCTACTACTACGCTGTCTTTATCGGAGATTAGTTTTACCGTAATTCCGGGTACGGCTCCCACGCTGTCAACTACCGTACCGCGCACTTCGCGGGCTTGCTGGGCATAGGCAGTTGATAAAAAAAGAATACCGATAAACGCGAGCAGTAAGTGTTTTTTCATAGTTTAGGGTCAATTTAGGTTATTGACCATTAAAGTTTAACGAAGGTTTAACTATTTAACCCTATGTAATACTAATGTTGCATATATTGTATTTTAGTGCTTAACCTTATACTATATTACCATATATTATGAACCCCTTACCTGATATAGACGGCTATAAAAGCGTGGCATTTTCGCAGGCCACCATTACCGAACTGATGATCCCTTCGTATTCTAATTTTGGCGGAAAGATCCATGGAGGGATCTTGCTTTCGCTAATGGACAAGGTAGCCTATGTATGTGCTGCCAAACACGCCGGTAATTATTGTGTAACAGCATCTATCGACACGGTGGATTTTTTACAGCCCGTGGAAGTAGGGGAACTGGTATCGCTCATGGCATCGGTAAACTATGTAGGCAATACTTCGCTGGTGGTAGGGATCCGGGTGATATCTGAAAATATCAAAAACCATTCGGTAAAACATACCAACACCAGCTATTTTACCATGGTAGCCAAAGACGAATTTAACAAGCCGGCCAAAGTGCCCGGCCTGGTTTTGGAAAACCGGGAACAGGTAAGACGTTTTATTGAAGCCCGCCGCCGTAAAGAGATTAAGCAGAGTTATATGAAAGAGGTTGAACAAATTCAAATGCCCGATAACTACGAGAATTGTATTGAACTGCTGCAGGGCGAGCGGTGCATTGTTGCCGGATAGCTATTGCCTATATTAAGTTTATTGTTAGATTGCAGTCTGAAACTGTTAGCGAATGACAAGGCCCCTTGGTTTATTATTGCTGTTATTAATGCATAGTACTGTTTATGCGCAAAAAACAAGCGGAATTGAGCCGGAAAAATCGCCGTCACTAATCAAAACCATCGACAGCCTTAACAAATTGGTTGAGGAAACCTATGTTAGTGCTCCCTACGAGGCAAGGGTAAGTGCTGAACATGCCTTGCTGCTTTCGGAAAAAATAAAATATAATGAAGGTACGGGCGCCGCTTTTTTAAATTTAGGGCATGTGTACTGGTCGCAGTCATACTATCCTATCAGTTTGTTTTATTTTAATTCGGCTTTAAATTATCTGCCCAAAAACAAGCCGCTGTTACTGGCCCACTGTTATAGTTCTATCGGCAGGGCTTATACAGATTTGCAAAACTATAGCAAGGCTATAAAAAATTTAGACATCGCGGCCCGGTTTGCCGGTCATGATCCTAAAATGCTTGCCGAAGTTTATAACGAACGTTCATTTGTTTACGCCAGGCTTAAACAATATGATAAAGGCATTGCTCTTGCCAAACTTGCCATGCAGCTTAGCCGTACGGTAAATGACCAGCCCGCGATATGTATATTATATAGCCGGCTGGCTAATGCTTATCGGTTAAAAGGGCAGTATCAACAGGCGGTCGCTTATTCAGACACTGCCCTGCAAATGAGTTATATTGTTAATAATAAGCGTTTAAGGGCTATCTCATTTATTGAACGTGCTGTTATTTACAATTCGTTAAACCAGTTTGACAAAGCCGTTGACCTTGCAAAAAAAGGCGCGGATTTATCCGATAGCATCGGTGTTATGGATGGCATTTCGTCGGCTTATAAAACCATGGCCTACAGCTTTGAGCAAAAGCATGATATGGTACAGTCGTTAGCCTATCAGAAAAAGTACACCCAGGCGCTCGATAGCGTTAGCGCTGCCAATAAGCGTAAAAGTACCGAGCTCATACAGAGTTATTTTGAGCTCAACAGCCGTCTTAATGCTATTGCCGCGGTTGAGGAAAAGGCAGGGCAATACCGCGAAAAAATTCATTTGCAAAAGGTTATAATCATTACACTGCTTATTTCATTGCTGGTTGTAATATTGGCTTTGTCGGTTACCTATTACCTTTATAAACAAAAGCGGGTTTTAAATAACCGGATGCGCAAGCAGCATAAAGCCTTATTAATTCAAAAAGAACTGATAGAAGACCAATCGGCAAACCTGGCAAATATTAATAATCTTAAAGATAAGTTACTGGCTGTAATAGGGCATGACCTGCGTACACCGCTTGCTAATCTGAATTCTATATTACGTTTATACAACACCCGTGTTTTAAGCGATGATGAAGTTCAGGACCTAATGAAGGAAATAGAGCCGGTAGTACAGGGTGCCGAATTAACCCTTTCAAACCTGCTTGAATGGGCGGGCAGCCAAATCAAAGGTGTTAATCTTGAAGCATCAGCAGTCGATATTTATTTAATTGGCAATGAAATCGGGAGGATTTTTAGTTACCTTTTTCAGCAAAAAAATATCAGGTTTGAAAACATGGCTCTACCCGGGATGTGTGTACAGGCCGATGAAAGGCATGTAAAAGTAGTTTTAAGTAACCTGGTTAGTAATGCTATTAAGTTTACGGGCAATTACGGTATTATTAGTTTGCTAAGCACCGTTGATGAAGGTATGGTGGTGATCAGTGTTAACGATACCGGCAACGGTATTCCTGCAGAAAAACTTGGTAAGTTATTTAGCCTTAATACGAAATATACAGCAACAGGTACTTCCGGCGAGAAAGGCACCGGCATTGGTTTGTTTTTATGCAAGGAGCTTATTGAGTTTAACGGCGGCAGGCTTTGGGTAAATTCAGAATTGAACAGGGGCAGTACCTTCAGTTTTAGTCTTCCCTTGGTAACGGATTAAACTTTCCTCAAAAATTATTCCTATTTTAAATTAATGGTCTGCTATACGATTAATGCTTATTAAGTAATATGTAGCTGATATTAACTTTTATAATTTCTTATAAAGAAATTTAATTATTTTGAAAAAGTTTTAATCATTTGTTGGGTAATTTAAATCTATTTATCCCGTTGTTACGTATAAGCAGTAGGTACTTTTTACTATATTGTGACAATTTATAACAATTCTCCGACAATTTTAAACTAATCTCCCAAACACTTAATGGCATTTTTAAACACTGTGCTCGAACCACCTGCATATGGTTGGACAGATGGGCTTGGCAACCTCTCAAAACCTACTAACACACAAATTGTAAAAGAATTTTTTAAACGGCTAAATGTATTCAGGGATAAAAAAAACTGGCTTTCGTTTTTAAGCTGGTCGCTGGTGCTGGCTTTAGTGCCGTTCCTGGGGCTGTTCATCTTTAAATATTTCAGTATCACCGGGCTTATTGTTGCCTTCGTATACAGTATGATTATTATGGGCACCCATGGTACAATCTGGCACCACCGGTATTGCACTCACGGAGCTTACACCTTTAAAAATAAATTCTGGCGTTTTTTTACCCAGAACCTTACATTGAAGATCATCCCTGAAGAAATCTACGCAGTATCGCACCATGTGCACCACGCTTTATCTGATCAGCCGGGCGATCCTTACAATGCACAAGGTGGTTTTATGTATTGCTTTTTAGCAGATGTTAATCATCAGCCCATAGCACGAAACATGGACGAAGTCACTTACAAAAAATGTGTTAACCTGATGAAACACACCGGGGTAAATACAAATACTTACAAGCAGTATCAAAAATGGGGCACCCTGGCTAATCCAACCCGAACCATCATGGGTATTATACTGAACTGGGGCTTTTGGTTTACAGCTTTCTACCTTTTAGGCGGACCGGCATTGGCTTGTGCTGTATTTGGCTCTGCCGGCATTTGGGCAGTTGGCGTACGTACATTTAACTACGAAGGTCATGGTAAAGGAAAAGATATGCGCCGTGAAGGTATCGACCATAACCGCGAGGATATGTCAATCAATCAGTTGTGGCCGGGTTATGTAGCAGGTGAGTGGCATAACAACCACCATTTATATCCTAAAAGCGCCCGCTCTGGCTTTAAACCATATCAGTTTGATTTGGCCTGGTGTTATATTAAAATGATGAGTATGCTGGGAGCTGTAAGCTCATACCGCGATTCAAAAGCTGATTTTTTGAAGGAATATTGTACGCCGGTACCGGTAGTAGCGCCGGCGGCTATACCAGTTGCTGAAATATTGGTAGCGGCGGAATAAGCTGTTATTAAATACATTAAAAGGCCATAGCAAGATAAGTGCTGTGGCCTTTTTGTTTGGTTTGCCGCCACTTTGGCTGCTGTTAGTAATGTCATCGTCATCTTGTGGAAAGAAGAAAAGGCGTGGGATTGTGCGATTCCCTCCCCCGGGGAGGGTGTAGGGAGGGGTTTCGTCGACGTGCCTATACCGGAAATAGCAGATGAACCCCTCCCTGCCATTACACATTTCCATCACACCCCTCCCAGGGGAGGGAATTGAAAAACTTTTGCCGTTGTTGGTGTTGTCACCAACAACTATGCGCTGTGCAATTCAACTGGTGATCTCCGCTCTATGTCATCCGACGCGTTAACCTATCTGGTGGTTGTTGGTGACAACACCAACAACGGCAATGTGACAATACCAATAACAACGGCGTCCTGTTTTAACCTCCACTCCGTGTTAAAATTACACTTTGTAAAAATCTGGCTATATATCAAAAATGTGGAGAATTGTTAAAATAGTACTATCTTAATAGCGAATTGATTATATACCTTAGTGAACCGATTATAGTGTACACTAAACACCAAACCAATGCGCTGTAAAATATTAAATGTTGTGTTATGCATGGCTTGCATTGCCTTGTTTTCTGCCCGGGTTAGTGCTCAGGACGTAGGAATATTTGAAGGCCAAACCGATGTTGGTACGGTCAAGCATGAGGGTAGTGGGGCATATGATACTAAATTACAGCAATATACGCTTATTGGTTCGGGCCAGAATATCTGGGCTACGCATGATGATTTTCACTTTGTGTGGAAGAAAATGAAAGGCGATTTCATTCTTCGCACCAACGCTGCATTTATAGGCAAAGGTGTTGAAGCGCATCGCAAGGTTGGACTAATGGTTCGCACCACGCTTGATTCAAATTCAAAACATATCAATGCCGTTGTGCATGGCGATGGCTTAACCTCGTTGCAATACCGTAAAACGGTAAGCGGCATTACCGAAGAAAAGAAGGCATCCATCACTGCGGCCGATGTGATCCAGCTGGAACGCAAAGGTAATACCTATACTATGTCGGTAGCACGAAAAGGCGATCTCTTTGTGAGCGAGGAAGTAAGCGGTCTTGACCTGGGCGACGACGTTTATGTAGGCATTTTCATCTGCTCGCACAATGCGGATGTTACGGAGAAAGCGGTATTCAACAATACACGTATCGTCACACCCGCACCGGCCACATTGATACCTTACAAACAATATTTAGGCAGCGCCATTGAGTTGCTTGATCTCGAAAGTCAGAATGCCATGGTGGTTTATCAATCACCAAAATCACTTCAGGCACCAAACTGGACGCTTGATGGCAAGTCACTCATTTATAACAGCGAAGGCTCATTGTATAAATTCGATCTTGAATCGCATATGCCAACGGTACTCAATACCGGCATCGCTAAAAATAATAATAACGACCATGTGCTTTCCTTCGATGGCAAAATGCTGGCTATCAGCAGCGGCGATGGTGGCCCATCAATAGGATACACAGTTTCTTCGGCCGGTGGCGAGGCTACACGGGTAACCCAAACCGGGCACGGCGCAAGTTATATGCATGGCTGGTCGCCTGATAAAAAGTACATCGTTTTTTGTGGTGAGCGCAATAAGGAATTTGACGTTTACCGCATCCCCGCCGCTGGTGGTCCCGAAGAGCGCCTTACCAACACGCCCGGTTTGGATGATGGCCCCGAATATTCGCCCGATGGAAAATACATCTACTTTAATTCTGTACGCAGTGGCCTGATGCAGGTTTGGCGCATGAAAGCCGACGGCAGTGAACAAACGCAATTAACCAACGATGACTATAACAACTGGTTCCCGCATATTTCGCCGGATGGTAAATGGATAGTTTATATCACCTTCCTGAAAAACGAAGTATCTCCCGGCGATCACCCCTTTTATAAACACGTATACTTACGGGTAATGTCGGTTAATGGCGGTCCGTCAAAAGTAGTAGCCTACCTGTACGGTGGCCAGGGTACTATCAACACCCCGTCATGGGCGCCGGATAGCAAGCACCTGGCATTTGTAAGTAACTCTGATTTATTGTTCCCTGTATTTCCTATTGCAAAATAACCTTAAACATATAACCATGTATACATCACGCAGATCATTTTTAAAAACCGGCGCAATGGCAGTAGCCGGGGCGGCGCTACTTCCTGATAGTTTATTTGCCGCTACGGATAATAAACTTAAACGGGTAGGGGTGCAGCTTTATAGTGTACGCGATGCCATGAAGGCCGATCCGCAGGGAACGCTTAAAAAGATAGCTGATGCAGGTTATGCACATGTGGAGCATGCTAATTACATCGACAGAAAATTTTACGGCTATACCGCCAAAGAATTTAAAAAGATCCTGGCCGATCTTGACCTTAAAATGCCAAGCGGCCATACCGTAATGACACCTCAGCACTGGGATGCAGCCAAAAATGATTTTACCGATGCCTGGAAGTATACTGTTGAAGACGCGGCCACTATGGGGCAAAAGTTTGTGATAAGCCCCTGGCTTGATGAAAAGGTACGTACAGATACCGATGCCCTGAAACGCACTATGGAGCAGTTTAACAAATGCGGTGAGCTTTGCAAGCAATCATCCATGATGTTTGGCTACCATAACCACAACTTTGAGATCAGTACCAAAGTAGGGGATATTACCCTTTATGATTATATCATCCAAAATACCGATCCGGCTTTGGTGGCCCAGCAAATAGATATCGG
>Ga0157372_10005885_pt1 | contig 13055 bp, 16 predicted proteins | sample C55metaG_FD_115307 | JGI IMG/M metagenome (GOLD analysis project Ga0157372, IMG submission 115307) | Corn rhizosphere microbial communities from Kellogg Biological Station, Michigan, USA - C5-5 metaG | ecosystem: Host-associated > Plants > Roots > Rhizosphere > Soil | place: USA: Michigan... | reverse complement strand
TCGGACAGGTCCGTCGCGTCGAGCATCAGGCCGCCGAGCTCCAACGCCGGGCCGGTGAACGCGTATCCGGGGGCGACGGCTGCGGCGATGGGGTTGTCGGGCACGGGTGAAATGTAGTCAGCCGGGGTCGCCCCAGCCCGTGCGTAGACTCGCCCGCGTGATCTTCAAGCGGGTGGGCGACGGCCGACCGTACCCCCCGCACGACCTCACGTCGGGAGCCTGGGCGGCTCTGCCGCCACGACAGGTCCGGCTCGACGAGCTGGTCACCACCAAGGACACGCTGCGGCTCGACACCCTCCTGGACGAGGACTCGACGTTCTACGGCGATCTCTTCGCGCACGTCGTCCGGTGGCGCGGAGAGCTCTACCTCGAGGACGGACTGCACCGCGCCTTGCGAGCCGCCCTCCAGCAGCGGCTCGTGCTCCACGCCCGGGTCCACGAGATGGCCGACGCCTGAGCGCGATGAACACCCACGTCAAGACACTGCTGACCCTCGCCGTGCTCGCGGTCCTGGTCATGCTCGGCGTCACCTGGGGGTGGTCGTCGATGACGAAGCCCTTTCCGCACCAGGCGACCCCGAAGACCTGCTACCCGACCGAGCTGCAGCCGGGCGACCGGGTCTCCGCACCCAAGGTGACGGTGAGCGTCTTCAACGCCAGCGACCGGGTCGGGCTCGCCGAGTCGACGATGTCGGCGTTCGAGAACCAGGGCTTCGGGGCCGGTGACGTCGGCAACGCACCCAAGGGCACCGTCGTCCACTACGCCCAGATCTGGGCCGAGGACCGTCGGGACCCGGCGGTCCGGCTGGTCGCCAGCCGGCTCGGGCCGCATGCCAGCATCGTGGCGCGCAAGCACGGCGGTCCGGGCGTGATCGTGATGGTCGGACCGCAGTTCCAGAAGCTGGTCCAGGGCAAGCAGTCCACGAAGGTCACCGAGCCGATCACCATCTGCTCGCCGCCGACCGACTGACACCGACGTCCCCCGCTCAGTCGCCGAGCCACCTGCCGAGGCGCCCGTGGGCGGAGACGGTCCGAAGCCGTCTGACGGTCGGCTCCCGGAGCCCGCGTGGGGTGACCACGAGGAGGTCGTCGCCCCGGCGCAGGACGGTACGGCGCTCGGGCACGATCGCCCGACCGTCGCGCACGACCATCGACACCGACGAGCCCTCGGGCAGCCGCAGCTCACCCACCTCGACGCCGTGCAGGCGGGAGATCGGGCTGATCGTCACCTGGAGCATGTCGGCCGAGAGGCGCTCGAGGGGCGCGACCTCCAGGTCGAGCGACCGCGGTTCGAGCTGGCGGGTGACCCCCAGCCATCGGGCGACCACGGGCAGGGTGGGTCCGGTCAGCACCGTGGAGATCACCACGATCACGAACACGATGTCGAAGAGGCGCTCGGCACTGGTGACGTGCTCGGCGAAGGGGATCGTGGCCAGCACGATCGGCACCGCCCCACGCAGTCCGGCCCAGGAGACGAAGCCGAGCTCGTGCCACGGCATCGGCTGCACGACCGCGCTCACCCAGACCGAGACCGGTCGCGCGACGAAGGTCAGCAGCAGGCTGCCGGCGACGGCGATGCCGACCACCGACCAGGTGATGCGGCTCGGGTTCAGGAGCAGGCCGAGCATCACGAACAGACCGATCTGCGCCAGCCACGCCACGCCCTCGGCGAACGAGCGGGTCGCCGTACGGTGGGGCAGCTCGGAGTTGCCGAGCACCAGCGCACCGACGTAGATCGCGGCGAACCCGGACGCGTGGGCGCTGGCGGCCGCGCCGTACGCCAGGAGGGTGAGGCAGAGGACCGCGAGCGGGTAGAGCCCGGACGACGGCAGAGCGGCGCGGCGCATCAGCCAGGCACCACCGAACCCGACGCCGAGTCCGATGACGACGCCCACGAGCAGCTCGAAGACGATCACGAGCACGGTCATGGGGATGCCGTGGTCGGCCACCGACCCGGTCGAGATCAACGTCACCAGCACGACGGTCGGGGCGTCGTTCAGTCCGGACTCGGCCTCGAGTGCGCCGACCAGGCGCGGCGACAGCGGCAGTCCGCGCAGCACCGAGAACACCGCGGCGGCGTCGGTCGGTGACGTGACCGCGCCGAGGAGCACAGCCAGCTGCCACGACAGCCCGAGCAGGAGGTGTGCGCTGACGGCCACGATCGCGATCGACACGGCGACGCCCAGGGTGGCCAGCGACAGGCCGAGCCGCATGGACGGCTTCACCGTGGTCCAGCTCGTGGTGAGACCGCCCTCGGCCAGGATCAGCGCAAGCGCCGCGAACCCGAGCGCGTGGGCCAGCTCGGCGTTCTCGAAGCCGATCCCGATGAAGTTCTCGCCGAGGGCGACGCCCATCAGCAGGTAGAGCAGCAGGCTGGGCAGCCCGGCGCGGGAGCTGACCCGGACCGCGAGGATCGCCAGCAGCGTGACCCCCGCTCCGACCAGCAGGAACAGGTCGAGCTGGTGGACGTCGAAGGTCATGGGGGTGTCACCTCGCTTCGCAGAGCAGGGGCGGCGATGCCCGAGTTTACCGGTGGCGCTCACCGGTCCGGCGCGCGGAGAACGTGACGCCGTGCCGGCGAGGCCGACGCCCACGACGACGAGACGGCTCCTCCACAGCCGGCACCAGACCGCGTTTGCCGGAGATCCCGTGCGGGCAGCGTGCCGGTCGAGCCGCCGTGCGGTGGCGGATGAGGAGGAGACGACGATGTACGGCGACACCGCGGTGATCCGCGCTCTGGCCCGCCGGCTGCGGGAACGCGCGATCGACGTCCGGGCCGAGGCCGACCAGCTCCTCGGCCGGGCCGAGTCAGTGCCGTGGACGGGCCTGGCCGCGGAGGCGATGCGGCGGCTCGCCCGCGAGCACGCCGCCCGGCTGCGTTCCTGCGCCGGGGCTCACGAGGCAGCGGCCGAGGCGCTGGACCGGCACGCCCGCGAGGTGGACCACCTCGAGGAGCTGATCGCTGCGGTCGAGCACCGGGCGCTCCACCTGCTCGACTCCACCGCCGGCGGCCTGGCCGGGTTCGTCGGCCACGTGGTCCCGGACGCCGTCGATCACTGGGTCCACCACTTCGACCCGCCACCGCATGGCAGCCTCGCCTGGCTCGACGTCGACCTGCCCTGGCCGGCATGACCGGCCCCGACCTCGTGGTCGACCTCGATCTCGCCGTCCGCGCCGGCCGCACGACCCGCCGGCTCCGGGTCCGGCACGCGCTTGCGGGCAACACCGTCCGGGCCGTCGCGACCGACGGCGACCGGGTCGAGCGGTCGCGCTTCCAGATCTCGGACTGGGCGGCCCGGCTGATCAGCGCCTGCTGGGTCGACATCCCGACGGCCGAGCGGCCAACGGCGGAGTGCTCACCGATGCCGCAGGGCCACGGCCTGCCGTGGGACCTGGTCGTCGGCACCGGAGCGGCGCTGGCCGCGCACCGGCGAGACCTGTACGACGAGCTGCTCGCCCGCGGCGGTGCCCAGCTCGATGGTCGGGTGCGTCGGCTCCACGCCTCGCTCGGCCGGCTGCGGGTCGTGGGCATCGTGCCGGGTCGACGTCGCATCGGTTGGATCTCCTGGGCCCTGCAGCCCGACGGCTGGCGCGCCCTCACGCCGTACGTCGAGTCCGGCCCGGCCGGCGGCCGGCGGATGGTCCGCGTGGAGCACCGGCAGCCCGAGGATCTTCCGCGCCAGGTCGCGCGCTGGGCGGCGATGGTGCGATGACCGTCTCCCCGATCACCCGCATCACCGGTGGTGTCGCCGGACTGGCTGCGACGTACGCCGAGGTGCGGGCGCTGGCCGACCGTTTCGACGCGGCGGGCGACCACCTGCGCGACCTCGCTGCCGCCGATGCCCGGGTCCTCACCGAGCCCGACCTCCTGGAGTCGGCGCCGCTGTCTCCGACGACGTACGCGGAGGCCGAGGGCCGGGTGCTCGACGCCTCGACGGGGATCCACGGCGCCCTCGAGGCATCGGTCGCCTACGAAGCCGATGCACTCCTGGTTCGCGCCACGGTCACGGCGTACGAGGAGTGCGATCGGCTGGTCGCGTCCTCCTTCGAGCTGCTCGACTACGTCGTCGGCCGCGACGTGGGATACGCCGTCTCGGCGGCCGCACCGACCCTCCTCCTGCTCGGCCTGGTCGCGGCCCCGACCTGGGACCACCTGCCCGAGAGCACCCGCCGACGCCTCGGCGGAACGGCCGAGGAGTGGGCCGAGCAGCATCCGGACGCCGTCCAGCACGGCGTCGACGCGAGCGGCGGCCTGCTGGACGGACTCCTGGGCGGAGGTCCGGTCGCATCGTGGCTGGCCGGATTCGCCGCGTTCCATCCGACCGCGTGGGATGCGGCGGCCGACCTCGCCACGCTGTACCGCGAGGAGGGTCCACCCGACGTACGCCGGCGCCACGACCTGGCGGTGCCTCTCGGCGATGTCCCGCCACACGACCTGACCGGCCTGATCCGCCACCTCCACCAGGTCTCGCGGCTCTCACCCCCCGACCGTCCACGAGACGACGGGACCATCGGGGTCCAGACCCTCCGTGCCCCTGACGGCACGGTGCGGCACATCGTGTACCTGCCCGGCACCGACCACGCGGCTCCCGTCCCATGGGAGCACCACGACGACGTCCGCGACCTGTCGGCCGACCTGCATGCGATCGCGGGGGAGGGCACGACGTACACCGCGGGGATCGAGCAGGCGATGACCGAGGCGGGCATCGGACCGCACGACCCGGTACTGCTCGTGGGGCACAGTCTGGGCGGGATGGAGGCCGCCTCGATGCTCTGCCACGGGTCGGGCTTCCAGGTCACCCACGTGGTCACCGCCGGCTCACCGCTGGGCGAGCTCGCCGGATACCCCCCGGGCACTCACGTGCTCTCGCTGGAGAACCGCGGCGACCTGGTCCCCCTCCTCGACGGTCGCGACAACGCCGACACGCTGCAGCAGGTGACCGTCCAGTTCGACGACCACGAGACCTCGCTGATCGGCAACCACGACCTGTCGCACTACGTCCACGGTGCCGCCGCAGCAGACGCGTCGTCCGATGCGTCGGTACGCGAGCAGCTCGACAGCCTGCGCGCCGCCGGCTTCCTGGGCTCCGCTGCCCCCGCCCACGCCCAGGTGTTCCAGATCACCCGCTGATCCACCGTTGAGCCGTCCCAAATCCGGGGTTGAGCCGTCCCGAAACCAGCCTCGACCCGACCCGAAACACCCTCGAGCCACCACGCAGGTGGGCTCGACCACGGATTGGGGACGGGTCAGCGGTGGATTCGGGACGGCTCAACGCCGGATTCGGGACGGGTCAACGTGTCAGGCGAGGGAGCGGGCGAAGCGGATCGGCAGTCAGGTGGCGGCCAGGTACGCCGGCCTAGCGTCCGCGACGTGGTGCCGCTGGCACGGGTCGCCCGCTCGGTCCGCGGCCCGGTGGGGACCGCCCTCCTCGCCGGGTCGCTCGCGGTCACGCTCCGGCTGCCGTTCCTGCACGACCTCCCCTACCCCGACGAAGGCGGCCTGCTCGTCGTCGCGGGGCACTGGCACGCGGGCGGACCGTTCCTGTACGGACGGCTGTTCGTCGACCGACCCCCGCTCCTGCTGCTGTTCTTCCGGCTCGCCGGGGCCCTCGGAGGGATCGTTCCGCTGCGCCTGCTGGGTCTGGTCCTCGTCCTCGGCTCGGTCCTCGCGGCCGCTCGAGCCGGCCATCTGCTCGGTGCCGCCCGTGGCTCCGTCGCAGCGAGCCTGACGTGCGCGGCCCTGCTCGCCGACCCGCGGCTGGGGACCCGCGAGGTGGACGCCGAGACCGTGGGCATCCCGCTCGTGCTCCTCACGGCGCTGCTGACCCTCGAGGCGGTACGACGCGACCCCGACCGCGCGCGAGCGCCGCTGCTCCTGGCCGCGGGAGCGGCCGGGGCCGGCGCGCTCCTGGTGAAGCAGAACCTCGCCGACGCGCTGGTGTTCGCCGCGGTGTCGGTCGTCGGCTCGGCGATCGCCTCGCGCCGCGGCGGGCGCCGTACGGCGCGGGACGTCGGAGCCCTGCTGGTCGGCGCCGCCATCCCCGTGGGTGCGTCCGTGGCCTGGTCGACCGCATCCAGCCGGCCGGCCGGGCTCTGGTTCGCGGTGTACGGGTTCCGGATCGCGGCCATCGGCCCACTCCTCGCGGGGTCCTCCGCCGCCCAGGAGGCCCGCCTGGACGGACTCGGCCGGGCGGCCCTGGTCAGCGGGATGGCCGTGCTGCTCGTGCTCGCGGTGGGCACGCTGCTGCGTCGACGCCCGGACGCATCCGTCCTCGCGCTGCTGGCCATGCTCCTGGTCGAGGTCGTGGGGGTGGCCGGTGGCGGGTACTACTGGTCCCACTACCTGATCGGGATGGTCCCGGCGACCAGCCTGCTGGTCGGCCGGGCGGTTGCCGTGTGCTCCCGGCCGTGGCTGCTCGGGCTCGCGATCGCGGCGACGCTCACGTCCAGCGTCACGGAGGTCGCGCTCGTCGCGGCCCACCCGACCCCGGTCGACGGCACCGAGGTGGGTGCGCTGACCGCCTGGCTCGACCGGGCCCAGCGGCCCGGTGACACGGCGGTGGTCCTGTACGGCGAGGCCTCCGTGTTCGAGACCACGGGTCTGCGGCCGGCGTACCCCTACCTGTGGACCCTGCCGCAACGCGTCCTCGACCCGCACCTCACCCGCCTCGTCCGCACCCTCGACCGACCGCGCGGGCCGACGTTCGTGGTCGTGCGCTCCACGCCGGACTCCTGGGACCTGGACCCACACGATCGGGTCGGGCGCGCGCTCGCCCGGCACTACCGACGGGCGGCGCGCGTCGCCGGTGACTCGATCTACGTCGCCCGGGGCACGGTCGGCCCGAGCTCCCCGTGACGTCCCTCTCGGCCCGCGAACCGCCGGGCGGCCTCGCCCGCGCCCGACATCGACCTGCGCCCGTGCTCGTGCTCGCGGGCGATCGCCTCCTCCTCGGTGAGGCCGTGCTGGTCCAGCAGGCTCGCCCGGTCGCTGCGCAGGCAGTCCTGGGGGAACGCCGCCAGCTCACGGGCGAGCTCGTGGGCCGCCGCGAGGGCTCGTCCGGACGGTACGACGCGATTGACCAGGCCGATCCGCTCGGCCTCGCCGGCCGTGACCGGACGGCCGGTGAGCACCAGGTCCATCGCCCGGCTCGTCCCGATCAGTCGGGGCAGCCGGACCGTGCCGCCGTCGATCAGCGGCACGCCCCACCGTCGGCAGAACACTCCGAACGTCGCGTCCTCCGCCGCCACCCTCAGGTCGCACCACACGGCGAGCTCGAGACCGCCGGCCACGGCGTATCCCTCGATGGCCGCGATCACGGGCTTCGACAGTCGCAGCCGGGACGGACCCATCGGCCCGTCGCCATCGGCCGCGACCCGGTTGTCCATCGCGGTGAGATCCGCCCCGGAGCAGAACGTGCCACCGGCTCCACTGAGCACGGCCACGGACTGCGACTCGTCGGCGTCGAACACCCGGAACGCCTCCGCCAGTGCCGCCGCGGTGGTCCGGTCGACCGCGTTGCGCACGTCCGGGCGCTCGATGGTGACGGTGGTGACCGGCCCGTCCTGCTCCACGTGCACGCTCATCGGATCAGCGTAGGGCGGCGGCTCAGCGTCCGCGTTGCCGCACGAACACCATCACGCCGACGAGCAGCAGGATCACGGCAAGGACCAGGAACGGCCACGGGCTCCACTCGTCCGTGCAGCTCTCCCCCCCGTCGGCGACATGCGAGCACACCTCACCGGGACCCCCGCGGTTGCTCCAGGCGACGTACAGGACGGGCAGTGCGGCGCCGCTGATGATCCCGGCCATCCCCCACCCGAAGTCGACGCGCCACAGCATCACCCCGACCAGCATCAGCGTGAGCAGCAGGACGAACGGTCCGATCGTCAGCAGGGACAGGACCGACAGGCCCCAGGCCGCGCCCACCAGGCACCAGCCCAGGAACGCACCGACGGAGTCCCCGGGCGCCTTCACGACTCCCTCCCACGGGCCTTCGCCGCCCGGGCGACCGTACGACGGGCGCGCGTGCGGACCGCGCGGATCGCGACCGGCGGCAGGCCTTCGAAGGCCGTGACGAGTGCGCCGATGGCGTCCAGGGACGCCAACGCCGCCGCCGCGGCGTCCGGGTCGACGCCGTCGTAGAGCTCGAGACCGATGAAGCCGGCGGCCACGGCGCGTGCGAGCCCGGCGGGTTCGACGAGCCCGGCCAGCGGCGTCGCCGGGAGCACGCGGTGAAGCACCGCCTCGACCTCGCCCGCCCAGCAGTCCATGGCGTACCGACCCGCCTCCGCGAGCGTGTCGTCCCGCAAGGCGCCGGCCATCACCTGGGCCATCTGCAGGACGTTGCCGGCCCGCTTCTCGGCCATGTGGAAGTCGCGGCCGACCGCGAGCAGCTCGCCCAGCGAGGCCACGTCGGAGAAGCGGTCGCGGTACGACGCCACCGCGCGGTCGACCGAGCGGCGTACGGCGGCGTCGAGCAGGCCGTCGACACTGCCGAAGTGGTAGAAGACCAGCGCCTGGTTGACCTCGGCCCGGGCCGCAACGGTCCGGGCGGACACCCCCCTCACGCCGTCCTCGGCCAGGGCGACCGCGGTCGCGTCGAGCAGCCTCTCCCGCGTCGACACCGGATCTCCTCGCAGCTCTTGAGCGTTCGCTCAACTCCTAGGGTAGCTCGCGAAGCCGCCGGACGACATCCCGGGCCGGACCACCAACCACTGATCGGCGTCCGCGCGCGACAATGTGCGGATGGTGCACGGCTCCGAGCCGGCCGTCGCGTTCCGGCTCTGGCCGCCGGTCGCGATGGGGGCACCCCTGCTCGCCGGATGGTTGGCCACGCTGCTGTCGGGTGATCCGGTCGAGCTCGGCCGATGGCGGGTTCCGCTCGGCTGGGCACTGGTGCTGCTCTTCGTCGGCTGGAACGGCTGGTCGCTGTGGCTGTTCCGTCGGCACGAGACCGGACTGCTGCCGGGGCAGGCGACGCACACGATCATCGAGGAGGGGACCTACCGCCTCTCCCGCAACCCGCTGTACGTCGGCCTGCTCGGGCTCTACCTCGGGCTGGCGCTACTGGCCCAGACGTTCTGGGGGCTCGTGCTGTTCCCGGCCGCGGTCCTGCTCGTCCTCTGGGGCGCGATCCGTCCCGAGGAGCGGTTCCTGCACGAGCGGTTCGGCGCGCCCTACGACGACTACACCCGCCGGGTGCGTCGCTGGCTGTGAGCGCCGGGCACCACGCACCCGGCGACGCAGACCGGCGCCCGCACCGAACCGAAGTGGTCCCGCGAGCGTCTGCCACGGTGAGCACACGGTCGCCCGGCACGATCACCGGCGACCCGATGGTGAGCCGGCCAGGACGCGGTCGGAGCGCGTGAGGAGAGGTACCCATGACCGGACACAGCCGCCTTCGAGACGTCCTCACACACGCGTCCGCCGTGGCACTGTTCGCCGGGCTGCTGGCCGCCGCCGCGGTCCCGGCGCAGGCCGTCAGCAGGCTCCCCTCCGAGAGGCACTGGCGCAAGGACGTCGCCCGGGTCATGGCGGGCTCTGATGCCTACGTCGACCGGGTCACGGTCGACCAGAGCGTGAGGTACGCGATCAACCTCGACATCGACAACTCCACCCTCGCCTCGCACTACCGGCCGGGGACTGCCGTTCCCGCCGTACTCTCGTTCGCCACCTACGCCAACCAGGTTCACGGCGTCGCCCTGCTGTTCAACACCGCACGCACCGGCGCCGAGCTCAAGCACGCTCGCGCGCTGCTGGCCGAGGCCGGCTACCCGGTGACGGAGGTCTGCGGCCGGAAGAGTCACCAGGAGAAGGTCGCCCACGGGAAGCAGCGCTGCCGTGCTCGGTTCATCGCCGAGGGCTACACGATCATCGCGAACGTCGGGAACCACGACACCGACTTCTCCGGCGCGCACGACTACGGCCGAGCCTTCAGGCTCCCGAACTACCACAACCGCTTGACCTAGACGGCCCACCCGCGGATCGGGCGGTCGGGAACGGAGCTCGGCGGCACCCCCGCACGTCGCTGACCCGCACGGATGCCGCCGATTGGCGGTGGCGGCGGGATTTGAACCCGCGGTGGACTTGCGCCCACAAACGCTTTCGAGGCGTTCTCCTTAGGCCGCTCGGACACGCCACCGCCGGAGAGGCTACCCGAGGCGTTGGTGGGCGAAGAAATCGTCCAGCAGGGCCGAGCACTCGTCGGCGAGCACTCCACCGACGACCTCGGGACGGTGGTTGAGACGACGGTCGCGGACCACGTCCCAGAGCGATCCCACGGCCCCGGCCTTGGCGTCGTACGCCCCGAACACGAGCCGGTCCACGCGCGAGAGGACTGCGGCGCCGGCGCACATGGTGCACGGTTCGAGGGTGACCACGAGGGTGCAGCCGGTGAGCCGCCACTCGCCTGTCGCCTCCGCCGCACGACGGAGGGCGACCAGCTCGGCGTGGCCGGTCGGATCGCCGTCACGCTCACGGACGTTGTGCCCACGCCCGATCACCGAGCCCGCTGGGTCGAGCACGACGGCGCCGATCGGGACGTCGCCCGACTCGTGCGCGCGACGTGCCTCGTCGAGGGCGGCGCGCATCGCGACGTCGTGCACGACCAACGGGACACTCGGGGACTCGGGCACGGGGCTCGGGGCTCAGGCCGAGGTGAGCCCGACGGCCTCGTCGAAGAGCTGGCCGAAGCCCAGTCGGCGCGCCACGTCGGAGAGCATCTCGTCGGGGTAGAGGTCGAAGTCGTCGAGCAGCACGCCCATGTCCATGGCACCCATCCCGAGGTCTCCGAGGATGTCGAGGTCGCCGGCCGGTGCCTGCTCGTCGTCGTCGTCCGGCTCTGGCAGGCCGAGCTCGCCGACCGCCGAGCTGGCCAGCTCCCACTCCTCGGCGGCGGTGATGTCGGAGAGCAGGATGCGCACCGAGGGACCGGCCACCCGCACGATCACGAAGAAGTCCTCGTCGATCGCGACCATGCCGAGCGCCCCGCCGTCACCCGGGAACCGGCGCAGGGCGCCGCACAGGCTCGGTACGTCGCTGAGCACGTCGTGCGCCAGCTCGGCTACCTGCCACACACCCTCTTCCCGGTAGGCGGCCAACGCGAAGTCGACGCCATCGATCTGCTCGCTCACGGCCACCTCCGATCGTCATCGGCACCGACAGGACACATCCAGGGTGACAGAGGCGTCAGGCGGTGCCAACCCTGATCCCGCGCCCGCGCCGGGCGTTGCCGGAGGTCGCGAGCCGGTCGCCGGCGGCACCGGGCCGACCCGGCGCTCCCGCTAGGGTGCGAGCCATGCGCACGATCGTCGTCGACCACCCGCTCGTCGCCCACAAGCTCACCGCGCTGCGCGACGAGCGGACAGACTCCCCGACCTTCCGCCGGCTGGTCGACCAGCTGGTCACGCTGCTGGCCTACGAGGCGACCCGCGACGTCCGCGTGGAGCCGTTCGAGATCACGACGCCGGTGGCCCCGACGACCGGTGTGCGGCTCTCCTCGCCCCAGCCGATGGTGGTGCCGATCCTGCGCGCCGGACTCGGCATGCTCGAAGGGATGATGAAGCTGCTGCCGACCGCGGAGGTCGGGTTCCTCGGGATGATGCGCAACGAGGAGACGCTGCAGGCCTCGACGTACGCCGAGCGGCTGCCCGACGACCTCGCCGGCCGGCAGTGCTACGTGCTCGACCCGATGCTCGCCACCGGCGGCACCCTCGCCGCTGCGATCAGGTTCCTCACCGATCGCGGCGCCGACGACATCACCGCGATCTGTCTGCTCGCCGCGCCCGAGGGGTGCCAGCGCCTCGAGGGCGAGCTGGCGGAACACGACGTCCCGGTCACGGTCGTCACCGCGGCGATGGACGAGAAGCTCAACGACAAGGGCTACATCGTCCCGGGTCTCGGCGACGCCGGCGACCGGCTGTACGGGCTGGCGGAGTAGCTCCGTCGCTCAGCCCGCCGGGAAGATCTGGACCTTCCCGGTCGCGATCAGGATCGCGATGATCACCACGAGCAGCCCGAGGATGGCGTAGACGACCTCCTTGCTGACGGTCGTCTCGCGGGACTCCGGCCTCTCGTACCGATGTCCGTCGGGCTTGAGCATCGGCTCGTCGTCGTCGTTCTGCGTCATACCCCGTCAACGACCGAGGACCCACAACGTCATACGTGGCGCGGGGGCCGCGGCTCAGAGCGCCTTGACGGCGTTGAGGAGCTTGCCCATGGAGTCCTTCGCGTCACCGAACAGCAGCGAGGTCTTCTCGTCGAAGAGCAGCTCGTTCTCGATGCCCGCGAAACCCGGCCGCATCGAACGCTTCATGAAGATGACCTGCCGGGCCTCGTCGGCGTTGAGGATCGGCATCCCGTAGATCGGGGCGCCCGGCGTCGTCTTGGCGGCCGGGTTGACCACGTCGTTCGCGCCGACGACGAGGACGACGTCGGCATCCTTGAAGTCACCGTTGATCTGGTCCATCTCGCGAAGCTGCTCGTAGGGCACCTGGGCCTCGGCGAGGAGCACGTTCATGTGCCCGGGCATGCGGCCGGCGACGGGGTGGATCGCGTAGTCGACCCGCGCGCCCTTCTCCACGAGTACGTCGACCAGCTCGCGCAGGGTGTGCTGGGCCTGGGCGACGGCCAGGCCGTACCCGGGCACGATGATGACGCGGTCGGCGTACCCCAGCATGATTGCGGCGTCCTCCGGGTTGACGCTCTTCACGGGACGGTCGCTGGCCTCGCCGGCGCCCAGGGTCGAGCCGCCCTTGAGCGCGCCGAACAGGATGTTGGTCACCGAGCGGCCCATGGCACGGGCCATCAGCAGGGTCAGGAAGGTACCGGAGGCGCCGACCAGGGTTCCCGCGATCAGCAGCAGCACGTTGGAGAGCACGTAGCCGCCGGCGGCGACGGTCAGGCCGGTGAAGGCGTTCAGCAGCGAGATCACGATCGGCACGTCGGCGCCACCGACGGGCAGCACCAGCAGGAGCCCGATCAGCAGGCCGACCAGTCCCAGGAGCACCCCGACCCACATCCGCGGGTCGTCGACCAGCAGCCCGGCGAGCACGAGC
>Ga0157372_10005882_pt1 | contig 13056 bp, 6 predicted proteins | sample C55metaG_FD_115307 | JGI IMG/M metagenome (GOLD analysis project Ga0157372, IMG submission 115307) | Corn rhizosphere microbial communities from Kellogg Biological Station, Michigan, USA - C5-5 metaG | ecosystem: Host-associated > Plants > Roots > Rhizosphere > Soil | place: USA: Michigan... | reverse complement strand
TTTTCCACGGCAACTCGATCGTTGAGCAGATGGCGGCTCCGTCAAGGAGCAGGATCCCGTTTGTACCCATTGGAAAATATGTTCTGATAAGCTCCGGTTTCATGTATTGGGTTTTAAAGGAAAAATATTATTGTCCCGAAACTTGTACAACAGACAACGCATTGAAGGCACCGTTTTTCAAAGGATACATGGAGCCATTTACTTCCTGGTAAAATTCAATACCAAAGATCAGAAACAGCGGATGTGTACTGTTTGCTGTAACTGCAGCAGACAAGGTTATCGCATTGGTAGGAACATTATCCAGCGGCAGCTCATCGCTGCCCTGCGTCTGCACGACAAAGCTGTTACCTTCAAAATCGATTTCCGCTCCTGCAGCATTGATTTTAAAATGGGTAGCTCCTGCCGGTGCAGCAACCATATTTTCCGGTATGAAAGCCGGTACCTCTACTGATAATGTGCCGGTAATGCGGTCAATAAAAGGCGTATAAGGCGCATATAGGGTTGTGGATAATTTCCCCTGGATGTTGAATTCAAAATCCTGGAGTAACTCCGCCTCGCCGTCAATTACATTGCGTAGGCCGCGTGGGTTAACGGCGTCGGCTTTAATGACCTGCATCATTTGCCGGGTGAGGCGGCTGACCATTTTACTGTCAGATGCATTTTGGGCCAATGCCCTCACAGCGTTTCTCAATAATTTACCGGCTTTGCCGGCCTTTCCAAACTCAGCACCATTTTCCCGGGTGCGTTGAAAGGCAGGATCAGAGGCGATGCGCTTGGCATCTACGCCTCCTTTTTCGCGTACCAGGTATCCGTCTTGTGATTTATAAAAGGTTAGATTTCCAATCGTACCTTTTACGGGGAGAATTCCTTTTTGTTGAGCCATAATTTTAATTTTTTAAATGTGATAAAATAAATTAGGGTGTTTGGAGGCACATCCTGTGAAAGCCTTTCATCATGATGTTTGCGCAATTGCAGAACAAGATTAGCTTTGTAAATTGATTCCCGGAAATCCGGAGTGTCATCCGTGCCGTTAAGGACCGGAAAGGACCCAAAAGGCCCTGGATATTTATGCAGAATTTGCCCAAAAAGATGCCGAAACGCATCGTGATCTATGCAAAGGATGTGGAAAATATTACAGGCAGAAAAATCAGGGCAGCCCGGAAGCTGCTGCAGCGCATCCGTCAGCAAAACAAAAAGCCAAAAGACGCTTTTGTAACCGTGAAGGAGTTTTGCAAATTCACAGGAATGGGTGAAGACGAGGTTCGCGAATTTCTGCTTGATTAAAAACCCTCCTGAAATGATTTAAATTAAATTATTTTGGGAGGGGGAAGTTCAGATTGCTACGGTTTGATATGAATTGGTATGGTATACTTGATTAGAAATAACGCGCTTTAGCTTCTTTTGTCTTTCATTGAATGTTTTCTTGGCACAGGCGATTATTGCATTTGCCGGACTTACCCGGATTTGATAGGGCTATGCCCGGGAGTATCCTGCCTTTAAACAGGGAGTATCTATACTTGAAACCAACAGCAGAGGTACCTTATTCCCCACTAAACCAACCAGTATTATGTCATCACAAATTAATGTACAGCCGGCAAATAATCTCAAAGATCAGGTTATGGATCGTTTCTCAGAATATCAGATGTGCCGGAATCCGGATAAAAAAGAGAGGATACCCAATCTTTATTTAGCGTTAACTTCGTTATTCAGATTCATGGCTCTTTTATTATTAGATTTTGTAAACTTTTTAAGAATGGTCAATACAACTTACTGCTTTCATGTTAGAAAATTTATCAGATAAGACATTATTGGAAACTGCGGATGAACATGCGGGTTTCAGGATTCTGTATAGCCGTTATTGGGAAGCACTGTATAAAAAAGCTTTTTTCCGTTTTGGAAACAGCGCCGATGCAGAGGATGCTGTGCAGGAAGTCTTTATAAGCGTTTGGCGTAATAAGGAAACGATTCAGATTGATGAAACTCTTTCACCCTATCTTTTTACTGCTCTCAAGTATTACATCATTAAACAAGTTTACCGAAAAGCGAAAAAAGGCATACAAGTGCCTTTGTCGGCAGACAAACTGGAACATTCTGAACTTACTACCGAGGAACTCCTTCAGTATAAAGAGCTACAATCTGCCATTGCCGGAGAAGTGGATGAATTACCGAAAAGGATGAAGGAAATTTATCGCCTGAGCCGGATTGAAAATTTGCAAATAGCCGAAATAGCGGTACGATTGAATATCTCTGAGCAAACCGTCAAAAACACGCTTACAAATGCTTTGAAACGTTTGCGTGAAAAGCTATCCCATTATAGTTTTTTGCTTACTTTCCTATTGTAATGACTGAAAATTGACCATACCAAAACTTATTTCAACATCTCAAAAAATATTTCATTAAAGACTAGTACGAAAACCCCTTTTCAGGTATATAGTTAGTGATGCAGAGTCCGGTTATCATTTTATTGGCTCTTAAAAACAAAAAAAGATTGCTTGAAAAATAATAAAGGAATCCGGTTATTATATAAATACCTTTTTGGTATGCCTTCTTTTGAAGAGAAAAGAAAGGTAGAAAAATGGTATGAGGATATAGATGAAAGTGGAGATATTTCCGGTTCCGAAGAACTATTACAAATAAAAGAACAGATTTATCAGCGCACCTGGGATAAATTGAATCCGCGTGCAAGAGTAATACCTTTTTATAAGAGACCTTTCTTTCGGGTGGCGGCCGCCGCGGTTGTGGCTGTGTGCATTACAAGCGCTTATTTTTTGTTTTTAAATAAAATAAAACCAGCCACAACAATTGCAAAAGTTCATAAACACGTTTTGACAAATGACGTAACAGCTCCTGCTACGAATAAGGCCATACTGACGCTGGGTAATGGCAAAACTATTGTGCTTGATAGTGTGGCAAACGGACCTCTGGCCCAACAAGGAAATGCAATTGTGTCTAAACTGAACAATGGCCAGATCACTTATGACGCTGATAATAATTCAGCCACAAAAATTCAATATAATACGCTAACAGTGCCTAAAGGAAGCAAGCCGGTGCAGTTGATTCTGGCAGATGGCAGCGAAGTATGGCTGGATGTGGCTTCATCTATTACTTATCCTACTGTATTTCCAGGAAAAGAACGAAAAGTGGAAATAACAGGTGAGGCCTATTTTCAGGTAGCGCCATTAACCCTTAAAGGAGGAAATGGAAGAGTGCCGTTCATCGTATCAGTGTCTTCCGCATTAGCAGACAGGAAGGGTGTAGAAATTCAGGTGCTGGGAACACACTTTAATGTGAATGCTTATGATGATGAAAATTCATTGAAAGTAACACTTCTCGAAGGGGCTGTAAAAGTTGAAAGACCCGGAAACGAATCGCTCAACATAAAACCTGGCCAGCAAGCTGAAATAAATGCTGAAGGGAAAATGGAATTAAATAAAGAAGTGGACCTGGATGAAATAATGAGCTGGAAAAATAACTGGTTCAATTTTAATACCCTCACTGTTCCCGAAATTATGCAGCAAATAGAAAGGTGGTATAATGTATCGGTAACTTACCAGGGAAAGCCAGGCAACAAACATTTTTCAGGAATTGTGAGCCGTAACAACAATGTATCTGAAGTACTGAAAATAATGGAACAGGCGGGAATAAAGTTTAAGATTGAAGGCAGAAATATAACTGTGATGTAACTAATTAGCTGAACGCAGAAAACTGATATGCCACCACATCGAAACCGGTTGATTCAAAAGAATCCGCTTCGGGAGCGAACCGAAGCGGAGTGAATTTGGGTCAACTTAATTATAACAATCATTGGAATGACTTACTATTTTTTAAACCCAAAAAACAAAGTTATGCAATCAAGGGCACACTTAACTCTAATCCCGCCAAGTTTAATGCAAAAAGGGGATTGGAAATTTTCAACAAAAATGTCGTTAATCACGAAATGCAAAGAGTTGAAAAAGGATTTTAATTTCATTTTCCGAAAACAAAATTGGTTAGTAATGAAACTCACAGCCATCTTATTACTGTCGGCCTGCCTGCAGGTAAGCGCCACGGGATTTTCGCAAAACATCACCCTGTCAGAAAAAAATGTACCGCTGCAAAAAGTCTTTAAGCAGATACACAAACAGACGGGTTACCAGTTTTTTTATGAAGATGAAATACTGAATAAAGCCGGGAGGATAAATATCCAGGTAAAGGATATGCCACTTGAAAAAGTGCTGGCTATTTGTTTTAAAGATGCTCCTCTTACTTATTCAGTAGAAAATAATGCCATTACAGTAAAACGCAAAAATGCAGACGTGGTTTTTCAGCCACAGCTGCCACCTGTTTTGAATATAAAAGGGTCTGTAAAAGATCAAAATGGGAATCCTTTAGCCGGAGTATCAGTAATTGTAAAAGGAACAAAGAAAGGAACGAGTACAGCTGCCGATGGTAGTTTTAGTATTGATGCAAATACCGGCGATGTGCTGGAGTTTTCTATAATCGGATATCGTAAAAAAAGCATAACAATTGAGAAGAATCAGGAGCTTATTGTGGTAATGGAAATTGAAGCTAAATTGGGTAATGACGTAGTCGTAGTCGGTTATGGTACACAAAAGAAAGCCACACTAACCGGATCTGTAGTTGAAGTTAAGGGGGACGACATTACTAAAAGCCCTGCTATCAATGTAGCCAGCTCGCTTGCAGGGCAATTACCCGGAGTGATTATAAATTCTCCAACGGGTGAGCCGGGAAGAGACGATCCGTCAATTTTAATCAGAGGTATGAGTACAACAGGTAATACCTCTCCACTTGTTATTATTGATGGTGTAGAAAGAGGAGGGCTGGGACAACTTAATCCAAATGATATAGCGAGCATTTCTGTTTTGAAAGATGCTTCCGCTGCAATTTATGGCGCGGAGGCGGCAAACGGGGTTATATTGGTAACTACAAAAAAGGGTAAGCAGGGTTCTCCTAAAATTGATTTTTTGTATAATGAAGGATTAAGCCAGCCGACAAGAAATCCTGTTATGGCTAACTCATATACTTTTGCGCAGGTATCCAATGAGATCAATGCTCAGCAGAACCTGGCTCCGGCATATTCGGATACCGATTTAGACAAATACAAGGGCGGGAATGATCCTAACTATCCCAATACAAATTGGTATAAGTTTATTGTCAGGAACTGGACTCCGCAACATAGAGCTAATGTATCCGTTTCAGGTGGTAAAAATGGCACAACTTATTTCTTGTCGTTTGGCCAGGTTTACCAGGACGGCCAATATAACTTTGGTACCGAAAATATAAAACAATACAATCTTAGGGCAAATATTGAGACCCAGGTGACGAAAAACCTGAAGGTAGGAGTGAATTTAGCAGGCAGGGTAGATAATAATCATTACCCAACTACAGATGCCCCTTATCGTAGCGCAAACGAACTTAACAGTCATATTTTTCTTTATCAGCCTAACTGGCAGCCATACTGGCCAGGTACTAAAGATCCTCAACCGCTTAGAGGAAGTGAAAATATTCTGAACTGGGTAAATGATAATGCCGGATACCAAACTCAAAAGGTAAATACATTTCAAAGCACCGGGTATATAAACTGGGACTTGCCCTGGGTAAAAGGCTTATCTGTAGAAGGTAGCGGCAGTTATGATCCCCATAATACCTTTGTAAAAACTTTCCTGGAACCCGACTACGTCTATTACAAAGATCCTGCTACAGGTGCATTAACGCAAGGCCGTTCAGGAGTAGGGACGGACCAGGCGACATTGGATGATAATATATCACTTGGCTCTTTGCTTTATTTAACCACCAAAATCCATTATGAGAGAAAATTTGGCCTGCATAGTGTAAAAGCATTGTTAGGTTACGAACAAACCTCAACACATAGTAACTTTGTGGAAGCCTATAGAAGTAATTTTCCATCAACTGTACTACCACAAATATTTGCCGGTAGCAGCGACCCCAGCCAACAGTCGAACAATGGCTCCGCCTCACAGACTGCGCGGCAAAGTGAGTTTGGAAGGATTAATTATGATTATGCCGGGAAATATTTAGCTGAATTTACTATGAGGCGCGATGGATCTCCAAATTTTCCTGCAAATAAACGGTGGGGATATTTTCCAAGTGCGTCTGCTGGCTGGCGGTTATCTGAAGAGCATTTTATGGAAAAGTACACTTTCATAAATGAGCTTAAGCTTCGTGCCTCATACGGCGTAATGGGTAATGATCTGGTAAATGCTTTTCAGTATCTGACTACTTATGGTTATGGTAATAACTACGTAATAGGAGGGAGCAATGTTATTGGTTTGGTGCAAACAGGTGTTCCCAATCCAAATATTACCTGGGAAACTGCAAAAACAGGAAATGTTGGATTAGATGCAACATTGTGGAACGGCCTTTTGGGTGTTACCTTTGATTATTTTCAAACCAGAAGATCGGATATTTTAACTACAGCAGCTTCAGTTGTCCCCGGTTATACCGGTTTAACATTGCCGGATGAAAACATTGGAATTGTTGAAAATAATGGATTTGAACTGATACTCAGCCATACCAATAATCAACACAAGCTTCAATACAACATTTCCGGAAATCTTGCTTTTGCCCGGAATAAGGTTATTTATGGTAACGCACAACCCGGATTAGAAACTTATCAGCTCGCTAAAGGCCATCCAATAGGAGCCGGTCTCTACTATAAAGCCATTGGAATTTTCAAGGATGAGGCTGATATTAATTCCATCCCGCACCTGCCGGGCACAATACCAGGTGACATTAAATACGCAGATATAAATCATGATGGAACCATTGATTCACGCGACCAGATTCTGGAAGATCAAACGAATATTCCGCAGATGACCTTCGGATTTAATGCCAGCCTGAGGTACAAGGGATTTGACCTGTTCATACTCTTGCAGGGACAAGCAGATGCCAAACAATATTTTGGAGGTTATTTTCCGGTAATGAGTTACTCGTTAGGCAACTTTTTAAATTGGAGAGCTACTGACCGTTGGACACCTGCAAATACGAATGCGATTATGCCGAGGGCAAGTTATGAGCTCTTTAACAACAATACTATAAACTCCACACAATGGCTTATTAATTCAGATTTTTTGAGAGTAAAGAATGTGGCGTTGGGTTATAACTTACCCAAAAATATAGTCAATCACATAGGCATGCAAAATTTACGGTTTTCTATCAGCGCAAGTAATTTATTCCTGATTTATGATCACATGAAGGCGCTCGGATTTGATCCGGAAACTACAGATTACTGGTATTACCCGCCGCAACGTGTAATTAGTTTTGGAGTTAATGTAACCTTTTAATTAATCTAACTTTTTTAATAATAAAGACATGAAAAAAATTATTTATTTACTACTCAATGTTTTTACGGTAATGTCCTGTAATAAACTTGAATTAACGCCTCTGGATACCATATCTGATGCCAATACATGGAGTAATCAGAACCTTATTCAGCTTTATGTTAATGCACAATATAATGTATTGTTGCATGGATACCAGAACGAACTGCTGGCTGCGGCTGATGACGAAGCTTTCAATATCCATCAATACGGAAACCTGTATATGGTACAAACCGGCCAATTGACACAAGACAATGTAACCGATTTTTCAACGAAGATTAATTACTGGGACTTTGCTTACAGTTATATCTATAATATCAATGTTTTCTTCTCGAGGATAGACGCGGCGCCAGTGGATAGTTCTTTTAAAACGGGCGTGATAGCTGAAATGAAATTCCTGAGAGCCTACATTTATGCGAATCTGATCTGGCGCTATGGTGGCGTACCAATTATTAAGAAGGTTTTCAACCTCCATGATAATTTCGAGGTTACCCGGTCGTCATACGATGATTGTGTAAAGTTTATTGATTCAGAATTGGATGCCGCTGCTGCCGGCTTGCCCCCTAATCAGCCGGCAAGCCAGGAAGGGAGAGCTTCTGCTAATGCGTGTCTTGCGCTTAAAGCACGGGTGCTGCTTTACGACGCCAGCCTGTTGAATAATCCAAATCATGATAACGCAAAATGGCAGGCTGCAGCTGATGCTTCAGCCGCATTATTAAACGCCGGATATTCATTAAACCCTGATTATCAGGGCACATTTCTGACAGATAATAAGGAAATTATTTTCGCGCGGTATTTTACCCAGGCAAACTCAACAAATTTCTTGCTGGAGGAAGGACGTAATGGTTCTAATGGGTGGGGTTCTCAAAACCCGTCTCAAAACCAGGTTAACGCTTATGAAATGGCTGCTACCGGTAAACTTCCTTATATAGAACAACCTGATGGCAGCCTTGCGTTGAACCCCGGCTCGGGCTATGATCCCAACAATCCTTATGTAGGACGGGATCCAAGGTTAGATGCCTCCATATTGCATGATGGTTCAGTTTGGCAGGGACGGGTAACGGAAACTTTTGACGGGGGACAAGACTCTCCTGGTAGTAGTATCCAGCCATGGAATGCTTCCTTAACTTCGTATTATTATAAAAAAGGTGTTGTTGAAAGTATCCCACCTTCAGGCTCAACACTGAAACCCACTAATCCCTGGATATTTTTCCGTTATGCTGAGGTACTTCTTAATTATGCTGAAGCAGAATTTGAATTGGGGCATGAAGATGTTGCCCGTCAATATATCAATATGGTTCGTGCGCGCCCAAGTGTAAATATGCCCCCGGTAACTGATGCCGGCGAAGCATTACGGGCAAGAATTCAAAATGAGCGCAGGGTTGAATTTGCATTTGAAGGGCTTCGTTTCTTTGATGTGCGCCGCTGGAAAATAGCAGATGTTACTGAAAATATTCCGATACTCAGGATGCATATAATTAAGCAAGCTGATGGAAGCAAGACTTACCAGATTGAAACACTTGAGAAGAGATCGTTTTTACCTCAACATTACCTGGTGCCAATACCGCGTTCGGAAGTTGATAAAAGCAAAGGTTCTGTTACTCAAAATCCGGGTTATTGATAGTTGTTTTGTATATCTTTTTCAAGCAAGGGTTGGTCTATCAAGGCCAATCCACTTGGAAATTTTTATCCGGGACAACGATATGTGTCGTAGATTTAAAAGGGTTTCTGAAGGTTAGACAAGTTTATTAGATTCAGCTTCCTTTTATTATAGCTGCGCTTTAAAAATAAAAAAATCCTAATTTGGCATAAATGTCCTTTTGCTGAAAAAATTGAATGTTTTACGGTATTTATTAATGAGTACTATTGAAAATTATTTTTATATGCATGCCCGTATTTACCGGACAAACAGCGTTTTTCTTAGAAGTGTTCTACTGTTGCTGATCTTTAGCAGTGCCACTATTCACGCTCAGGAAGTACCATACGGGACAATTGACCGGAAAGCAGTAGTTAGCCGTCACAACCTGATACTGAAAGATCCTCATTGCAGCGGTCCCACACAAGTCGGAAATGGACATTTTGCCTATGGATTTGATATCACCGGAATGCAAACTTTTAATGATCAGTTTACCACCATGTCGGACTGGAACTGGCATAGTACGAAACCGCCAAAGGGAACAAAACCATCTGATTTTAAACTTACAAGTGTTAACACCCATGGCCGCATGGTAGATTACGACCTGCCAAATCCGAAGCAGCCTGCATTAACGCAATGGCTCGCAAGTAATCCCCACAAGTTTAACCTTGGAAGGATTGGTTTATTACTGAAAAAGAATGATGGGAGCAATGCAAAGCTAAATGACCTTCAAAATACAGTTCAATATTTTGACCTTTGGACCGGTATTTCAGAAAGTAGCTTTGCTTTAGAAGGAGTACCTGTAAAAGTTACCACTGTTAGTGGTTCCCATCATGATATGGTGGGTTTTAAAATTGAATCTCCTTTAATAAAGACAGGACAGTTGGGTATTTTTATTGAATTTCCTTATGCAAGCTTAAAGTATTTCAGTAACGGGTCTGACTATAAAAGCCCCTTATTACATCATACAAAATTAATTGTAACAAACAAAAACGCTGTATCATTTAACAGGCAATTGGACACTACTTTTTACCAGGTGTCCTGTAAATGGACAGGCAATGGTAAAATAAAAAAGCAGAAAGAACATCGTTATATTTTTTCTCCGGACAGGAACGTCCAATCGGTTGAATATGTATTTGCCTTCTCAACTTCCAAAATCAACTATCAGTTGCCCTCCTTTTCAGAAATAAGAAAAAATAGCAGCACTTACTGGCCATCTTTCTGGAAAAGCGGCGGTGCAATAGATCTGTCTCAAAGTAAAGATCCCCGTTGGTTTGAACTCGAAAGAAGAATTGTCCTATCACAATATGTAATGGCAATTAATGCTGCCGGTAATTATCCCCCATCCGAAACTGGTTTGGTAAACAACAGCTGGTATGGAAGATTCCATTACGAAATGTATTGGTGGCATGCTGCTCATTATGCTTTATGGGACAGATGGCCTTTGCTGAATAAAAGCCTGCACGTGTATCAGGACAATCTGGATGCTTCTATGAAGCGCGCAAATCATCAGGGTTATACAGGAGCAAGATGGCCCAAATGTACAGGGCCAAATGGCAGGGAATGGCCTGATGTAACCCATGCGTTTCTTATATGGCAGCAACCGCATCCTATCTTTTTTGCTGAGCTGGATTACCGTGCCCATCCAACTTTACAAACACTAAAAAAATGGGATCAGATCGTTGAACAAACAGCAGACTTTTTAGCTTCTTATGCTTTTCGGGATAGTAGCCGGAATGAATATATTTTGGGACCGCCAATAAAAACAGTTCCCGAAAACAATGATCCGCTGACAACACAGAATCCTGCATTTGAGTTGTCTTATTGGAGATTTGGTTTGCAAACTGCTCAGGAATGGCGTAAAAGACTGAAGCTGGCACCTAACCCAAAGTGGAATAGTGTACTCAAAAAACTGGCACCCTTACCTGTTCAGGACAGTTTGTATGTGCAATGGGAGAATATTGATAGCATGTGGACCAAATATAATTATGAACATCCGGCTATGACAGGTGTTTTTGGAGTATTACCAGGTTATGGTGTGGATAGTATTATTATGCAAAAGACACTCGCAAAGGTTGAGAAAGTATGGGATTTTAACCGGGTATGGGGATGGGACTTTCCGATGGTGGCCATGGATGCAGCAAGATTGGGACATCCTGATCAAGCGGTTAATATGCTTTTATATGCTTCTCCCCGATTTTCTTTTGACGAGCATGGTTTTGTAGGAGGTGGAAATCCTTATCCGTATATCCCGTCGAATGGCGGTTTGTTATATGCCGTGGCGATGATGACTGCCGGGTGGGCCGGCGATAAAAACGTAGCCGAACCGGGATGGCCAAAAGATCCCTCCTGGGTGATTAAATGGGAGGACCTGAAAAAGGCTCCCTGATAAGAGAGTATGCAAACGTGTTTTTAATTTCAGATGGGAATAGAGACTTTAATTGGTAATATTATTTAAAATCTTTGCCTGAGAAGGAGCTGATCATCAATAAACCAAACGGGCACACGACAACAGAATCCAGGAGGGATAAAACAAGTGGATTATTCAAAATAACCTATCTTGTTTTTCCTAACCGTTAAATGGATTTTAAACGAAATATAATGAATAGAAAACCGATTGGATTTATAGTCTTTATCTTAGCTGGCGCATTCTTGCTATTTTCATTTATCACTACCGGTACTCCACCAAAGCAATCAGAAAAAAATAACCCGCATCCTAAAATAGTAAATATTATCAATTTTATTCGTTTACTGGAACCCAGGGATTCCGATATAACAGAAGAAGTGCTTTATCAGACGGTGGTGAAACAAGTGGAAATGATGAAAAAATATAACCTGGGCGGCACTTTTCTTTTACAATACGACGCTTTACTGGACCCACGTTATCAGAAACTTTTGAAAGTATTACCGGCAGATAAATTTGAAATTGGTGGCTGGTTTGAAATTCCTCAACCACTTGCTGAAAATGCAGGTTTGAAATGGCGCGGTAATTCTCCGTGGGATCCTCGTGCGGATGTGGATTTCGCCACCGGTTATACGCCTAAAGAGCGTGAGAAACTTGCTGATGTGTACATGAGAGATTTCAAAAAGATTTTTGGCTATTATCCTAAATCTGTTGGCTCGTGGTTTATTGATGCGCATACATTGAATTACCTGTATAAAAAATATGGAATTTTGGCTTCCTGCAATTGTAAAGATCAAATTGGTACGGATGGATATACCTTGTGGGGCGGCTATTGGAACCAGGCTTATTATCCGAGTTTGAAAAATGCTTACATGCCAGCTCAAAATGTGAAAAATCAAATTCCTGTGCCAATTTTTAGAATGCTGGGCAGCGATCCTATCAGGCAATATGATGAAGGAATTGGAACACACCGGCAGGGAGTAGTTACACTTGAGCCTGTTTATAAATTTGGTGGGGGTGATTCTGCGTGGGTTCATTGGTATTTTAAACAATTTGTGGAAGGTGAATGTATGCAGTACGGTTATGTTCAGGCAGGGCAGGAAAATTCTTTTACCTGGAAGGCGATGTCTAAAGGATTTGAAATTCAGTTGCCATTAATTGCAAAACTAAGAGATGAAAATAAAATTAAAGTCGAAACCCTTGCAGAATCCGGCAAATGGTTTCGAGAACATTTTAAAGTTACACCTGCTACTTCTGTGACTGTAAATGCGGATATTGAAGGAAGCGACCGTAAAACCGTTTGGTTCGATAGCCGTTTTTACCGCTTGAATTTATTGTGGGAAAATGGTACTTTACGATTTCGCGATATCCACTTGTTTGATGAGGATTTTGCATCTGATTATTTGACAAAGAAATCCACTTCCAACCGATGTTCTTTTTTTACGCTTCCTTTTGTTGACGGGCATAGCTGGAGTTCATCTGCAAAGATTGCCGGTTTAAGATTTAAGGCAATTGTGGATGGCAAAGAAGTATTATTAAGTGGAGGCGACCCTGTTATAAAAAGCACAGTTTCCGGAAGGCTGGATATTTCCTGGCCATTGAAAAATGAAAATGACACTTTGGAAATGCATATTGATGAACGAAAAACAGAGATGGTTATAATGGGAAAACCATTG
>Ga0157372_10005874_pt1 | contig 13061 bp, 16 predicted proteins | sample C55metaG_FD_115307 | JGI IMG/M metagenome (GOLD analysis project Ga0157372, IMG submission 115307) | Corn rhizosphere microbial communities from Kellogg Biological Station, Michigan, USA - C5-5 metaG | ecosystem: Host-associated > Plants > Roots > Rhizosphere > Soil | place: USA: Michigan... | reverse complement strand
GAGGAACCACTCACGCCGCCGGCTGCTGCTGAGTCATGCAGTGAATTGCGCCAAAGCCCCAGATCAAATCTCCGCAGTAGATCGGAACCACATCGCGATCGGGAAAGAGATCGGCGAGAATATCAAGTGCCACGCGATCATTGGGATCATTGAACACCGGCACCAGGACGATCTCATTCGCAATATAGAAATTTGCATAACTCGCGGGTAGGCGCCGGCCCTCAAAGTACACGGGCGCCGGCATTGGCAGATCAATTGTGACCAAAGGCTTGCCATCTTCAGTGGTGGCGTCGCGTAATCGCCGAATGTTCTCGCGCAATGCTTCGTAATTTTCGCTGGACGGATCGGCATCAACGGACGTGACTACGGTGTCGGGCGAAACAAAGCGCGTAATGTCGTCCACGTGGCCATGGGTGTCGTCGCCTACAATGCCCGACCCCAGCCAAACAACATTCGTGGCGCCGAGGTATCGAGCAAATACGTTTTCGTAGTCTTTCTTCTTCATTCCGGGATTGCGCTGCTGTACGCGGCTGAGCAGGCACTCTTCGGTGGTGATCAAAGTTCCACAGCCGTTGACTTCAATCGACCCGCCCTCCAGCACCACACGTTTGCTGCCGAAGGTCGGCTGGATTTCTGACGCACCAGCGGCTTCTGCCATCCTGCTGCCGATTTTCTCGTCGTGCTGCCAGTTGGGATACTTGGCCCAGGCATTGAACCGCCATTTCATAGCAGAGATCCCTGCAGCTCCTTCGTCGAGCACAAACGCGCAACCGGAATCCCTTGTCCACACTCGATTTGTTGGCCAGCGATGAAATCGGACGTTCTCATTCCAGGCATTCGCCCGCTTCAACGTCGTGCGCGCAACCTTCTCAGCCGCCGCGTCTTTGACGATTAATTCAACGCGCTCGCGCGGAGACAGGTTCCGGATGATCTCAGCATAAACCCATGGGATCGGCTCGAATTTCCCTGGCCAGTCGAGTTTGTAATGAGGCCAAGCCAGCCAGGTGGCTGCGTGCGGCTCCCACTCGGCCGGCATGCGAAAGGAAACTTGGTTCTGAGCAGGGGAGCGCTTAGCCATGGCATTCAGTCAATCAGCCGGCTGGTGATCGGGCCATAGGCGTCAATTCTTCGGTCGCGGAGGAAGGGCCAGTTACGCCGGGTGTCTTCGAGAACGTGGGGATCAACTTCGGCGATCAGGATCTCTTCTTTATCATGAGAAGCCCTGGCGATCAGCCGACCAAAGGGATCCGCAATAAACGAGCCACCCCAAAACTCCAGGCCTTTTCCCTGGGCCTTGTTTCCACGAACGTTCCCCTCCTCAAACCCAACACGATTCACAACCGCGACGTAGATGCCATTTGCGATCGCGTGCGCGCGCTGAATCGTTTGCCACGCATCGTATTGGGCTTCGCCGAACTCGGCTTTTTCGTCTGGATGCCAGCCGATTGCGGTCGGATAAAACAGCACCTGTGCACCCTGGAGTGCCGTCAGACGTGCACCCTCGGGATACCACTGATCCCAGCAAACAAGTGTCCCAATCCTTCCGATGGACGTATCGAATGCCTTAAAACCCAGATCGCCGGGAGTGAAGTAATACTTTTCGTAATAAAGGGGATCGTCGGGAATGTGCATCTTGCGATAAATGCCGCGCAGGCTGCCGTCGGAATCGATCATCACGGCGGTATTGTGGTAAACGCCTGGAGCGCGTTTTTCGAACAATGACGCGATCAGGACGATGCGTAGCTGCCTTGCGACGTCCGACAGTCTGGCAGTAGTCGGTCCGGGAATGGGCTCGGCCAGATCGAACAGTGCGGCATCTTCGCGCTGGCAAAAGTATTGAGTCTGAAATAATTCCGGCAGACAGACGATCTGGGCGCCTTTTGCCGCAGCGTCATTCAGTCGATCAATGGCTTGGACCAGATTCTGCGCGGGATCGGCCGTCGCCGACATCTGCACCAGCCCCACCCGAAACTTTTCAGACACGCTTCGTCTCCTCAGGAGGAACTAGCATAATAACAGCGCAACCCGAGTGGCTACAGCAAGCAACAACGACACGGCTGACGATCGTGAATGGGTCAGGATGCTTTGTGCTCGCCCGATATTGCCTTGGAAAACTCCAATACTTCAGCTTTGCGCGCCGACTCCCAACGCGGATGCTTTCGGCCTCGAAGTTGTCCTATGAAGGTCCCTATGGCAGCCGAGGTCAGAGCGATGTTTTCGACTTTTACGAGGTGGCCGAGGCGAATTTGCTTAACGGCGTGCAATCCGCTGCTGATGGCGCATCCACATTGGTCGCAATCCGGGTTGCCGCCGAAGACACACGGTTCGACCCTGGTTTTAAGGTCGGCACTATAGTTTGTGGACATCCGCGCAAACATGCATTCTCGAGGATTTGATGGGGGCTTCAGTATCGCGCGAGCAATTCCACCACCCGCCAGGAGTTTCGGATGACGGGGCCGGGCTTCGACGAGTTGCCTGGCCACAAATTCCCGGTCGCTCGCCGTCAAAATCTCGGGTGACCCCTCACCTTTTTGCGGAGTATAGGTGCTGATCCAGATGCGGCCAACTTCCGGTCTGGCGCTCCAAAACGAAAGATATTCCTCGATGTAACCCGGGCGCTGCAGCATGGGGCGCGTGATCGTCCAATGGATATTGACATGGCGGCCAGCGATGTTTTTGAGAACCCGGTCATAGGTGGCCGGTTTCCGGCGCACGTCATGATGCTCCGGAAGGCCATCCACTGACACGGCGACATGGAGACGAGGGATGCTCATCCATTCCTGAGGAATCGGAATTACCGCGCTGGTGACAACCATGGTGTGAATGTTCCGAGCGCCGAGCATCGGCAATAGCCTGCTCAGTTCGCGATGGCGCACCAGTGGTTCGCCGCCTACCAGAGAGACATGAAGCGGGCGATGCTCCTCGACCAGGCGAATGACGCCGTCCACCAAGTCGTTACCGCGATAATCGCTGAGACTCCGCAGGGTTGCCGCCCCGCCCAGATGGTCGCTTCCGTATGCGTAACATCCGGGGCAGCTTAGCGGGCACTCGCGGGTAATTTCGATGGACAGCATGGGAGTGCTGCCCCCAAGTATGGACTTCCAAGCGTTCAGCAGTTCCAAAACGCCTAAACCAGGAGTTGTGGAGATTTCGCTCACCAAATATCTCCTCGCGGCCTGGGTACAGGCCGCGTGATCATATGCGTGTATTTATTGGATGCTCGGGGGAAGAATTCCGCCCTGTTCATTGAGTACCGCTAAGGCGGTCTTCTTCATGGAAGATTCGCGAGCCCGAACAATAAGCAGCAGCCCGCCATCCTCGAAACTGTTCTCGTAATACAAGGCGTGCGCCAGCGGCACGCCGATGGCCTGGCAAAACCCAGTGAGATTGGTTACCGATCCGGTGAGCATGCCTACTACTCCGATGTCGCCATCTTCAAACCCCATCCTGCTTAACGCCTGAATGGCATTTGCAGCGGTGAAGGGTTCATAGAATCCGGCGGTCACCAGGATTTCCGAGTTTCTGTTTTCCTGTATCAATGAATTCACTCCTGCGTGAGTGGTGAGCAAACAGAGTGGTCAAGGCGTGAACATCAGACGCCGAAACTCCACATTGAGAGAGAGGGGATTCCTCCAGCTCTAGCAGAGACGGCTACACGTGAAAGCGAGTAGATTGCCTCGATGTACCGCAGGATGGAATCCGAACTGTAACAGCAGCGTGCCCAGAATTTCGTAAACTGGCGGACTGAAGTGGGTGAGTGTTAATGCAAAGGTCTTATTTAGCGAGTGAGGCCCCGTGCTCGGCAGTTCGTCGGGCGCCGGCGTGATCAACACAATCAGAATGCCCAGGGCAGCTATAACGGCCACTACGGCGATCCAGGATCTGGAAGTTCCAGTCAAAGGGCGTCTCACGGGTCTGAGTATTATAGATTGTCCTGCGTCAAACGAAGGTTGCATTATGACTCGTCAGTTAGATCAATTAAAACCTTTTTCCCGTGCGATCCCGTGACGTTTGAAGTTGCAAACTGGCGCGTCTGCCTTTGGCTCTAGTAAAGTAATCCTTCGAATCACATAGTTTGGGAGCATTGATGAAGCCAGGCAATCATGACGGTTCGGGCATTGATCGCAAGTTGCACAATCCCATCGAGGACCGCCTCATTCCACTTGAGCCCCTCGATCTTTCTACGGTCCGCTCTGTAGACGACCTGGTTCGCGCCATGTCGAATACTGCGTTCACCGGGCGCCAGATCGGAGAAGCCGCCGATGTGCTCGAGGCCATGGCGCGCGACAAAGATTGTTTTGTGGTCATGACTCTCGCCGGTGCGATGACGGTAGCAAAACAGGGCCTGATCATCGCTGAGTTGATCGACCGCGGCATCGTCAATGCCATTGTTTCCACCGGCGCATTGATGGCCCATGGATTAGTTGAAGCTACCGGACGCTCCCATTTCCGCTACAACCCCGATGTGCCGGACACCGAGCTTTACGAGCAAGGGTATAACCGCGTCTATGACACGCTCGAGCCCGAGCAGAACCTTGACGATGTTGAAAGAGTTATGGCTGAGGTGCTCGAGAACTGGGACCATTCCGAAATTATGTGTTCGTACAAGCTGAATCACGCCATCGGCGGATTTCTGTCGAAGCGGTCGAAAGAGCAGCGCGGGATTTTGAAGTCGGCATATGAAAAAGGTGTGCCGGTATTTGTTCCTGCGTTTACCGATTCCGAGCTGGGACTGGACGTCGCCCTGCATAACCGCATGCGCGAAAGCTCGGGCCGGCACAAGATTCGTTTCGATCCCTTCGAAGACCTCGAGCATTTCGCATCAACCCTGCTGCGCCAAACTCGCCTGGGAATTTTCACTATTGGGGGCGGGGTTCCGCGGAACTGGTCACAACAGTTTGGACCGTTCATCGAACTGCGCCATCGTCGCCTGGGCGAAAACCTGCCGCTCAAGCGCTATCACTACGGCGTGCGCATCTGCCCGGAGCCGGTTTATTGGGGAGGGCTGTCAGGCAGTCCCTATAGCGAAGCCATTTCCTGGGGAAAATTCGTGCCTCCGGCTGAAGGTGGAAGGTTCGGCGAAGCTTTCGTGGATGCGACAGTGGGATTGCCGTTGATCGTGGCCGCGGTGCTGGAGCGGCTGGGGAAACGGGCCGTGGCAACAGACAGGAGTACCAAATCCAAGGCGGCAGCAAGAAGATAGTCTATACATGGTATCTACAAATGTGTATACTACGTATATGCCGACTGCTCAAATCACAAAATGGGGGAATAGCCTGGCTATTCGAATCCCAAAACCCCTTGCCGAGCGAGCTGGAATGAGTGAAGGTGATCCAATCGAGTTGGAAGCCAGGCATGGCGAAATAACGCTTCAGCTTCGGGAGAAAGTCCCAACCCTCAAGGAACTCGTAGCCCGTATAACTCCCGAAAATCGTCACGGCGAGACGCTGGCAAGCCCGGAGGTCGGGAGAGAGGTCGTTGAGTGGTAGCGCGGTACGTCCCGCGAGCCGGAGACGTGGTATGGATCAACTTTGATCCGCAAGTGGGTCGAGAGCAAGCCAAGCGGCGTCCCGCTCTTGTGCTCACAGAAGAGACCTATAATCGGGCGAGCGGACTCGCAGTCGTTTGCGCCATTACAAGCAGACGGAAATCCTATCCATTCGAATTACCGCTCAAGGTTGGCAATATAGAAGGAGCTGTTCTCGTTGATCACATCAAAAGCTTCGACTGGATGGGACGCAACGTGACCTTTCATTCAAAAGTCAACTCGCTGATTCTGGACCGAGTGCGCGCATATCTAGAGGTGCTGTTAGGAATAAAGTAGGCCGTTGCCTCGATCACAATATTCCGATTGGGATCCATAGAAAAAATCCGACAGCCGCTGAAATGCTGAGAAAAATTTGAGCGCGACCGTCCCCCTCGCCTGCGGATGCGCCGGCAAATGCGGCAATGCACAAAACTGCTCCGATGTTGCCGCAAAAGTCATAGACTTTCGACGGCGCGGGGTAGTCGTGGAAGTGCAACCAAAGTACCCAAAAACCAAAAAGGATAGCGTTTACAGATGCGGATACCAATCCAAAGATAAAGGCTCTGCTCCGCCAACCCGGTGACGGGGCGGTAGGATTTCGAACCCAAAACCACCAAGCAATGGCGGCGCATATAGCGGGGGCTAGAAGCCAAAGTAACGACAGCGTTGTTTCAAACAACGATTCTCCTGAGTTCGTTGCAGCGAAACTAGCCCTGGCTTAGTCAAAAATAAAAATCGCCGCCGCAATGACCGTTGTCCACAGCCCGCGCTTGTCTCCTACCGCTGATTGCGTCACGTTTGCCGTGCGGACGATCTTGTTAGAAATCCGGTAGATTTCTTTCTTCTCGTCCCATGACCGGTCGGGATCAAACTCTACGTTCAACGTCGTCGCCAGCATTTCAGCTGCGAGTTCTTCGGCGTAATCTCCGGCGGCATCTTCAGTCTCGCCGAACGAGTGGTGCTCACTCAAATATCCGTATGTATTTCTGTCTGCCGGAATGGCGACGCCGATGCTGGCCGCCAGCAACCGGTGGGGCTCATGCGTCGAATTTTCCGCGACTACGGAGAACACGACCTCGCCGGGATCGAGATATGGCAATCCCTGGGCTCGCGATATCAATTTGCATTGTGGAGGAAAGATGGAGGAAACCCGAACCAGATTTTGGGCGGCGATTCCGGCGTCGCGTAGCGCCAATTCGAATGACGTCAGGCGCTCTTTGTGTTTACCGACCCCCTTGGTGAAGAAGATCCGCTTGGGGACCATGGCTTTGGACAATTCAGAAACCCTCCGGAATTGGCGATGATGGAATCGTTAAATCTAACATAGGTTTTCTTGCTCGACTATGAAAAGTGCGAGAAAAACCAAGGACCTTACCTGATCTACAAACAGTTCACTCCCCTTGGGACGTGGGAGTTTTTCCGCCGCACTGGCTGTACATGTCCGGCCTCGTGCACCCGCGGCGCGCATGGTTCAGCCGAGAACTGTATTTCCTGGGAGAGTCGCGCGAATCAAGCTTTTGGTCAGTCCGCCGATATCCACAGAGCGGACAAGTGACGCGGTGTTTACTACATGTCGACCAGTCCTATCGAGTTCGTCAATGATTTTGCCGGGCCGCAACCTCTCGCGTGCGAAGCGCAAGCCGATTCTGCGCTCTTGGAGAAGCCTTTCAACGTTGATCCTGAAGCCGCGTCACAGAACGTCCCAGCCTGTACCCGATTGCGCGTTCTGTTCGTCGAGGATGATCCGTCAGACATCGACCTGCTTACGCTGGCATTACGCAAAGGCGGTTTCGAGGCGACCCATGAGGTGGCCGAAACTGCCGAGGCTTTTGTTGCGCAGATCCAGAGAGACCCGTACGACGTGATTCTGGCTGATTACAACCTGCCCTCCTGGAATGGGATGGCGACAGTTGAGATTCTGCGCCGCGAAGGCCTGGATATTCCGGTTGTGCTGGTGTCGGGCGCGCTGGGCGAAACCCGGGCGGTCGAGTGCATCAAGCAGGGAGCGGCGGATTACGTATTGAAGGACCAGTTGCTTCGCCTGCCTGAGGCGGTACGGCGGGCGGTGCGGGAAAAGAAATTGCGCGAGGAGCATCGCCGCTCGCTCGAAGAGCTGGCTCGATCCAATCGCGATCTGGAGCAGTTTGCATACGTAGCATCGCATGACTTACAGGAGCCGCTGCGCATGGTCGCGGCTTATACGCAATTGCTAGCCGAGCGCTATCAAGGGAAGCTCGACGAGAATGCTGACAAGTACATTCGCTACGCGGTGGACGGGGCGCTTCGGATGCAACGCCTGGTGCAGGATCTGCTGGCCTTCTCCCGAGTCGGCCGCAGCGGCGCCGAGCGGCGCCAGGTCGATTGCAACTCAGTTCTCGCTGTCGCTTTGCAGAACTTGCAGGCAGCGATTGAGGAGAGTGGCGCAAGCGTCGAAGCCGGACAGCTTCCGTGGCTTGTCGCAGACGGCACACAACTTATCCAGCTATTCCAAAACTTAGTTGCCAATGCCATCAAGTTCCGGGGAGCGGAGCCGCCTCTGATCCGTATCAACGCCGAAAGAAGTGGCAGGGAATGGAGGTTTTCATTCGCCGACAGCGGCATCGGAATAGCTCCCGAGCATGCCGAACTGGTTTTTGTAATTTTCAAGCGATTGCATACGCGGTCGGAATACCCCGGGAACGGCATCGGCCTTTCCATTTGCAAAAAAATAGTCGAGCAGCTGGGTGGGCGCATTTGGGTGGAATCAGTCCCCGGACGAGGGTGCACTTTTTTCTTCACATTGCCTGGCAAGGATCCGGAGACCGGCCATGACTAACCCAGCCGAAGTGCTGTTGGTGGATGACAGTCCTGCCGATCTGGACCTTACGCGGGAGGGATTGGGCCGCAGTCGGCATCATTTTCAGGTTAATGCTGTAAACGACGGTGCTGAGGCCATGTCATTCCTGCGGCGCCAGGGTAAATATGTGCAGGCGCCGGAGCCCGACCTGATCGTGCTCGACCTGAACCTGCCGCGGAAAGATGGCCGTGAGGTTTTGTCAGAACTCAAGAGCGATCCATTCTTGACCCGAATTCCAGTGGTGATCTTTACCACTTCGCAGGCCAGTTCGGATGTGAACCATAGTTACGCGCAGGGCGCTAACTGCTACATCTGCAAGCCGGGTAACTTCCCGGAGTATGCGGCGGTGGTGCAATCCATGGCGGATTTCTGGCTGAGCCTGGTAACTCTGCCGCACAAGGAGATGCAATGACGGTGAGCGATCGCTCCACGCGCGTCCTGTTGATTGAAGACAATCCCGGTGACGCGGACCTGATTCGGTTGCGGCTGATCGAAAGCTCGTCCCCGGTGGATGTGAGTTGCGCTCGACGGTTATCTGACGGTCTGGATTCTCTCGCCCAACTGCGACCTTCAGTCGTATTGCTCGATTTGAATCTGCCTGACAGCCAGGGAGCAGAAACATTCCGAAAAGTTCTGGCCAAGGCCCCGGACGTTCCAGTCGTAATTCTTTCCGGGCACGATGACGAGGGTATGGCGATCAAAGCCCTGCACCTGGGAGCGCAGGACTACCTTGTAAAAGGGGCTTATGGCCATGGCGAGTTGGATCGAGCCATGCGCCATGCCATGGAGCGGCAAGCGCTGTTGCGGTCGCTCGATATGAGCCGAAAACAGCAGCTCGAGTTTAAAAACCGTTTCCTGTCCCATGTCTCTCACGAGCTGCGAACGCCGCTCACCTGCATTCACCAGTTCGTGACCATTCTTCTCGACGGCCTCGCGGGGGAAGTAAATCCTGAGCAACGCGAACACCTCAGCACCATTTTTCGCAGCGTCAATCAGCTGGGCGCGATGGTTCGCGATCTGCTGGAAGCATCTCGCGCAGAATCGGGCAAGATCAGCATAGGGCGGCGTTGCGTCTCGATTTCCGATCTCATTCGTACCGCGGCAGCCATGATGCAGGCCAGCGCAAACGAGAAAGGTGTCGGGCTTGAGGTCAAGGGCGATGCAGATGCACCTGTTGTCAACGGCGATCCTGACCGCATCCTCGAAGTGCTGATCAACCTTATTGACAATGGCATCAAGTTCACACCGGAAAATGGCAGCATCACGCTGCAGGCAAACCGGGTGCGGACCGATCCGGACTTCATCTGTGTGTCGGTGACCGACACCGGACGCGGCATCGAGCCTGAGGCGCGCGCGTTGATCTTTGAGCGCCTGTACCAGGCATCGGACGCCCCGATTGATGATGGCCGGAAAGGACTCGGGCTAGGACTCTACATCACTAAAGAGCTGATCAACCTTCACGGCGGGCAAATCTGGGTGGCGAGCGAACCCGGGCAGGGCAGCACGTTCTCGTTCACTCTGCCGCTGTACTTACTGGACAAACTGCTCCTGCCGGTCATCGCTAACGAAGGCCGCTTGCGTGAAAACCTCGCGCTGCTGCGAGTTGATCTGCAACCGAGGACAAAACCGGCACGGGCAAGCTGGAAGGAAATCTGCCGAGAAAGCCTGGAATTGCTTGGGCGCTGTATCCAGCCCGATAGAGATCTCGTGTTGCCGCCCATGACAACGTCTGGCCCTGAGCAGGCGCTTTTCATCGCCGCATCCACTGACCTCAGCGGGGCCGAAGTGATGATGGCAAGGATTCGTGAACAGCTGGAGAAGTTGCCGGAGTTGAGGGCGGCAGGTACGTTCTCGGTCTCCGCCCAGCCGGTTTCGGTTTCGGCTCCTGATCGTAATCAGTCGCTGGAGCAGCAAGTCACAGTTGTAGCGGACCGCGTGGCCGAGATGATGCGCGGCGGCTTACGAAATACAGCCGCAGCGAATTAGGGTTTCACAGGAATATCGCAGTTGGATATGAACATTTCACACCAAGGAGCAAACCATGCAGCAGAAAATTCTTATTGTGGACGATGATCCGGATATTCGCCAGGCTTTGAAGCTGCGTTTACGGGCCAATCACTTTGACACAGTGCACGCCGTGGACGGCTACTCGGCGATTGCTCAGGCCTACAAGGAGCAGCCCGACCTGATCATTCTGGATCTCGGTCTCCCTGCTGGGGACGGGTATGTGGTTCTTGACCGTCTGCAGCGCGATGACCGGCTCAGCAACATTCCGGTTGTTGTACTCACCGCGCGAGATCCGCAGAGCAGCGAGTTACGCGCTGTCCGTTCCGGTGCAGCGGCATTCTTCCAAAAACCCGCTGACAATACGGAACTGCTGGCGGTCATACGCGCGACGTTGCCGCGGGTGCCACCGGCAACGCCGTTGCCTTGTTGAGAAGAGTAAGCCGGAGTGCCATTTAGATCCGGCTTTACGATACGAGTTCCCGGCCCGGAGGCAGTTTTGAGATTACACAGCCAGACATCAATCAATTCGATGTCAAAGGCCGAACGGCGGCAGCATCAGCGCGTGCTCTATAGCGTGCCCATCAGACTCCATTACTTGATGCCCGGTGGAGTCCGCACTTCGCGAGGCGTCAGTCTCGACATCAGCGTAGGCGGAATTGGGGCGCTGGTGTCAAGCGACTTGGTGGTCGGAGAAGCTGTAGAAATCGATCTTCAGCTTCGGCGCAGTTCACTATGTGCGGTTGCGATTGTCCGTCACGCGTCGAGCACACGGTCCGGATTTGAGTTTCTGGGATTGACTTCCGAAGAGCGTAGCCAAATCGCGGTCGCAATGGGTACCGACTAAGCTCGGATGGAGCGTGCGTGAAGCTGAATCGCCAGATGCCGAGCACCGGGGGAGCTGAGCTCGCATCTTCACAAGCGCGGGCTTGCGCCATTCCTTGCGTCCAAAGGAGTTCACTGGCTACTCTCGGCATAGCTGTTTTTCACAGCCACGCTAAAAAAATAATTGCTGTCGCTATAAATTCGTGTGAAACTCTTCGGCAATCTCGCGTTGGAGTTTCGCCACACATGCGAATTTTCCTTCGAGGCGGCGCATTACTTGTTGCGCTGACCACGCTTGGGTCTTTAACGGTCACGGCTTCTGACCGTACGTGGTTGCAGATCCGCAGCGCGCATTTTCGCGTAGTTACCGATGCAAGTGAAAAACGAGGGATTGAGGTGGCCGCGCATTGTGAGCAGATGCGCGCAGCATTTTCGCTTTTAATGGCCAAGTCGACAGCAGACGATCCTGCTCCGCTGCTCATTTTTGCGCTGAAGAGTCAGCAGGAAGTAGACGAACTGGCGCAGAGTAGGGGACGGAAGCTCCGGCATTCAGGCATCTTTTTCCCCGGAACAGATCAAAGCTTTATTTTGCTCGACGTCTCTGGCGATCCGTGGCACACCGTATTTCACGAGTACGCCCACGAGCTGCTTCACGCCAACACCTCAGCTGCGGTGCAGACCTGGTTCGAGGAAGGCTTTGCCGAATATTTCTCCACGCTGACGGCAAATCGAAAGAATACGGAAATCGGGCAGGTTCCAGTTGGCGAGCTGCAATTTTTGCGGCAAAACGGCAAGATGATGCGGCTGGCCGACCTGGTTCGCGTGGATCAGAATTCGGAAATCTACAACCGGAATGGTCCGTTGCAGGCGGCCTTCTACGCTCAGTCGTGGTTGCTGGTGCACTACCTGTTTGATCATCAGCTGATCAACCGCGCACAATCTTTCTTTTTGGCAATGGCTGCGGGCACTTCGCTCGAACAGGCTTTAATGAATGCTTTCGGAATGCGGACCGAGGCGCTGGAGCAGGAATTGCTCTCTTACGCACGCGGTGAAAGATTTCGATTCTTTTCCTTGCCATCGGTTCATGCCGAAGAACCCCCACCGATGGTTGAGCGGATGAACGAAATCACTGCTTCAGCCCTCAGGCTGGAGATCCGCTGGCATGCATGGCCCGAGCGCAGCAGAGGCAACGCCGAGCCCTACGTAAATGAATATAGGGCGCTACTCGCCCAGGATCCAGCAAACAGCAGCGTACTGCGCGGTTTGGGTTTAGCTCTAATGGAGGCAGGAGATTATCCGCAATCTTTGGAGTATTTGCGGCGAGCGGTGGAAATCGAACCAGGCAGCGCCCTCAACCATCACGCCTTGGCGGAACTACTGAGGGCGATGGATTCCAGTGCGGCGGAGGGCAGCGATCATGGCCTTTCGGTGGACCGTGAAGCAACGGCCTGTACCGCGCTTGAGCCGCATTTTGCTGACGCGTATCAATTACGCGCGTCGGCGCACGCACGCCAGGGGGATTTTAACGGCGCGGCCAGTCTTATGAGGCAGGCGATTGTCCTAAGCCCACGCACGGAAGGCTATAAGTTGAATCTTGCTGATCTTGAGCTGAAAGTGCGCGACTACGGTCCGGCACTGGCCTTGCTGCATCAGCTTCAAAACAGCCGGGACCCTGAAGTCGTAAAGAGAGCCGAGTACTTTCTCTCCGCCCAGCAAAGTCTGGTGAGTGGAAACTAAACTGTAAATTGCCCTTCAACCAGTTGTCGTTTATTCCCGGTCGGAATAAGCAGAATCTGTCAGGCTGCGGACGCCCGTGGCGCGTGCCTAGTGATCGCATTCTGCGGTGAAGTTACTAAACCAGGTGTGCAG
>Ga0157372_10005872_pt1 | contig 13066 bp, 13 predicted proteins | sample C55metaG_FD_115307 | JGI IMG/M metagenome (GOLD analysis project Ga0157372, IMG submission 115307) | Corn rhizosphere microbial communities from Kellogg Biological Station, Michigan, USA - C5-5 metaG | ecosystem: Host-associated > Plants > Roots > Rhizosphere > Soil | place: USA: Michigan... | reverse complement strand
CTCTTCCGGGATCGGCGTCGACGGCATGAACGGGTGGCCGGTGGCCGAGTACTGCGGGTCGCCGACGACGGCCGCGACCAGGTGGCTCTTCGCGGCCGGGTTCGACGCCGGCATGTCGCCGGACGGGATCGCGTAGATCGTGGGGTTGCTGATGACGTACGACTGGTTCACCGGCGTGATGTACCGGTTCAGGATCGTCGCCGACCCGGGCTGGACCCGCACGCCGTTGCCGGGCGTGGAGTTGGTGATGACCTTCAGGTCGGTCAGGTTGGCGATGCCCTCGGCGCCGCCAGACGCGGCGAACTGCGCCTTGCGGGCGAGCTCCGCCTTCGTCAGTGGCCCGTCGATGAGCCACGCGGTGTTATCGGGCATCAGAATCCTCCGTCGTCGTCACGTCGAGTCTACCAGTCATGGCTCAGAAGCCCTCGTACGCATTCCGCCAGCGGAACTCGAGGGTCGCGGTCCCGAACGACGAGTTGCCGCCGAAGGTGACCTCGTGGCCGCCGGGCGAGATCGTCATGTCCCGCAGGTACTGCCGCCGGCCGAGCGCGCCGGGCGCCGCCTGCCCGTTGGCGATGATGGTCTGCTTCCAGGGCCGGGTGTCGACGGTCATGCTGATCCCGTCGTTCAGGGAAGCGTTGAACGTCCACTTCCGGCTGTCCCACATGATCCACGGGTTCACGATCGGGCCGGTGAACGTGAAGATCGGGTAGGTGGGCGCGTCGCCGCCGACCAGGATCGAACCCTCCCGCTCGCCCGGGGGCAGCGGGGTCGCCGGGAACCGCACGGGGAACCGCAGGCCGCCGTCGGAGTCGACCACGAAGTTGACCGTGGTGATCTGCTCGAGGTCGTCGAACGTGAGCGGCGTCGCGGTCTTGAAGTCCATCGTGACCGGCACGTAGCCGTTCAGGATCTTGTTGTCCGGCGGCGCGGCGAATCGGCGCGGTCGGCCGTAGGTCCGGCGCCGCTCGCCCTCCATCTGGTAGCGGATCACCGACATCTTGCCCGGCTCGCCGACAGTCTCGCGCGCGCGCCACGCCCTCCGCAGGGCGCGCAGGGACACCAGCGCCTCCGAGGCCTCCTGCCGATTGACGTGCGCGTTCCACGCCCACGTCTCGCCGAGCAGCGCGTCGCGGCCGAACATCGTGGTGCCGGTGAGCGGGTTCTGCCCGTCCTGGGTGGCCCAGTCGGCCGACCCCGGGTCGAACCCGCCGTCGTCGACCGACACGTCCAGGTGGATGCCGAAGCCGACACCGTCCGGCGAGTCCTCGTCGGGGAGGATCTCGTACTGGAAGTCCTGCAGGTCGATCATGTCAGTCTCCGTCCACGCCGAGGTACGCGCCGCCGCGCTTGATGCGCCGCGCAGCAAAGAGTACCTCATCGGCGACCTCAGCCGGCGTCGACCGGCTGGGCGACATCGGAACGTTGATGTGGATGCCGCCGCCGCCCGCGCCCATCTCCAGCCGCTCCCATTGGTCGGTGGTGAACACGGCCGCGTGCTCGTCGCCGCCGGTCAGGTTGAGCACCTGGCTCAGGCCCTGCGGGATCACGCCGCCGGTGTCGTACAGGTCGGTCGGCGTCGAGAACAGGCTCGACGGGTCGTTCGGGACGACACCGCCGTCCTTGTACCAGCCGTGCGACTCGTGGAAGGCCTTGGCGTTCGACGGGTTGCCGTAGCGGGACCGGATGTAGTTGATGCCCTGACGGATCTGCTCGCGCGGGTCGTCGGTGCGGCCGTTCTCCCAGGTGCCGTCGAGGAACTGCAGCAGGCCGTAGGCCGTGCTGTTCGGGTTCTTCGCCTTCGGGTTCCAGCTCGACTCCTTGTTGACGAGCCAGTTGAACGCATCCCAGTACTGGCCCCAGCCGGCGTTGTCCAGCATCTCCTTGGCCATGTTCTGCAGGTCGCCGGTCGGCGCCGAGCCCTCGCCGCTCCCGAAGAAGCCCTTGATCTTGTTGACCATGCCGCCGATCAGCATGTCCGGGATGTTGGTGAGCATCTGGACCATGGTGTTGTCGCCGAACTTCTCCTTCAGCTCGGCCAGGCCGCCGGTGATCTGGCTCTTCAGCCACTCCGCCGGCTTCGAGATCGCGTCCTTCGCCCAGCCAGCGATGTCCTCGATGCCGCCCCAGATGCGCTGCAGCAGGTTCGGGTCCTTCTTGACGTTCGGGCCGTTGTCCTTGCCGCCCAGGCCGTCGCCGCCCGCGTAGTAGTCCTGCACCTGACGCAGGGCCGCCGGCGACGCCTTCGGGTCCCCGGCCGCGATCGCGTGGATGTGGTACGGCCACGGACCCTGCGACGGGTCGCGCAGCCACGCCGCGAAACCGACCTGGCGCATGGCGAGCACGGCCTGCTGCCGGAGCAGGCCAGGCAGGTCCCGGACGCTGATGTCCAGCGCGCCGCCGCCGGCGTGGGTCGAGCCCGACGCGGCGACCGAGGTCGAGTACGAGCCCTGGGTGATCGTGAAGGCGCGGCCGAGCAGAGCCTCGGCGGCCTGGATCATCTGGATCGTGTAGTAGTCGAACTTCTTGCCACGCCAGGTGGTGACGTCGAAGACGCCGACGCCGGACCCGCCGCCCTCGTTCAGCCGGCCGCCATTCTTGAAGCCGCCGAGGAACTTCGCGCCGCCGCCGACACCGCCGATGCGGGCGCGCCGGTTGGCCTCGTCGATGTAGTTCGGGTCGAGCGCCATCATCGCGCGCGTCCACTCCGGTCGCATGATGGCCTCGCCGCCGGACACGCCGATGTAGCCGATGTCGCGGCCCGGGGTGTAGCCCGGGTAGACGCCGCCGCGCGCGAAGCCCTTCGGCAGGACGATCGGGTCGACCTTGTCCATGTGGAACACGTCGGCGAGCTTGTTGAACGCGCCGATCAGGCCCTTGTTGATGACGACGTCGACGACGAACTTGATCGGCGCCTTCGCGATGGCCGAGATGGTGTCCCAGTGCCTCTTGATCAGGTCCACGGCGGCCTTGAAGACCGCGACCAGGTCGTCGCCGATGTACTTCATGAACAGGTCGAACAGCGGCTTCAGGACGTGGTCCCAGACCCACTTGAATCCGGACGACAGCAGCTCCCAGCCCTTCGCGATGGCCGCGAACACGAGCTTGAAGCCGAGCAGCCACAGCTCCCAGAGGATCTTGTTGACGACCTTGAAGATCGGCCAGAGCAGGTTGTTCCAGACCCAGGCGATCCCGTCGGCCAGCACCTTCCACGCCTTGCCGATGGCCTCCAGGACCGGCTTGAAGATCTTCCTCCACAGCCAGCCGACGACGTTGCCGACGACCGTGAAGATCGGCTTGAGGATCGTCTCCCAGACGTCCTTGAACGCGTTGCCCAGCACGCCCCACAGGTAGATCGCCAGGCGGATGAACGGCAGTAGGACGTTGTCGAACAGCCAGGTCGCGACGGCGACGATGCCCTTGAAGGCGGCGTCGATGATAGCGCGGGCGGTCTCGCTCCGGGTGTAGAGCAGGTAGAGCGCCAGCGCGACCGCCACGATGACCGCGACGATGACCTGCAGCGGGCTGGTGAAGAACGTGGTGGCCGCGCCGAGCAGGAAGGTCGCGGCGGCAGCGGCCTGCAGGCCGACCACGAGCCCGAGGATGGCAACCAGGATGATCTGGAGCGTCTTCGGGTCCATGGCGCCGATCCAGGCCAGGAAGCCGGACACGACGTTCAGGATGTCCTCGCCGATCGGGGCCAGCGCGCGCCCGATGTTGATGATGGCCAGCGCCAGGTTGCCGAAGAACTCCTCGAGCTCCGGCGCGATCTTGGCGACGTAGGCGAAGAAGTCCTGCATGATCTCGAGCCCCTTGGGGGAGCCGAGGAAGTCGTTGGCCTTCTTGCCCAGGTCGGTCAGCCAGCCGACGAAGTCCTCCGCCAGCGGCGCCGACAGGATCAGCAGCCGGGTGATGACCTGCATCCACTGCAGGAACCCCTGGCCGAACTCGCCGGCCAGCTCAGGGCCGAGCTGCGCGAACAGGCCGAAGAACTCCTTCATGACGCCGGTCGACAGGACCTGCCCGAGCTGGACGGCGAAGTCGCCGATCACCTTGGACATGTCGCCGACGAACTTGGTGAACCCGGGGCCGTAGTTGTTGATCAGGGTCTCGAGCAGCGTCTGGACACCCGGGAGGATGCCGGCCGCCGCGACCGCGCGCAGCTTGTAGAACTCGTCGCGCAGGCCGAAGATGAACAGGGCGAACCGCTGCGCCTCCGGGCCCAGCTTGCTGAACGCGTCACGGACCTTCTGGGCCGACGTGGAGCCGAGCTCACCGGTGTCGACCAGGGCGTCGTTGTACGACTGCTGGGCGCGCTCCAGGCCGCGCTGGGCGTCCGCGATGGCCTCGGAGTTGGACACGCTGGTGCGTCGCTGCTGCTCGAGCGCGGCGTCGACGGCGTCCTTGCTGGTCTCGATCGCGTCCTGCTGGTCGGCAATGGCGTCCTTGACGCTCTTGATGCCGTCGGCCTGGGTCTGGCGCAGGTCCTCGGCGGACTGGCGGGCGTCGTCCTGCGCGTCCTTCTGCGCCTTGATGGCGTCGTTCAGCCGCTCCTGGGCCTGGATGACCCGGTCGCTGCCGTTTACACCCTCCTTGTCGCCCTTGGCCTTCTGCTCGGTCAGGTCCTTCTGCGTCTCCCGAAGCTCTTCCAGCCGGAGCTGGGCCTGCTTCAGGTTGATGTCGGCCTGCTCCTTCTCCTTGTTCGTCGCACCGGGGTCCGCCTGGACGGCGTTGTTCGCGGTGGTCGCGTCGAACAGGTCGATGGTGGCCTGCCGGATGTCGAGCGCGTTCTGCTTCGACTTGTCGGCGATGTCGTCGAGGTCCTTCTGGGCCTGCAGTCGCGCCTCGGCCAGGTCGTCCTGGGCCTTCTTTGCGGCGCGCTGAGTGTCGGCCAGGTGCTCCTCGGCGTCGGCCTGCCGCTTGACGGCGGCGTCGTAGGCACGCGAGGCCTGCTCGCGCGCGTCAGAGACGCGGCGAGCAGCAGCCTCGTTCCTCTTGGCGGCCTCCTCCTCAGCGTCCGCGACAGCCTTTGCCGCGTCCAGGCCGGCCTGCTTAGCGTCGCGCCGAGCACGCGTCAGTGAGCGCTGGGCGTCCTCGACGCCTTGCGCAGCGTTGCGGAGAGCTCGCGTGTTGGCGACAGAGTCCTTCGCCGCGTTCTTCTCCTGGTCCATCAGTGCCTTGACGGCCTCGCCGATCCCGCCGAACGCCAGGACGAGCACACCAAGGCCGGACGCGCCAGCCAGGGCAGCCGGGCCGATCGCCAGGAGCCCGCCGGCAATGCCAGCCAGGACTGGGACCAGCGCCGGGCCGAGAGTGACGGCCGCCAGCAGCACGCCGTTGAACGTACGGAACGCGTTGGCGACCTCGCCGCCCGCGCCACCGCCGCCGCTCCCGCCCAGCAGACGCTGGATGAGACCGCCGCCACGGCTCGCCTGGTCGATCTCCTTGGTCTTCTTGTCGAGGTGGTCGACCTCGCGGTTCACCGACGTCAGGGCGCGCAGAGCCGCGTTGGAGTCGACGCGGACTCGGGCGTTCGCCGTGGTGCCGTTGATCTGCGCCAGGGCGAGGTGGATCTCCTCGAGCTCACGCAGCGCGTCGCCGGCCGACACGTCGATGTCGATGTCCGCGTCGGACAGGGTCTGCAGGCGAGCGCGGAGCTTCGCCAGCTCGGGACCGGACTGGTCACCGATCGACGACATCGCGTTCTTGATGCCGTCCTTCAGCTTCTTCTCGAACTGGCCCAGGTTCCGCTCGGCCGTCTTAAAGTCGGTCTTGACCTCGACGGTCGGGTCGATCGAGTCGACGTACTTCTTGAACGCCTCGACGGACGCGCGCGCGGCCTTGGTGTCAGCCTTCACCTCGATCTCGGCGTCCTTGCCGAGGTTGGTGATGTCGCGGAGCAGATCGTCCATGTCCTTGCGGATCTTGGTCGTCGACATGCCGGGCTTGATGTCGGTGTCGTTCAGCTCGGCCAGCTTGGCCTTGATCCGGTCGAGCTCCTGGAGCGCCTTCGTCGAGCCGGTGTTGAACTCGATCGGCTTGAGCTCCTTCTCCATCGCCTTCAGGGCGTTCTGGAGCTTCGTGCGGAAGGCGCCGGCGTACTTGTCGGCCGCCTCCTCGCCGGACTTGTCGGCGTTCTTGCCGGCCTCGTCGGTCAGGCCAGCGAGCTTGTCGGCGGCCCGCTTGGCGCCCTTCTCGGCGCCGCGCTCCATGCCGCGCGCGAGGTCGTTCTCGAGCTGGTCGCCGAACTTCTCCGACTCGCGGGCGATGATGCGCTGCGTGTCACGGAACGACGGGACGACCTGAACGAAGATCGAACCGGCGTCGAAGCCGTCTGCAGCCATCGGCCGGTCCTCTCGTGTGTAAACGGGTCACAGACAGTCTATCAGTCGTCCGAATCGGCCTTGTCAGGCAGGAACAGCGACACTGCCTTCTTGTGCCGGGCCTGCTGCTCCTCGCGGGAGATCTTGCTCTTCGACATCTCGACCTGCCGGCCAGGGCGCGGGGTCCACTCGATCGGGGGCACCGCGTTCTGCTTGTCCTTCGGCAGGTTGGAGCGCACGAGCGCGTCCTTCAACATCAGGACAGAGTCATTCACGGTCGCGAGCATGTCCACCTCGGACGACCAGGTGGCGAGCGGGGGAAGTGGCTTGGGGCCTGAGCCGCCCTTGGACTTGACCCGGTCGAGCATCTCCATGTGCTCCGGGTCGTTCATGACCGCCTGCGAATAGAACGAGTTGCGCGGCAGATGGTCGATGAGGTTCAGAAGGCGGCGCCAACGACGCGCCCGCCACAACTCACCGGGATCGGTCCCAGGGTAGTGGCGGGCGAAGTCGACCTCGATCTCGGGGAAGTACCGATCGATCAGAAACCCAAGCCGTTCGATTTTCCCGGTTCGGCGTCGATGCCGAAGTGCGCGAAGTACGCGCGCATCAGGTTGCCGAACTTCTTCGACGTCAGCTTCTTCAGCGCCTGCCGGTCCTCTTCGGACTGCGTGGTCAGACGCAGGAACGCGAGCGGCTCACGCAGCTCGGCGATCGTGCCCACCTGAAGCTCGGTCGGGTCGGTCAGCTCGATGATGTGGTCCTCGGTCAGCTCGGCCACGAACGGCTCGAGCGGCTCCTCCTCGTCGGCGACGGCGGAGTAGTGGACCTTCTGCGGCAGCTTGGTGACGTTGCCGCCACCGGTGGTCGTACGACGTGTTCCAGCCATGGGCGGGCTCCTCGGTCAGCTCTGGTTGCGGGTGCTGGCGGTGTTCGTGCCAGCGGCGTTGGACTTGGCCTCGGGCTTACCCTCGGTCTTGGCATCGGCCGGCTTCTCGTCCTTGACGAGCTGGAAGCCGTCCCAGACCGCAGCGGTACGCTCGGCCTCGGTGTCGACGAGCCGGTCGGGCCGGCCCTCCTTGCGATATACGTCGGTCATGGCTTCTAGTATGCCACACCAATAGCAGGAGGGGCGCACCGGCCCGCCCAGGCAGTGCGCCCCTCCTGTGTTACAGCCCCAGGATCAGGGAGTCGCGTTCGGGATCCCCATGTCGTCCAGAATCGCCTTCCAGCCCGGGCCGCCGAACAGCCAGGACTCGGACGCCCCGTAGGTGCTGTCCTCCTCCGCCGTCCAAGTGACGCCCCAGGTGATGGCCTCGTCGCCCGAGGTGAAGTTCTGCTCGGCGAAGTTGGTCACCTTCAGACGCGGGAAGAAGCGACCGATGTAGATCTCGCCCGACTCGTTCTCGTCGACGACCAGGAGCAGGCCCCGGTAGTTCTTCGCGCGCGGCCGGGTCGGCTTCTTGATGACGACCTCGCCGCTGTTCGCGTCGGCCGTGATGGCCGCCAGGTCGGCACCGGTGGCCAGGCCCAGGGTCAGGAGCTTGGTCTCCTGCATGGTGCCGGTCAGGGTGGTCGTGTCGGACACGACGTCGGTCCGAGTCGGGGACGTGGAGCCGAAGCTCGTGATCTCCGAGTTGGTCACGTCACGCGACGTGCCGAAGCCGTCCGAGGTCACCCAGCCGACGTCGTTGTAGCCCTCGGGCAGCGGGGTCGGCGCGATGACCACCGGCGGGCCGGCGGTGTACGTGGTCAGCGAGGTGATGAGCCCCGCCGTACCCTCGGCGACGAACAGGGAACCGTCCGTGGCCTTACGGATCAGCTCGTTCTTCTTGTCGCGGAGGTCGGCAAAACCTGCCATTGGTTCCTACCTTTCGGTGTTCAGGCCCGGGAGAGCCTGAGTTGATACGTCGCGGCGTAGCGCCGGACGCGATCGTCGTCCCAGGGTAGTCTCCGAGGCCCGGTAATGACCGAGATGTCCTCGAGCTTGACAAACCTGTCGCCGACTGCTACGACTCCAGGGTAGCTGAAAAGCGCGGTGTCGATGGCCTCCAGGAGCATTTTGCCCTGCGCGCCCTCGTGCAGGACCTCGATGTCGACCCACGGATAGTCCTTCAGCCGCGTGCGCCGGCCCGGGAGCCGCTCGATGCGCACGAACGGCGTCGCCAGATCGTCCGGCCACTCGGTGCCGGACTTCTGGTTGAGCTCGGGTAGCTCGCGGTCAATCAGCGCCATCATCCACTTCTCGACGTCGACGAACGGCTGCAGTAGCGCCATCACACCTCACCTCGCTGATCCCCGAACTTGGATGCCGACTTTCCGAGCATCCTCTGACCCTTCACGTGCTTGTTGCCGAACTCCTGCGGTGCAGCGGCCTCGTTGCGGTTCCGGACCTCGTACGCGGCGCGCGGGTTCCCGCCAGCCACCACGGGCGTGACGTCGTTGACCTCATAGCTGGACGCCAGGTCGCCGGTCTTGACCGGAGTGTTCGCCTCCGCGTCCAGGGCGATGAGTCGCGCGATGTCCTCCGTCGGCCGCTTGATCTGCTGCGACAGCATGAACTTCCCGAAGTCGCCGTGATTCGGCTGGTACCGGCTCATACGACCGCTCCGAGCTGGACGATGACGCCCTTCCGCCGGCCAGACTTGCGCAGGTCAGACGGGCGGCCGTCGATGCGGTACCGGACGCCGCGCAGGGTGATGTTGTCCTTCGAGGTGATAGCCGCGCCGGCGTCGCCCGGGATGAACACGTTCTCCCCGACGATCGTGCCGCCCTCCTCCAGGTCGCTCGAGCTGCGCGGGTACGGGATGCCGGCGCGCGCCAAGACGACGTCAGCACCCCAGGAGTCGACCCCCTCGCGGTCCTTGCCGGCGTACGGGTGAACGATCACGTCCTCTGCGCCCCTCACGGCAGCACCTCCCAGGTTCCCGGACTCGTCTCGGACTTCACGATCAGCGGCTCGCCGGTCGCGGTCTTCAGCGGTACGGGAGTCCAGACGCCCGGCGCCGATTCGTACTTCAGTCTACCGCCCTGCGCCGGCATCTGATCGGCCGGCAGCGGCATCCACGCATTGATCTCCTCGACGGTCAGTGCGCCGTCGAAGATCCTCGCGTCGTCGATGATGATCCCGGACCCGGTCCGGTACAGCATCCGGAAGCTGTTCGCGGTCGTCAGCATCGGGCCGGCGAACGGCGTGGTGCCGGCCAGCGCTCCGTCGACGTAGAGCCGGATGTTCGCGTCGTCGTACGTCGCGGCGATGTGGTGGAACGCACCCGGCTGGCGGTCGATGGTGACCCGCCCGAACGTGGAGGCGTTGACGACTTGGGCGTGCCACTGGGCTCGCAGGCCGAACCGGAAGATGCTGTTGTCCCCGACCGAGTCGTACCACTCGAGCGCGCGGCCGTCGGACGGCGCGGCAGAGTCCTTCAGCCAGAACATCATGGTCCGCATGACGGGCTGCGTCGGGACCCCCAGGCCACCGGTGAAGGACTCGGTGGTCGAGTTCATGACCAGGCCCTTCCCGGTGTGGCCGGCGCCGTCCGCCGTCTGCACGGTCGACCCGGACAGCGTCAGGTTCCGGCCGTTCCCCGAGTGGTCGAGAAGGTCGTCGTACGTCCAGGCCCCGAGGAGCGTGCCGGGCATCAGGCCTCCGAGGTGTCTGCCCAGAGCTCGCCGGAACCGCTGGCGGGCGCAGTGTCGCCGACGTGGATCTGCGGACCGAGGTCGGCCGTGTCGGCCTTCAGGGCCAGCTCGGCGTTGACGTCCCCGAACAGGTCGTCGACGGCGGTCTGGTCGGCCTTGCCGGCGACCGTGGTCTCCAGGGTGTCGACGGCGGTCTGGTCGGCCTTGCCGGCGACCGTGGTCTCCAGGGTGTTGATGTCGGCCTCGGCCGTGTCGAGCCGGGAGTCGAGCGACGCGTCGGCCGTGGAGGTCGTGCTGGCCAGAGCGTTGACCTGCGCGGCCAGTGCCGAGAAGGCGGCCATGGTCGGGCCATCGTACGACGCCAGGGTGTCGGGCGGGTCGCCGAACGCAGACGTGTCGCCTTCCACGGCGTACGGGATCAGGTCGCCGGCCTCGGTCGGCAGGAACACCAGAGGCAGCTCGGCCTCGATGTCGCCGCGCGTGGTGCGCTGCACCCACAGGCCGTTGTTCGGGTCGCCGTCCGGCGCCACGGTGAGCAGTTGCTCCAGCTCGGACTCGGTCAGCGTCATGCCGGCCGCCGCGTCACGCAGGACGGACGCCGAGATCGGGCCGACGGAGCTGGACAGCTCCTGGTCCGGGTTCAGGTAGGTGCGCCGGGCGACGCGGAGCGCGATCAGCTTGGCGATGCGCGGGGTCGTCGACGGATCCAGCTCCCAGCCGGGCGCGGCGGCGGCGTCGACCACGAGCGCCGTGGCCTGCTCCATGACCATCGTCGCGAACAGGTCGTCGTTCGCGATGGTGGTCTGGCACCAGATCGCGAACTCCTCGCGGGTGAAGAGGTTTGCCATGATCCAATCCTATCGGTACGGCGAGAGGCCCCGACCCTACTGGGTCAGGGCCTCTCTGGTGGAGCGGGGGTGGATCAGGGGGTGAAGACCGGGCCGGCCGCGCCGGTCAGCTTCACGATCCGGACGTTGTGACGAACGATGTCGTCGGCGTTGCCCTCGATCGTGTCCGGGCCGGGGCCCTCCTCGAGCAGGGTGCCGTCGGCGTTGCGCTCGTCACGGACGTCGTTGACGCCCAGGAACGCGGAGACGATCGAACGGTCGACGAGCCGGTTGGCGTAGTAGTCCTGGATCCACCGGACAGCGAAGCCGTTCCGGGAGAGCCGAGCACCCTGCACCGCACCGCGCGGGACCACCGGAGCCACCGAGCCGAGCACGACGCCCGTCTTGTGGAAGTAGTAGCCCTCCTGCGGGTTCAGCTCGCTGGAGACCACGACGTCGCTGTTCGCCAGCCGGCCGATGACCGCCTCGCGCACCGCGCTGTTCGCGCCGTCCGCGCCGATCGAGTCGGCCCGGGAGAGCCGGTCGCTCGCCAGGAACTGCGCGGCGATGTCGGTGCCGACCAGGAACGTCCGGCCGCCCTGCGGCGCGACCTTGTCGGAGTCCATCAGACGCTTCGCCTCGAGCGCCACCAGGTGCGGGTCGTCCCCGGCGCCGAAGGTGAGGCTGTGCTTGACCAGGGCGCCCCGGAAACCGGCAATCGTCTTGGCCTCGAAGCGGTTGGTGACGGCCGCGACCTGCGGGGCCAGAACCTCGCGAGCGAAGTCGACCTCGTCCAGGGTCATGTGCTCGTCGCGGAGCTCGGTCGCCGAGTAGCTGTGGGTGTCCAGCTTCACGGTGACGCCGTCGCCGCCGTAGATGTCGTCGAACTGGATGTCCGCCGACCGGGTCCGCCACTCGTAGTCGCGCGCCGTGGCGTACAGCCCCGGGATGCGCAGGGTGACGGTGTCGTCCTTGGCGCCCACGAAGAACTCGTCACCCACGCGGGTCACGAGGTTCGGGACCACCAGCTCACGCTGGAGCATCGCCAGGAAGAAGTCGACAACCTTCTCCGGCTTCGGCTTGATAACAGCCATTTCTTAGCCTCCGGGGCTTCTCAACCCCTCGGCCTGGTGCCTCAGGGAGCTTGTGGATCAGATGCGGGGGATTTCCTTCAGGAGCTGCTCTGTCGAGATGCCGGTGTCGCCGCCGCCCGGGTTCAGCGGGTTCAGGATCCTCGCCGGCCGCGTGCGGCCGTTCGGGGTCTGGTCCTCGCCTCCGCCGTCGTTGGCGTCGTCGTCCTTCTTCAGTCCCAGGTCTGCGATGAGCTCCTCGGCGTCCGCCTTGAGCTCGTCCGGCGTCTTGCCCACCAGACGCTTCGCCTGCGACTTCGTCAGACCATGCTCGAGGGCCAGTTCGAGTCGAGCGATGTCGAGGTCCTTGTCGCTGGCACTCGCCAGCCTGGACTCCAGTTCCGCCTTCTCGCGTGCGGCCTTCTCCGCGTCGGTCTCGTTGGCCCGCTCGGCCTCCGTGACCTTGGTCTGCAGTTCGGTGTTGCTGGACTTCAGCTCCGACACCTGGTCGGTGAGCTTCTCGGCGTCCTTGTGAAGGTCGTAGATGAACTTCCGCGCCACGTCGGCGTTGAACTCCGTCTCCGACTTCTCCCAAGGTGCCTTCCAGTCCTTGAACTCCGGCAGCTTCGGCATTGCGGCCCTCCTAGGGCGATCGGTGGGTGACCATCTCGATCACCCCGCTGGCACTAGCATACATGAGCGCTGCGTGTCAAGGAGCCGCTGAGAAGAAAGTCAGCGGTTGTTCCACGCCGTCCGGAAGGCGTTCATCGCCCGCCGGCCCGACTTGCCGCTCGTCGACGCACCCCAGATCTCCTCAGCCTCGCGCGCGCCCGGGGTCCACTCGGTGTCCCGGCTGAACACAGGCTCGAGGGTGCAGGCGCAGTGGTCGTGCGCCTTGGCCGGCCCGTCACCGGTGAACAGGCTGTTCGAGTTCTCGAAGCTCTCGCCCTTGTAGACCGGGCCCCGGCTGGCGAGCATGGCGCAGAAGAAGCACGGGTCGGTGCTCTTCATGACCCGCATGTAGCCGAGAGCGACCTTGTCGGCCTTGGCGTCCGTCAGGACCTGCTGCCGGCTCCCGTCGATGACGTGCCGCATCATGGCGGCGGCCACCCCGTTGCCAGACTTCTTGTACGCGTCGGCCAGCAGCGCCTTCTCGACGGCTGGGTCCAGCTCGACGGACTGGATCGCCTTGACGCGCTCCTTG
>Ga0157372_10005870_pt1 | contig 13068 bp, 10 predicted proteins | sample C55metaG_FD_115307 | JGI IMG/M metagenome (GOLD analysis project Ga0157372, IMG submission 115307) | Corn rhizosphere microbial communities from Kellogg Biological Station, Michigan, USA - C5-5 metaG | ecosystem: Host-associated > Plants > Roots > Rhizosphere > Soil | place: USA: Michigan... | reverse complement strand
TGGCCCGATCAACAGCTGATCGGCATTCATCCCTGAGGAGGTAGGCTCATGGCAATGGCCGCAAGCAGCAGCAGCGGTGGGGTTGCATCCACGCCAAACGTGACGCCGATGATCGACGTCATGCTGGTGCTGCTGATCATCTTCATGGTGGTCACGGCGGCACTGTTGGCGGGCTTCAACGCCGACCCTCCCCAGGCCCAGAACATCAGGGATCATCCGGAAGACGACCAGACCGATCAGGTGCTGGGCATCGACAAGGATGGGAACTACTACCTGAACAAGAAACCGATCCACAAGGAAGACGTCGCCGCGGCGTTGAAGCACATCTACGTCGATACGCCGCGCGACGATAAGATCATGTACCTCAAGGCGGACAAGAACCTGGACTATTCCAAGGTGCTCGACGCGCTCGACATCGCCATGCACAACGGCGTGACCGTTACGGGTCTGATCAGTGATCAGAAGCCGGGCACGGTCTCGACGGTCGCCGGTGACACCAAGAATCCGACGCCGGCGCCTGGTGCCCCCGGTGCCGCGGCTCCGCCGGGAGGAGCCAAGTAATGTCGATGACTCCAGGTGGTGGTGGCGGCGGCTCGACCGGCGGTTCCCTGTCCAACGAGCCGAACGTCACGCCGATGATCGACGTGCTCCTCGTGCTGTTGATCATCTTCATGGCCGTGTTGCCGTCCATGAGAAAGGCGATCGACATTCAACTGCCCGATCCGAATCCGACGGTGCAGCCGGCGAACCAGAAGTCCGACCAGATCGTGCTCGAGGTGAGCCCGGGTGGGAAGTACGCGATCAACACGAAGCAGGTGTCGCGTGCGGAGCTTCCGGCTGAGTTGAAGGGGATCTACGATCCGCGTCCGGAAAAGATCATTTTCGTCAAAGGTGTTCCCGGCGTGAAATACGCCGACATCATCGACGCGATGGACGTTGCACGCGGCGCCGGTGTGAAGGTCATCGGTATTCCGCCGAAGGACACGCCAGGTAGCGCGCCCGGCGCGGCGCCTCCGGCGGCGAAGAAGTAGCAGACCCAAGGGACCAAAGTCGCGGGCGGGGCCATCCGGCTCCGCCCGCGTCTCTTTTCAGGGGTGGCACGAACCCTTCGAGGGTCATTAGTCGTATAACTGTTCGACGGACGCCACGCCCCGGCGGAGAAGCTGTGCCGATCGCTACTCGAAAGAAGCCTGTTGTTCAGGCGACCAAGATGACTCCCGACCGCGAGCGCCGCCGGTTACCGGCGACGCGGCTCCCGGTCGCGCGCGATGACCGGCGCGGATGGAGCGTGTTGTCCGCGGCGATTCACGGGCTCATCATCTTCTTGCTCGTCGGTGATTTCGCGTTGCATACCGCCGACGTGAAAGAGATGCCGCAGGGAGCAGGCGGCCCCGGCCCCGCGGGTGGCGGCGGTGGCGGGCATCGCGGGACCGGCGACCGCGCGCGAGTCACGTACATACGCATGATCGCGGGGACGCAGCAGCAGCCCGTCGTGAAGACGGCTATCGTGCCTCCAGTCAAGCCGCCGGTCGTGCCGCCGCCGCCTCAACCGAAGCCGGAACCGAAACCGGTCGTGCAGCAGGTCGCGATGAAGGTGCCGGAGATCACACAGCCGACGCAGCCTGAGCTGAAGATCGAAGGTCCCAAGGCACCCGATTCGACGGCGGCGCAAACCGGCACAGGCGGTGGAACGGGCAGGGACGGCTCAGCAGGGAACGGCCCTGGTTCCGGCGGCGGCAATGGTTCCGGAATCGGCACCGGGCGAGGATCGGGCAACGGCCCTGGCACGGGCGGTGGCACGCAGGCGAATTATCCGCCCTCGCCGACGGAGCTGTTCATTCCGCCGCTCCCCATGCCCGACAGAGTTCGGGGCTTTCACCTGATCGCCGAATACGACGTCGATTCCACCGGCAAAGTGCTGGACTTCAAGTTCACGCCGACGCGCGACGGTGGGTACAACAAACGGCTCGACGAGGTGCTCCGCGCGTTCAAGTTCCGTCCTGGCACGAAGCCCGACGGCACGCCGATCCGGATGAAGGCGCAGATCGTGTACGATTTCTAAAGGGCGGTGACCGGCCACCGGTCACCGGGAAACACCGGACACCGGGAAAGACCGAACACCGGAAGCACCGCCCGCTTCGTCCTAGCTAAGCTGGACGCCCCGGTCTATCATTAATCGGATCTAGCTGAAGTGCAGGGCCCATGATGAGTTACATGGGCTTTTTTTCTGCCCCCCGGCGCAGCCGCGAGGGTCTTCGGTCGTGAAGGCTTTCGGACTCCCACTCGACATTCCCAACTAATGAACCTGACGGTCAACGCGCTATTGCAGCAGGCCGCCCCCGCCCCCACCCAAGCCCCCGCTGGTGGCGAAGCGAACCTCATCATTCCGGACCTGAACTCGGTGACGTTCCTTGGCATGCGCGGAGGATCCCTGCTACTGGGCGGCCTCGTCGTTTGCGTGCTCGGAATGTTGTTCGGCCTGGCGATTTACACGCGGCTCAAGAACATGGCCGTGCACAAGTCGATGCGGGCCGTCTCCGAGTTGATCTACGAGACGTGCAAGACGTACCTGATCACGCAGGGCAAGTTCATCCTGATCCTCGAGTTCTTCATCGGGATCGTCATCGCGCTGTACTTCGGCGTGCTCCAGCATTTCTCGGTCGACAAAGTCGCCGTCATCCTGGTGTTCAGCCTCATCGGCATCGCCGGGAGCTACGGCGTCGCTTGGTTCGGCATCCGGGTGAACACGTTCGCGAATTCCCGCACGTCGTTCGCGGCGCTGCGCGGCAAGCCGTATCCCTGCTACGCGATTCCGCTGTCGGCCGGCATGAGCATCGGCATGCTGCTCATTTCCGTCGAATTGGTGATGATGCTCATCATCCTGCTGTTTATTCCAGGTGAGTACGCAGGACCCTGCTTCATTGGTTTCGCGATCGGTGAATCGCTCGGCGCGGCGGCGCTTCGAATCGCCGGCGGCATCTTCACGAAGATCGCCGACATCGGCGCCGACCTGATGAAGATCGTGTTCAACGTGAAGGAGGACGACGCGCGCAACCCGGGCGTGATCGCCGACTGCACGGGCGACAACGCGGGCGACTCGGTCGGCCCGAGCGCCGATGGCTTCGAGACGTACGGCGTGACGGGCGTCGCGCTGATCACGTTCATCGTGCTGGCAGTGAAGGAGCCGCGGGTGCAGGTCCAGCTGCTCGTCTGGATCTTCGTCATGCGCATCATGATGATCGTGGCGAGCGGCGCGTCGTACCTCATCAACGCCGCGATCGCGCGGGCCCGGTACGCCAACGCCGACCGCATGAACTTCGAAGCGCCCCTCACGTTCCTCGTCTGGCTGACGTCGATCGTCTCGGTGGTGCTGACCTTCATTGTCTCCAAGCTGATCATTCCGGATCTCGGCGACGGCACGTTGTGGTGGAAGTTGTCGGCGATCATCACCTGCGGCACGCTCGCCGGCGCGATCATCCCCGAGTTCGTGAAGGTCTTTACCTCGGTCGATTCCCGTCATACGAAGGAAGTCGTGACGTCGTCGCGCGAGGGCGGCCCGTCGCTCAACATCTTGTCGGGCCTCGTCGCCGGCAATTTCAGCGCGTACTGGCTCGGCATGACGATCATGATCTTGATGACGATCGCGTACTTGATCGGCGCGGCGGCGCTCGGGCCGCTCATGGTCGCCCCGGCCGTGTTCGCCTTCGGTCTCGTGGCGTTCGGCTTCCTCGGCATGGGGCCGGTGACCATCGCGGTCGACTCGTATGGCCCGGTCACGGACAACGCACAGTCGGTGTTCGAGCTGTCGCAGATCGAGCAACTCCCGGGCGCGGCGGCCGAGGTCCAGAAGGACTATGGGTTCGCGGTGAACTTCGAGCGCGCGAAGCACTTCCTCGAGGAGAACGACGGCGCCGGCAACACGTTCAAGGCGACGGCCAAGCCGGTGCTCATCGGCACGGCGGTCGTCGGCGCGACGACGATGATCTTCTCGATCATCGTGGGGCTCACGAACGGGCTCACCGCCAACATCGACAAGCTGTCGCTGCTGCACCCGCCGTTCCTGCTCGGGTTGATCACGGGCGGCGCGATCATCTACTGGTTTACCGGCGCGTCGATCCAGGCCGTGACGACGGGCGCGTACCGCGCGGTGGAGTTCATCAAGGCGAACATGAACCTCGAGAGCACCGCGGCGGCCTCCGTCGAAGACTCGAAGAAGGTCGTCGAGATCTGCACGAAGTACGCGCAGGCCGGCATGTTCAACATCTTCCTGACCGTGTTCTTCGCGACGCTCGCCTTCGCGTTCTACGAGCCGTTCTTCTTCATCGGGTACCTCGTGTCGATCGCGCTGTTCGGGCTGTACCAGGCGATCTTCATGGCGAACGCCGGCGGCGCGTGGGACAACGCGAAGAAGATCGTCGAGGTGGAGCTCAAGCAGAAAGGCACGCCGCTCCACGCCGCGACGGTCGTCGGCGACACGGTGGGCGATCCGTTCAAGGACACGTCGTCGGTCGCGCTCAACCCGATCATCAAGTTCACGACGTTGTTCGGTCTGCTCGCCGTCGAGCTGGCGGTGTCCCTCACCGCGCAACGCGGGCCGGCGCTGAGCCACCTGCTCGCGGCGGTGTTCTTCGTGGTCTCGGCGGCGTTCGTGTACCGCTCGTTCTACGGGATGCGCATCGAAAGCGGCGCTCCGGTCGCGCGCTAGCGGAGACGACATGCCGACTCTCTTCTCGCGGAAGCCGATATCTGAGCTGATCAGCGAGGGAGACAACCCCAACGCGCTCAAGCGCGCGTTGGGGGCCGGCGATCTGATCATGTTGGCCATCGGCGCCGTCATCGGCGCCGGCATCTTTGGTTCGATCGGGTCCGCCGCGGCGGGCCAGATCGGGCCGAACGGCGAAATCATCCGCGTCGGCGCGGGACCCGCCCTCGTTCTGTCGTTCCTCCTCCTCGGCGCATGCTGCGCGCTGGCGGGGCTCTGTTACGCCGAGTTGGCGGCGATGATCCCGCAGGCCGGAAGCGCGTACGCGTACTCGTACGCCACGCTCGGCGAACTGGTGGCATGGATCATCGGGTGGGATCTGATCCTGGAGTACGCGGTCGGCAATGTCGCGGTGGCCATCTCCTGGGGTGACTACTTCAAGTCGCTCGTCGGCGACTGGATTCACATACCGGATTGGCTGACGACGGGCTACCGCACCGCGCTGCTGAGCTCCGATCCGAAAGTGCACGGGCTGCTGCAGTCCGCACCGCACATCGGAAGCATTCCCGTCCTCATCAACGTGCCGGCGTTCGCGATCGTCATGTTGATCACGTGGCTCCTTTTGCTCGGCGTGCGTGAAAGCGCACGCGCGAACAACATCATGGTGGCCGTGAAGCTGATCGTGCTGGCGCTGTTCATCGTGATGGGGCTCGGCCACATCAACCAGGCGAACTACCATCCCTTCGCACCGAACGGATTCCGCGGGATCCATCAGGGCGCCGCGATCGTGTTCTTCGCGTACATCGGTTTCGACGCGATCTCCACGGCGGCCGAGGAGACGAAGAATCCGCAGCGGAACCTGCCGATCGGCATCCTGGGCGGTCTCGCCATCTGTACGGTCATCTACATCATCATCGGCGCCGTGCTCACCGGCATGGTGCCCTCGAAGGACCTCGGAGCCGCCGCCGACCCGCTGGCGTACGCGCTCAAGGCGACCGGGATGACGAGCATCGCCAAGATCGTCTCGCTCGGCGCCATCTTCTCGATGGCCGCGGTGCTGCTCGTCTTCCAATACGGCCAGCCGCGCATTTTCTTCGCGATGGCACGCGACGGCTTGCTCCCTAAGTGGGCGGCGAGCGTGAGCGGCAAATCGCACGTGCCGTACATGACGACGATCGTGACGGGCGTCTTTGTCGCCCTGTGGTCGCTGATCGGCGACGCCGGCGAGACCTACGACCTCACCAACATCGGAACGTTGTTCGCGTTCGCGCTGGTGAGCATCGGCGTCATCGTTCTACGATACACCGATCCGGACCGACACCGGCCCTTCCGCGTGCCGTTCGTGCACTTCGTTGGCCTGGTTGGCGCGGGACTTTGCGTATTCGTGATGCGAGGATTGCCCGGCCTGGCGTGGGTGCGATTCGGCTGGTGGCTCGTGATCGGGCTCGTGTTGTATTTCGCGTACGGGTACGCGCACTCCACGCTGCGACGGGGGACGGGACCGGTTGTGCCGGCGAGGCGCGCGTAGCCGTTCGTTAGCGGGCCACCGGGGCCGGTCGGGCAGCCCAGGTTCTTTCGATTGGCGGGCCACTGGGTCGGGCGAAAAAATGGGAACGCAGATGAGGCAGATTGAAAAGCAATCCCGCAAATGAACACCTAAGAGCGCGGGTTGGTTTGTAATCGAAACCTCGGGGAAACGGTTTTTGTCTGCGGGATCGATTTCACAGTCTGCGGCATCTGCGTTGAATTTTGGTCGTCACCAGTAGTGCCCGCAGAATACGAGAAACCAACTTTGGTGAGCAGTAGCAGCTCGAAGCACAGGGGGGCATGATGCACGAGTACACCGCACCATCGGCCACGTCGGCGCGCAAGAACGGCGCGCCGAAGTCGTTCTTGCGACGGATCTCGCTGTCGCAGTGGATCATCGTCTCGATGGTCGTCGGGATCCTGGTCGGCTGGTTGTTTCCGGACTCCGCCCGCGACGTTCATCACGGGTGGGCCGCGTCCGACCTGAACGTCCTGTCGTCCGTCTTCCTGCGGATGATCAAGTCGCTGATCGTCCCGCTGCTGTTCGCGACGCTCGTCGTCGGGATCGCCGGGCACGGCGACGATATGAAGCGCGTCGGGCGGCTGGCACTGCGCTCGATCGTCTACTTCGAGATCATCACGACGATGGCGTTGGCGGTCGGCCTCATCGCCGTGAACGTCATCAAGCCGGGGCGGGGCGTGGATCTCGGCGCCGCGTCGGCCAAGGAAGGCGCCGAGTTCGCGGCGACGCACACCACGCTCACGGGAGTCATCGAGCACACGGTGCCGCAAAGCTTCTTCGAGGCCGCGGCGCAGAACCAGGTGCTCCAGATCGTCTTCTTCGCGATCATTTTCGCCGTGGCATTGTCTCGCGTTCCGAACCAGAGCAGCAAGTCGTTCATGCTCGCGGCGTGCGAGAGCCTGTCCGACGTGATGTTCCAGTTCGTCAACATCGTGATGGTGTACGCGCCGATCGGTATCGGGGCGGCGATCGCCGTCACGGTCTCGAAGAGCGGCTTGGGCGTTCTGCGGAACCTCGGGATCCTGGTTGGGACACTGTACGGATCGCTCGTCGTCTTCGCGCTGTTCGTCCTGCTGCCGGTGGCGCTGATCTTCCGCGTCCCGCTGGGTCGGTTCGTGCGAGCCGTTCGCGAGCCGTGGCTGATCGCCTTCACGACGGCGTCGTCGGAGGCGGCTTTCCCGCTCGCCATGGAACGCATGGAGCAGCTGGGAGTGCCCCGGCGCATCGTCGCGTTCGTGCTGCCGACGGGCTACTCGTTCAACCTGGACGGCAGCACGCTCTATCTGTCGCTCGCATCGGTGTTCGCGGCGCAGGCGGCGGGGATCGACATGCCGATCTCCCAGCAGCTCGTCATGATGCTCACGCTGATGCTGACCAGCAAAGGTGTGGCGGCGGTGCCGCGGGCGGCACTCGTCATATTGTCGGGAGCGCTTTCGCAATTCGGCTTGCCCCTTCAGGCCGTCGCGGTCATCCTTGGAGTCGACGCGTTGATGGACATGGCGCGCACGTCACTCAACGTGATCGGCAATTGCTTGGCGACGGTCGTGATGGCACGTTGGGAAGGTGATTTCGACCGGCCGAGAGCGTCGACGCCGGTTGTAGATGCGTTGGCGGGCGAGGCGTTGCGGGTTCCGCCTGTGACAACGGTGTAGTTCGGTCACCGGTCACCGGTCACAGGTCCCCCGGGGTTGTTCGGGTGACGGAGACCAGAGACCGGTGACCGCAGAATGCATACAACACAGCGAGGAGCCTGACTCCATGGCCATCTCCTTCAAGGTCAACGGCAAGCCGACGTCGGTCGACGTTCCGGACGACATGCCCCTCTTGTGGGTGTTGCGTGACGTCCTCGATCTCAAGGGCACGAAGTTCGGCTGCGGCGTCGCGCAGTGCGGCGCGTGCACCGTGCAGGTGAACGGCACGCCGATCCGATCCTGTCAGCGACGCGCGTCCACGGTGTCCGGCACCGAGGTCACGACGATCGAAGGCCTCTCGCCCGACGGCACGCATCCGCTCCAGCGCGCGTGGGAGGAGCTCGACGTGCCGCAGTGCGGATACTGCCAGGCCGGCCAGCTGATGTCGGCGGCGGCGCTGCTCACGAGCAAGCCCAATCCGACAGACGCGGACATCGACGCGGCGATGAACGGCAACATCTGCCGGTGCGCGACGTATCTCCGCATTCGGCAGGCGATCCACCGCGCAGCGCAGATGCCGTCGACGGTCGGCGGCTCGCGCTCGAGCGGCAACCCGTGAGCCGGGAGGAGACGCCAATGACCACGACGATGAACCAGACAGTCGACCGGCGCTCGTTCCTGCGCGTCACCGCGCTCGCCGGCGGCGGAATTCTGCTCGGTACGTACATCAAGCTCGGCGAAACGGCCGAGGCCTTCGCGCTCACGCCATCCGCGGCGGAGACGGCGCTCGGCAATTTCATTCGCATCACGCCCGACGGCATCGTCACGATCATCGCCAAGAACCCGGAGATCGGGCAGGGCGTGAAGACGATGCTCCCGATGATCATCGCCGACGAGCTGGACGTGGCCTGGAAAGACGTGCGCATCGAACAGGCGCCGCTCGACACGACCAAGTTCCAGGGCCAGAGCGCGGGCGGCAGCACGGCGACGCCGAACAACTGGACGCCGATGCGACAGGTCGGCGCGGCGGCTCGTGCGATGCTCGTGACCGCCGCGGCGCAGATGTGGAACGTGCCCGAGTCGCAGCTGTCGACCGAGGCCGGCGTCGTGGTCCAGCACGGAACCACGAACAGGGCGAAATACGGCGATCTCGTCGCCAAGGCGGCGACGGTCCCCGCGCCCGACCTCGCCGCGGTCAAGCTGAAAGACCCGAAAGACTTCACGATCATCGGAACGAAGGTCACGGGCGTCGACGTGCACAACATCGTGACCGGAAAGCCGATGTTCGGCATCGACGTCACGATGCCCGGCATGCTCTACGCGAGCTACGTGAAGTGCCCGGTGTTCGCGGGAAAGGCGATCAGCGCGAATCTCGACGAGATGAAGGCGCAGCCGGGCGTCAAGCACGCGTTCATCGTCAATCAGGGCGAGCAGGGCGGCCTCATGGGACTTCTCTCGGGCGTCGCGCTCGTCGGCGACAACTGGTGGCTCCTCCAACAGGCGCGCAAAAAGCTCGTCGTGCAGTGGGACGAGGGTGCGACGGCGACGCAGAGCAGCGAAAGCTTCGCGTCGCAGGCGCAGGCGTTGTCGAAGCAGCCGCCGCAGCAGAATTTGCGGAAGGACGGCGATTTCGACGCCGCGATGAAGAGCGCGGCGAAGACGGCCGAGGGAGCTTACTTCTATCCGTTCATCTCGCATGCGCCGCTCGAGCCGCAGAATACGACGGCACTGTTCAAGGACGGAAAGCTCGAGATCTGGTCGCCGACGCAGCAGCCGCAGGCGGGCCGCGGCCTCGTGGCGCAGTCCCTCGGCATCAAGCAGGAAGACATCACGATCAACATCACGCGCTCGGGCGGCGGATTCGGGCGCCGGCTCGCCAACGACTACATGGTCGAGGCGGCGGCGATCGCGAAACAGCTCCCGAACGCGCCCGTGAAGCTGCTGTGGACGCGCGAAGACGACATCCAGCACGACCCGTATCGTCCGGCCGGATTCCACTTCTTCAGTGGCGGCGTGGATGCGAACGGCGCCCTCACCGCGTGGCGCGATCACTTCGTGTCGTTCGGCGAGAATGGGCGCACGGCGTCGAGCGCGAACCTCGGAGCGACGGAATTCCCGGCCCGCTTCATCCCGAACTTCGTGATCGATCAGTCGTTGATGCCTCTCGGGGTGCCGACGGGCGCGTTGCGGGCACCGGGCAGCAACGGCATCGCGTTCGCGGTTCAGTCGTTCATCGACGAGCTGGCTCACGCGGCGGGCAAGGACCCGCTGCAGTTCCGCCTCGATCTCCTCGCGAACGAGCAGCCGGCGCCGCCACCGCCTCCACCAGCCGCTGGTGCTCCCGGCGGCGGCCGCGGCGGATTCCAGGCTCCATCCTTCGACGGCAAACGGATGCGCGGAGTCGTCGAGGCGGTGCGCGAACGCTCCGGTTGGGCCAATCGCGCCTCGCTGCCGAAGGGAACCGCGATGGGAACGGCATTCCACTTCTCTCATCGCGGCTATTTCGCCGAGGTCGTCCAGGCGACCGTGGCGATGGACGGGGCGGTCAAGGTCGACAAGGTCTGGGTCGTCGGCGACATCGGCAGCCAGATCATCAACCCGAGCAATGCCGAGAACCAGGCGCAAGGCGCGGTGATGGATGGCATCGCCGAGGCGCTGGGTCAGGAGATCACGATCGACAAGGGGCGCACGGTTCAGACGAACTTCAACAATTTCCCGCTCCTCCGCATGCGGCAGGCGCCGCCGGTCGACGTATGGTTCAAGGTCACCGAGTTCCCGCCCACGGGCCTCGGTGAACCCGCGTTGCCCCCGGTCGTGCCTGCGCTATGCAACGCGATATTCGAGATCACGGGGAAGCGCGTGAGAGCGCTGCCGTTGTCGAAGATCGATCTCAAGTGGGGATGAGGTTCGTTCGGAGTTTGTGCGCGATTGGTCGGTATCGCGGAACGTGAAGCGAGCCTAGCCTCGAGCAACAGCTTTGAGCAGGAGCCTTGAGCCATGCACAAACGGCGCGATGAGAATCGCGCCGTTCTTCTTGGCTCCAGGCTCTTGTTGTAGGCTGATGCTCAGGGCTTGGCTCGGGCCTGGATCCGAGATGCCAGACGGGAGGGGCGAGCCCTGAACGTCGCTACCCTCGAAAGCGCGGATAACTCCCGAGATTCTTGAGCATCGGGCATTTCTTTTCCAGTACAGTCAACGCACGCGCGACGTTCCCGTCAGTCCGGTGCCCCTCGAGATCAGCGATGAATACGTAGTCCCACGCCCGCTGCTTGCTCGGCCGCGACTCGATCCGGCTCAGGTTGATCCTGTTTTCGTCGAACACCTCGAGCACGCGGAGCAGGGCGCCGCGCTCGTCGTGGACGGCGAACGCGATCGTCGTCTTGTCGTCGCCGGTCCGCGCCGCGTCGTGGGGAGCGAGCAGCGCGAATCGTGTCGCGTTGTGCTCGGCGTCTTGAATCGCTTCGTGGAGGACCGGAACGCCGTGTAGCGCGGCCGCAAAGCGGCTGCCGATCGCGGCGCCGCGGTGGTCTCCGGCCGCGTGACGCACAGCCGCGGCGGTCGAGGGCGAGTCGACGAGGCGGGCTTGGGGCACGTTCGCGGCGAGCCAACGTCGGCACTGCGCGAGTGCCTGCGGATGAGAGTAGACGCGCTCGATCTCCGCGATCGTCGCCGCGTGCGACGCGAGGCAGTGGACGATGTCGAGCACCATCTCGCCCGCGATCCGTACGTCGCCCGCGAGAAGACAGTCGAGGGCCTGCGTGACCGAACCCTCCGTCGAATTCTCGATCGGCACGACCCCGTTGGGCGCGTCCTTCCGGCGGACCGCGTCGAAGACGGCGTCGATCGTCGAGCACGCGTCGTAACGGGCATTGGGACCACACAACACCCGCGCGGCTTCGTGCGTGAAGGTCCCGGCGGGCCCGAGGAAAGCGACGTGTGCTTCGACCGCCAACGCGAGACCTAGACGACGGCGGCGCCGGCCACCCGGAGCGCGGCGCGCACCGCGCCGCGCGCGGGGATGACCGGCTCGGTCTTGAGCTGCGCGCCGGGAACCGCGGATTTCAATCGATGCTCGAGGCGTTTTCGGAGCGTCGAGCCGCGGTTGAGCATTCCGCCGGTGAGCGCCATCGGGAGGGCGGCGCGTTCGTCGGTGAAGAGCTTGCGCGCCAGAGCGCGCGCGTGCAGCACGAGCTCCTCGACGGCGAGCGTGAGCACGGCATTCGCGCGGAGATCGCCCGAGTCGGCGACCGAGGCGACGACCGGGGCGAGCGACGCGAAATCCGCGGGGGTCGCGTTCGCGGCCCAACCGATCAGATCAATCGTCTCGTCGACTTGTGCCGCCGTGAGAATCGCGCCGGTGAGCGCGGTTTCGGGCTCGCGGCCGTCGGAGGCGGCGGCGACGACGCTCAACGCTCGCCGCCCGATCCATGCGCCGCTCCCTTCGTCGCCGAAGGTGGGCCCCCACCCACCACAACGCGCGGTGGCTCCGGTCGGTCCGCGGCCGAATGCGACCGAACCGGTGCCGCTGAGTATGAGCACGCCCGGCCCGTCGCCGAAGGCGTCGTCGAGCGCGATGCTGAAGTCGGACTGCATCACGATCTCCGAGGCCAAATCCCGCCCGGCCAGCGCGTGCCACAGCTGTTGCCGCTCGGTGTCGCGGCCGATGCCGGCGACGCCGATGGCCAGTGCGCGCGGCGTCGCCCCGGTGAGACCGCACGCGGTGAGCGCGTCGGCGACGACCGACGCGATCACGTCGGCGGAGGCATCGGCTCCGCCGGGGCGCACCGCGCTCGCCGGACCCACGGTCTCGCCGAGCGTGCGGCCCGTGGGGTCGGCCACGATGGCGTGCGTCTTCGAGCCGCCGCCGTCGATGCCAACGACGATGTACGTCATGCCGACTGAGTGGGCACGGGCGTGGGGACGGGGGCGGGGGCCGGGGCCGGGTGAAAAAGCGAGGCGATCATTCCGGTAGCGAGCGTGATGAGCGTTCCGATCAGGACGTACCACGGATACGCGATCGTCGACAACGGCTGGAGGAACCCAGACCACGACGGCACCGCCGCCATGATTTGCTTGGCGAACACGACGAGGCTCATGAGCGCGATGCCGACGGTCATCGCGAGAATCGCGTCGGACTGCCGCGCACGTCGCCAGAAGATAGCGAGGAAGAAGCCGCCGAGCAGGCC
>Ga0157372_10005869_pt1 | contig 13071 bp, 14 predicted proteins | sample C55metaG_FD_115307 | JGI IMG/M metagenome (GOLD analysis project Ga0157372, IMG submission 115307) | Corn rhizosphere microbial communities from Kellogg Biological Station, Michigan, USA - C5-5 metaG | ecosystem: Host-associated > Plants > Roots > Rhizosphere > Soil | place: USA: Michigan... | reverse complement strand
TTCGCCTGGACGAGCGGCGTGAAGCTGATCAACTACACGAGCGCCAAGGGCGACAAGCTCCAGGGCGCGCTCTACCTGCCCGCGAACTACGAGCCGGGCAAAAAATATCCGCTCCTCGTCACCATCTACGAGAAGCGGTCGAACCTCGCGAACACGTACGTGACGCCGAGTGAGACGAGCACGCCGAACCGCAGCATCTACACGAGCCGCGGCTACGCGGTGCTCGATCCGGACATCGTCTATCGCGTCAACGACCCCGGTATGTCGGCCGTGTGGTGCGTGATCCCGGCGGTGAAGGCCGCGATCGCGACCGGAATGATCGACTCGTCGAACGTCGGTCTCTGGGGCCACTCGTGGGGAGGCTACCAGACGGCGTTCCTCGTCACGCAGACCAACATCTTCAAGGCGGCGATCGCCGGCGCACCGCTCACGAACATGGTGAGCATGTACGCGTCGGTGTATTGGAACACCGGCAACTCCGACGCGTCGATCTTCGAGGACAGCCAGGGCCGGTTCAAGGGAAACGTCGCCGAGAACACCGAGGCCTACATCCGCAACTCGCCGGTCTTCCACGCCGAGAAGGTGAAGACGCCGCTCATCATCCTCGCCGACGACAAGGACGGCGCGGTCGACTTCAACCAAGGCATCACGTACTACAACACGCTCGCCCAGCTCAAGAAGGACGTGATCCTGCTCGAGTACGTCGGGGAGAACCACGGCCTGGCGCGTCCGATCAACCAGAAGGACTACGCGATGCGTCAGAAGGATTGGTTCGACCACTACCTCAAAGGCGTCCCGGCTCCCGACTGGATGACCAAGGGAATTCCGCGCATCAAGATGGACGAGTATTGGCAATCTCTAAAGGCGCAGCAAGCGGGGCCGATCGTTCCGTGACGATCGCGCCCCCGCAGCAACCCGACGTCGAAGAACCCAAGGACCTTGGGTTAGGCTCGATCGTCGGCGGCGCCAACGAAAAGCGGCTGCTCAACCGCGACGGCTCGTTCAACCCGCGCCGTCGCGGTCTGCCGTTCATGACCCGGTTGGCGCCGTACCATTTTCTGCTCACGATCAGCTGGCCCAAGTTCCTCGCGCTCGTCGGCGTGGGATTCTTCGCGGCCAACAGCCTGTTCGCGTTCTTGTATCTCGCGTGCGGCGCCGGGGCGCTCGAGGGAATTCCGTCGAGCCAGACCGGCGGGTCGTTCGGGCGGGCGTTCTTCTTCAGCGTCGAAACGCTGTCGACGATCGGCTACGGCAACATCGTTCCGAACGGCGTGGCCCCGCACCTCGTCATGACCTTCGAGTCCCTCACCGGGCTCCTCGTCTTCGCGCTCGGCACGGGAATCCTCTTCGCGCGATTCTCGCGCCCGACCGCGGCGATCGTGTTCAGCAACAGGTCGGTCGTCGCGCCGTACCGCGGGATCACGGCGTTCATGTTCCGCGTCACCAACGCCCGCAGCAACCAGATCGTCGAGATCGAGGCGAAGGTCCTGTTCAGCCGTATCGAGGGCTCGGTGCGTAAGTACGACGAGCTCAAACTCGAGCGCTCGCGCGTCACCTTCTTTCCGCTCAGCTGGACGGTCGTCCACCCGATCGACGAAAAAAGCCCGATGCGCGGCTACACGCACGCCGACTTCGTGGCAAAGGACGCCGAGTTCCTCATCCTCCTCGCCGGCATCGACGAAACGTTCTCGCAGACCGTCCACGCCCGCTCGTCCTACAAGCCTGAAGAGATCGTCGTGGGCGAGAAGTTCGTCAACATCTACAACGACGTCGACGCGGACGGTGTCATCAGCATCGACGTGCGCAGGCTGAGCGAGACCGAGCCGCCGCCCGAAGACGATTACTCACAGACTTCGACGTGGCACCACACGGGGCACTTCGCGGGGTACGCGCCCCGCAAGAAGTAGCGAGCGAATCGCGAGCGGTTCAGTTCGCTTCGGAGCTCGCGTCCTCGACGTTCGCCGGATAGGCGGAGCCGCCAGCCGATCCGTCTCCCGACGCCGGCACCTTCGGGCCTTTCTCCATCACTTCCCGGCAGCAGGCCGCGAGGACCGCTTCGAGCGCCTCGATGCCGTCGTCAGTCGCTTCCATGAACAGATCTTTCACGACGGACTCGGCGCGCTCGAGGGCGTTGATCAGCATCTTGGCGTGCACCCGACTCGGCATCACGCCGCAAACCTTTGCCGTGGCGCGATTTCCGATCGGCTTGCGGAGAACGACTACCGCGCCGCGTTTACCGGGCTGCGTGAAGTAGTCGGAGGTCCGGACCTTTCGATTCTTCCGCGGTCCTCGGCCTCCGCTCCCCCCTGCTCCCGCCCCTTTTCGCGGCTGTCGCGCCATGTTGCCCCGGTTTGAGCCCATCCTGCCGAAAAACATACATCAGGGCACGCTCACCTTCGAGTCGGGGCTGCGGTGGTCGTTGGCGCCGCTCGCCACCCCTTCGCGCACCACTATGGTATGCCCGTCCCCCTGGGTGTTGCCGAACTTGACCGCGTGGCCCATCGCCCGGAGCTGGGCGGCTACCGACTCGGGGATCGCGTCCTTTTCGAACGCAACCGTGTCCGGCAGCCATTGGTGGTGAAACCGCGGGTTGTCCACGGCCTGCCTGGCGTCGAGCCCGAAGTCGATGACCCCGAGGACGATCTCCATCACCGTGTTGATGATCGTGCGCCCGCCCGGCGATCCGGTGACCATGAACAGCTTCCCGTTCTTGGTCACGATCGTGGGGCTCATCGAACTGAGCATGCGCTTGCCCGGCGCGATGACGTTGGCGGGCGTGCCGATGTCGCCCGTGAGATTCGTCTCGCCGGGTTTCTTGTTGAAGTCGCCCATCTCGTTGTTGAGGATGAATCCCGCTCCATCCACGACGACGTGCGACCCGAATCCGCCCTCGAGCGTGAACGTGTTCGACACCGCGTTGCCCGACTTGTCGACGATCGAGAACTGCGTCGTCTCGTCGTCCTCGGCAGAGGCGACTTGCGTGACGATGTCGTGTCCGAGCTCCACGCTGCTCGACGCATGCGCCAGGTCGATCGATGCGGCGAGCGACTTCGCGTATGCCTTCGACGTGAGCCGCGCGATCGGCATCTTCACGAAATCCGGATCGCCGAGGTAGCGCGCGCGGTCGAGATACCCCCGCCGCATCGCTTCGATCTCCACGTGCAGCGCCGCCGGCGACATGCCGCCAAGCTTTGCGAGGTCGAACCGCTCGAGAATGTTGAGCATCTCGAGCATCGTCACGCCACCGCTGGTCGGAGGCGGCATCGTGATCAGGTCGTACCCGCGATACGTACCGTGCAGCGGTGCGCGTGATTTCGCCTGGTACGCCGCGAGATCGCGCTTGGAGATCAAGCCGCCGTTGCGCGACATGGACGCGGCGATGCTATCGGCGATCCATCCGGTATAGAACGCGTTCGGTCCCTTCGTCGCGATGGCGCGGAGCGTTCGGCCAAGATCGCGCAGGCGGATCGTGTCGCCGGCGACCCACTCGCCGCCGCCAGGCTTGCCGTACGCCGCGACCGAGGCGGGGTACGGCTTCATGTGCTCGGCCACCTCGCGGTTGAGCGAGCGCGCCAGGGCCGGTGAAAGGACAAATCCCTTTTCCGCGAGCTCCACGGCCGGCATGACGTCGTCCTTCCACGCGAGCTTGCCGTACGTCGAGTGCGCCAGCGCGAGACCGCGCACCGTGCCGGGAACGCCGGGCGCGAGATAACCGGTGGCCGTGCGCTGGCGCACGATTTTGCCGGTCGAATCCAGGTACATCGTCTGCGTCGAGCGCATCGGCGCGCGCTCGCGATAGTCCACCGTCGCCGACGAGCCGTCGGCCAGCCGGATCACCATGAACCCGCCGCCACCGATGTTCCCCGCGCTCGGGTGCGTCACCGCCAGCGCGAACGCGGTCGCGATGGCGGCATCGACCGCGTTGCCGCCCTTCTTCAGGATCGCCGCTCCGACGTCCGAGGCCGGCGCCGATGTCGTGATGACCATTCCGCCGCGGGAGGTGACTGGCGGCGTCTCAGCCTGCTGCGCCAATGCGCCGGCGCCAAGTCCGACGAGCAGTGCCGCGGCTGGGGGGAACGCGCGAATCGCGAACTGGTTGGTTCGGAGCATGAAGACCTCGAGACGATGCGGTACCGGTCGGTTGCAAAGTACCGCGCGGTCGCGTGCCGGCCCAGGCGGTCGTGTCACAGAATCCGTACACGGGCGGGGCCCGGGCTGGCCTGTCCAAAGACCCGCCCGTCGCCCAACTTGGGACCAGTCACAATCGGCCGCCCAACCACCTGGAGCCCGCCGTGCCAACCGATCGCCGCAACTTCCTCAAGGCCTCAGCCGTCGCCGCGGGCGCTCTTGGGCTGGAGTCCCTTCCAGGCCTCAAATCCTCGCTTTCGGCGGAGACGCTGCCGGACGAGCGCCACTTCGAGCGCGCGGTGGCGCCGCTGAACATCCTGATTCTCGGCGGCACCGGGTTCACGGGTCCCGAGCAAGTCGAGTACGCGCTCGCCCGGGGCCACAAGGTCACGCTACTCAATCGAAACAAGACGCGCCCCGACTTCTTCAAGGGAAAAGTCGAGCAGTTGATCGGCGATCTGAACGACGACGTGAGCGCGCTCAAAGGGCTCAAGTTCGACGTGGTCATCGACAACCCGACGACGGCGCCCGCCTGGGTGCGCAACGCGGCGCAATACCTCAAGGGAAACACCAAGCACTACATCTTCATCTCGACGATATCCGCGTACGCGAGCGACAAGAACGCGTGGGCCGACGAAAGCGACCCGACGCACCCGCTTCCGGAGGGTCTCGACCCGTACACGCTCGACCGCCAGAACTTCGGCCGCTACTACGGGCAGTTGAAGGCGTATTCCGAGCGGGAAGTCGACAAGCAGTATCCAGGGATCAACACGATCATCCGGCCCGGCCTCATCGTCGGGCCGTTGGATCGTTCCGATCGATTCACGTACTGGCCGTATCGCATCGACAAGGGCGGTGAAGTCCTCGCGCCGGGCGACGGAAACGACCCGGTGCAGATCATCGACTCGCGCGATTTGGCCGAGTGGACGATTCGAGTCGCCGAGAACAACACGCTGGGCGTGTTCAACGCCACGGGCCCGGTCACGCCGCTCACGATGTCGCAGATGCTCTATGGGATCAAAGCGGTGACGACGGCCGGCGCACAGTTCGTGTGGGTGCCAGCCGACTTTTTGACCGAGCAGAAAGTTCGCGCGTGGGTGAGCAGTCCGACGCAGGCGAGCATGCCGGTGTGGGTGCCCGATCGGCCGAGCAACGTCGCGTTTTCGCGGCGAACGATCAAAAAGGCGCTCGCCGCGGGGCTCACCTTCCGCCCGCTCGCCGTCACGGCGAAAGAGACGCTGGACTGGAACAAGACGCGTCCGGCCGAGGAGCTCGACGCGTTGTCGCAGGGAAAGCTGGCGGGGATCTCGGCGCAGCGTGAGGCGGAAGTGATCGCCGCTTGGAAAGCGAAGCAGGCGGGGGGCGCGACGAAGTGAGCGACGCCGCGGCGGCGAACGAAAAACATCCGGCCGGGGCCGCGCTGCTACGGCGAGTGGTCGACGTGCGCGAAGGCGAGGTGCGCGCCATGCTCACGTCGGCGCTGTTCTTCTTCTTCTTGCTGTGCAGCTACTTCGTTTTGCGTCCGATGCGCGACGAAGTCGCCGCCGCGACGGGGGTCACCAAACTGCCGTGGCTGTTCGCCGCGACCCTCACGGTGACGGTGATCCTGAACCCGATGTTCTCGGCGCTCGTCGTGCGATTTCCGGTCCGGCGATTCATTCCGATCTCATATCAGTTTTTCGTCGCCAGCATGCTGTTGTTCTACGTCGTGCTGCGGTTCTTGGCGGTGAAGGAAGGGTCGGTGGTGGACGTGTGGACGGCTCGCGCGTTCTTCGTGTGGACGGCGGCCTTCGCGCTGTTCAATACGTCGATCTTCTGGTGCCTGATGGCCGACACGTTCAACAGCGAACAGGGCAAGCGCATGTTCGGCTTCATCGGCGTTGGGGGCACGCTCGGCTCGATCATCGGCTCGGCGACCGCCGCGCTGGCGACACGCATCGGCGCGATCACGCTGCTGCTCGTGTCGGCGGCGCTGTTGGAGCTCGCCGTGCTCACCGTGATGCGCTTCCCGATGCGCGATGGCGGCGCGGCGCCGCTCAGCGGGCGCAAGCGACCGCAGGGGGAGGAGAAGGGGGAGGTGATCGGCGGGAGCGTGTGGGCTGGTTTCACGCACGTCGCCAAGTCGCCCTACCTGCTCGGAACGTGCGGCTTCATGTTGATGTTCACGATCGGTTCGACCTTCTTGTATTTCGCGCAGGCCGATCTGGTGGGACGCGCGTACGCCGACCGTTCGACGCGCACCGCCGTTTCCGCTCAAATCGAGCTGGCCGTGCAGACGCTCACCGTGCTCACGCAGATCTTTCTCACGGGTCGGATCATTCGGTGGCTCGGTCTCGCCGTGGCGCTCGCGATTCTGCCTGTCGTGAGCATCCTCGGTTTCGCGGCGCTCGGCGCGTTTCCGATATTCGCGATCGTCGCCGTCTTCACGGTGCTGCGCCGCGCCGGGAATTTTGCCGTGACGAATCCCGCGATGGAGGTGTTGTTTACGGTTGTAAAACGTGAAGACAAGTACAAGGCAAAGAACGTGATCGAGACGGTGGTGTATCGCAGCGGCGATCAGATCGGCGGGTGGGCGTACAGCGGCCTGGCGGCTCTGGGTTTGGGTCTCTCCGGTATCTCCTACGTCGGCATCCCGGTCTCGGCCGTGTTTCTGGGGCTGGGGCTGTGGCTGGGGCGGCGGCAAGGCGAGTTGGCGCGGGGTGCTACTCCGGCCGAGTCTCCCGCCGTCGCTGTTCCTGCTACTACTTGAATGGGTCTCCGCCTCGTTCGATCGTCGTGTATAGCTTGATTTAGGTGTCCGTGACGTTCGCCGGTTTCGCGTTTTCGCAGCATCGTCGTTCGGTTTTTGTGTGGCCAACCGAATTTCCGGAGTGACGAACCGAAATGCCGCTCGCGACCAGTATTCCCCGACCAAATCCCGACGAGCACATTGCCTATTATGGCAGGTACATCACGCTCGTTCCTGACGGCGACCTGGTGACCCTTCTCGAAAGCGAGATCGGAGACACCGTCGCTCTGCTGCGGCGAACGCCGGTGAATCGCGCCGACTTCGCGTACGCGGCGGGCAAATGGACCGTGAAACAAGTCGTGGGCCATATGATCGACGTCGAGCGCGTCATGTCTTTTCGCGCGCTCTGGTTCGCCCGCCGCGACGTGCAGCCGCTGCCCGGATTCGACGAAAACGCGTGGGTGCCGAGCGGCCATTTCGCCGACCGCTCGCTGGCGGATCTCATCGACGAGTTCCAAGCGGTGCGCGCGGCGACGCTCGCTTTTGCGCGCGGTCTCGATCCTGAGGCGCTCACGCGCCGCGGAATCGCGAACGGCGCCGAGATCAGCGTGCGCGCGCTGCTGTACATCATCGCGGGCCACGAACGACACCACGTAGGCCTGTTCAAGGAACGGTACTCGCTGTCGTAGTCGGAGTTCGGGGAGGGGAGGGGAGGAGCAGGAGGCACTATGAGCCGCTCGTGGGTGTACTCGGAAGGCACGCGGGCGCTGCGTTATTCCAGCGCGTCGTTCAGCACCGTGTTCCACGTCGTCGTGATCGCCGCGTGGGTGATCGCCACGCTGCCCCCCGACGGCCTGTTGACCAAAGGGTTTGAGAATCACTCGTTTCCGGTCTATCGTCCGCCGCCGGATCGCGTGCCGACGCAGGCCGGCTCCAAGGAGTCGGTCCGTTTCATCAAGCTCGCGCCGATCGGCGTCGGGCTCGGCGACGGAGCGCACACGTTTGGCAACGCCAAGCCGACGCCCGTCGTGAAGGACACGGTGGCGAACTCGGGAAAGGACTCCGTTACCACACCGCCCGCTCCGGTGACCAAGGGCCTGGACTCCGTCTACTCCGTGCTCGACGTCGACGTCGCGGTCGTTCGCTCGGCGAGCAGCGCGGCGCCGGCGTACCCGCTCAAGCTGCTCGAGAAGCACGTCCAGGGATTTGTGAACGCGCAGTACATCGTCGACACGACCGGCTTCGCGGACACGACGTCGTTCACCGTGCTGCAATCCACGAATGCCGAGTTCACCACGGCCGTGCGCGACGTGTTACCGTACATGCGTTTCCAGCCGGCGCGCATCGGAACGTCGAAGGTGCGTCAGGTCGTCCAGCAGCAGTTCACGTTCAAGATCAACGAACCCGTGGAAGCGACGAAGCCGGGACCGAAGAAGCCGTGAAGCATACCGTTCGTCTGAAAGGCGTCATCGTCGGGCATTCGGACCTCGAGCATATCGAGCCGGGCACCGGCCGCGCCTGGGGACCGTTCCGCCCGGGACTCGGCTACGATCTCGTGCAGCCGGTGTTTCGCTTGTTCGCGCGCGCGGTTCCACATGATGGCTCGCCGCGCGACGACGCGTTGTTGTCGCGTTATCACGACGCGCGCGACAAGCTCGACTTGTTGCTCGAGGACCAGAGCGGCAAACGGATTTCGACGAGTACGATTCACATCGCCGACTACACGGTCGAAGCGGGCGAGCGCGCCATTCAGCTCGACGTCTTGATCCGCGACGAGACCTACTGGCGCCATCGATTGTCGAGCGCGTGACGCGTCTCACATAGCGGACGCGGCGCGACCATTGCAACCAGACCCGGCAACGTTCACGGGAGGTTGCATGAAAAAGCTCAGCTCGCTGGCTGCCGCCGCGGCTCTCGGCGTCGCGTCGCAGGCGCCGGCTCAGACATTTGGGGACGCGTCCGCGTACGTGGCGCTGATGCGCACCGCGGTCGCCGGACTTCCACCGATCGCGACCAGCACGATCCTCGGCGAACGCCAGAACGGCGCCGCGTTTTCCGCCCGGTACGGGAACGTGTCGGGAGGCGAGATTACGAATTCTCTGAACAATTTCACCGCGACGGCCGTTCTTTCCGGCGGCGGCGCCTCGAGCGTCTCGCTCACGGCCGGCGCGTCGACTCCATCGCGAGGCTCGACGGCGCTCGTCCTCGGAATCGGCGGCGACACCCGGCTGAGCGACATCCCGATGAGCGACTCGCGAAACGGGATGCTCCTGCGCGTCGGACTGAACGGCGAGTTCGGCTACTCGAAACCGACGAACGCGACGCTGCTCGCCGGATCGGTCGGACTTCCCCTGTCGCTCATCTCACGCGGGGGGCGCAACGAAATGCACGTCGTCCCGTTTCTCACGCCGGCCTTCGGCTTCGGGGACTTCAACCCGGAAAACGGCGACAGCGGGAGCGGGAGCAAATTCATGCTCGGCGGCGGCGTCGGGATCTTCAACCCGACGAGCTCCGTCGCTCTGAACCTCGCCTTCCAACACGTGTTCGTGGACGGCGGCCAGACGGAGTTCGGCCTCGGCCTCGTTCTCGGCGGCCGATAAACGGTCTTCTTCGTAATCAAGTTGGCGCTCGCGGCGCCCTATGAAGCTGTACCAAACGATACTGCTACGGATTTCGCGGATCGGGCGGATTTCGCGGAACAAACGCTCTTTTCTTTTCACAAAGCTTTGGGCTTGCCCCGGCTCGGTGGACACGGACCTAGGCGATACGTAAGCGAGCGAGTTGTCGTTCGTAGTCGACCGGACTGAGACAGGCCAGCGCCGAGTGCCGACGTTGGTGATTGTACCATCGATCGATGAATTCCGTGAGCGCGCGGTACGCGTCGGCACGGGTCGCCCAGCGGGCCGAGCGCACCAGGTCGCGTTTCAGGGTCGCAAAGAAACTTTCGACGACGGCGTTGTCCCAACAGTCGCCCGCGCGGCTCATGCTCGCGATGATCCCGTGCGCGCTGAGCCGCGCTTGATAGGCGGCACTCGCGTACTGGACGCCGCGATCAGAGTGATGAAAGAGCCCGGGCGGCGGCCGGCGGAGCACCAGCGCCTGGTTCAGGGCGCGCAGCGTGAACGACTGCTCGAGCGTGCGATCCGCACACCACCCGAGCACCCGCCGCGAGGCGAGATCCAAGACGACGGCGAGATAGAGCCAGCCTTCGCGCGTCGGCAGGTACGTGATGTCGGCGACCCAGACCCGATCGCGCTCGCCATACGCGCTGGGCGCAAAGCGCCGCGCCAGCAGATTCGCCGCGACCGGCTCGCGATGCCCCGACCGGGTGGTGACGCGAAAGCGCCGCGGGGCGATCCCCCGCAGTCCCGCGGCGCGCATCAAGCCGGCAACGCGATTGTGACCGCACCGCACGCCCTGCGCGCGCAGCTCGGCATGGCCCCTCGGCGCGCCGTAGCGCTGGCGACTCGCCGTGTGCACACCACGAATCGCCAGGAGCAACCGCTGATTGGCCCGGGTGCGCGCGCTCACCGGCCGATCGCCGCGCCGCTGCTGCGCCGCCGCGTAAAACCCGGCCGACGACACCCCGAGCACCCGACACATGAGTCGCACGTCGAACGCGCCCTGGTGGCGCGCGATGCAGGCGGACTTCACCGCGACTCCTTCGCGAAGAACGCCGCCGCTTTTTTTAGGAAGTCGCGCTCTTGCCGCAGCCGCTCATTCTCGCGGCGCAATCGGCGACGCTCGGCTTCGGGCGACTCACTGCTCGGCGGCGGCAACGTCTCCACCACCGGATACCGGCGTCGCGTCCCCCCGCCCGGAAAAATCTCTTCCGGACTCGCGCCGGTCGGCGCACCCGCGACCTGCTTCGCCCAACTCCGCAACGCATCCGCCCCGACGTCGAGTTCGTCACTGACGCGTTGCAGCGTGAGCCCAGCCGCGAGCCGCTCGTGCATCACCCGCACGGCTTCCACCTTGAACGCCGGCGGATGGCGTCGACGCGCTCCCTGTCCCATGAACACCTCCCATGATGAGATTGAGGTGTCCACTCAAACGGGGCAACTTCAACCAGCTGTTCAAGATCTGACGGGAGCAGAACCAAGCGAGTACGCCAACCAGTGCCCGTCACCGCAGCGAAAGAACTTCAAACGCGCGACTTGCTCTCCGAAAGCGCGGATTCCAACCGATCGATCAACTCGGCTTGCGCGGAGTTGATTTTCTGCCTGGCGGTCGTGGCGTCGAACCAGGCGCAGCGGTCGATCTCCGGGTAGGTCACCCACTCGCCCGAACCGCGCGGCCACTCGGTTTTGGTGGTGTTGCTCGTGATCGTGCGCGGATCGGCGTCGCCTTCCCAGGCCCACGCGTTCACCGTCTTGCCGGCCTTCTGTTTTACGAAGCCGAGCGGGATGAAGGGCGGGGCCGGAGTGATGCCGGTCTCCTCGATGAACTCGCGCTTCGCCGCGTCGAGAACGTCCTCGCCGGATTCCACGGCGCCCTTGGGGATCGTCCAGGCGCCGCCATCGCGCCCGGCCCAGAACGGTCCGCCGGGGTGGGCGAGAAACACCTCGAGCCCTCTCGGCGTGCGCCGAAAGAGCAAAAGTCCGGAGCTCACCGCCGGTTTGGCGCTCACCGCTCGAAGGTCAACTCGAGTGAGTCGCCGGGCTGTACGGCGTGCCAGCGCGAGAACAGGTCAGCGCGCAGCGCGCGGATTCGGGCGAGTTGGTCGTCGGTCATGCGGAACGTCGGCGTCGGCGTCGCGTGTTGGTCGTAGTACGTCTCGATCTTCCAATTGAAGTCGTCGGCCGTCGCGCGCGTTCCCGTCGCGCGCTCGACGTCGAAGAACCCGACCAAAACTTCAGCCAGCCCCGCCTCTTCCGGCAACTGCCTGCCCATGCCCGGTTCGGCGAACCGCGTGATGTCCCAGCCTTCGGCGAGAAGGCCGTAGAATGCGCGTTTGAACCCGAGCACCGTCTCGACAGCGTAGTGCGTCAAGTCGTGCAAGGGGAAAAAGCCGCCAAGCTGACCGTCCTGGCGCTGCCATGTCGTGGATCCGTCCGCGCGTACACAGCTGAGCGCGGCGGCCCCATCCGTTTTCTTCTTGATGCGGATCGACAGGTCAGGCATTGGCGGACATTCGGCCGGCACGGGCTCGGCGGTGACTCGTCTCCCACCGATGACCGATGGCCAATCCGATCACCGATCCGACGATCCCACCTGTGAGCGCCCCGACGGCCGTCGCCACCTCGAAATCGATCAGTCCTTTGGTCACCACGCCGCGACGCATACCGAACAATACGACGCTCCACGTCGCCGCGCCCCACCAGAGCCCGCAAAAAACGGCGGTGCCGATTGCCCAGCCGTGAATCAGGGAAGCCCGTCGCGGCTCGTAGAAGTTGTTCGCGAGGGTGCCGAGTTGTCGTTGTGCTTCGCGCCAACCGGAATCACGACCCCAACCCGATCGCAGGATGATCAGGGACACGATCGTCGCTCCTTCGGCGAGCCAGAGCGTCTTGGTCTCGCTCGCCGGAAGGAGCGCGTGCGTTTTCGTTTTCTGGAGCGCGAGGACGAGCGTGTTCGCCGCCAGCACGACGAACGGGAGAATTCCTCCCGTCCAGCCGCGCTGGCGGTCGTCGGTCACTTCCCGTTCGTCGTCATCACTGGCGGCGCCTGCTTGTCCCACACGAAGCGGTGCAGGAAGTCGCTGCTGCGGCTGAAAATGTCGATCCAGCGGCTGTGGATCAGCGACTCGTGGACGTCGTCCGGAATGACGGTGAGCTCGTAATACACGCCGCGCGCGCGCAACAAATCAACGAGACCGACCATCTGCGCGAAATCGACGTTGCGGTCGTCGTCACCCTGCTCGAGAAACACCGGTGATTTCCAGCCGTTGATGGCGCCCACGGCGGACGATCTGAATGCGAGGCTCGTCGTGTCCTGCGCATTACCATAGATGTGCACGCCCGCGAGATCGACGCCAGCCACGAACATGTCGGAGTTGCGGGCGAGCGCCTCCGCGGTGAGCAGACCGCCGTACGAGAGACCCCAGATGCCGACGCGGTTCGGATCGACGTCGGGGCGGCTCTGCAAATACTTGCCGCCGGCGACGACATCTTGGTACTCGGAGTTACCGCGTCCCTCTGTGTTCGGCGCGCGCTGGAACGAGCGTCCGTAGCCGACGCCGCTCCGGTAGTTGATCGACATCACGATGTAGCCCT
>Ga0157372_10005868_pt1 | contig 13072 bp, 12 predicted proteins | sample C55metaG_FD_115307 | JGI IMG/M metagenome (GOLD analysis project Ga0157372, IMG submission 115307) | Corn rhizosphere microbial communities from Kellogg Biological Station, Michigan, USA - C5-5 metaG | ecosystem: Host-associated > Plants > Roots > Rhizosphere > Soil | place: USA: Michigan... | reverse complement strand
TATCTTGATATGGTACGCATCTATCTGCTCGCCATTCTGGATATCTGCCAGCAGGATGAACAGCCAGTGAAGCGGGATATATGACTGCGCAGGAAGCTGCGCGACTGACCACTGTAGAGGGAAGAGGGGCGTCAGTGAGCCTTCAGGGCTTTATGGGCTGAGTGCCAAAAAGGCTGATAAAACAACAACAAACGGCAAATCGGCGCGGCAAAAGCTCTTTTCAGCGGACCCCGAAAAGCGACTTTACTCTCTATAGTGGATATCTGGTGCAGAGAACAGGTTACATACAGATATACAGCAATGCGGCTCTGAATCAGACGATGAACAAGCCGTTATGGCGGGCTGAATCCCGATAAATGGAGGCTGATTACTGAAAGCCCAATATGGCGGACCGGCAGTATCATCTGCGATAAAAAGAGAGATCCGGCCAGCAAAGCAGAGATGAGGCTAAATCTGACGGCCTGGCGATAAGTAAGAATGATCTGCGAAGCAGTCAGTACCGGATTTGCGCCAGATCATCTTCAGTCAGGCCGGTCATCTGCATAACCATATTCTGGTCGAAGCCATTCTGTAGCATGGCTCGCGCAATTTTCAGGCTTGCTGCGCGAATGCCTCGCTGCTCGCCAAGCTGAATCCCCTCCTGGCGTCCTTCCATGCGTCCTTTCTCAATGCCCTTCTGCTCGAGCTGCTGTGCGATGGTCATGAGTGCATCTCCGTGTTGCGGCACATGCTGTGCCAGTTCGCGAACGAAGGCTTCAGAGTCGGCCGACTCTCCTGCCTGCAGTAAAAAGTGTATCAGCACTGTCACCTGATATGAAGAAAGAGTGTCCACCATCAGCAAGTGGCCAGCCGGTCGGTCAGCGTGGCGATATCGCGCTGGTGTATGTGCTTCTGTAGTAAGGTCAGCGCTGCCAAGCTCCGGTGTTGCATGATTTCTTCATCAGGGATTGTAGTGACATCCATTAACAGAAATCCGCTACTATAGAATGTCGTAGCTATCTCCGATTCACTGAAAAGTTGCAGTCAGTTGATGCTGTAAAGATAGGGACTGCGCTTACCCTGATAAAACAATTCCGGAATAACAGGCGGCAAAGCTTTATGTCCGCCATCAAGATGGCATTGCATTGCCGCCACGACATAACGTATCAGACGAAAATCCATATGTCTGTCCGGAGAGTTTTAAGCTCAATCAGAACCTGGACGTAGCCATCACCTTTTTGGGTTTTTAGCACGGAGAGACGTTAAATACCATGCACCCTTCCCAGTTGCCACATTCTCTCTGAGGCGACATCCACATTCTCCAGCAAGCCTGCCTCATCAGCGAGCCGGAATATTTCACTGTAGTGTGCAATGCTGCGCGCGCTCTGCATGCCGCCAAGCAGCGTAAAATGCTGTTGGTGGCCGTTAAGCCAGGCCAGAAACACGATGCCGGACTTATAGTATTGCGTGGGAGCCGTGAAGATATGCCGGGCGAGGGGAACGGTTGGCGCCAGAATCGCGTGGTAACGCGGCGCATTGCCCTGCGCCAGCGCAGTCAGCGCCGCCGCTGCCGCAGGTGCGATGCCATCCAGAATTCCCAGCAAGGCGTGGGAAAATCCATGACGGTCACCCGCGATCAGCTCGGGGTAGTTGAAATCATCCCCGGTGTACATTTTTACCGATGCCGGTAGCTGGCGACGCATCTCTATTTCACGCGCCTTGTCCAGCAGGGAAATTTTAATGCCGTCGATGTGCGCTTCGTTGCTGCGAATAACGGCCAGGCAGACTTCCATTGCGTTATGCACCTCGTTGCTCCCCCAATACCCGCGCAGTGCAGGATCGAACATCTCTCCCAGCCAATGCAATATCACCGGCTGCCGCACCTGTTTCAGCACCTTGTCATACACCTGTATGTAATCCTCCGGCCCCCGGGCAATGGCGGCGAGCGCCCGGCTTGCCATCAGAATGATGCGGCCACCACAGTCTTCAATGTCGGAAATCTGCTGCTCGTAAGCATTGATCACATCGTTCAGGGTCAGACCGGAATAATCAGTGAGATGATCGGTGCCCGCCCCGCTGGCAATCCTTGCGCCTGGGATGTGTTTTGCCTGCTCAACACTGCGCTGAATCAGTTCCAAGCTGCCGGGCCAGTCAAGCCCCATCCCGCGCTGTGCGGTATCCATGGCCTCTGCAATGCCAAAACCCAGCGTCATCAGGTGGCGTCGGTATTCAAGTGTCGCGTCCCAGTCAATTGCTCTGTCCAAGGTCGGATGCTGTGTGCGGGTCGGATCGACCACGACATGCGCGGCGGCAAAGGCGTCACGATTGAACTGAGGCTTAAGCGGTACACTCCAGCTGCGTTCGCCTTTTACGAGATAACTGTAGGGCTGCCCCTGTGGATCAAGTAAACGCACTTTATTGCTGACTGTCATTGTCTTTCCCTCATGTTAATGCTTCACCATGTGACCACGCAGCAGCGGATCTGCCTGAGAATGGTCTGCCGTTATCGGCAATTTGCGGACGCCCAGCAGCACAAGGCCACTGCACAGGATCACGGCGGCGGCGATCAGCCAGACGGGTTGCAGCGTGTAGTGCTGGGCAAAATAGCCAGCGACAATAGGCGAGATGCCGCCGGCTGCCATTCCGGTGTTCATGACAAACCCAATGGCCGATCCGCGCAGTGACGGTGGCACCAGCTCAGCGGTAACCGACAGAACAATAGGCGTGATGGGATAGCCGAGAAAGCCCAGCAGGAGCACCAGCACAATCACCAGCGGAACCGACAGATTAATGGCCATGGCCGCCATCAGAAGCCCGCTGGCGCCGGTAATGGCCATCAGCAAGTTACGACGGCGAATAAAGTCCCCTTTGTCGCAGTAGCGGCCCAGCACAAAGCCGCCCAGCGCCCCGGTAATACCCAGTAAGCTGGCAATTGTGCCGGCGGTGCCGATGGAGAGGTTTTTGACCTGCATCAGATAGCTGGGTGCCCATAGCAGCACGATCCACCAGCCCGCCAGCAGCACAAAATAGTAGGTGGCCATCAGGAGTACTGGCACGTGACGAAACAGCGTGCGCAGCGGCACTTTACTGGCGGCCTGCCGCGCCGCTAAATCAGCGGGTTTACGATCGTTTTTCACGAGAACGGCATAGAGAATGGCGACGACAACGCCCATGGCCCCGGCCACATAGAACACCACGCGCCAGCCAAACACCGGGCCAAGCATCGCGCCCATCCATGTCCCCAAAAACCCGCCAATGGGATAACCCATCCAATAGAGCGACATCACGGTCGTGCGCTGTTTTTCGCTGGTGACGTTAGCCACTTCCAGCGAGGCGGCGGGCCAGAAAATGCCTTCGCCGATGCCTGTCATCACGCGATAGAAGATAAGACTGGTCAGGCTGCCTGCCACGCCGGTAAAGATGGTAGCCAGCGAAAACATCATCAGACCCAGGATCAGCACCGGCTTGCCGCTTAACTTGTCTGCGATAATGCCGGAGATGAACAGGAAGAAGATAAAACCAAAGAAAAAAGAGGAGAGTAAAATGCCGCTTTCGCCTTTACCCAGTCCGAATTCCGTGGCAATAAGGCCAATGGCAGAGGAGACGGTCATGCGATCAACCGAGTACATCATGTAGCCCAGCCCGCACAGCACGGTGACCAGAATCATTTTTCGGGTATCTGTGTTCATATTTTCCTCGACATAACATGTGACCGACGAAAACAGCTTTTCAGCTCTGTCAGATACGGATCTGAGCCTTAACAGTATTCCTGATGACGGGCTTTGCAGACGCGCAGCACCTCGTCAGGATCCCGCTGCCACCAGTTGTGGCGCGAAAAAATCTCAACTTCGTGAAATCCCTGATAACCCTGCTGCTCCACCAGCTGGCGCAGGCCGCGAATATCAATTACGCCGTCGCCCATCATGCCGCGATCTTCCAGCAGATCCTGTGTCGGACTCAGCCAGTCGCAAATATGAAAGGCCAGCAGCCGGTGTGCACCCGCGCGCTGCACTTCCTGCGCAAAGTCAGCGTCCCACCAGGTATGGTAAACATCTACCGCAATGCCCAGTCCCTGGTCCCCCAGGGCGTCGCAGAGATCGTTGGCCTGTTTAAGGCTGTCGACACAGGCGCGATCGGCGGCATACATCGGGTGGAGCGGCTCAATAGCCAGCGGCATGCCGCGCGGTCGGGCATACTCAAGCAGGGCGCTGAGCCCGTCATGCACCTGCTGCCGGGCACCATTCAGATCCCGGGAGCCGGGCACCAGCCCGCCCACGACCAGTACGAGACACCGGGCATTGAGCTCAAGCGCCTCATCAACGGCACGGTAGTTGTCCTCCAGCTTCTGTTGTCGCGCTCTGGCATCTGCCGCAGGAAACATGCCGCCGCGACAATAGCCGGTCACGCTGAGATCGTGCTGGCGTATCAGCTGTGCAGCCTGCTGCAGGCCCAGTTCAGCAACCTGATCCCGCCAGGGCGAGATGCCGCGGATGTCGTGCCGGGCACAGCCTTCAATGGTTTGGCGCAGGTTCCACTGCTGGCGAACCGTGGCCGTATTGAGCGACAGCGTGTGGGGATGGGGTGTTGACATGGTGCATCTCCTTAGCGTTCCAGTGAAGGCACATCAACCCAGCGGCGTTCTTTCCAGCTTTTCAGCGCCAGATCAACCAGCTGCAGACCTTTTGCACCCTCCAGCAGCCCCCAGCGGTAATCGCCTTCACCCCAGACGTGACGCAAAAACAGCTCCCATTGCACCTTGAATGCATTGTCATAGGTCTGGGTATCCGGGACAGGTGTCCAGTCGTCAAAGAAATTATGGGTCTGGCGCACGTCCGGGTTCCACACCGGCTTAGGGGTATTGACCCGGCTTTGCGTGACGCAGTCCGTCAGGCCGGCCACCGCGGAGCCGTTCACGCCGTCGACCTGAAAGGTCACTAAATCATCCCGGCGCACCCGCACACACCATGAGCTGTTAATCTGCACGATGGTGCCATTATGCAGTTCAAATGTGGCGTAGACCGCATCATCTGCTGTGGCCTGATAGGGCTGATGCTGCTCATTCCAGCGCTGCGGAATATGGGTGGCCCCGATGCAGCTCAGGCTTTTGATTTCGCCAAACAAGTTGTCGATGACATAGCGCCAGTGGCAAATCATATCCAGGATAATGCCGCCGCCATCTTCACTGCGGTAGTTCCAGGAGGGGCGCTGCGTCGGCTGCAGATCGCCCTCAAATACCCAGTAGCCGAATTCGCCGCGTACTGACAGCACCTGACCAAAAAAACCGGCCTTATTCAGCAGCTGGAGTTTTTGCAACCCGGGCAGCCAGAGTTTGTCCTGTACCACCCCATGGCAAACGCCTTTTTCTGTGGCGAAATGATAGAGTTCCAGCGCCTCATCAAGCCCAAGGGCCACGGGTTTTTCACTGTAGACATGCTTGCCCCGGGCAATGGCTTTTTTCAGCAACCCGGGCCGCGCCTGTGTGGTGGCGGCATCAAAGAAGATGATGTCAGCGGGATTCGCTAAGGCCTCATCAATATCCGTGCCCCAGCGTTCAATGCCAAACTCTTTAGCCAGCGCGGCCATTTTCTCTGCATTCCGGCCAATCAGTATCGGATCGGGCATCAGGCGATCGCCATTCTCCAGCATCACACCGCCTTGCCTGCGGATTTCAACGATGGAACGGATCAAATGCTGATTCTTGCCCATACGGCCGGTGACGCCATGCATGATGATACCTACAGGGATGAGTGCCATTCGCTTGTCTCCTTGGAAAATCAGATTGTCCGCCGCTGCCAGGGCGCTCACGAGCAGACATCGAAAATCGCGATTCAACTAACTGGTTGAGAACATCACTATAGAAGTGCAAATACATTTTAAAGTTGATCAGATTCACATAACCAACCAGTTAGTTGAAAATAGTTCCTAAGCAGGATTTCCTGATAAACTGGTCGCTATACTGTGTAAAACACACAACCAAGGAGCGCGCTTTGGCCGTCAGGAAAGAAAAAAACACTGTGGATACCGCGGACAAGCAGCAGCGCATTCTGCAGGCTGCGCGTACAGAGTTTGCCGAGAAAGGCTTTGACGGTGCGCGCGTGGATCGTATTGCTGAGCGGGCACAGGCAAACAAACAGCTCATTTATTACTACTTTACGAATAAAGACGTGCTGTTCACGCGCGTACTCGAAGATGCCTACCGGGATATCCGAAAGCATGAAGCGGCTCTCTCACTGGATGCCTGTCCTGCCAATGAAGCGATACTAAAGCTGGTGGAGTTCACCTGGCACTATTACCTGCAAAATCCCGAATTCATTCGGCTGCTCAACAGCGAAAATCAGCTCAAGGCTCGGCATCTGAAAGCGTCAATGTCCACCGTGGAAATCAACCAAAGCTGGCTCAGCATTACCCAGGATCTGCTGGCGCGCGGCAGCCGTGAGGGCACGGTACGCGGAAACATCGACGCCATGCAGCTGAATATCAATATCTCTGCGCTGGGGTTTTTCTATCTCATTAACCAGTCAACGCTGGGCATTCTGTATCAAACCGACCTCAGCCAGAAAGCGGCGCTGGATGAACGACTGCGCGTGATGAAAGAGTGCATTGCGGCCTGGATTAAACCCTGATGCCGGTACCAGGCGTACGCCGCCATACCTGATCTGTCGGATGTATCAGGGCTTAATGGCCATCACGCAGGCAGCTTCGGGTTGGCCATAAAGAGTCCGTCGGATATGCTGCACCTTAACTGGCCGGCCATGTTGCATCAGCTCAAATCATGCAGTGCCTTATCCAGTGGTGCTGTTAAGCGAATGTCCTGAAATACGACATTCAGATCTGCTCGCTCTGGCGTACAGCACATTGTGCCGATCCTGACCGGCCCCTGTGGAAACGCGCTCAGGCGCATCAAAGGCCAGGTCTGGCCATCGGCTGAATATTGCAGCCTCACGCTCTCGCCTTTACGCGTGAGTCTCAGCCAGAACGCCCGGGCATCGCCGGGAAATATTCCCGTGGCCCAGTCTGAATAACCGAGCGTCAGAACGCTGCCAATGGCGGGCGCGCCGTCGTTGTATTCGATCCCCGCTTTTAACCAGTGCTGTTCATCCGATATCAGCATCAGTCCGGCCTGATCGTACAGCGTGGTAAAGTCTGCGCAGATCTTAAGCTGGAACGTAAAATCACCCTCTACCTCGGTAGCAAAGACATGGCCTGAAAAGCGTTCAAATTCGTACCAGGTTTTGCGCCAGAAATCCGTTTTATGGTCGGTGCTCACCTGAAGCGTGCCGTTCTGACACTGCCACGTTGCAGGCTCATTTATCCAGACAAAAGACTCAAACATAATGCCTCCTGAATCGGCTGTAGATCATCGCAGGATGCGACTAACGGGGATGTTGAAATCCTCAATACAACACCTTACAGAATACGCTTTGTCGTGCTATGCCGGTACGGGGCAATCCGGTTGAGCAGACTCATCTGTCACACAATGCATGCACTCTGAAAACCGCATGTCATCACCCGTTTGTCACAGGAATCACTGTCGCATCCCAGCACACAGGTGAGTTCATCCTGTCAGTCATTTTTCTTAAGGGGCCCAAAAATCCTTCTGCAGGGCAGGGGAGACGTTTCAGGCAGACGCTTGGCCGGCTATCCGGCCTGAGCTGCCTGCCTGTTGCAGGGTAAATGTTAATTTTGTATGGGTTTTGTTTAAGAACTATTTAATATAATGGTAAACATAGTAACTATAAGCAACATAAATATATCACGCTGGGTAATGGTCACCTGCAGGGAGCAGCTCTGATTTTCATTACCGGCCGATGAGTTTGTTGAGCAGTCTCGTTTAACAGGGATATATCATGCGTCATTCACACAACCTGCCTCCGGGCGAGGTGCATCTGTCACGCCGGCAAATCCTGCTGTCCGGCGCGGTGATCATGGCAGGGGGCCTGCTGACGTCGGCCCTGCCGCGTTTCGCCTTTGCCGACTCATCGCTGCAGTTTATTCCGTTTATGCTACTCTCCCGCCTGCTGGTCAATCACGACCTCGACGACGTGGTCGGGCAACGCATGCTGGCGCTGCTGGAAGCGGAGCACTCCTCTCTGGCAGAACACCTCAACCAGCTGCTGGCTATTGCCCGGGCGCACAAGGCAGAGGTGGTTGAAGACTTCTTTCCGGCCATTCCGGCCGGGCCGGTACAGGATCTCGCCCGGCAAATCATCTTTGGCTGGTACACCGGCAGCCTGACCCCCACGCGCTCAGCCAAAAGCTTTGCTTTTGAACAGGCGCTGACGTGGCGTCTTACGCAGGACACGATCACCATTCCCTCCTATGGCATCAGTGGTCCCAACAACTGGCAGCGTGCGAATACGCCGGTCCTTCCCATTCCCCAATTCTGACCTGAAAAGTGATTAACATGGCAGACGCCTCTCAGTCACCTGTAGTGATCGTTGGCACCGGCGTAGTCGGTGTCGTTATCGCTGAGCAACTGCTTGATGCCGGCATTCCGGTATTGATGCTGGAAGCGGGCCCGCGCGTGACGCGGGCAGACATTGTTGAAAATTACCGTAACCTGCCGCTGGCCGCCAAAGGCAATCCCATTGAGTGTTATCCCTCGCGCGAGTGGGCACCGCATCCGGAACCGGCAGGCGCGGGCAAAGGCTATCTGCAGCTCAGCGGGCCCGATTCCTATGCGCAAAGCTATGTGCGCTATGCGGGCGGCTCGACTTGGCATTGGGCAGGCACCTGCTGGCGTCTGACGCCAGCGGATATGCAGCTGCACTCCCGTTACGGCGTCGGACGCGACTGGGCGTTTGATTACGCGACGCTTGAGCCCTATTACACTCGCGCGGAATATCAGTTAGGGATCTGCGGGCCTGACGATCCGGCCCTGCAGTGGCCACCCCAGCGTTCAAAGCCCTATCCGATGCCGGCGCTGCCGTTTGGGCCCGGTGAGGCGCGCTTTACCGAGGTCGTGCGTGACAAACTCGGGCTGCGCAACATCCCTACCGCACAAGCCCGCAACAGCGGTACGTCCTATGACGATCGTCCGGCCTGCTGCGGTAACAACAACTGCGTGCCGGTCTGTCCGGTGGGCGCCAAATATGACGGCGCTACGGCGCTGTCGCGGCTGGAAGCCAAGGGCGCTACGATCCTTGACAATGCGGTAGTGTGGCGCATCGAAACCAACCCGCAAAATCATATCAACGCGGTACACTATTTCGACAAGCACCGGCAGAGCCATCGCGTCAGCGGCAAACTCTTTATCATTGCCTGTAATGGTCTGGAAACGCCTAAGCTCTTACTGATGTCAGCAGACGCCCGTAACCCAAACGGCATCGCCAACCGCTCCGACCAGGTCGGACGCAATATGATGGATCACCCGCAAATCACCATGACGGTGACGCTCGAAGAGCCTTACTGGGCGGGCGTGGGACCGGTTGTGAACAGCGGTATTATGGAAACCTCACAAGGGGATTTTCGCGCCGAACACGCCGGCGCCTACTTCCGCTTCAATAATTTTGCCCGCAACCGCTTTGTGACCTTTGCCGCGCTGGAAAAAGGTCTGGTGGGTAACGCGCTGGATGAAGAGATCCGGCGTATGACCGCCTGTACCGCTGACATCGTGCTGGCACACGAAATTCTGCCGGACGCCAGCAATCGCCTGACGCTCAGCGACAAAAAAGACTGGCTCGGCCTGCCTAAGCCGGCGATTCATTATGATGTCGGTGAGTACGTACGGCGATCGCTGGCCGTCTATTCAATGCCGATTGCCCATCGCATCGCTGAAGCAATGGGGGCCACGCACAAAACGTTCTCTAAACAGTTTAACCAGAGTAAACACATCATGGGCGGCACCATCATGGGCCACGATCCGGCAAACTCGGTCGTGGATGCCGACTGCCGCGCGCACGATCACCCTAATCTGTTTTTACCGGGCGGCGGGGCTATGGCGAGTACCGCCTGCGGCAACAGTACGCTGACCATGGTGGCTCTGGCGTTTAAAGCAGCGGACGCCATTGTCAGACAGGCACAGGAGGCGTAAGGATGCGCAAGCTTAAACAGATCGCACTGAGCCTGGCGCTGGTCAGCGGGGCAGCCCAGGCAGCCGATGATGCGCTGATAAAAAAAGGGGAATACCTGGCGACAGCGTCTGACTGTACCGCCTGTCATACCGCAGAGCACGGTCAGCCCTTTGCTGGCGGCAATGCCATTGCCTCGCCGGTCGGCACCATCATTGCCACCAATATCACGCCATCAGCAAGCGCCGGTATCGGCCGCTACACCGAACAGCAGTTCTCTGCTGCGCTGCGTCAGGGCGTGCGCGCTGACGGGGCGCGGCTCTACCCGGCGATGCCTTACACCGCCTATGCCACGTTCACGGATGAGGATGTGCACGCGCTGTATGCCTACTTTATGTCAGGCGTAAAACCGGTTGATAAGGCCCCCCCGCAAACCCACCTGCCGTTTCCGCTGAACCTGCGTATGTCAATGATGGTCTGGAATGCCCTGTTCCTGAACGCGCCGGGCTATACACCGAATCCGGCGCAAAGCGCGGGCTGGAACCGGGGCCGTTATCTGGTGGACGGGGCCACGCACTGCAGCACCTGTCACACGCCGCGCGGCTTTCTGATGCAGGAGAAGCAGGATGCGGCATTTACCGGTGCCCAGGTTGGCCCCTGGTTTGCCCCGAACATCACGGCTAATCGGGTAAGCGGCATTGGTGAGTGGTCACAGCAGGATCTTATCACTTATCTGAAAACCGGGCGCCTGGCTGGTAAAGCGCAGGCCGCAGGTAGCATGGCAGAGGCCGTCACCCACAGCTTCCAGCATCTCTCAGAGGCCGATCGGGCGGCCATCGCCGAGTACATGGGCAGTGTGGAAGACCGCCAGTCGCCTGCCAGCGGCACGTCGCGGTTTGGCCAGGGTAGTGCATTCAGTCAGGTCAACGCGTTTCGTGGCGAGCCGCGGTCCTCGTCCGCGGGTGAAGAGGGTGCACGCCTGTTCTCCGGTAACTGTGCGTCCTGCCATGGCAGCAGCGGACAGGGGACGCAGGACGCGTTTTACCCAAGTCTGTTTCACAACAGCGCCACGGCTGAAAATAACCCGTCAAATCTGATTGCCGCCATTCTCTTTGGCGTCCAGCGCCACACAGAGGAAGGGGATGTCTATATGCCGCCATTTGGCGCGCAGCCCAATGCGCTGAATCACCTTGATGATCAGCAGATAGCCACCCTGTCGGGCTGGATCCTGCAGCACTATGGCAACGCCGAAGTCAACGTTTCACCGGCACAGGTGGCAGAGATTCGTCGCGGCGGACCCGCCTCGCCGCTGGTGATGCTCGCACAGGCCGGCGTCGGCGCCGGCGCGCTGGTGGTGATAGCACTCCTTATTGCGTGGCTGATACGGCGTAAACGCCGCCGCTGAAATGATGAAACCTGTCGCCCGGCAAACGTTACGGGCGACATTAACCGGAAAAGACTATGACGCACTATTCACGTCGCCGCGTGCTGAAGATGGCCGGGCTGGTGACGATTGCCACTACCGCTGGCCAGCTGCTGCCGCTGCCGCGCCTCAACGCCGCCCGGCCGGATGCGCCGCTGCCTGGTCTGGATGATTTCATCCAGGTTTCGCGCCTGCTGACTCAGCAGGCAACGCTTAATACTACCGTCGCGCATGCGCTGATGCTGGCGCTCAGCCAGACGCAAAAAGGATTTATCAGCGGACTCGCGCAGCTGAAAACCGTGCTTCAAAGCCAGCCCGCGCTGCTTCAGCAGGAGACCCTGACGTTTGCTGCGGCGGATGCAGAGTGTGAAAAGCTGGCGAAGGCGATCCTCGGCGGCTGGTACACCGGCGTTGTTGGCAAGGGCAACCACGCCCTGTATGTCACTTATGTCAATACGCTTGCCAGTGAGCTGATGAGTGACAAACTGGTGCCGCCGAGTTTTTCGTACGGCCAGATGGGTAGCTGGGCAACTCAGCCCTGATTCAGAGAGTAATGTTGTTAATGAACAAAATGTATTCCGCAGATGTGGTGGTGATTGGCGCAGGCGTCAACGGTTCGCTGCTTGCCACCCGTCTGGCTAAAGCCGGCAAATCAGTGCTGTTGCTGGAGTCTGGTCCCAAAGTCGAGCGCAGTGAGCTGGTAGCGCGCTACCGTGCGTCTGCCTTCAAATCGGACTTTATGTCTCCCTATCCATTTTCGCCCCTGGCACCTCAGCCCCGTTACACGCCAGAACCGAACGATTACCTGCATCAGGCGGGACCGCATTCCTTTGCCGCGCAGTATATTCGTATGTTCGGTGGCACTAGCTGGCACTGGGCAGCACAGCTTTGGCGCTTTGTGCCCAATGACTTCCGTCAGCACAGCCTGTATGGCGTGGGTAAAGACTGGCCGATAGGTTATGACGATCTGGAAGACTATTATTACCAGGCTGAAGCCATTGCCGGCGTAGGCGGGTCACCGGACAATGGGTCGCCGCGCAACAAACCCTACCCGATGGCGCGTGTTCCGGCCTCATGGCTGCAGCAGCGTGTCACCGCGCGTCTGGCACCCGATTTCACTGTGCTCGATGACAGTACCGGGCGCAACAGCCGCAGCTTTGATGGTCGCCCGGCCTGCTGTGGCAATAATAACTGCATGCCGGTTTGCCCAATCGATGCCCAGTATCATGGCGGCATTGCCGCGCAGCAGGCGGAAAACAGCGGCGTCCAGGTCATCACAGAGGCGGTGGTCTATAAGCTGGAGCATGATGCACAGGGTCGTATTACTGCTGCCAACTACTACGACTGGCATAAAGTCAGCCATCGCGTCACCGCCGAAACGTTCGTCCTTGCGGCCAACGCCATCGAAACGCCGAAGCTGCTGTTGATGTCTGCCAGCGGCACCTTTCCGCAGGGCCTTGCCAATGCCCGCGATAACGTAGGACGTAACCTCTGCGATCACCCGGCAATTGGCATCACCTTTGACGTGGATGAGGAAATCTGGCCAGGACGCGGACCGGTGAGCCCCTGTTCAATCGGCCAGTTCCGCGACGGCGATTTTCGCCGTGAACATGCGCCGTTCCGCATTGATATTTCCAACGCCTCGCAGGTGGCTTCTGTC
>Ga0157372_10005867_pt1 | contig 13072 bp, 9 predicted proteins | sample C55metaG_FD_115307 | JGI IMG/M metagenome (GOLD analysis project Ga0157372, IMG submission 115307) | Corn rhizosphere microbial communities from Kellogg Biological Station, Michigan, USA - C5-5 metaG | ecosystem: Host-associated > Plants > Roots > Rhizosphere > Soil | place: USA: Michigan... | reverse complement strand
GCCGGTCCCAGGAAATTCTTCCCGTCCGGAGTGGTCTGCTTCTTCGGCTCATCCGGAAGGGTGTAGGTCTTCCACACCTCTTTGCCGGTCGCAGAGTCCAGTGCCGCTACCATCCCGCGGAACGTACAGCAGAGATAGTTGTGGCTTGATGACTCCGGCTCTTCCAACGATGCAACCGGAACAAAAATGCGCCCGTTGTAGAGTTGCGTGCCCGCCGTCACGCGCGATAACTGGTGCGGGTCAATCTGCACTTTCCAGATCAGCTTTCCGGTGCTGGCGTCGATCGCGTAGACATTGCCGCGTACGTCGCCGAAGAAAGCAGCGAACTGCTTTGAACCCGGCCTAAGCGGACCGATCGTCACTGCGCTGCGCACGCCGATGCTCACGGGGTAAGACCAGTGAACGCAGCCGGTCTTCGCATCGATCGAGTACACGAAGCCCGCATCCGAGCTCACATACACTTTGCCGTCCACCACCGTGGGCTGGCCGTACACCGAGTCTGCTCCAGGCAGAGCGAAGGCCCACTTGAGCTTGAGGTTGGACACCTTGGCCGGATCGATACCTGCCGCCTTTGCGGTCTGGAAGCGCGCAGTGTCCATCCCGGGGCTCCAGCCGTTCCATGACGGTTTGGAAGCGATGTCTTTCACCTCGGCATTCGCAGAGCACCGGTTGGGCATCTTGCTGGCATCGCCAACATCACCTGCTCCGAGTTTCCTGCCGCCTACCCACTCCGCGATGTATCGCTTCTGCTCGTCCGTCAGGTCCTTCGCCATTGGAACCATCGGCCCCTTGGTGAGCACCTCGTAAATGTGCTCGGGGGTCATCTTCTTCATCATCGCCGGCGAGATCGCGGTTTCGATCTTGCCATGGCAGTTCTCGCAGTAATTACCGAAAATCGTGGAGCCCGCCCCTTCGGTGTTGCCGCGAGCGCCGGGAGGTGGCGAACCCTGGGGCAATCCGCCCTGCTGGGGTGTCGTTGGCGCCACAGGCTGTTGTGCCTGGGGCGATGCAGCCGAGCCTGGCTGTGCAGACTGAGCGCCTGCAAAGCCAAGACCCGACGCCATGAGTAGAACTGCTGCTCCGGACAGAATGCGTATGCGCATTTCAACCATGATTGAAATCCTCAAGTCTAAAATGTGAGTCGGCCGCTCAACTGAATGTGGCGGGATTGGTTCTGGGTTGAGCTCACGGTGCCGAAACTCGATGCATCAATGTTCGTCGCCGGAGGAGCAAAGATCACGTTGTTCATCAGGTTGAAGAAATCTGCCGAGAGCTGGAACCTCAAGCGCTCCTTGATTGGGAAGGTGCGGCGCACGGTGGTGTCTACCTCCCAGAAAGTGGGTGCACGCAGGCCATACGGCGCCGAGCGAGGCACGTTCCCGAAGGTGTAGGGAGCTGGATCCACGAAAGCAGTTTTATCCAGGTAAACTACGCTCGACTGACCTGCGATCTTTTCGCCGTGGCCGGTGCTGTATGACCGAAGTTGAGCATTGCCGGAGTAGCCGGGAGCCAAGCTGACCATGCAGGTAGATGCAATACCTGGCGTGGTGCAACCCGTTCCGGTCACACCAAGCGGTACGCCGGTATTCATGTTGTAGATACCCGACCACTGCCATCCGCCGAGGATCGCATCGCCGATCGCACCGCCGCTCACCCGATGACTCTTGCCCATCGGAAGGTCATACACCCACGTCAGGTGCAGGTTGTGCCGCCGATCGATAAGACCCATGCCGCGGTCCCAGGTGTGATTGTAGGGGTTACGTGTACCGCCACCCACAGCACCCAACTGAGATGCCGCACCGTTGATGTCGTCGATCTCCTTCGACAACGTGTAAGCAAGCTGTGCCTGCAGGCCGCGCGTCATATGATGTTGCGCCGTAATCTGCATCGAGTGATACGTGGAGCTTGCCTCGTTGCAGGAGTAGCAGGTCGTGCCGGCAGAAGCATACTGCGGGAAGGGAGCCAACATCGTCGCGATCGTGCCCTGGAAGTTTGGAAATGGCCTGGCAATCTCGGAAAACTGAGCCTTTGCGAGAGCGATGTTCGCATCCGAAGCTGTAGAAGTAAGCAGCGTGCCAAGTGCAAGGTACTTCGGATCCATCGAGTTCGAGTACGGTCCAACTGCGTTATAGCGCGAGAGGAACCGTCCGAGGCTGCCCGAATACGTGGCGCCGAACGTAATCCGACCCGGAAGCTCACGCTGGAAACCGAAGCTGAAGTTCATGTAGACCTGGGGATGGCCGGCAAGGTCTCCGTTCCATAGAATTGGAGGTCCGATAGCACCACCCGGGTTTACAGTCGAGTTACCCGAGCCAAACCCAGGAGAGCCCACCGGAACCGGCGTCACCGGCGTAGGCACACCGGTATCCCAGTAGAAGGCCGGGAGCCCCGACTGAGTGGAACTGATCGCGCTCGGCGGATTGAAGCCATTCTGGCCCGGTCCATTCGGTCCATTGCCGCCAAGTCCCAGGGTTCCCATCGTGTTGGAAAGCACGAAGCCAGTACGGATCACCGTCTTGTCATTCAGCTGGTAAGCGATGCCGAGACGCGGCTGGAAGTTCTTGTAGTGCGTCTTAACCAGCTGCTTGCCATAGACCAGCGCGCCAGGGATGTTGTTGGCCGCCGGGTTCGGCAACTTCGGGTCCACAATCGAGAACCGATTGTGCTCCTCACCGAAGGGAGCATATACATCCCATCGCACACCCAGATTCACCGTCATCTTCGGAATTAGCTTCCAGTCGTCCTGCGCAAACAGCGAGTAGTTGTGGAACCGCGAGCCAGTCTCGACGACGATGTTGTTATTGATTGAAGCGGAGTTGACCGCACCCAGCAAATAGCTGGCGTAGGCGTTACCCGTTGCCGTATCTACGGCGCTGGAATTCGCCTTGAAGTTCGCAGTGTCGTTTGGGCTGAAGGTGAAGCTTGCCGAGGTGCCATCAGCGGGGCTGCCGCGGTTATCCTGCGTCGACTGATAGGTGAAGCCAAATTTGAAAACGTGCTTACCTCTGACCCAGGTGAGACTGTCCTGACCCATCACGTCGTTCTCCCACTCATTGAACGGACCCGTGCTGGCCCAGTTTGCCGGCACGTTGGATCCGGCAAAGTTGATGGCGGGGAAACCGTTTGCCGCCTGGCCCTTGCCAGGCAGCCCGGTGATACCAGCCTTTGACGGATACTTGCCAGCCTGCGTGATCGGCAAGATTGGAATAGACAATCGGACGAAGCCAATCCCAAAGTTGTTCAACAGGCTCGGAGAGATTGTCCATGTCTCATGGAGCTGAGCGATAAGTGGCCGCTCCACCACAATGCCAGGAGACGAGGTATACGGCAGCGGCAACGCCGTGCCAGTGGGCGTCAGATTACCTGTGTAGTCCGTGGTCCACTTGCCGTAAGCAAAGATGCCATACAGCAGATGCGAAGAATTGATGTTGTAATCCATCCGGACAGTCGTATTTTTGTCACTGATCGCCCGCTTCAAGGGCGAGCTGTAGTTGCCTGAGATTCCAGAAGATGTGGGGGCAGGCAGGTACGACTGGAACGACTGAGCGACGTGCAATGCAGATAGGCGCGATGCAGGGATGATGTTGTTCGGGAACGGCTGCTTAGTGCAGACATTGCCGGTGCAGCTCACAGTGAGAGGATCGTAGATCTTCTGAGATGCGGGCAGTTCACTGAAGTTACCCTGACGCTCCAGCAATGAGGGAATGGAAAGCGCCTGCGGGTTCGAGGTCGTGTTGTAAGTGTATGCGTCGTAATTGCCGAAGAAGAAAAGCTTGTCCCTTTTGATCGGACCGCTGATGTTGCCGCCGTATTCATTCTGGTGGTCCGGTGGTACATACGTGGCGAAGTAGCTCTTTGCATCCAGCGATGTGTTGCGGAAAAACTCGAACAGGTTGCCGTGGAACTGGTTCGCGCCGCTCTTCAATACATAGTTATGGAAGCCCTGCCCTTGGTACTCGGCCTTCTCGCCATTGATCTCCACCTGAAACTGGTTCACCGCATCCACCGAAACCGCCAGCGCGATCGGCCGCGTGTCGCCCATCTGGTTAGGAAACGAGACTGGCAGCCCTTCGAAGTAGAGCCCGTTCACCTCCTGCTGCGCGCCGTTGAACGACGTGTAAGAAGGTCCCGCGGACTGCAGCACTACCGCTGCGACACCCGGTGCCAGGCTGATGAAGGATGTCGGGTCACGCGGTACGCCCTGGCTCATCTGCAGCGGAAGCGCTGAATATACTTCGTTTCGCAGCGTGGTTCCGAGCGTGGTGTTATCCGTCTGAATCGTCTCCGACGCAGCGGCGACCGTGATCTCCGTCGTGGTCGACCCCACGGACAGCGTGAGGTCAAGCGGTACGCTCGCCAATGCGTCCACCGTTATCTTTTCGTGGACCACCGAGCCGAAACCTTGTGCGCCTCCCTGAACCGAGTAATCACCTGCAGGGAGCTGCATCTGGAAGAACCCAGAATCGTTCGTGGTGCGCGTCGTTACCACTCCCGTCGCGAGGTTCTTCGCCGTCACGGTAGCGTTCGGAATGTTTGCGCCTGTTGGGTCGGTGATGGTTCCGCTAATGGATCCGCTGCTCTGTGCCGACGCGGCACTCACGCCAAAAGCCAGCGTCAGGGTGAGCGCGAGGAGGTATTTGATCGTCGCTTTGTACATATTTCCTCCGAGAGAGAGTGGTACCGCCCCCAAAGTGCCTAAGTGAAATATCACTATTGGACGAATGCATATCTATATGATGTGATTCGAACGCGAGTACCCTATGCCCGCCCCACTTCCTCTGTCAAGTGGAAAATACTTTTGGGACAGAAGCGGGAGTATCAAATGCTGATTAGAGTTGTATTTTTTGACAAGTTCGTCGCCCCCGAGGCTACAATTTTCGCCCTTCCCGCGATACTCTCACCCGGAGCTGCTGCAGGCCTCGTGGCGGCCCCGATCCGCAGCTCTTTCTCCCTCGACTGGGAGTCCCTACGCGCCCTGGAGGGTCAAAGGGCGGCAATCCGGACGAAAAGCCGGCGAGCTGATCGCCCTACCGCGACAATCACCCAAAGGACTTGTCGTCCGATATCTACTTCCGGATCGCCGCCGATCTCGGCGCGCCTAAGAATGCAATCGGCCAAGCCGAGGCCAAGGTCCGGTGGGGCGACGACGTCTACATCTACAACTTCGCTTGGAACACTGCCATCCAGAATGGTAGCCTGCGTGCCTTCCACACCCTCCGAGCTGCCGCTCGCGATGCGCTTGGCCCTCATTCCTACTGCCAGTCCATCCGCGCTGGCGTGAACACGTCGAGTACAACCGTATCCTCGAGTGCCTCCGCCGAGTGCGGCACACCCGACTCCACTCGAAGAATCTCCCCCGGCCCCAGGGTCGCCGAACCCTCCGCCATATCGATACGTAATCGGCCCACCATCACCGTGGTCAACTGTGCATGCACATGGTGATGCTCAGGAACCGACGCCCCTTTCTTGAACGAGCTCCGCAGCATGGTCAGGTCAGCCGTGTGGACCACCTGCCTTGTGATCAGTGGCGTCAACTGCTCCGTCGGCACCGTCGCCCAACTGAACCTCTCCATCAAATCCCCTTACTTCTGCGCTGCTAGTTGCGCGCTCGGCGTCGTGTCAGCGTCCAGATCTCCCAGAATGAACTGCAGACCGCCTAGATAGAACTCCGCCAGTTCCGGCGACTGGAACAGCGTCGGGTTGTGCCCCAGGATGCAGAAAAAGACTCGCCCGCTCCCATAGTTCCGAATCCAGCTCACTGCGTAATCCGCATCCGGCCTCGATACAGATGACCCGGGCACGTGTACTACGCCCTGGTTCATGTCCGTCTTCGCCACGTCGATACTCAGCAGCACATGCAGCTTCGAGCGCGAGTACGGCGGATTGGGGAACCGGAAGTACTCATCCTCGTACAGTATCTCTTTGCCGTTGAAGGGAGCCGTCAGTGGACTCTTCGGATCGTCCACCTTGATCCAGCACTTCTCCGTATTGGCCCGGTGCACGCCGCGCCGCACTCCGATCATGTCGCCGAACTCACCCCAGTCCATCGAGGCGTGACTCGTCCCGTGATTGCCCGCCAGGCCGCCGCCTTCGCGAACAAACCGGATCAGCCCCGCACGGACTTCCGGATCGACGAAAATCATTCCCACCGTGTTATTCAGGACGATAGCGTCATACTCCTTGATCTTCGGATACTTGAGGTTGTCGAGGTTGTCGTCGAACACCGCCTCGTACGCTCCCGTGCGCTTGCCCATTTCCGCAATCGCGTAGTTCTCCGCCGGGATCGACCTGTGTCCCCCGTACGCCACATTCAGATCCAGCACCAGCAGCTTGCGCGGCTTCTTCGGCTTCACCGGCGCCGACGTCGGCAACGCAACATCAATCTTCTGCTTGTCCTCAGGAGTCAGCTTTTCCGGCCCTCGTATCGCTGTAGTGCGGGAGATCGCATCCACTCGCTCTGCCATCGCCGGCCGCAACGCCTCTTCGAACGCACCAATCGATGCAGACATATCGCCGACCGGTCCACCTACCGTTATCAATGACGGCTTGATCTGCGCATGCAACATGACCTTCAGCATGCCGGCGATATCCGCTGCACCCTTGCCGGGCTCCACATCTTTACCGTTCCGACCCAGTGCGCTCCGGTCGCGGATGTTGAGAACAAACAGCCTGTTCCCCGCCTGCTCCACAACGTCCAGCGGCTTTAACCCCGCGTCCAGCCAGTCGCCCGTATCCCCGCATAGCCCCAGCAGGTTGCCCTTCGACTGAAGCAGTCCGATTACCTCCTTCGGGGCGCCGCACAGTGCCACCTTGATCTTGAACTCCGTCGCTAGCTTCTCCACCGCCGCCAGGTCCGCCGGCATCCGATCCACCGCAACGGTGCCTGCACCCAAGGCGGTCGCAAGCTGAAACATTTTGCGCGCCTCGCTCTCGTCACCGGCAAGCTCCGGCACGTGGTAGACCGGCACACTCATGTTCACCGCGATGAGCTTGTCCGTAACCGCGCGGACCTCGTTCGGATATAGTGCCGTGTTCAGCTTTTTCGGAAGTTCCACTCCGAACTTCTGTGTGCTGAATAACTCGATATTTCCCAGGCTGAGGCCATCCGTCTTCTCAATCGCCTGTTCTAGCGAAGCGCCCGGAAAATCGATACTCCGCATCCCGATCTTCCAGCCCAGCAGCGGATCCGCGGCCATCCGCATGGCCGACCATGATTCCCAGCGCTTCGACTCAATGCCACGAACCGGCGGCGGCGCCACCTCCCTCCGATCGGCCACATCCAAACCGCCGCCCGGCCTTGCAGGCGTGCCGCTCGCAGCCTGCCCCCGGGCCACCGTCGCCGGCAGAACAAAGCTGAACACCAACGCACCCACCGCACATCCAGTGATCCTCGCCATCGTCCTGTTTCCTTTCAGTCCAGCCCAACGCGATCTATTAAACCTCTCCACCCAACGGCAGCCCCGGATCATTCGGGTGCCGCGCAAGCAGATGCACCGTCATCGTCATAAACGGAAACAGCGGAAGCGACGCCAGCGCCGCATGCAGTTCGTCCGCAGTCTCCGCGGACCAGATTCCCCAGTTCGCCCTGCGCCCAGGAACGCGCCATAGCCGGAGCATCACGCCCTCATCGGCAAGTTCGCGCGCGCGCCGCGCCTCATCCGCCGTCAGTCCATGGACCGTCTCGGCCGAAACGTCAGCATGCACTTCCATGTGCACCAGAAAATCCACTGCGATTCACTCCAGGTGCTGCAAGTCCGAACCTCAGAGAACCGACTTGACGGCGGCAGCAATCGTCTGTGCCGTCGGTAGCAGTTGGGCCGACAGCACGGTCGATGCCGGCATCCGGACATCCGGCGCGCCGACGCGACGAACCTTCAGGTTCAGATCATTGAGCCCCTCATGCAGGCGGGCCACGATCTCCGCGCCGAAGCCGCCGGTCAGGTTGGCCTCATGCGCAATCACCGCGCGACCTCCAGCCTGCCGCACTGCGATCCGCAGCGTTGTCTCGTCTAGCGGCGACAGCCACCTCAGATCCAGCACACCTGCTTGAACACCTTCGGCCTTCAGCGCCTCTGCCGCTTCAAGCGCAGCTCGCACCATTGTCCCCCATGTCACGATCACGGCATCTTTGCCCGAAACCCTGAGGTGCGCCTGGCCAACGGGCTGCACCTTGTCCGACAGCACCACCGGTCCGGACATCTGGTATAGGCTGCGCGACTCGAACAGGATGCAAGGATCGGGATGGGCCACCGCCGACCTCAGCATGTCGTATGCGTCCTGCGGCGTACCCGGCAAACCCACCCGCAGTCCAGGGATATGTGCCAGCAGCGCCTCCAGACTCTGCGAGTGCTGAGCACACGAGCCCGGCGTCGCACCCTGCTGCGTCCGCACCACCATCGAAACCCATGAACGGCCGCCCGTTACGTACCGGATATTCGCCGCCTGGTTGATCAACTGGTCTAGCGCAACCAGCAGGAAGTCCGCCCACATGATCTCCACAATCGGCCGCATTCCGGTCAGTGCGGCTCCGATCGCCGAACCGAGGATTGCGCTCTCTGAGATCGGCGTGTCAAACACGCGGTCCCTACCAAACTGCTTTTGACAATTCCGTGACGCCCCGAAAATCCCCCCGGCAAACCCCACATCCTCGCCGTAGACCAGCACCTCGGGCCGGCTCTGCAACTCCCGCATCAGCGCCTCGTTCACCGCTTGGATGTAGCTCAGCGTCTTGGTCTCACCGCCCTTCGGCTCCGCATACTTCGCCAGCTTCTCCGACGGTGGCACCCAAACATGCTCGTGTGCGCTCGCCGGATCCGGATCCGGCGACTCAGCGACCGCCCGAGCGACCTGATCCACCCTCTCCTTGACCTCGGCCCATATAGCGTCCACGCCGTCGCGCTCGATCACCCCGCTTACCACGAGTCGGTCGATCGTGAGTTCGATTGGGTCCCGCTGGCCGGCAGCTTGGCGATCGTCCTTCGGCCGGTAGTGTTCGATGTCCCGATTGTAGTGACCCCAGAGCCTAGGCACCCGGCATTCGATCAGCGCCGGTCCCTCACCCGCCCTGGCCCGCTCCGCCGCCTGCCGTACGGTTTCCCGTAGCGCCAGCGGATCGGTCCCATCCACCGTCAGGCCGGGAATCCCGTAGCCCGAAGCTCGCTGCGCAATCCGGTTAACCTTATATATCTCGGATGTGGGGGTCATCTCCGCCCAGCCGTTGTTTTCGCATATCACGATCACTGGCAGGTTGCGCACTGAAGCATACGACAATCCTTCGTGCGTCGCACCTTGGTTGAACGCTCCGTCACCGAGCGAGACCACCACCACACGCCCGTTCTTCTCATACAGGTTCCCCTGCGCTACGCCACACGCAATCGGCAACCCCGCGCCCACAATCGAGTTCTCCCCGATAAACCGGGACCACGGCGCCATCATATACGCCGATCCGCCCCGCCCCCCATTCACGCCGATCTTCTTCTGGCAAATCTCGCCGAACACCTGTTCCAGCGGCAATCCAGACGCAATTGCCCAGCCGTGCCCCCTGTACGTGGCCACAACCTGGTCGTCTTTCCCAAGTGCGGCGCATGCGGCGACGGGTACACCCTCTTGCCCCGCGCACAGGTGAGCTGAACCCATCACCTTCGGCGGACTCGATAGGCTGAAGTCGAGTGTGTACTGCTCAACCAGCCGTATCTCCATCATTTTCTTCAGAGCAACCAGCAGGTAGGACGCGTCAGCGTTGGGAGTTTTCTCGTTGGTCAGCACAACATTGGCTGAGGACATCGAAGCGCATCCTTATCGTCCAGAGATCATGCTCTGCGATACAGCCTGCCGCGTGGTGCCAGCCCGCGCTGCGACCGGTGAGCGCTATTCAAAGTACTCAGACCCTTAACTATTGTCAATAGGTTACAAACAATTCACATAGTTATTACACACGCAAAGGAAGTTTCCAGGATTGTCTGGCGAACGACTCGCGGCTCGCCGGTCAGAAACGACTCGTGAGATTAGAAATTGAGTCGAGCCGCGTCGTTCAGCACGGACAGATACTGCTCAAAGTTTGGCTCGAACCGATTGCTTGGTACCGAGATTCCAAGCACATAACGGCCGTTCACACCCGAGATCGGCACCGCCAGGCAGCGGATGCCCTCGTCAAACTCCTCGTTGTCGATCGCGTAGCCCTGCTTTCGGATTTGCCCGAACTCGCGCAGCAGTTCGTCTCGATCCGTAATAGTCCTAGTAGTCCGCGCCGGTCTCGGATGACTATCCATATAAGAGCTCACCATCCCCGGATCGGCCAGCGCCAGCAATAGCTTTCCCGCAGCTCGCGCATGGGCAAACCCGCTGTAGCCCATTGGAACCTGTGCCGCTCCCACAGGCGACTGCCCTCGGGCCGTAAACAACGCCACGACCTCGCCCCCAAGCCAGCCGCTGGCGTACGCAGCCTCTCCCGTCGCAGCCACAATCGACCGCACTCGGCGACCAAGGTGCTCCGGCGGCGCGAGCTGCCGCTGGAAACCCTCCGCAATCGCCACGGCGGCCAGCCCCAACACGTACCGGTTGTTCTCGTTCTTGCGAATGATACCCGTGGAATGCAACGTATGGATCAGGTGATAAGTAACCTGCCGCGAGAGACTTAGGCGCTCCGCAATGTCCTTCACGCGCAAGCCGCCCTGGCTCTCGGAGATCGCCAGAAGGATGGAGATCGCCCGCAGTGCCGACTGAACCCGCGGCTTCGGCTCGGCCGCCGTCGCCGGTTGAACCGCCTCGTCAGACGCGTTGAGCGCGCCCTCGCTCTCTATCACCTGCACCGGCAGACCTCCACTTCCGTCTTAGCTCTCGGGCGTCATGTCCACGACGCGTTTGGTGTACTGCTCCGCTCTAGGCCAGTCAATCTGTATGCCGGCACCCGGTTCCTCGGAGGGACTTATCCCTCCATTGTGCACCTCTGGCACCTTCCGGAGCAATGAACCAAGCGGGTCGGCGCCCGAGTTCTCTGGAATCCACTCCGCCCCTTCCACGTTCGCAAAAGCGCAGGCAAAGTGGACATGCAGTGGAGCAAACGCATGCGGGAAAACTGTTCGACCCGCCCCTGCCGCAATCGCAATCGCCTGCTGCGCTCCCGCAACGCCCCCGCACGTCGTCGCGTCCACGCGCAGCAGTCCAATCCCCGAAACCAGATCCTGAAACACACTCGGGCCAAACACATCCTCGCCCGCTGCGATCGGCGTCGTCAGCATCGTCTGCAGCTCATGCGTGAGCCGCACATCAGCCGCAGAAAACGGGTCCTCCAGAAACGCCAGCCCCATTCCATCCAGCGACGTACACAGCCGCGCCGCCTCTGTCAGAGTGGCAAAGCTCCAGTGTGCGTCCGCAGCCACCCGTCCCGGAGCCCGGTCGCACACGGCCGCCGCGTACCTCCGATCAAACTCCAGATCGTCGCCCTTTAGCATGATTTTCACCCGGTCGTAGCCGCTATCGACCAGCCCGCTTACCTCGTCCGCAATCTCGTCAATCGAGCGGCGGTCCATATAGTAGCCAGCGACCGCCGTCACCCTCGCCTCGGACTTCAACCCGCCCAGGTACCGGTACAGCGGCTGCCCTGCAAGCTTGCACGCGATATCGGTCAGCGCAATCTCCAGCAGGCTCAAACCGCGCGTCAGCGCGCCCCGCCCAGGCACGTTCCGGAACTCCAGCCAGTTCATCACCTGCTGCCGCATATTCGCGTCCTGACCCATCACCGCCCGGGACGCGTTCACCAGCACGTCGTACAGCGGAGTCCCCCGCGGGTAGCCGAGCGCCTCGCCGTAGACGCCTGACTCCGTCTCGACCCGAAGCAAGACGTAGTCCCGCGTCGTGATTTCAGTCGAGCCCAGCCGCAGCGTAAACGGCAGCTTCAGGCTGCACTCCGCCACCCGGATCTTACTAATGCGATTCAAGCTGCCTTCTTTCATCACATTTCTACATTGATGTAGTATGGTGACACTTTTGACCCCGGAAGCATATCATGCCTACTCCGTTTACCCAGAATACGGCCCCATCAGTATCCTCAACTGGCATGCCCGGCCTCCGCGGGACCGAGCACATCGGCTTCACCGTACCCGATCTCGACCAGGCCACGCGGTTCTTCGTCGACATCATCGGCTGTCAGCTCATGTTTGAGCTCGGCCCATTCTCATCCGAAACCGACTGGATGGCTACTCATCTCAACGTCCATCCCCGTGCCGTCATGCGCCGCCTCCGCTTCTTCCGCTGCAAGCAAGGCTCCAACTTCGAGATCTTCGAGTACGAGTCACCCGACCAGAACAGCGTCCCTCCCCGTAACAGCGATGTCGGCGGATTCCACCTCGCCTTCTACGTCGACGATCTCACCGCGGCCATCGAATACCTCCGACAGAACAACGTGATCCTCCTGGGCGAGCCGACGCTCCGCACCACCGGGCCCAACGCAGGCCAGCATTGGATCTATTTCCTGACGCCGTGGGGAATGCAGTGTGAGCTGGTCAGTTTCCCAAACGGCAAAGGCTACGAGAAAATGATGGACGCCCGGCTCTGGCATCCGGCCATGCCGGAAAGCTAGAACGTCTCACCAGTACCTCTGCGCGAGCTGTCGTGGACAGAAAGGCGACGGCACGGCTAAGCGTCAAAGAGATTCAATTCGGCACAGCTGCTATCGAGTAGAGAGATGTGCGGGCCAGGATGAATAAAGTTCTTCTATCCGAGCCGCCGAAGACAATGCTGGTCGGTCGCTCCGGCACATCAATTTCATCCACCAGCTTGCCATCAGGCCGATAGACATAGATTTGCCCAGCCGCAATGTAAATCTTTCCGTCGGGTGCAACCGCTATGCTCTCGCCACCGCGGTTTGCGAATAGCTTGACATCAGTGAGCGAGCCGTCGTCCGTCACTCTCGCCGAGTAGGTCTTCTTGTTCGCCTCATCACTAATGTAGAAGAGGTTTCCGGCAGATATGGTGCCTAAAGAGAAGGCGCGCAGGACGTCTGCCATCTTCACACCGTAGTAGAGTGCGCCGGAGACGAAATCATCACCCGCCGGCAGAAATGTGGACCCATCCG
>Ga0157372_10005863_pt1 | contig 13076 bp, 13 predicted proteins | sample C55metaG_FD_115307 | JGI IMG/M metagenome (GOLD analysis project Ga0157372, IMG submission 115307) | Corn rhizosphere microbial communities from Kellogg Biological Station, Michigan, USA - C5-5 metaG | ecosystem: Host-associated > Plants > Roots > Rhizosphere > Soil | place: USA: Michigan... | reverse complement strand
TGATCCAGCAAGAATCCCGTTTGAATGTAGCGGACAACAGTGGTGCTAAAGAAGTGCTTTGTATCCGTGTGTTGGGTAACAGTGGTCAGCGTTATGCAAAGGTTGGAGATAAGATCGTAGTTACTGTAAAAGATGCGATCCCTGCCGGTGGTATCAAGAAAGGTACTGTTGCAAAAGCGGTTATCGTTCGCACAACAAACAAGTTGCGTCGTAAAGATGGCTCTTACATCCGCTTTGATGACAACGCCGTAGTGATCCTCAATGCAGCGGACGAGCCAAGGGGCACCCGTATTTTCGGACCTGTTGCCCGTGAACTTCGCGATAAAGGCTACATGAAGATTATCTCATTGGCGCCTGAGGTTCTTTAAACAAGTAAACTATTCCTGGCAGTATCAGGAATTAAAATAGAAAAATAAAAATGAAGACAAGATTCAAACCAAAGTATAATATCAGGAAGGGCGACCAGGTGGTTGTTATCGCTGGTGATGACAAGGATCCGAAGAAGCCTCGCCTGGTAAAGCAGGTACTGGTTGACGAAGGAAAGATTTTGGTGGAAGGTGTTAACATTATCACCAAACACACTAAGCCTTCTGCTCAGAATACCAAAGGTGGTATTGTAAAAAAAGAAGCTCCTATTCACATTTCAAACGTGATGCTGTGGGATGGTAAACAAGGCACCAAGGTGAAGAGAGAGCATCGTGAAGACAAAAAAGTTCGTGTATCTAAAAAATCTGGAGGAATCATCTAATGGCAACGACAACTTACACTCCACGATTAAAGAATAAATACAAAGCGGAAGTGATTCCTGCCCTGCAGAAGCGTTTCAGCTACAAATCTGTTATGCAGGTTCCCCGCCTCGAGAAGATCGCCATCAACCGTGGTGTTAATGGTGCGGTTAACGACAAGAAATTGATTGACGTTGCTGTTGACGAGCTGACAACTATCAGTGGTCAAAAAGCGATCGCTACTTATTCCAAGAAAGATATCTCCAACTTCAAGTTGCGTAAGAACATGCCGATCGGTACAAGGGTTACGCTTCGTGGAGACAAGATGTATGAATTTTTAGACAGGTTGATTGCAGTAGCTCTTCCGCGTGTGCGTGACTTCAAAGGCGTCAATGAAAAGTCTTTTGACGGTCGTGGTAACTACACAATGGGTGTTACTGAGCAGATCATTTTCCCTGAGATCGACATCGACAAAGTGAACCGTATCACGGGTATGGACATCACTTTCGTGACGACGGCTCAGACGGATGAAGAGGCTTACGAGCTGTTGAAAGAACTCGGGATGCCTTTCAAGAACATCAAAAAATAATATGGCAATTCGGCAATATGCCAATGTGCCAATAGAGATCTTTAAATAACAATTGTAACAGATAAGGAAGATGAATGTGATTGAGAATTCATTGTCACATTGTCGAATTGTCAAATCGTTAAATTAAACAATAAATATGGCTAAAGAATCAGTAAAAGCCAGGCAACGTAAAAGGGAAAGAATGGTGGCTCAGTATGCTGAGAAAAGAGCAGCATTGAAAGCGGCCGGCGACTGGAAGGCTTTGGATGAACTTCCGAAGAACTCTTCTAAAGTTCGTTTGAAAAACCGTTGCCAGTTGACTGGTCGTCCAAGAGGTTACAGCCGTTACTTCGGCATCTCGAGGATCGCCCTTCGTGATATGGCTTTGGATGGTAAAATTCCTGGATTGAAAAAAGCATCTTGGTAAGAGGTTATAAGTCGTAAGTCATAAGTGATAAGTAAATCACTGCCGACTAAACTTAAAACCTACAACGTAAAACTTAAAACTTAAATTCCAATTGTCTCGCCCCGGCGGGATGTAGGAGGACAAAATATGGTAACAGATCCTATTGCAGATTTCCTGACTAGAATTCGTAATGCGCAAATGGCAGGTCACAGAATCGTTGAGATCCCTGCTTCTAATTTGAAGAAACGCATGACTGAGATTCTTTACAATCAAGGTTATATTCTGAAATACAAGTTTGAAGATGATAACAAGCAAGGCCTGATCAAGATCGCCTTGAAATATGATCCTCAAACCAAACAACCTGCTATCCAGTCGCTTGAAAGGGTAAGCCGTCCAGGTCTGCGTACTTACGCCAAGCCTGCCGACTTCCGTCGTGTGAAGAATGGTCTTGGCGTTGCTATCGTCTCTACATCTAAAGGTGTATTGACCGACAAAGAAGCAAAGGCCCAGAACGTGGGTGGTGAAGTTCTTTGTTACGTTTACTAATTAGCACATTAGCTAATCAGCCAATTAGCTAATTAAGTTTCTGATACATTAAGCCGACAATACGATAGGCTGACCGGTTAGAAACTCGAAACTCAAAATACTAAACTCAAAACTTTTTAAACATGTCTCGTATAGGAAGAGCACCAATTACAGTTCCAAATGGCGTAACCGTCTCGGTGAACAATAACCTTGTTACTGTAAAGGGTCCAAAAGGTGAATTGAAAGAAAACATCGACCGTGATATTACGGTAGAGGTGAAGGATGGCCACGTTAACATTGCTCGTCCTACTGATCAAATTCGTCACCGTGCACTTCATGGCTTATCAAGAGCCCTGATCGCCAACATGGTGAAGGGTGTTACTGAAGGATATACAAAGAAACTCGAGTTGATCGGTGTGGGTTTCAAAGCAGCTAACCAGGGTAATGTGTTAGACCTTGCTTTGGGTTATTCTCACAACATCATCTTCGAAGTTCCTAAAGAACTGAAGGTTGCCACTGAGCAGCTGAAAGGTCAGAACCCAACGATCACTATTGAAGGTATAGATCGCCAGTTGTTAGGACAGGTGGCTGCCAAGCTTCGCGGACTGCGTAAGCCAGAGCCTTACAAAGGAAAGGGTGTTCGCTATGTTGGTGAAATCGTACGTAAGAAAGCTGGTAAAGCTGCAGGTAAATAAAATTTGAAATTTCCAATTTGAGATTCGAGATAGTGGCTTCAATGTCAAACCTCAAATCCCAGGTAACAATTCTCACGGCAGAATCGTGGGACTAAAAAATAAAAAATGAGAACAGCCGCAAAATTATCAAGGAGACAAAATATCCGCTATCGCATTCGTGCGAAAGTAAAGGGTACAGCCCAAAAGCCACGTCTTTCTGTTTTTCGTAGCAATAAAGAGATCTATGCTCAATTGATCAATGATGATGCAGGGGTTACGCTTGCTGCCGCTTCTTCAAGAGAGAAAGATATCGTTGCCCAGGCAGGTAACAAGACAGAGAAGAGCAAACTGGTGGGCCAGTCCATTGCACGCAAAGCGAAGGAGTTAGGAATTGAAGGGGTGATCTTCGATCGTGGTGGTAATCTTTACCACGGACGGGTGAAAGCAGTTGCTGACGGTGCAAGAGAAGGCGGGTTAATATTCTAAATAATCAATAATGAGTAATGAATGATGAGTGCCTTGCGAATAACACGAACTCATTACTAATTATTTATAATTCATTCGAAAATTACTAAGTAATATAAAATGGCAAAAGCAATTTTAAACAGAGTAAAAGCAGGCGACCTCGAATTAAAAGAAAAGGTAGTTGCTATCAACCGTGTGGTAAAAACTACCAAAGGTGGTCGTACGTTCTCTTTCTCTGCGTTAGTGGTTGTTGGTAATCAAAATGGTGTGGTTGGTCATGGCCTTGGTAAGGCAAAAGAAGTGCAGGAAGCGATTACGAAAGGAATAGAGGATGCAAAGAAGAACCTGATCAAAGTTCCGGTTATGCATGGCACTGTTCCGCACGACCAATGGGCCAAAGAAGGCGCTGCTAAGGTGTTGATCAAACCAGCTGCACATGGTACCGGTGTAATCGCCGGAGGTTCTATGCGTGCTGTTTTGGAAGCTGCCGGTGTAACCGATGTGCTGTCAAAATCTCTTGGCTCTGCTAATCCTCATAACGTGGTAAAGGCAACTTTCAAAGCCCTGGCTCTGTTGCGCGAACCAATCTCTATCTCTAAGACGAGGAGAATTGGTCTGAAGAAAGTATTTAATGGATAAATCCAGGTGAAAGGTAAAAGGTTTAAGGTCTAAGGCCTTATACCATACACCTTACGCCTTCAACCTTATTGACATGAAAAAGATAAAGATCACGTTAGTAAAAAGCCCAATTGACAGACCTGAGCGCCAGAAGAAGACTCTTGAGGCTCTCGGTTTGAACAAGTTGAATGCTACTAAAGAAGTTGAAGCTACTCCGCAAATCCTTGGCATGGTTCGCAAGGTGGAACACATGGTAAGCGTGGAAGAGTTGGCTTAATGTGATAATATGCCGATAATCCAATGTGGCAATAATGGGCACATCGTTACATCTTCAACATTGACACATTATTAAAAGCGAGGGGAGATAAACCCCGTAAGTAAAAATCAAACAAAATGAATCTACACAATCTACGTCCTGCAAAAGGCGCCGTTCACAAAGAAAAAAGATTAGGTCGTGGTGAAGCTTCCGGTCATGGTGGCACTTCCACAAAAGGTAACAAAGGTGGTCAAAGCCGCGCGGGTTACAAAAGGAAGAGAGCTCACGAGGGTGGCCAGATGCCAATCCAACGTCGTGTTCCAAAACGTGGTTTCAAGAACCCCGACCGTATTGAGTATAAAGTATTCAACCTTGGTCAAATTGATCAGTTGGTTGAGAAGTACGGTATCACAGAATTCTCACTTGAGAACCTCTACACAAATGGGTTGATTAACCAAACAGACAGAGTAAAAGTGCTCGGCAATGGTGAGCTGAAAACCAAAGTCACCTTCAAAGTGAACGCTGTCAGCGAAAAAGCAAAGGGAGCTATCGAATCTGCGGGCGGTTCAGTTGAAATAGTGAAGTAATTTTCAGTAAATTGCAAGGCGCATTACGTGCGTCTTTTGTTTGTTATCAGCAGTTAAACTTTTTCTGTGAAGAAACTTTTTCAAACTTTAAAAAATATCTGGAGCATCGAAGAGTTGCGCAGCAAGATCCTGTTCACATTGCTCCTGATCTTTATATACCGTGTGGGTACGCACATTGTACTGCCTGGTATCGATCCGACTGCCCTGACGCAGAATATGTCAAAGTCAAACAATGGTATCCTTGGTTTGATTGACACCTTCGCCGGCGGCGCCTTCTCACAGGCTTCTATTTTCGCGCTGGGTATCATGCCCTATATCTCCGCCTCTATCTTCATCCAGTTGATGACGGTGCTGGTTCCCCAGTTCCAAAAGATGCAGAAAGAAGGTGAAAGCGGGCGTAAGAAGATCAACCAGTGGACCCGTTACCTCACAGTTGCGGTAACCGCTGTACAGGCTTCTGCTTACGTGAAATATCTTGAAGGCTTCGGTGGTGTAGTTCCTGCTTATTATAACTACTTCTGGTTGTCTACTGTAGTCATCCTGACTGCAGGTACCCTCTTCGTGATGTGGATGGGTGAAAAGATCACTGACAAGGGTTTAGGTAATGGTACTTCTTTGATCATCATGATCGGTATCCTTGGTCGTCTGCCAAACGCATTCTTCCAGGAGTTGACCTTGAAGTCAAGCCGTTCCGGTACGATCCTGATCTTCATTATTGAGATCGCGGTTCTGATTGCTATTATTATGGGATGTATCATGCTGGTGCAGGGTACGAGGAAAATACCTGTGAACTACGCTAAGCAAATTGTCGGCAACAGGCAGTTTGGTGGCGCACGCCAGTTCCTTCCTATCAAGGTGAACAGTGCGGGTGTAATGCCGATCATCTTTGCCCAGGCTATCATGTTCCTGCCTACTTTGTTCAACCTTACCAAGTGGGGACAAGGCGAAACAGGACAGGGTATTCAGAGAATATTCACTGACCACGCTAATGGTTGGTACATGGCTATTTATTCGGTGGTTGTTATTGGATTTACCTTCCTCTACACAGCCCTGATCTTTAACCCGAAGCAAATTGCCGATAACCTTAAGCAGAACAATGGTTTCATTCCCGGTGTAAAACCTGGCCAGCCTACTACCGATTATATTGGTAGTATCATGGACAAGGTAACTTTACCAGGCGCTATTTTGCTCGCCGTGGTTGGTATCCTTCCGGGTATAGCGAAACTGTTGGGCGTATCTACGAATTTCTCTACCTTCTTTGGTGGTACTTCGTTGTTGATCATGGTGGGTGTTATTTTAGATACCTTGCAACAGATCGAAACACAATTGCTCATGCGCCAGTACGACGGTCTTATGAAGAGCGGGCGTATACAGGGCAGAACAGTAACACAAGCATCTTACTAGAATAGGCTTAAAATATTTAGAAGACCTGGTGAGAGCTTCTTACCGGGTCTTTTTTTTAAGGATTGATATGATTCATTATAAGAACGAACAGGAAATAGAATTGATGAGGGAAAGTGCTTTGCTGGTAAGCAAGACGCTTTCGGAAGTGGCGAAGATCTTAAAGGCGGGCATTACGACGGTATCTCTTGATGTTTTCATAGGCGAATACCTAAAAGATAATAATGCCGTGCCTTCCTTTCTCAACTTTCATGGTTATCCATTCAACTCTTGTATATCAGTGAATGATGTCGTGGTACACGGTTTCCCGGGTAAATATGAGCTAAAGGAAGGCGATATCGTGTCTATTGATGTCGGGGCTTATAAGAACGGCTTTCACGGTGATCATGCCTACACCTTTATTATCGGCCAGGCAAAGCCGGAGGTGGTTCAACTGGTGAAGATAACCAAGGAATCTCTGTTCAAGGGTATAGAAAAAGCAGTTGCCGGCAACAGGATCGGCGATATCTCTTTCGCCATCCAGGAACATACGGAAAAGAAGCACGGTTACGGAGTGGTGCGTGAACTCGTCGGTCATGGTCTTGGTAAGAGTATGCACGAAGATCCGCAGGTACCTAACTATGGCAAGCGAGGTTCGGGACCCGTAATAAAAGAAGGGCTGGTCATTGCTATTGAACCAATGATAAACCTTGGAAGAAAAGATGTTTACACTGATGACGATGGATGGACCGTTCGTACCAAGGATGGAAAGCCCTCGGTCCACTTCGAACACGACGTGTGTGTAAAGAAGAATAAAGCAGACATTCTCTCTAATTATGCACCAATAGAGGCTGCAGAAAAGGCCAATTCAAATTTGTTTTCAGGCTATTATTAAGTCTCTGTAGTTTCGGGTAAATAAAAAGCATGAGAGTTCTTTCCCTTGCTCTTTCTTTACTTTTTACTCATAATCTAATTGCACAAAATGATAATTTAGATAAGGTTCGTTCTTTCACAGCAAAGAACGAACCTTCGATCTATAGCGACTTCGTTTCTTTCCTGCAAATCCCGAACGTTGCTACTGACACGCCAAACATCCACAAGAATGCTGACTTTCTTGCCAGGATGATGAATGCAAAAGGGATTGGCAATGTTCAACTGCTTGAGGCTAATGACAAGTACGTTCCTCCTGTTGTCTATGGCGAAGTGAATGTTCCCCGCGCAACAAAAACGGTTGTCTTTTATGCTCACTATGATGGTCAGCCGGTGAATGCTGCAACCTGGGCAAAGGGGCTGGGTCCTTTTCAACCACAATTACTAAATGGACGCTATGATGAAGGTGCTGCGATTCAATCTCCAGCCTTTCCTCTAAATGCCAATTGGCGGATATATGCCAGGGGCGCGTCAGATGATAAGGCTGGCATTATGGCCATATTGAATGCCTTTACCGCTATTAAAAAGTCTGGCATAAGCCTTCCTTACAATATCAAATTCTTTTTTGAAGGTGAGGAGGAGCAGGGCTCACCGCACCTGGGACAAATCCTTTCGAAATATAAAGCACTACTGCAGTCAGACCTCTGGATCATTTGCGACGGTCCTGTGCACCAGTCAGGATATAAACAAATAGTGTTTGGCGCGAGGGGAGATGCTCATGTGACGCTGAAAGTCTATGGTCCAAAGACCCCCTTACATAGCGGCCACTATGGCAACTGGGTTCCGAACCCGGTAATGATGTTGGCAAAGTTGCTTGCGTCAATGAAGGATGATAACGGCACCGTAACTGTTAAAGGCTTCTATGACGATGTAACTCCTCTTTCTTCGTTGGAGAAGAAGTCTTTGTCAGCCGTTCCGGATGTTGAAACCGCCCTGAAAAGGAGAATTGGTTTTGCTAAAGAAGATATGACCGGCAAATCGCTTAACGAAGCAATTAACCTTCCATCCCTAAATATCAATGGCATCGAGAGTTCGAATATTGGAACCATCCAAGCGAATGTTATTCCTGTTTCTGCTACGGCTGTTATTGATCTTCGACTAGTGCCAGGAAACGACTGGAAGCGACAACAACAGAGGGTAATCGATCATATCATTCAGCAGGGCTTTTTTGTAACGGAAAAGGATCCCAGTAATGAAGAAAGGGCCAGGTATCCCAGGATCGTGCAAGTCACCAGGGGGATTGGTGACAATGCAGAACGTACTTCGATGGATTGGCCCGTCGCTCAAAAGGTAGTGGCTGCCGTTCAGCAAACAACGAAAGATCCTGTTCTGCAAATACCTACACTTGGTGGTAGTCTTCCGGTCGAAGACTTGGTTAAAACATTAAATACCAAGTTCCTGATCGTTCCCATCGCCAACTCTGATAACAACCAACACGCTGAGAATGAAAACATACGCATTCAGAATTTCCGCGAAGGAATTGACATGATGGCTTCGATAATGCTAATAAGGTTCCAGTAAGAAAATTGCTTTAAGGAAAATGCCAGATAAGGAAAAGGATCTACGACCTAAGCTTCTTCACCGTGGGAAAGGGGAGCGTCTCGTTGTCATTGGCGGTGGCGCTGCCGGTTTCTTTTGTGCCGTTAACGCGGCACGCCTGAATCCTTCATTTCAAGTCACTATTCTTGAAAAAACAGGCAAACTTCTTTCGAAAGTAAAGGTTTCGGGTGGCGGTAGGTGCAATGTCACCCATGCCATGTTCGATATCGTTGAAATGAGTAAACGTTATCCGCGCGGGAAGAATTTTGTCAAGAAGACTTTCCACCAGTTTTTTACTACCGACACTATCAACTGGTTCAGGGAAAGAGGAGTGGAGCTGAAAGCAGAAAAGGACGGACGTATGTTCCCCGTCACTGATTCCTCTGAAACGATCATTAATTGCCTGGTGAATGAAGCGAATAGTTATGATGTTGAGGTAAGAATGAATGCGGAGGTGAAAGAGGTTAAGGCTGACGATAGCCAATTTACAATTCATCTTGCCAATGGGCAGCTTATAACCGCCAACTATGTTGTTGTTGCTTGCGGTGGTTACGCGAAGGCCTCCCTTTTCCAATGGCTGCAGAACCTGGGCCATTCGTTTTCAGAACCAGTTCCGTCTCTGTTCACTTTCAATTTGCCAAAGCACCCGATTACGCAGTTAATGGGAGTGAGTGTTGAAAAAGCAAGAGTGAAGATAGAGGGGACGAAATTGACAGAGGAAGGCCCGGTGCTGATCACCCATTGGGGACTAAGTGGCCCTGCTGTTTTGAAATTAAGTGCCTGGGGAGCGAGGGAATTAAAGGGTAAGAATTATGATTTCAAAACTCATATCAATTGGTTACCCCAATTCAATGAACAAATCTTAAAGGAGCAATTTCACACCTTCCGGAGTGTCCATTCAACTAAGAAGATCATCAACCACAATTTTGCAGGGTTGCCGAACCGGCTTTGGCAGTTTCTGTTGGAGCAATCGACAATAAGTGGCGAAGCCAGGTTTGCGGAACTATCGTCCAAGTCCGAAAATCTCCTAATAAGGAATATAGTCGACTACGTAGTGGAGGTTAAAGGCAAGACTACCTTCAAGGAAGAGTTCGTGACGGCTGGTGGCATTACCTTGTCTGAGGTTGACCCTAATACTATGATGAGCAAAAAGCTTCCAAACCTTTACTTCGCTGGCGAGATCCTGGATATAGATGGAATTACCGGGGGCTTCAATTTTCAGAACGCGTGGACCAGCGGTTGGATTGCGGCGAAGAGTATCGTGGGTATCGCGGCTGCTAGAGTACTGTAGTAGTCGTCTGAACTGGGATTTAGGGATTTGTGGGATTTGAGGAATGAGGTTTTGGGTGAATGGTGAGTGATGAGTGATGAGTGATGAGTAATGATTGTCTTGTACCTGTAAGGGCAGGTGGAAATTAAAGGTAAAATGAATCGTAAAAAGCAGGTCTTCGGTCGCCCCAACTCGTTAATTTTTAGTTTTGGAAGACATTAACAAAATTGTGTATTAGAGACTCGAAAATGGGAAGCGGTGGGAGCCTTTAAAACGACGACTATTTCTTATCTTTGCCGCCCCGAACAAAACCCCGGGAGTTTTTATGGAAGAAAATCAAATTAATAACCCGTCTGCCGAACAAGCAGGCCCAAACGCTGAAGGCCAGGAGTCTGCCCCTGCCGTACAAGCAGAGGCAACTACAGCGACAACAAATGCCCCTGCCGCACAAAATGTTGAAAGCAATGTAAAGGTAGAAGAGCCAGTCCAGGAGACTCCTGCTGCTCACGATGATTTCGACTGGAGTATTGACAAACGCAATGTTGCGAGCTATACCAAGGAAGAAAAAGACAAGTACGACAAAGTGTACGAGAACACTTTCGTTCAGTTGAACGACGGTGAAATGATCAAAGGAACCGTTGTTGGTATCACTAAAACAGATGTTGTTTTAAACATTGGTTTTAAATCTGACGGTTTGGTTTCTCTGAACGAATTCCGCGACACGCCTGGTCTGAAGATCGGTGACGAAGTGGAAGTAATGGTAGTAGAAAAAGAAGACCGTGATGGTAATCTGAATCTCTCCCGCAAACAAGCCCGTATCACTCGTGCCTGGGAGCGCATCGTTGAGGTACACAAGACTGGTGAAATTGTTACCGGTACGGTTACTAGCAAGACTAAGGGTGGTTTGATCGTTGATGTATTTGGTATGGAAACCTTCCTGCCAGGTTCCCAGATCGACGTTAAGCCTGTTACCGACTATGATCAGTTTGTTGGTAAAACGATGGAGTTTAAAGTGGTTAAGATCAACGAGGCTATTAAGAACGCCGTTGTATCTCACAAGGCTCTTATCGAAAGCGATATCGAAGCTCAAAGAGCACAGATCATCGGTAAGCTCGAAAAAGGCCAGGTATTGGAAGGAACAGTTAAGAACATCACTGACTTCGGTGCCTTCATGGACCTTGGCGGCTTAGACGGTCTGTTGTATATCACAGATATTTCATGGGGTCGTATCAATCATCCGTCAGAAGTGCTTAAGCTTGACCAAAAGGTTAACGTGGTGGTACTTGATTTTGACGATGAGAAGAAACGTATCTCTCTTGGTCTAAAACAACTCACTCCACATCCATGGGATGTGCTGCCTGAAACGATCACTGAAGGTGCTATCGTGAAGGGTAGGGTAGTCAACATTGAAGATTACGGTGCATTCCTCGAGATCCTTCCGGGAGTTGAAGGTTTGGTTCACGTATCTGAAATTACATGGGCTAACACTCCGATCAATGCAAAAGAGTTTTTCAAACTCGGTGATGAGCATGAGGCTAAAGTGGTAACACTTGACAAGAGCAGTCGCAAGATGAGCTTGTCGATCAAGCAAATGTCTCAAGACCCATGGAGCGATATCGAAACTAAGTTCCCTGAAGGAAGCCGTCATACCGGTGTTGTTAAAAACATCACTCCTTACGGTGTGTTTGTTGAATTGACAACAGGTATCGGTGGTATGATCCACATCTCTGATCTTAGCTGGTTGAAGCGTTTTAATCATCCAAGCGAGTACACTAAGGTTGGTGAAAACATCGACGTAGTGATCCTTGGCATCGATAAAGACAACCGCAAATTACAGTTAGGTCACAAGCAACTCGAAGAAGATCCCTGGAATAGCTTGCAGGATACCTTCGCTGTTGGTTCAATCCACGATGGAACTGTTATTCGCAGAGACGACAAAGGTGCTATTGTTCAATTGCCTTACGGTTTAGAAGGATTCGCTCCTAACCGTCACCTGGCAAAAGAAGATGGCAAGAGCGTTGGCGCTGACGAGACAGCCCAGTTCATGGTAATTGAATTTGATCGTAACGAGAAGCGCATTGTTGTATCGCATGCACGCATCTGGGAACAGGCAAAAGCTGACGAAAGAGATGCTGCAAGAAAAGAAGCAAGAGCTGATTCAGAAGCTGCTAAAAAGGCTGTTAAGAACATCCAGAGCAAGGTTGAAAAACCAACCCTCGGTGACCTTGGCGCATTAGCACAGATCAAAGAGAAACTCCAGCAGGAAGAGAAGGGAAAGGCAGGCGATAACAAAGCTGCTGAGTAATCTGTCTGAACCTTGATTTTGGTGGATTAGATGATTAATAAGAAATAGAAGATTTCCAATAAAGTAAGTCCCGTAGCGATACGGGACTTTTTCATTTCTGAACCCGGAATTTAAGTATGATTAAAAGGAAATAACAGACGGCAGATGAAATAAGTGCGGTAGTGATACAATATGTTTTTTTTGAAAGCCGCTATACTCTAAGAGTATTTTCTTCCGCTACTCGCTTTGATAATGTAAGTTCTGCAATTCTTCGTAGCTGTGACCATTCCGCTGTTGTGACGATCAAGTCGCACCTTCAGATCCTGGCAATAACCTATATAGTGACGATCACATTTTTCGCTGTAAAGTATGTAGGTGAAGAACATAAAAAAAAGCGCCTGTTTCATCAAGCGCTTTCGGTGCCCCCGGACTCCGATATGAATCGGAGTACGACCGTTGCGGGTCATCCCGCTTTTAGCGGGACGTGTCTACCAATTCCCCTCGATGAGCCACTGGAGATATTTCCTGTTCTTTGATCTCTTTAGTCGCGACTCTTCTCTTCGCGCTTCAATTTCAGTAGAAAAGGCTTTACTCGCTTTGATAATGTAAGGTCTGCGATTCTTAGTAGCTGTGACCATTCCGCTGTTGTGACGATCAAGTCGCACCTTCAGATCCTGGCAATAACCTATATAGTTACGATCACATTTTTCGCTGTATAGTATGTAGGTAAAGAACATAAAAAAAAGCGCCTGTTTCATCAAGCGCTTTCGGTGCCCCGGAACGGACTTGAACCGTTACGACCGTTGCGGGTCACAGGATTTTAAGTCCTGCGTGTCTACCAATTCCACC
>Ga0157372_10005861_pt1 | contig 13080 bp, 11 predicted proteins | sample C55metaG_FD_115307 | JGI IMG/M metagenome (GOLD analysis project Ga0157372, IMG submission 115307) | Corn rhizosphere microbial communities from Kellogg Biological Station, Michigan, USA - C5-5 metaG | ecosystem: Host-associated > Plants > Roots > Rhizosphere > Soil | place: USA: Michigan... | reverse complement strand
CTTGTCAACAAAATAAATGAATTGTTTTATCGTATCCGCAGTGGATGAAACAGGCGTAACCTCCACCTTTGAAGGGTTTTCGAGGATGCTGTTTGCCAGCTTCACGATCTCCGGCGGCATAGTGGCCGAGAAGAAAAGCGACTGGCGTTTTTTAGGAAGTGCCAGCAATAATTTTTTCACATCGTGGATAAAGCCCATGTCGAGCATACGATCAGCCTCATCGAGCACAAAGATCTCGATGTCCTTGAGTGTGATGTGGCGCTGGTTCATGAGGTCCAGCAGCCTTCCCGGTGTTGCCACCAGGATATCCACGCCGTTCTGCAGCGCGGAAGTTTGCGAATACTGGTTCACGCCGCCGAAGATCACCGTGCATTTAAGCCCGGTATGGCGCCCGTAGTTGTTAAAGCTTTCGCCGATCTGGATCGCCAGCTCCCTGGTAGGTGTTACAATAAGGCTGCGGATCTTTCTTTTTTTATCGTAGGTCTTGTTGGCGCTTAACAGCTGGAGGATCGGGATGGCAAATGCTGCGGTTTTTCCGGTGCCGGTTTGTGCGCAGCCCAGTAAGTCGGTTCCTTCTAAAACGATCGGGATTGCTTTTGCCTGGATGGGTGTTGGTGTTGAGTAGCCCTCTTCCTTTAAAGCCTTGAGGATAGGCTCAATAATGTTTAATGAATCAAATTGCATATGAATGGTTTAACAGAAAAAATTTCGTTGAAAAGAAAAGATGTTCCGGAGTTAATAGCTGCAAAGGTACGAAAATAAATGGAATGGGTTTTTCCGGCATCCGCTCAGAGCGCTGCGATCTTTATTTTCTTGCCCGGAACAAGGGTGAATTTTTCACCGAAGCCGTTGAGCTTTTTGAGGGCATCCACCGTGGTGCCGTTGGCTTTCGCGATCTTGAAAAGCGAATCGCCTTTTTTCACCGTGTAGTACTTAAAGCCGCCGGAAGCTGCCGTAGCTTCCTTCTTTTTCTCGGGGCTTACAGCTGCGGCCGTTGTTGTTTTTTTCTCAGGAGCTTTTTTCTCGTACACGTAGATCGTGAGCTTTCTTCCCGGTTTCACGGTGCTGCTCTTAATGCCGTTCCACTGCTTGAGATCAGCCACCGTGCAGCCGTAGCGCTTGGCAATGGTGCTCAGGTGCTCGCCGCTTTTCACCGTATGGATCTTGATGCTTTCCTGTGAAGCAAGGATCTCGCTGCTGTTGAGCGTGTCTTTTTTATAGAAGTTGTAGATGTTGTTCTCGTTGTTGATGAAGGTGCCGATCTTGCCTGCAGGCAGCGTCAGGTAGCTTGTTTCGTCGGGCAGCACCGGGATCACATTCTTCTTGTAGCTCGGGTTGAGGTATTGCAGGTCTTCCACCGGGATCTCCAGCACAGCCGAGATCTGCTCGAAGGAGATCTGTTTTTTCACCACAACGGTATCCACCGTAAGAAATGTTTTTTTCGGGATTGCGGAATACATGTTGTGCTCCGATGTGTAGTTCATCACATAGTTCACGGCAATGAATGCAGGCACATAGCCCTGTGTTTCCTTTGGCAAATAAGGGCGGATCTCCCAGTATGTTTTTTTGCCGCCGCTTCTGCGGATGGCCCTGTTCACGGTTCCCGGGCCGCCGTTGTACGCAGCAAGCACCATCTGCCAGTCGTTGAACAAACCGTAGAGGTATTGAAAATACTCGCAGGCTGCAATGGTTGATTTGTAAGGGTCGCAGCGTTCATCCACATACGATGAAACTTTCAACCCGTAAATTTTTCCTGTCGGGTACATGAACTGCCAGAGTCCCATGGCGCCCGCACGGCTTTTAGCCATCGGGTTAAGCGCCGATTCGCAGATCGCGAGGTATTTGAGCTCGAGCGGCAGGTTGTATTTATCAAGCTGCTCCTCGAACATCGGGAAATACAGCTGCGAGAGCGCCATCATCCTCGAAACAAGCTCGCGCTTCCGCATGGTGTACATCTCGATATAGCCTTTCACAACGGAGTTATACTGAAGGTCGAAAGGTGAAGCCGCATCGATCTTTGCAAGCCGCGCCTCATACGTGGTTTCGTCGTAGCGCGGAACAGAATCTTTCGGGAACTGGAATTTAGGGTTCTTCGGGTAATTGATCTTCGCATAGCCTTTTTCGAAGAGGTTGAGCTTGTAGAGGCTGTCGAGGGCGGATGCGATAGGATCGTCCAGCAGCTGTTCGGAGGCTGGAGCCGTTTGTGCAGGCAGCGATTGGCCGGCACACACACATAAAAACATAAAAGCCCACAGAAATTTCTTTACCCGGATCATAATTACTGATTTACCTCTCTCTACAAACTTAACAATGATACTTTAAAATACCAAGAAAGATTAGACGAGTAAAGCGTATTTATCAACGAAAAATTGTTGATGGGGGAATTTTGGCGGAAGTGACAGTGCTCTATAACGTTCCTTCCAGCTGCTTTGCGAACGCCATGAGTTCCGCATCGGCGAATGACTTTGCAGTGAACTGGATGCCGAAGGGCAATCCGTTGGAATGCTTGCCCGCAGGGATCGAGATTGCCGGGTGGCCGGTGATGTTGGCAAGCACGGTGAAAATATCCTCGAGGTACATCGCGATCGGGTCGGCGCCCTTTTGCCCGAATTCAAAGGCGGTGCCGGGTGTAGTGGGAGAGAGGATGAGGTCGTAAGCGCTGAAGATCTCATTCACTTTGTTCTGCAGCAGCTTGCGCACTTTTTGTCCTTTGGAATAATAAGCGTCGTAATATCCTGCGCTGAGAACGAAGGTCCCGAGCATGATCCTGCGCTTCACTTCTTCGCCAAAGCCTTCTGAGCGTGATTTTTTGTAGGTGGATTCCAGGTCGAATGCATTGGGGCTCCTGTAGCCGAAATTGATCCCGTCGAAACGGGCAAGGTTGGAAGATGCCTCTGCCGTGGTAAGCACGTAGTATGTGGGGACAAGATAGTCGAGGTAAGGGAATTCAACGGCTTCAACGGTATGGCCGGCGGCCTTCAGCTTTTCGATAATGGAATTGATCCCAGCTTTCACTTCGGGATTTAATCCCGGGTTCTCGAGGCAATCCTTCAGGTAAGCGACTTTGAATTTTTTCCCGGCAGTATCAAGTGTTTTTGAATAGGCAGGAACAGGCTTTGAAGAAGCGGTGCTGTCGTAATCATCGGCGCCGGCGATCACTTCCATGATCAGTGCGGTGTCTTCCACGTTCTTTGTGAGCGGACCGATCTGGTCGAAGGAAGATGCGTATGCAATTGCGCCGTAGCGTGAAACCCTTCCGTAGGTTGGCTTGTAGCCTACCACGCCGCAGAACGAAGCCGGCTGGCGAATGGAGCCGCCGGTGTCGGTGCCGAGCGCTGCAAGGCAAAGGTCTGCAGCCACCGCAGCAGCAGAGCCGCCGGATGATCCGCCGGGAACACACTTTGTGTTGTGCGGATTTTTAACGTTGCCGAATGCGGAATTCTCGTTGGAGCTTCCCATCGCAAACTCGTCGCAGTTGGTGCGGCCGATGATGATCGCATCTTCTGCAAGCAGCTTTTCCACCACCGTGGCGCTGTACAGCGATTCGAACTTTTCTAAAATTTTTGAAGAAGCGGAAACCTGGTGGCCTTTGTAGCAAATGTTGTCTTTCAGGGCGATCACCATTCCCGCAAGCTTTCCGGCTGTTTTGGATCTTATTTTCTCATCCACTTCCTTCGCTTTCTGCAAAGCGGAAGCTTCGAACACCTCAAGGAAAATATTCAGGTCGCGCTTTTCTGCGATCCGCTGAATATAGGCTTTGGTAAGCTCCGCACAGGAAGCTGTTCCGTTGTTAAGGTCTGATCGAAGCTGGGAAAAAGAAGTGTATGTTTTCACAAAATAACCTTTAATATAAAAACAAAAACCCCCTTGTGCAGGAGGATTTGCCTTATGGAAAAATGAGGATTAATCTTTCTTTTCTACGGGAGCGCCTTCAGCTTCTCCTTTGGATGCGTCCTTGAATTCCTTCACGCCTTTTCCAAGGCCTTTCATCAATTCAGGAATTTTCTTACCGCCGAAAAGCAGGAGAACGATCACTAAGATAATTATCATTTCAGAGCCACCTAAGCCCATGAAAGCGATTAAGACACTGTTTAACATTTTGTTCTGTTTTAAGTAATACAGTGCAAAGATAAGGAAAATATTGATTTCCTAATTGCTTTTAAAGATCCAGTTCTCAGGGTCCATTTTGGTTTGTCCCTTCCAGATCTCGAAATGCAGCACGGTTTTGCTCTCGTCGTCGTCGTATAGGATCGATCCGAGGTTCTGCTTGGTGGTTACTTTATCGCCCACTTTTACATACACATCCTTGAGGTTGGAGTATACGGTGAGAAACTCGCCATGCCGCAGCAGCACGAACTGTCCGCCGCCCGGGATGTTCACCACGCCCTTCACTTCGCCTTCAAACACGGCGCGGGAAATGGAGCCGGTGTTGGTGGCGATATCGAGCCCGTTGTTGTTCACATCGATGTTGGGCATCAGCGGGTGCGGGTGCACGCCGTAATGCTCGATGATAATTCCTTTTGCAACCGGCCATGGAAGCTTGCCCTTGTTGCTTGCAAAACTGTTGGAAAGCTGCTGCGATTCGGGTGTGAGGATGAGCTTTTGCGATTTTGGTGCGTTCTTGTCCTTGGTCTTGCCGGCTGCATCGGCCTCCCGCTGCGCCTTTTCAAGCTCCTTCTGGATAATCCGCTGGATGGCTGCCTGCAGGTTATCGGCATCTTTTTTCTTTTTCTCGAGGTCTTTTTTCAGCTTGCTTTCCTGTTCCTGGAGCTGTGTGAATACCTGCTCCTTTTCGCCTTTTTCGGATGTCAGGCTTTTCTTTTCGGTTTCCTCACCGGTGAGCAGCACGCGCTTGTCGGATTTTTTCGCTTCGAGGTCCTGCACTTTTTCATTCAGCGATTTACGGGTATTGGTGATCTTTTCGGCCTGGCGGTGACGGAAATCGCTGTATTGCTGCAGGTATTTCAAACGCATGTAGGCCTGCTCAAAATCTTTCGATGCAAAAATGAACACGAGGCGGCTGTAGGCATCCTGGTTCTTGTAGGCATAGTAGATCATCTTCGCGTATTCTGCCTTGAGCTTCGCGAGGTCGTTCTGCAGGCCTTTGATGGATTCGTTGTTTTCCTTGATCTCCTTGTCGAGCAGGGAGATCTGGCTGTTGATGTTGGCGATCAGCTCCTCGCGCTGCGAGATCTTTTTGTTGAGGGCCACCAGCTCGGTAAGCGAGCGCTTTTTGTGCTTCTTTGTTTCGGCAAGCAGCTGGTTGGTGTAATCTATTTCTTTCTGGATCTGCTTTTTCTTGTTCTCGAGATCCTTCTTGCTTTGCCGCTGGGCAAAGGAATCCAGGGTGCCTGTAAAGAACAGGCACAGCAACAGGCTGAAAAAAAGAAAACTATTGTTTTCCTTTATAAATGATCTGCTCATAATTATCAGGGATCTTGAACGGGAAGCTTTGCTCCTCGTTCAGTGTCACCTTGCTGAAGTTAAGATCTATAGTAACGTTCTTTTCTGCTTTGATAGTATAATTCATTTTCTGCGGGAAGAGCTGGCTGGAGTCAACAGTCACGTATTCGCCGAAATGCGCATCGAAGCTTCGGTCGGGATTGAACTCGTAGAACAGGATGCGTGCGATCTTGAAATTCTCGGGCACGAGGAAGATACTTTGCGCGGGCTCTTTCAGCTCTTTACCGCGCTCCACCCTTCTTCGCTTGAATTTGCGCACGGTTCCGAGCGTGTACTGGCAATCGTCGACACCGGGTTTTATCTTTTCATCCTCATCGTAAAAGGAAACGCTGTTGCCAACGAGCAGCGACTGCAGCATCTCAAAATCGAGCTCGGTATTCAGGAGCTTGCTGATGTAGGCATAGTCGCCTTTAAAATATTTGTTCTGGATGGTATTCGTGAATTTTACGGAATCCTTGGTGATGAGCACGCGTGCGCCTTCAATGCCGAGCTTGGAGATCGACATCCAGATGATGCTGTCTTTTTTCATCCGCAGCGCAATGGTGAAAGAGTTGGAAGAGCTGTCGATCAACGCTTCTGCGCTCAGCCTGGCCTTCAGCCAGGTGAATCTCAGCTCGTTGCTTTTCAGGTTCGTGGTGAGCGTGCGTGCATTTTTAAAATCGAGAATGCATTTACCGTTGTTCAAGGTGATCTTCTTCTGGTTCCTGCAGGAAGCGAAGGAAAGGAGCAGGAGTAAGGGGAGGACAATAAATCGTCCGCGGCTTAAAGCCCCCTGCTGTATGCGCAACGATTTATTCATAGATCTTTTTATCAGCTATTTTTTTATCGATCAGGTCGGTGGTGCCACCGGCTTTTTTTGCATCCATCCAGTATTTCAGGGCGCCGTCCTTATCGCCGAGGCGGTAAAGCACATCGCCGTAATGTTCGAGCAGCGTACCGTTTCCAAGATAAGGCTTCATCGGTTTTCCCTGCGCATCGTATTTTACCGTTTCGGGATTAGGATCGGGCCTGCCACCGTTATCGAGCGCCTTGCCGATCCATACTTTTGCATCCTCGTACTTCTTCATCTGGTAGAGGATCCAGCCGTAGGTATCCTGGTAGGAAGCAACACCCGGCTTCAAGTCGTTCGATTTTTTCGACATCGCCTCTGCCTTTTCGAGCCTGGTATTCCGGAGCGACAGGTAATACGCGTAATTGTTGAGCACGGAAACATTGTTGGGGTCGAGCTCCAGCGCCTTATCGTATGCCGAATCCGAAGCGGCATGCCTTTTCACCTGGTTGTAGGCATCGCCGAGGGTCGAATAAAACGTGGAGAGGATGAGCGGACTGTCGTACACAAATTCCTTTCCTTCGTTCAGCACTTCAATGGCTTCCTTGTATTTTTTGAGCTGGAGGTTTGCTGCGCCGTTGTAGAAGTAGGGCACGGCCTGGTTAGGGAACAGCTCAATGGTTTCTTTGCTGTCCTTTTCAAGCGCGGCAATATCATTCAGCTCCGAATCTATCTGCAGCAGCTGGCTCCAGAGAGCGTATTTTTCCTTGTCGAGCGCAATCGATTTGCGGTATGCCGTTCTTGCCTCCTCCAGCTTTTTATCGCGGAAAAGGAAATCGCCGTAAATAGAATATGCCTTTGCATCTTCCGGGTGAACTTCTACCAGGATGCGGCAAAGCTCATCGGCATCGGGCTTTAGCTCGGTATAGGTTTCGGTGATGGAATAGTAGGAGAGAAGGATCTTTACCTTGGTATCGATGTCAAGCTCCTTGCTCCTGAAGGCGATCTTGATCTCCTCGAAGGCTTTGTCGTTCTGCTTCAGGCTGCGGTAATAATCGGCAAGCGACAGGTGCACATAGGCATTCTGCGGATCGATCTTCAGCAGGTCGTTGTATGCCTGGAACGCTTTTTCCGGCTGGCCTTTATCCTGGTAGATCTCGCCCAGCATCCCGTAATATTTCGCTTCTTTCGGGTAAGCTTTGATGAGCTTCTGAACCTCCTCCACCGACTTGTCGAAATTGTTCTGCGACTTGTAGATCTTGATCTTCTGCATGGAGGCATCCTCGGTAACGCCGATCTGCTCCTCGATCCGGTTGTATACTTTTATCGCATCGTTCAGCTTGTTCACATACAGGTAAGAATTCGCAAGCTCGTAATACAGCTCGATGCGCTCGGGATTGTCCTTCACCACCTTTTCGTACACGCTCACCACCTCCGGAAGCTGCTTGCTATCCTTGAGGCACTGCGCATACAGCAGCTGGTACCAGATGTTCTTCGGATCGGAGGCTGCTGCTTTCTTGCTGTAATAAAGCGCCTGGTTTTTGTTTCCCTGGAAAGCATAGATGTTTGCCAGCTCGTACATAGCCGCACCGCTGTTTGGGTCTATCGTCAGCGCTTTCGCGAAAAGCGTTTCCGCCAGGTCGTAATTTCCCAGCATTTTTTCCTTGTTCGCATCAAAGAACACGCGCTCAAAGTCGATCCGCTGCTTGCCTTCGATCCCGCCTTTTGCAGCGCTTGTTTTTGTTGCAGGCGCTGCCGCCGATGATGCTGTGCTCTGCTTTGTTTTACAGGAAGACAGGATCACAAGTACAAAACAAGGGAACAGAAGGAATAAGCGGTATGTGCTGTTGTTTTTTTTCAATCTTATCTGATAGTGCTGTAATCGCTGATGCTTACATCAGTTGATTTTCCTGTGAATTCAGCATAATTCCCAACCATGGAATTGCTCAGCTCGGCATTTTTGATCTTGCTGTTGGTTTGGATGATGCTGTTCTTCACGGTGGAATTCTCAATGATGGTTTTATCACCGATGGAAGCATGCGGCCCCACGGTGGAATTGATCAGCTGAACGCCTTCACCGATGAAGCATGGCTCAATGATGGTAGAGCCCTGGTTCGTGAATTTGCTGGTGCGCGGCTGGTCTTTGATAAACTCCAGGATCCGCGAATTGGTATACACGGTCGCATCTTTATTTCCGCAGTCGAGCCACTCGCTTACTTTGCCCGGGCTGAACTTGGTGCCTTTCGCCTTCATGTTCTCCAGCGCGTTGGTAAGCTGGAACTCGCCTTTATCGGTGATGTTATTGTCGAGCAGGTACTGTAATTCCTTGCGGAGGTAATCACCATCCTTGAAATAGTAGATGCCGATGATGGCCAGGTCGGAAATGAATTCCTGCGGCTTTTCCACGAAATCGGTGATCACATTGTCGGCATCGATCTTCACAACGCCGAAAGGCTTGGGATCATCCACTTTCTGCACCCAGATGATGCCTTCTTTGGAAGAGTCGAGCTTAAAATCCGCTTTGAAGAGCGTATCGGCGAAAGCCACCACCACTTTACCGGTAACACATTCTTTTGCGCACATAATGGCATGAGCGGTCCCGAGCGGAGTATCCTGGTAAAAGATGCTTCCTTTTGCACCGAGGCTTTCCGCCACTTTCACGAGGTTGTCTTCGGCTTCTTTTCCGAAGCGGCCAACAACAAAAGCGATCTCATCCACTTTTTCGTCGCATACTTTTGTGATGTCTTCAACGATGCGCTGCACCATTGGTTTTCCCGCGATGGGGATCAGAGGTTTCGGAGTTGTTAATGTGTGCGGGCGCATACGCTTTCCCATTCCCGCCATTGGTATAATTATCTTCATAAGAGTTTTTTATTTTTTTCCTGTGCTTCCGAAACCGCCTTCGCCCCTGGCGCTTTCTTCGAGCTGTTCAACTTCAATCCATTCGGCCTGTTCGTGCCTGGCGATCACCATTTGTGCCACGCGCTCGCCATTGTTGATCGTAAAATCCTCGTTGGACAAATTCACGAGGATCACTTTTATTTCGCCCCTGTAATCCGCATCGATCGTGCCGGGTGAGTTCAGCACGGTGACTCCGTTCTTAAAAGCCAGTCCGCTTCTCGGGCGGATCTGCGCTTCGTATCCAACGGGGATCTCAAGAAAAAGGCCGGTGGGAACAAGTGTGCGCTCCAGCGACCTTAAAACAACAGGCTCTTCCAGGTTTGCCCGCAGATCCATTCCGGCTGCAGCCAGCGTGGCATAACCTGGTAATTCGTGTTTTGACTTATTGATGATCTTAATTTTCATGCCAACTGTCTGAATTTGTTTTTTTCGAGCGTCCAGGCAACAACAACAAATCCAACAAGCATTAAGTTGTTGATAAACAAGTTAATTGCCGCGGATTCGGTTCTTACCAGCAGGCTGATAAAGTACAAAGTTAATGATAAACCAAGGTAACCAAGGATGCGTTTCAAATCATAATTAACAGGGTAATGTTTATTACCCCAGAAATAGGAGAGCACCATCATGGAAGCATAACAGATCAATGTTGCCCAGGCCGATCCCATGTAGCCGAAAATGGGGATCCACCAAAAGTTAAGGCTGATCGTGATCACCGCCCCGAAAATGGTAAGGATGGCGCCGTAGCTTGTTTGGCCGGTGAGCTTGTACCAGATCGACTGGTTGATAAAGATGCCGAGGAATAAATTGGCGAGCAGCAGGATCGGAACCACAGGCAGTCCTTCCCTGAAATTTTTTCCCACGAAATACTGGATCCACTGCATGTTCATCATGGTGCCGAGGAAAATGACGGAGCAGATGATCACAAAATATTTCATGATGTGCGCATAGGTCTGCTTTGCATCTTTTTCCTTCGAATGGCTGAAAAAGAAGGGCTCTGCGGCAAAGCGGAAGGCCTGGATAAAAATGGTCATGAGGATCGCGATCTTGTAGCAGGCGCCGTAGATCCCGTTCATGCTTTTCCCCAGCTCGCCGGGGATGAGGTGAGGGATGAGCGTGCGGTCGAGCGTTTCATTCGCCATTCCGGCCAAACCGGCTATCAGCAGGGGAATTCCGTATTTCATCATCCGCTTCCAGAGCTCCGGGTCGAGCTTCCATTTTACGGAGAACAGCTCGGGAGCAAGCAGCAGCATAGTGATGACGCTGGCGGCGAGGTTGGAAATAAAGATGTAGCCGATGCCGATGGAAGGGCTGTAGATCATCTCCACAAAAGGCTTGAAGACAGAATCCGGTGATTCGTAAACGCCTTTGCAGAACCAGATGAAGAACAGGTTGAGGCCGATGTTGATCGCAATGTTCAGCGATTTGATGATGGCGAAGCGCTTGGCTTTGTTCTGCTCGCGCAGCCTTGCAAAGGGAACGGCGGAGAACGCATCGCAGCCGAGGATGAACGCGAACCAGACCACGTATTCGGAATGCCCGGAGAACTTGAGTTTTTCGGCGATGGGCGTGGCAAAGAAACAGGCGACGATAATGAACAGCACCGAGCTGAGAAGCAGTGAAACAAGGGCGGTGGAATACACCGTTTTCTTTTCGGGCTCGCTCTGCGAAAAGCGGAAGAGCGTTGTTTCCATTCCATAGGTAAGGAACACCAGCAAAAACGAAACGTAGGCGTAAGCAGAGGTAACATCCCCGAACTCCGTGGTGGAGAACATGTACGTATAAAGCGGGGTGAGAAAATAATTGAGAAGTCGCCCTACGATAGTAGGTAAGCCGTAAATAGCGGTTTGGGAAGCGAGTTTCTTAAGAGGGTTCAAAATTATTTTCCTGTAAAGTTGGCTTTGCGCTTTTCAAGGAATGCGGTGGTGCCTTCTTTGAAATCTTCGGTGCCGAAGCATTTCCCGAATTCGTTGATCTCCGTATCAAAGCCATCCACGCCATTTTCGAAATAGGCATTCACGCTGTTGATCACGCCGGTGATCGCTTTCGGTGATTTTGACTTTATCTTTTCAATGATCTCGATACACTTTGCCATCAGCTGATCAGGCGCTACCACATAGTTCACAAGGCCTAAATTCAGCGCCTGTTCGGCGTTGATCATATCGGCTGTCATGTGAAGCTCTGCCGCCTTTGTTTTGCCGATGTACTGGATCAGTCGCTGTGTTCCGCCATATCCCGCGATGAGCCCGAGGTTCACTTCCGGCTGCCCGAATTTTGCATTGTCGCTCGCGATGCGCAGGTGGCAGGCCATCGAAAGCTCGCATCCGCCGCCGAGCGCAAACCCGTTCACTGCGGCAATCACCGGCTTCGGGCAAGTCTCGATCGATCTGAAAACATCCTGCCCGGCTTTTGCCAGCGCTTTTCCCTGTTCAACGGAAAGGCCTACAAACTCTGCAATATCGGCGCCCGCCACAAACGATTTAGGGCCGGCCCCGGTGATGATAATGGCCTTTACCGCATCATCCGCTTTTGCCGCTGCAATGGCTTCGCCGATCTCTGCAACGGTTTTTTTGTTGAGCGCGTTCAGTTTGTCGGGACGGTTGATGGTGATCGTCAAAATGCCGTTATCGGTGGAGCTGAGGAGGTTTTCGTAATTCATAGATAAAAATATTTGCCGCAAAGACGCAAAGGCGCGAAGCGTTATTTAGAAATTTCTGTGTTCTTTAACATAGCCGGTGATGTAGTCCACGATGGTGGACGTATCGGTGCCGGGAGGGAACAATGTTCCAACGCCGAGCTCGTTCAGCTTTTTTATGTCGTTATCGGGGATGATGCCGCCGCCGGTAAGCAATACATCGGTCATTCCCTTTTCCTTCATGAGGTTCATGATCTTCGGGAAAACCGTATTGTGGGCGCCGGATAAAATGCTGATGCCGATCGCATCCACATCTTCCTGCAGGGCTGCATTCACTACCATTTCAGGGGTCTGGCGCAAGCCGGTATAGATCACCTCCATGCCTGCATCGCGCAGGAAGGATGCGATCACCTTTGCGCCGCGGTCGTGCCCGTCGAGGCCGACCTTTGCCACCAAAACTCGTATGGGTCTGTTCATGATCAGGTTAAAATTACGGTCACGAATATACAAAATAGGATGATAGTACGGATCGCGAATCTGTACGAATTTGCGAATCCGTGCAGCGTGTCATCCTAAGCGAAGCGAATGGATCTATTGCTTCGTCATGCCTCCTCGCAATGACGCTCCGATTCGTAAATTCGTATTCATTCGCGATCCGTAACAGCAGGAAGCGACACATAAAACGTAGTTCCCTCGTTGCTCTTCGTTTCGAAGGAGATGCGGCCGTTGATGGTTTCGATGATATTTTTTACCATCGCGAGCCCGAGGCCCATGCCGCCGGTTTTGGTAGTGAAGTTCGGCACGAAGATCTTATCGAGCACATCTTCGGAAATGCCGCTGCCGTTGTCGGCGATGCTGATGAGGTAATAGCCGTTCTCTTTGACGAGCGTGATCCTGATCATTCCTTTCTTGTCTTCCGGGATGGCCTGCATCGCATTTTTGATGAGGTTGTTGAACACGCGGATCAGCTGCTCTTTATCGGCGAGCACCAAAGGAGCATCCCCGGAAAGGTTCTCATAAAAGATCGCGGCTTCGTCGGCATTCTTGTACAGATCCACCGTGTTTACGATCGTTTGGTGCAGGTTCACCTGCTCGAGGTTTGCCTTCGGCATTTTCGCGAAATTGGAGAATTCGGTGGCAATGCTCGAGAGTGTATCTATTTGTTCGATGATGGTTTTCGTGAGGCGCTCCATTTTTTCGTCCATGTCGGGCGCATCGTCTTTATACGTGCGCTGCAAATGCTGAACGCTTAATTTCATCGGCGTAAGCGGGTTCTTGATCTCATGCGCTACCTGCTTTGCCATTTCCCTCCATG
>Ga0157372_10005859_pt1 | contig 13085 bp, 10 predicted proteins | sample C55metaG_FD_115307 | JGI IMG/M metagenome (GOLD analysis project Ga0157372, IMG submission 115307) | Corn rhizosphere microbial communities from Kellogg Biological Station, Michigan, USA - C5-5 metaG | ecosystem: Host-associated > Plants > Roots > Rhizosphere > Soil | place: USA: Michigan... | reverse complement strand
TGCCTGACGAATCGGTGATAAGCAGGATTTATTATATCCGCGGACAAAAGGTAATGCTAGACAAAGACCTGGCCGAATTATACGGGGTACAACCCAAAAGGCTAAGGGAACAGGTAAAACGAAATGCCGAACGGTTTCCGAGCAATTTTTTATTCCAACTAACGGATAATGAATTAGATAGTATGGGGTCGCAATTTGCGACACCATCCAAACAACAGCTGGGTGGCCATCTTCCATATGCCTTTACCGAGCACGGCGTGCTGATGTTGGCGAGTGTATTGCGCAGTAAAACGGCTATGCAAGTCAGTGTCCGCATCATAGAGATTTTTGTAAAAATGAGAGCGATGCTGTCCGCACACAAGGATATTTTATTGAAGCTGGAACAGTTGGAAAACCAGGTGACGCAAAACAGCGAAGATATACAGACGATCTTCGTTGCACTAAAAGAATTGCTGAGTCCCCCACAGGAGCCGCGGCCCCGAATTGGTTTCCGCCGAACAGATGAAACAGATTGATCCTGTAGTCGAACTTGAGGTGCCAATTCGGCACCTCAAGATTTCGCACACCCGCCGTATCAATTCCGAACAACCACCCCGATCAATCACTCCAGCCCCATCTGAAAATCAACACTTTCAACACTTGGCACGCCTTTAGAACCCCACAATCCACCACCTCACTAACCTCATATGATAAAAAATTACTTTGTCCTCGCCTGGCGCAACCTCGCCAAACACAAATCCTCCGCCGCCATCAACATCGGCGGCCTCGCCCTCGGCTTGACCACCAGCATCCTCGTGATGCTGTTAGTAGTCGACGAGTTCAGCTTCGACCACTTCCACCACAACCTCGCCGACCTCTACCTGCTGATGAAAAATCAAAAGGAAGCCGACGGTGTCTCCACCGGCCGCAACAGCGCCGGCCCGATGGCCCTCGCCCTGCGAACCCAACTCCCCGAAGTAAGGAACTCCACCCGCGAAGCAGGATCCTGGACCATCGCTCACCTCGGCGACAAGCAGCTAACCATGCAAGGACTCTATGCCGATACGGGCTTCTTCCACATGATGAGCTTCCCCGCCATAGAAGGCGACCCCACGCAAGCCCTGAAGGACCCACAGGCCATCATCTTAACGCAAACCACCGCCAAAAATCTCTTCGGGGAGGATAAGGCACTCGGCGCCACATTCGTCATCGACGACACGGTCCCGGTAAGGGTAGCCGCCATCATCCGCGACGCACCCGCCAACAGCAGCATCCGGTTCGAATATATCCGGCCCTTCGAAGCCTTCGAAAGGAAAAATACCTGGCTCAGAAAATGGGATGACAATCGCATCCAGACCTGGATCCAGCTCAAGCCGGACGCAGATATAGCCGCATTCGACAAGAAGGCCACCGCAATGCTCCAGACCCGCAGCAACGACACCACCGTGACGACCTTTGCCATGCCGATGGCAAGTCTCCACCTGCATTCGGGATTCGAAAACGGCAAACAAAAAGGCGGTGCGATCTACGCGGTTTCAATGATCGCGATACTCGGATTCTTCGTCCTGCTCATCGCCTGCATCAATTTCATGAACATCGCCACGGCCCGCTCCGAAGTCCGCGCAAGAGAAGTAGGCGTTCGCAAGGTCATGGGCGCATCCCGCCGGCAGGTGATGGCGCAGTTCTTCTGCGAAGCGCTGACGATCGCTTTTCTTGCCCTCGTGGTCGGCATCTTCGCATCCCAGGCCGTTCTCCCGGTGTTCAACCGGTATTTGCACGCGAATATCCACTTCGACGGCCTCGACTGGCGGGTATGGATCGGCCTCACCGGCATCGGCCTGCTCACCGGCCTCATCGCCGGCAGCTATCCCGCCCTGTTCCTCAGCCGGTTCCGCCCCGCAAAAGTGCTGAAAGGGGTAGTTACTATCGGAAAGAAAAGAGCCCTGCTCCGCCGGGCGCTCGTCACGACCCAGTTCTGGGTCGCCATCCTCTTCATCATCGGGACGCTCGTCGTCTGGCAGCAGATCGATTATGTCGAAAGCCGCCCGATAGGCTATGACCAGGAGAACCTCGTCGACGTTCATGCCTCACCGGCCCTCGGGGCAAAATACGAGCTGTTCGCCGATCAGCTCCACAAACTCCCCGGAGTAAGAAATGTCTCCGCCGGCAGCGACGACCTGCTGAACTTCGGCGCCGGGATCACCGGGATGGACTGGCCCGGCAAAATCCCCGGCCATGAGATTTCCATCCTCGTCACAACCGTCGCCTATAACTGGACAAAGACGACCGGTCTGTCTTTGGCCGAAGGCCGCGATTTCGACCCCGCCTTCGGTACCGACACTTCGGCCTGCCTTATTAACCAGTCGACCATCCAACGCCTCGGCCTGAAAGAACCCGTCGTAGGCCAGAAGCTCGGCGGCAGCACCATCATCGGCGTGGTAAAGAACTTTGTCTTCAATAATCCGTCCGGCATCATCGCTCCCATGGCGATCTATTTATACAAGGAACCACCCGGCGGCGGCCATTTCTTCGTCCGCATCGCCAACGACGACCACTGGCGCCAGACGATCGCCTCGATCGGCCAGGTGGTCAAAACCCTCGATCCGATACATGGATTCGACTATAGTTTCACAAAAGAGGACTACCAACAGCGCTTCGAGGAATGGAAGTCCTATGGCGCCTGCGCTACCATCTTCGGCGGGATGGCGATATTCATCTCCTGCCTCGGACTCATCGGCCTGGCCGCCTTCGTGGCCGAACGCCGCTCCAAAGAAATGAGCATTCGCAAAGTATTCGGCGCAAGCATCCGCCAGGTGCTGCTATTGCTCTCGGTGGATTTCCTGCGTCCCGTCCTCGTCGCCCTCCTGCTGGCTGTTCCCGTCGCCGCCTGGGCCCTACAACTTTGGCTGAATAACATCACCTGGCACGTGCCGCTGCGTTGGACGGTATTCGCGCTCGGCGGCGCCATCGCCCTCCTCATCGCGCTGGCGACCGTAGGCCTGCAGGGCGCAAGGACCGCAAACGAGAACCCCGCGAAGAAGTTACGAAACGAGTAAGGCAGCCAGATTCTGTTTGATTATCATATTCCAACCTTCGGAGCACCGCGCAAAACTCTCCTTATCCGGTGTAAGCCCCGAATGCGTAAAATGTAGCACCGTACCCTCCCCATTGGAGCTCAGCTCAAAGATCATTTTCGTATCGGTCCATTCCTCCGGGTCTTTCAACCAGGAAAGGCTACTCTCTGTAACCAGCCAGGCAACCCTTTTATCCGGAACAACCTCCACCAACCGTTGTTTGGAATAGTGCGCGCCGGGATGGTTGACGACAAACTCGTCACCCGGTTTCGTGGTGCTCCCCGAAAGGTCCTGGAACCCCCACCATTTAACCACATCGCGGGTAATGCACTCGAAAACAAAAGAAGCCGGCCGAGGCACGTCGAGGATTGTCGAAAAGGAAGAAACAAAGGCATAGAACATATTCTTAATACACAGGTCACAGATCTGCACCAGCCTGTCATACTCCTCCTCCAGCACCACGCCGTCATAAGTATAGGTAAGGACAGTGCCATCGCCCTTCGGCCTCAATGCAAAGATCATCTTCGTCCCCGTCCAGTCAAAATCGTCCGTCGACCGCCGGCTCGAAGTAGTGATCCACGCCACTTTCTCATTCGGCACGTATTCGAGCACCTTGTTCGTTGAGTAATGCGAATCCCCGATCCGGAACACGAACTCAGACCCAACCTGTAACGCCGGACCGACAAATTCCTCGGGCCACCATTTCGCAAGGTCAAGGAGATGCGTAAAAACATCGGAAGCCGGCTTAGCCACTTCGAGATCCACGCTGTAGATCGTTTTTGGATAGTTGTTTTTAGTCATAATAAGTAACTTAAAGGTTACATAAATATAGGTAACTTTTGAGTTACGGAACAAATTTTACGGTAAATATTTTCGCAAGGCCTTAATCACCCCCTCTTTATACAACTTCCCGATCGGTATCTCCACCTTCCCGATACCAACAGAGTCCCCCGTATACGAGCTGATCTTCGATTGGGAGACGATATACGACCGGTGCGTCCGCAGGAAGCCTGAAGCTGGCAGCATCGCCTCCACCGCCGCCATCGAATGTTTGGTGATCACCAGCCCATGCGTCGTCAGGATCTTAATATAATTCTTCATCCCTTCGATATAAAGGATATCCTCCAGCATCACCTTCACCATCTTCCGGTCGGTCCGGAAATACAGCCAGCCCTCCGCCGGATCACCCGCCCGCTCAGCTGCCGCCGCAGCTCCCGCCGTCCCAAAGCCCGCCGCCGCAGAGCCCGCCGCAGAGGATGCCGCAACAGAGCCAACACCAATCAGCAACGAAGCCTTATGAACCGCCTTCAAAAACCGCTCAAATTGAATAGGCTTCAAAAGATAGTCCACGACATCCAGCTCATATCCCTCCAACGCAAACTCCGGGTACGCCGTCGTCAGGATGATCTTAGGTGGATTCCGCAGAATGCGGATAAGATCCGTCCCCAGCAGCTCCGGCATCTGGATATCGAGAAAAAGCAGGTCCACCGGCTGCTGCCGCAACAGACTCAACGCCTCCACCGCATTGCCGCACTCTCCGGTCAGCCGCAACGAAGGCTCCCGGCCGACAAACCGCACCAGCACCTCCCGCGCCAGCGGCTCGTCGTCCACAACGACACATCGGATGGGTTGCAGAGTATTATCCATGTTCCAGCTCCAGCTTCAAATTGACGATGAACAGATCAGATTCCGAAACGATATTCAGCTCATGCCTTCCCGGGTACAGCAGGTCCAGTCGCTTCCGGACATTCCGCAGCCCGATCCCCTCGGTAAAAAGCCCCCCATCGGGGAGTTTCCCATTGATCAGTTTCACCGCCAGTCGCCCCCCCTCCACCTCGGCCTCGATACTCACCCAGGGCTGATCCAGCATCCGGCTCGTCCCATGCTTAAAACAATTCTCCACCAGCGGCAGCAGCAACAAGGGCGCGATCGCATATCCATTGGTCTCGGCCGGCAGCCGCGTGTTCAGTTCCAGCGATCCATACCGCACCCGCTCCAGCTCGATATAATCGCCGATCAACGTCAGCTCCTTCGAAAGCGGCACCAGCGGCCGGTCGCATTCATAAAGGATATACCGTAGCAATGCCGAAAGTTGCACCAGCATGCCCGAAGCAACGGGCGAAGTGCTTTCAGTCACCGAATAGATATTGTTCAGCGTATTGAACAGGAAATGCGGATGCAGCTGCGCCTTCAGCGACTGCAGCTCCGCATCCAGCTTCTCCCGCTGTAGCACGCTGTTGAGGTATTCTTTCTCATACCAATGTTTCGCCAACTTCAGTGCGGCAGCAAACCCCACCACATTTAACGTCGACCGGAGCGCAAATAGGAATTCGAAGGGCAGGTTCTGCCGGAGGTTCATGCGGTCGCCCATCGGAATGTAGACGACCTTGCCTTTCTCGAAGACAACCGAAAGGTTACGATTCATGATCCAATCATAAAAAAGATCGTGCAGCAGGGTATAGGAGATGGCGGCGATAAACCCACTCAGCACCGCCAGCACCACAGCCCAGATCGCCGCCTGCGGGTACCGCGACCGCAACAAAAAGCGCGGAATCACCCAATACAACAACGTATACACGAGAAAGACCTGCCCCGGCAGGTATAACAAAGGTTGGATGACATGTTCCTTGAAGGCCCCCGGACTTATCTCCACCCCAAATAATGGCCGGATCCCCAATCCCAGCAACCCCAACCCAAGCGAGGCCACCAGCCAGAAGCTCCCATGCCGGGCAAACCGCCAGGTCCAATGATCCGAGAAAAAGAAAGGAAACCGTTGCATACCTGAAATTAGCAATTCCTTTTATCGGTTGTAGAATAACCACTGCATTTTCCACCAATCGACGGCATTTGGGGACCAATGCAGCCGGTCCCCACCAAAGAACCGTATCTCCCCGATCCCCTCGTCCCGGTGGAAATAGCGTCAAACAAAAAGGAATAATGAAAAGATTTGTAGAAAAAAGAATATGCGAACCATCCTGCTGCTCCTGTGCATCGCCGCATCTCTCCCGGCCCTCACACAATCCCGCCTCACCGGCGCCGTCCGGAACAAAGAAGGCCAGTCACTTGAGGCCGCGACGATTCTATTACATCGCCAAAAAGATTCCTCCGTCATCCGGTCGGCCCTCACCGACCACACCGGCAACTTCACTCTCGACCGGGTCCCGGCAAATAAATATTTCCTCACCATCACCTCCGTCGGCTACACAAATTTCATCAGCGACCCCTTCCATCTCGACTCAACCGGATTAAAGCAGCTCAACATCACCCTCACTCCCGCCGCCACCAACCTCCAGGCCGTATCCGTCGTCACAAAGAAACCCTTCGTCGAATACAAACTCGACAAAACCATCGTCAACGTAGAGTCCTCCCCCTTCTTCACCCCCGGCATGTCGGCGCTCGAGATCCTGGAACGTTCCCCCGGCATCGAAGTGGATGATATGCACAACACCATCGGGCTCGTCACAAGACCCGGCGCCACGATCTATATCAACGGAAGAAGAACCTACCTGGCCGGCATCGATCTCCTCAACTACCTTCGCGGCCTCCCCGCAGCCTCGATCGAAGCCGTCGAGATCATCTCCCAACCCTCCGCCCGCTACGACGCCGCCACCGGCGGCGGCGTGATCAACATCCTCCTCAAAAAGAACCAGGCCGACGGCCTCATCGGCAGCGTCACCGCAAGCACAATAGCAGGCTACTATTTCAAGACGCGCGATAACGGAATGCTCAACTGGCGCGAAGACAGGTGGAACCTCAACTTCACCATGGGCTATTCCGGCAACAAGACCTACAATGACCAGCAAGCGACCTCCTCTTTCCGCACCGGTTATGGTCAGCCCTTCAATCAATACCAGCAGTACAGCGCCTCGACGATCACCGATTCCCGGTCCTACACTCCCCAGCTGGCCCTGGATTACCAGCTCTCCAGGAACACCTCGTTAGGCGTCCAGCTGCAAGGCCTCTTCAGCGACAACCACTCCACCACCGGCGGATTCGTGACCTTGTTGGACAGCGGCAAGCAGTTGATTCGGCAACAACCCATACCCACCCTAAGCAGCAACACCGTCACCAATCCCGGGGTCAATCTCAACTGGTTGCAGAATTTCGGCGACGGCCGCGAGTTGACGGCCGATGCAGACTACCTGCATTACCATTCGCCCGGCGTACAGGACTCCTACGGCCTGAATGGCTCGCTCCCCTCCGACATCGACATCGCGGCGGTCAAGGCCGACTACAGCCAGCCCGTCGGCCCCCAGGGCAAAGGCCATGACACAAAGCTCGAAGCAGGAATAAAGTCCAGCTATGTCCGCACCGACAATACCTCGCAATATGTCCAGTATGACACCGTACAAAAAAGCTGGAACCCCGATATCGCCCTGAACAGTCACTTCATATACTCGGAAAACATCAACGCCGCATACCTCAACCTCACCCGGCAGTTATCAAAAAAATGGAGCGTGGAGTTCGGCCTGAGGGGCGAACAGACGATCGCAAAAGGCCGCGAACTCGTACAGGGCGGTAATTTCCGTCACCAATACTTCAACGTCTTTCCCACCGGCTATGCCGGCTTTACCCCCAATGACAAACATTCTTTCACCCTCAGCTACTCCCGCGGCATCGGCCGCCCCAGCTACCTCGATCTGAATCCCTTCCGCTACGTCATCAACGCCTACAACGTCCGCCAGGGCAACCCGGCGTTGCAACCCGACTTTGGCAACGCGATCCAGCTGGAGTACCACTACCGCTCGGAGCTCAACGTCGGCCTGGTCTGGTATCACGGCGACAACCTGCAGGCCAGAGTCTATCAAACCAGCGGCCAGGGCGACAGCCTCGTCACCATCCTCACCCGCACCAACATCGCCTTCCGCCGCAACATCTTTTTATTCCTCAGTTACAACAAAGCCCTCAAAAAATGGTGGAACGCCAGCTGGTCCGTCGTATTCATCAACGCAAAACTCGATGACCCTGCCAACACCGGCTGCCCCGTGGATCACCTTACCGGCGCCAAGCTCAATTTCATTAACCAGTTCCCACTCGGCAAAGGGTACAGCCTCGATCTCCGCGCAAGCTATTTCACCCATTGGATGGAAGGCATCCGCATCCACCAGCTCCCCGTCTGGAACAACTCCATCGCGCTGAACAAAAAGCTCCTGCACGACAAGGCGACCCTGACCCTAAGCGTCAACGATCCCTTCCACGTCTATCGCCCCGGCCAGATCAGCGACGCCACCGCCTTCTTCCAGCGCACCGACAACCTGCCCGAATCCCGCTATCTCATCATCACCGCCAACTACCGTTTCGGCAAAGCAAAGCAACAACAACGCCGGCACGACGGCGGCAGCTCCGAAGAACAGCGGCGGGTGAATTTGTAAGTGGGAACCGCTGTGCTCACGCCCGCGAATCCCGCATCGCAACTCGCTCCTCCGGCAAATTCTGCGCGAGCATCCCTTGACAAAATCCGTATGAACGGGAAATCAAGTTCCACTAGTGGCTTTTCGCTCTTCAGGCCCCGCCGCAATGCGTCCTTGCACTGGAGACCCGAGATCGAAGGATGTTATAAGGGTCTGCATTTCCTGGAGGGTAGCCGGTTTGCAGACGAAGCGGGAAGCACCGAGACCAATGCATTCCGACACCAGCGGCTCCATGACCGGGTCGCTCCAGACCACCTTCATAACGTTCTCAAACCGGGGCAGATAGCTCATCTTCCGCAGGACTTCCGGTGCCGGGATCACCGGCATCAGGTACGCCATGACGATACACAACGGCTCGGTGGAACCTGGACAGGATCCAAGATAGGCAAGCAGCTCCTGTCCATTGGAAAACGTCAATACCGGCAAATTTGGATGCAGCATTTGCATCACGTTGACAAAGAATTCTCTGTCTTCAACATCGCTATCCGCGAGAAGAACGCAGGGGATAGCCGCCTTTTCGGGAATCCCGGTTTCCATGGTGTTTGACTCTTTATTCGGTTTTCGGATTTGAAATAAGCCATGCCTTGCCCTCGCTGGTGTACCGTATATTTCGTCGACGAACAACGGATCGGCCCCTACCGCCTTGGTAGATTCTCGCCGGCAACCGCCCTAAGAGCCTTTTTATAGGTCGCCAGCGCGCGCTCACGGGCAAAACGATGCTCCACGATCGGTTCCAGGTAGCCGGCGGCATACCCGGGTATCCACTTCTTTATATAGATATTCTCGGGGTCGAACTTCTTCGCCTGCTCCCCGGGATTGAATACGCGGAAATAAGGCGCGGCATCGCATCCACAACCCGCCGCCCATTGCCAGTTCCCATTGTTCGACGCAAGCTCGAAGTCAAGAAGCTTTTCGGCGAAATATGCCTCGCCCCATCGCCAGTCGATAAGGAGGTGCTTCGTCAGGAAACTGGCGACGACCATCCTCACCTGGTTGTGCATCCAGCCGGTGGCGTTGAGCTGCCGCATTCCGGCGTCCACAAGCGGGTAGCCGGTCATGCCGGTACACCAGGCCTCGAACTCCCGCTCATTGTTTCGCCACGGGATCGCATCATATTGACGCCGGAACGAACGAGTGACGACAGAAGGGAAATGATACAGGATCATCATAAAGAATTCCCGCCAGATGAGTTCGTTCAGCCAGACCTCGCTAAGTTCCGCCGCCAGCGCCACCAGGTGACGAACGCTGACCGTCCCGAACCGCAGATGCGGACTCGCCTGGCTCGTGCCGTCCAGGTACGGCAGGTTACGGGTATTTTCATAATTGCTGATCAGCTGCCGGGACAGCAGAATGGGAGACACCCCGTGATCTGCCGGTTCAAAGCCCATCTCTCGCAAGCTCGGCACGGTATGGGAAGGATCACTCCACAAATGGTGCAAATGCGTCTCACTGGGATAGGCAGGCCGGCGCAGCTCGGCGAACCGCCGTTTCCATTCCCTCGAATACGGCGAAAAGACGACATAAGGCGTTCCGTCAGGCTTAACGATCTCGGCCGGATCGAACATCACCTGGTCCTTGAACGTATGGAACGGCACCCGGCGCTCCGCCAGAAAGGTCCTGACCTTGTTGTCTCGCTCGATCGCATCGGGCTCGAAGTCGTGGTTGGTTACCACCGATCCTACATTCGCTTCCGTCAGTAGCCGCTCGAACACAGCGACGGGTTCTCCATAAACCACATACAGGGACGATCCCCATTTTCTGAATTCGGCCGAAAGCTGGGCTACTAACTGATGAATAAAGGCAACCCTTTTGTCTTGCTTATCGGTCAATTTATCCAGGATGACCGGATCGAAGATAAAGAGGGGCAGCACAGGAGGAGAATCCTTGAGGGCGCGATAAAACCCATGATTGTCTTCCACCCGCAGATCCCGCCGGAACCAAAAAACGGTGACAGGCCGGGAGTCCCGCATCAAAGGAGTATATTGGTTGAACATAATAAATTCAAAACGCGGCGCGGGCCCGATGACAGGCTGAACAGCTCTCCCAACGCCGCACGCACAAAAGGGCCCTTCGGCAAAGACCGGATAATGCTCCAATCCTGCAAAGGCGTACTGTCATTGTCGAGAAAAGCAAGCAGATCCGGAAGTTCGGTACGGGTAAACAAGGTTGAAAAAAGCCTTTGACCCGATAGTTTCCTCGTGATGAGTACGTTCAACAATATCCGGTCGTACAATTGAAACCTCCCTCGAACGCTCCGGCCGGCCGGCTCCCCCGACCCGGTCAGCGAATGGACGATTTCAGCCGAGTCCCGTTGGATAAATTGGAAGGTGTACCCCGTCGAAGGCTTGGTCAAACCCGCGGCGGCGCCGATATTCCGCATCCGGTGGGTTGCCCTCGGCAACACGGCCGAGGTCATCGGGATCACCCCCATTTCCTTTTCCACGATGACGTAGTCCCTTATTTTAAGGACCGCGCTGATATACCCCGTGAGCAACCCGGTATAGGCGGACTCGGGCAGAACCGATCCCGTAAAAAAGGTGCATTCGACAAGCGCCTCCGTGGAAGAAAAAGGCATCACGTAAAAGAACGCCGTGCCGTGTTCCTGCGAGACGCGAAAATCCATAAGCGTGGCCTCCCCGGGTTGAAAGGCCGGACGCAGGCTTCGGATCACCCAGCCCTTGAAATGCTGTAGCAGCCGCCAGTCGCGCCGCCCCTGTCGCCGGTCAAAAGGAATACTGTTGAAAATGCGGCCCGCCGTCACCTTCCGCCCGTCCACAAGCATGGAGCCGCTGTCGGCGTCGCTTCGGACAGAGTCCACATTTCCCGGCAGAAAGACGACATTCCGAAACCGCCGGATCGTTTCGAAACAATAGTTGTAAAAGTCGGCGCCCCGGATCATCTTGTAGACGTAAGGATGAGTGTCCAGCAGACGGGCTTGCCCCTCGTCATGAAACCAAAGCCGCTCCCACCTTCGGTAAACGACGGGTTCAAAAAAGCCCTCCCCCTTCTCCCAGAAGCACCAGGTTCGGTCATTGGCCGTCTTCGGATCGCGATCGACCAGCAGTATCTTCTTCTTTTGAAGCGCAGGCTCGGAAAGCATACGCATCAGCAGACTCAAACCGGCGCAGCCGGCCCCCGTCAGACAATAGTCAAAGTCCGGCATTAGTCATGTTTACCCGTTTGACGGTATTTACGCGGAATGAAAAGCAGGCCGAATGCCTCTCCATCCTCTTTCCCAAGGTGCTTATGATGCATCTTATGGGCCCGGCGGATCGATCGGATATACGGATTGACCGGCCGCGTGAACCACTTGAATCGTTGGTGGATGATCACATCATGGACCAGGAAATAGGCGGCGCCATATGCCATGATCCCAAAGCCGGCCGCCTGCAGTATATAATGCTGCCCGAGCGTTCCGGTCAGGATAAGCAGGAAACTGGGGACGGCGAATATCAGGAAAAAGGCGTCGTTCTTTTCAAAAAAACCCTTTTCCGGCCGGTGATGATCCGCATGCAGAATCCAAAGGAATCCATGCATGACGAATTTGTGCGTGCACCACGTAACCCCCTCCATACAGCCAAAGGTCAGAAACAACACTCCCAGGTAACAGACGATATGCATGGGTACTCATTTTAGTTGTTGACGCAAACCCGCGCCAAGCAGGATAAGCCACTTGCGGTAGTTCGGGATCCTGACTCGTCGCTCGAATATTTGCACCGATGGCACGGATTTGATCTTTTTGAACAGGGAGAAATAGTACCTATACGCGACGTACACACCCATCCTCGCCTTTTCCGGCAACTGCGAGATCCCCTTTTGCGCATGTCGGAAATCGGCCAGGATATCCATTTCAATCGCTCGTTTACCGGCCTCGCTGAGCGTCCCTGCCAAAGATCCGGGAAAGTAGGATCGTTCTAGTTGACGATGATCGGCGCCGAGATCGCGAAGGAAATTGACCTTCTGAAACGCCGCCCCCAGGCTTCGGGCGTATGGCGTCAGATGGACATAAAGTTTGACGTCACCCTCGCAAAACACCCGAAGACACATCAGCCCTACCGCTTCCGCACTGCCATAAATATACTCGTTGTACGAGGTTCGGTCGTGGTGGCTCGCATACAGGTCCGTTTCCATACTGTCGAAAAATGCCCGGATAAGCGACAGATCGATGTCGTATTGCTTCACGGTCAATTGGAAACCGTGGAGGATCGGGTTCAGACTGATGCCCTCTTCAATGGCCAGAAAGGTATCGCGGTGAAAAGCGGAAAGCAGCCTTGCTTTGTCATATTCGTGGAACGTGTCGACGATCTCGTCGGCAAGCCGGACAAACCCGTATATCGAATAGATCGCATCGCGGATGTCCCCGTGCAGGAGACGGACGGCCGAGGCAAAGGAGGTGCTGTAAAGCTCGGTGACGACACGCCCGCAACGGCGGCTCGCGGCGTGGAATAACTGGATCATCAGTCAATTTATTCCCTTTGGCCGGTCTCGAACGAATTTGTTCAACTTTGGCTCTCAATGAGGTTCTATTCCTTTAACAGTTCCGGACGGAAGGCCGAAGTCGGGTATCTTGTTGGACGGGAATGAAATTGAAGGCTTTCTAAACCATCGGTAAAATAACGCG
>Ga0157372_10005858_pt1 | contig 13085 bp, 9 predicted proteins | sample C55metaG_FD_115307 | JGI IMG/M metagenome (GOLD analysis project Ga0157372, IMG submission 115307) | Corn rhizosphere microbial communities from Kellogg Biological Station, Michigan, USA - C5-5 metaG | ecosystem: Host-associated > Plants > Roots > Rhizosphere > Soil | place: USA: Michigan... | reverse complement strand
AGCCGCTGCCGCTCGCCGGGGAAGGCAAACTACAAATTCGACGCGCATGTACAGGTTTCAGGAATTTGAGCCATCGTCGATCTCCAGTTCCAGTCAGCAGCCCTGTGAAGGTTTGGCAACCCAGGCGGCGTCGAACGGATCGTCCGAACGCGCTATTGCGAAAAGCACGCGGCACCGTTCGCGTCGCGTTTTGCGACGTTACATCCGGCCGGGCGAGCTGTTCCGCGAGAATGCGTCGGCGAGTCTGGGCCTCTAATCAAACTGACCGCTACTGGTACCGGGAAATCTCCTCATATCAGACGCCACAGGTTCTGGACCCCACTGCGGATCCGGCACACACCCGGCACACAGAATCGCATAGGAAACGGTGATTTGCCGGAATTCCTGACGGCTGCCACTGATCTGGGCAAATCAGTGACACAGGTTGCCTGTCAGCAGGGATACCTTTGGCTGCGACCCCACGCACAGGCATCCTCTGTGCATGAACATCGATGATGCAACGCATATCCCTTGGGCACGCCTTCCGATCGAAGCGCGGTTCCTTTTCATCCTGTTTTTCAGCGGCGTATTTGGGCCAGAGGAACTCGACCGGAACACAGTCGTCTGCGAACTGGCGAAGATCTGGGACGAGGAGAAGCTCACTCTCGCTCTCCTGAACGATGACGATCGTTTCTGGTTTCTATATCGGAAATACGGGCAGCGGTATAGCGAAGGAGTCTGGCGCCTCGAGGTCTACGGCATCAGCCGGCAAGAAGCCGAGCGGGTTGGATTCATCACGCCCCGCGCCAAGACGAGCGTCGCGCAGCTTTGCCGTGGCGGACGGCCCGGGGAGCGATCGCGGCGAAGCAAACGGTAACGCCAAGCTGCAGTGTATGCATGGGCTCTCCGTATACTGACCCCGTGCCGGAAACCCGCGATAAGCGCCGCCGCAGCGATCTCGACCTGTTTGTCCTCGCTCTCATCGAGAGCGGGCTCGCCACTGCATACGACCTACAGATCGGCGCCGGGCTGTCGCCCGGTGCAACGATCCCCGCACTCCGTCGGCTCGTGTCGGGTGGATGGGCTTCCCCGGCGAAACCAGGTCCGCGTGGGCGCACTGAGCATCGGATCACGGCGGCTGGCCGGCGGCATTTGCAGAGTAGCTGGCGGCAGCTCATTGAGGAGGGCGCCAGCGGAGATGTAGACGCGGACCTTCGGGTCGCGCTTTTGGCCCTTTTCGTCGGTGGAGACCGGAGGCTTGCAGTGGAGTTCCTGCGTGGTTCAGCGAAGGAGAAGAAGGCATGGCTCAAAGGTGCGCACCCGCCTGAGGAGGTTGCAGATCGGCCGCCGCTCGCCTACTGGTACCAGAAGCTGCGGTCGGACCTGGCGATCTCGGTAGTCCGCGCCGAGGCTGCGGGTATTCTGGTGACGGCTAGGAATCTTCCGGCAGAAGGCAAATCATCGCGCCGCTCGAAATAGGGTATTACGCTGTTCCAAAAGGCTCATGCAGCTTTCAGAATGCCCGGAAGGGGCGATCGGTCAGCGGCCGACGGTCTGGCTTCTGATTCGAATATGTACCGGCTCGCATCTCACGAGAAACTCGTTCCTCCGGTGCTTTGGGATGCACAAGGGCGACGCGCATTGCGGGCGCACATCCTGATCTTCCGGTGCTGGACGAGCCCGGTCGCAGCCCTGAAAACGAGAACGCCCCGCAGTCCCTAATCTGCGGAACGTTCTTGTTCGGCGATCAGGCGGCTTGGCTCGGCTCCCGCGTATTTGCCGGCAGCTTTCCCCTTGATGGCAGGTTCTCAACGGTAACGAGCACACCCAGAGTCTTGCCAACTATCAAGAGCATCCGACTCACTTCCGCTATCCGCTCACTGGCGGCCACGCGCTGAAGCCGCTTCTCCATCAGGTCGGCGATGTGAATGGCGAACGCGTCCGCTGCTTCCGCCGCTCCGGGGTTGCTTGTGTCGAGCATCTGCCCGGCCGGCTGGTTCTCGTTCTCCTTTGCTTCGTTTACCAGCTTGGCACGATCGTCGCTTTTTCGCTTTTCTCTCTCTGCCTTTCTGGTGTCCCGTTCGATCCTGCGGCGTTGATGGTCATCGCGCACGATTCTGGCGACGGTTTCAGCGGCTTCCCCTTTGGTGACGGGCGCGGGCACGTCGAAAAGTTGTGCGACGATCTCCGCGTTTTTCGGCGCGGCAGGATCGACGCTCTGCCCCTCGAGAACTTCCAGGAAGATAGGATCCAGGCCCTCGATCTGCTCGTAGTAGCGGGCTATCCGGTAAATGCCCTTCTCGCTGCACCCGACAACGCCCGCGATGGCGCGGGCTGCGGCCACCCAGCCGCCGAGCGCCTTGAAATGTCTTTTGTACCCATATAGCACTCGACCGAACTGAACTCGGGCGGTGGCGTACGTGGGCAGGACCTCCAGCACACAATTCCGTGCCTGTGCTACTTCGGGGCTAAGCTCCCCGATGTGTTTCTCTTCGACAGCCCTCAACGTACTTCTCAGCTGCTCCGATGAATTGGACATTTTGTCCATTCCGGAGACAAGGCTATTTGTCATGCGGCTGTCCTCCTTTTCAGGGGCCGCTGATCTCTCGGTTCGTTTGCGGTCCCGGTTCCCCTCGTTCGCACCGAGGCCGCACCTCTGCGCGAGCCAATCTCACGCTCGCGCAGCCAACCGGCGACCTGCACCGGATCGAAGCGAATCATGGTTCCGAGTCTGTAATGGGGTATCCGTGCACCTGCGGCCATCTCATAGACGACAGTGCGACCCATTCCAAGCAGTTTCGCAATCTCCGGGGCCGTCAGTGCCCCGGTCATGCGCTCCAATCTTGTGGGAAGATCGGCGGGATGACCATCCTCTCGTTCAAGAGGCACAATCTCGCCGGTGCTCATCGTGTGGTTCCACCGTGACCTATAAGTTCATTCAGCAAGTGGGGCTTTGTGTGAGAGAAAGCTCTGTGACGTGAGCATGTGGCGAAAGGTGCCGCGGATCGCCGGCCCTCTCCACCGTTGTTTTCCCTGGGCGAGCCCGACAGGACCTCGGCGTCGCATGGCAAAAGCAGACGATCTCCAGCCTGCTCATGAATCATTAGAAGTTTAATCACGGACGAATCCATTGCGGTCGCCTGGATGAGGCTCGTTCCGCATGGGGCTCCGGGTCAGACGGTTTCTTGCCCCTTCCGGCGCATCGCCACCTGGTTGTGACTGATGGGGCCATTTCTGGCCGTCCGGCGTTCCGTGGGCCGTTGCGGGGTGCAACGGCGGCCCATCCCTGGGCGCTTACCTCATTCTGATTCCGGCGCTTTTTGTGTCTGGGATCGGACCGGTGAACCCTTACGCGTCTAGCTCAATCATAGCATTGCTGAGTACATCAGCAAAGTAGTACTCGCGTAGCTCCAGGCAATGCGATCATCTGAGTCCGCGGTTGGTCGAAAGTAGACCTCGTGTGGAAACCAGCTCCCACACCCGCGCACGCCTCGCACTCAGCATGGCTGCCTGGCCTCTGGGCGCCGACTACTCTCACGCCGTCCACTGAATGGCATTCACCTTCTGCTGAGTGTCCGGTAACTCGGCCGGCGCCAAATAGCGCATCACTGTTGCCAGGTCAGAATGTCCGGTGTACAGCATCACCGTGCGAGCATCAATCCCGGCACGCAACAGCGCCGTAGTGTAGGTAGCACGGAATTTGTGGAGATACCAGCGCTCGCACTCTTCACGCCCTCTGCATCCTTGGCAAGCCCCGCAGTTGAGACCGGCGTTTTTGACCAGCCTCTTCAGTAGCGGGAGCCATTTCCAGTTGGGGGTATCGTTGCGGGTGCCGAGCACCAGTTGCCCTTTGTGCGCCTTCTTCCACTTCTTCAGTTCGTTTATGAGTTCCGCCGGTATGGGAAGAACCCGCTCCGCTTTGTCTTTGATGATGAAGCCGTTTTCGTCACGCTCCCGGACCTTCAATGTCCCGCGCACAAAGTCGAACTGATCCCAGGTCAAATGCATTCCTTCCTGCATCCGAACGCCGGTCTTTAGCAGTACCTGAAAGACGATTCGGTGATAGCGGTCAGTGAGCGAATCGAAGAACCTCTTTAGTTCTTCCGGTCGATAGACCTCTACGGTCTTCTCCGTGAACTCCGGCGCCCGCGCAATGATCTTCTTCGTGTCGATTCCCGTCCAGCGCAGAAACGCAAAGATGCTGAGGTGCTTGTTGTGGACCGTTCGAGGTGAATTGCCCCGCTTACGCAGCGCGGCTTGCCACTTCAGAACCACGTCTTCCGTGAGTTGGTCCGCGTATTCGACACGGGCAATCGACAGGAACTCGTCGAATGCCGCTGTGAAGGTCTGAAGGCTGGCCAATTTCCCGCGGGCTGTCTGCCGGTCAATGTAGGCGTCAGCGCGCTTGCGCAGAAGGACCCGCCCGTTCTCCGGTTCCTGCTCAGGGTCTAGCACCTTGACGTCGGCCTTTACGGCTGCCGCTTTGACGCTCTGCTGTTCTTCGATCTTGCGCCGGAGGGCTTCGGCATCACCGGCATTCAGCCCGGCTGGCCTGTAGATCAGCTTGCGGTCTTCGTAGTAGCGAATCTGGAATGTCCAGGCCGACACATGGACCTGTCTGCCGTCTGCGGAGATAACACCAGGTCTGGCTCTGCCATTGCCTCCGTAAACCGCTGCCGCCCTCTTCCAGCCATCGGCGTCTTTGTACCTCACGATGAGTGTCACCGCGCGCGTTTCCATGCGTCAATTGTATTACCATTGTATTACCACGAGGGAATAACTGGTGTATTTCTTGGGAAATATGCGTTTCGCATTCGAGTCCCTTCTTCGGCACCAGCAGTTTTCTCGCTTTGCCTGCCGCTCTTGATTGCCCCGCACAAACAGCTCAAAATACTTGTTTTATCGTCGTTCCGCCGAGTACCATTCCGTCCGGACGTCCGCCCCAGGCACTTATATCAAGCCCACTTTTGTATTGCCAGGAAGAGGGTCTCTCTTCGCCGGGGTATGGCTGGCGGCTGCTCCCCTTCCGCTTATGTCTAATTGACAGTCAGGGCCACATTCGTCGAGGCCGTGACCATGCCACTTGCCGCGTCCGCCGCTTTGACGGTGATTGTGTAAATCCCCGGGGTTGTGCCGCCGCTCGTTTGGCTACCCCCGCCCGTTCCCGATCCGGGGCCTGAGCCGCCCCCGCCGCACGCGGTCATCGCAGACGTGATCATCAGGACAGCCAGGAAAGTCAGCAGCGCGCGCCAGGAGCGTCTCCGGGCTGGAATCCCCAAAAAGACCACCATGGCCAGAACTGCGCCACCTCCTTCCAGGAAGAACTTCCTCAGCGGGTGTTCGAGCGAGGCAGAGGGAGATGTGGTGTTGACCGCCAGGGTGGCGGTCGCCGCCGTGTTTCCGGTAATGGTGACGGTCGAGGGCAACGAGCAGGTCGGCAGATCCACGACACCGGGCGCTGAAGTGGCGACCGAGCAGGAGAGATTCACCGTACCCGTGAAGCCGTTCGAGGGGGTCACGGCAATGGTTGCGGTGTTGCCGGTCGTAGCACCGGGCTTGACGGTGATATCTCCGCTCTTGCTGATCGTAAGACCGGGGCCGGGCTGCACGACTACGAAAAAGTCCGTTCCTCCAAAATCCATCATGGTCGTGGAATCACGGAGATCCACACCAAAGCTGTAAGTGCCGGGATATGTAATGGCGCTGGTGTCTATTGTTAGGGTGGCGGTCACCGCGGACGCACCGGTTATGTTAACCGACCGTGGATCGCCGCCATTGCAGTCCGGTCGATAGGTTGCGTTGGCTGGGGAGCTAATCAGGGAACACTCCAGATATACGATTCCGGTATAACCGCCGGAGGGTGTCAGCGTCGCTGTCAACGTATTCCCGCTGATCGCCCCTGCACCGATCGTCAGGCTGGCGGGGTCAACCGATGTATAAACGCCCTGCCAGGCGGTGACGGTGAGAGGAAACGTCGTGCTGGCGGTGATGGCTGAGTTGAGAGTGTAAGTGGCATTGATGGTTACGGTATAGCTGCCGGTAGTCGTCGATTTAGTTGTGGCGAAAGGGATGGAGACAGGCTGCGTGGATGACGAGGTGAATTGCGTCCCGAAGTTCTGACAGGTTGGCGGGCTGAAGACATTTGTCATCGACGTCGTGACGCTGCAGGTGAAAAGGACCGGTCCTATGAACCCGTTTGCCGGTGTAAGCGTGACGGTGCCGGTGTTGTTGCTGGTGGCATTCGCCACGATCGACACTGCACCGCCATTGGATAGGGTGAAACCGGCGTTGGCCGGTATTCCGGTAACCACAACATTGAATGTGGCAGACTGAACGGTTTTCCCGGTGATGTCTTTACCTGTCACGGTAACCGGGTATGTGCCCGGTGCGAGGCTAAAGTCAGTACTGATCTTTAGGGCCAAAACCGCGGCCGACCCGAACAGGCCGACCGTGGTTAAGCTGTAGGGGGTTGGTGCAGAGATATACATGCCCGTGGGTGCACCGGAAAACGAGAGATATACGTATCCATAGAAGTCACTGGAGGGCGTGAAGGTGACGGTCTCGCTGGCAGACTGACCGGCGACGAGAGAAAGGTCACCTGAGGGTGCCATGGTGAAACTACCCAGCCCGTCGGTGTCAGTGATGGTGACGCTTGCTGTCGAACCTGCGTAATTCGCGTCCCCGCCATACGTTACTGAGATCGCATTTGCGCCGGGGGCAAAGAGATTGTTGGGGATGGTAGCGTCTGCATTGACGTGCCAAAGTTCAGAAGCGCCCGAACCCCATGGGAGCCCGGTGACGTTGGTGACCGTGCCCGAAGGCTGCCCATTGATCGTCGCTGTAATGGTGCCAGTAGGTGCCGCGCCGAGGTTGTAGGGCGTCTGAATCGTCAGCGGTATTCCGACGGGGTACGGCGAATTGTAGATGCCATCGATCCGGGAAGGAACATCAGTTAGCGTCAACGTAACGACGGCTTTCGCAATCGTCAGCGGAACAGCCGCGCTCGTGCTGCTGTTGTAGCTCGCATCCCCGGGGTAGCTGGCGGTTACGCTGTAGTTTCCCGGGGAAGGGATGAACGGCTTTGCGGTCGCGACCGGCCAGGAAGCCACGTTATCGCTGCCAATACTCGCGGAGCCAAGCGTACTGCCGTTGTTCGCAAACGTGACTGTGCCGGTGGCGGCGCCCTGGGTGCCGGAGCCTTCGGCTTTGCCCTCGACGTGCGCATCGGTGAAGAACGCAGAGCCGTACGGGATCGTGCTGCCGCTAATGGCTGCTCCCGTGAGCGTGTTATAGGCGTTCACCTGCAAGACGGTGGTGCTGTCTTCGGGTGAGATGCTGACGCTGATGGGAGACGAGCTGCTGGCGCCGTTCGAAGCGTCGCCGGCGTAGCGCGCAGACACCGTGTAGGTGCCTCCGGGCAGCCCGTTGTAGGTGGCCGTGCCGCTTCCAGAGCTGAGTGGAATCGAGAACTGCCCGTTGTTTTGGGGACCGCTGACGGTTCCACCGGACGTTTCACTGGCGGTGTCGATAATGGCCACACTGCCGGTTGCTGCGGTTGGGTTGACCCCCACGTTGAAGGTGACATTCGCTCCGTGTATGCCAGAGTATGCGGCAGTGGATCCGTTGAGCTGGAGAGAGGTGCTCGTGGAACCGAGCCCGGCGCTGCCCCAGTTCGCGATCAGAGCCTTCACATCGATGCTACCCAGGCCCGTTGGGTTCCCGCGTCATACCCCGTCAGGAAACCATTGCTGCCGCAGTTCGGGGATCCGCTGACACAGGGGACGGAGTTGTTGCCGACGGTAATGTCGTGGAAGATGGCGCTGTAGTTAGAACTCGCCAGCTGGTAGAGAACAGTATCCGCCTGGCCGAGGCGGCCGCCCGTCTTCTGTTCGATGAGCGCGAGCATTCCGGCGAAGGCGGGCGCAGAGGCGGAGGTACCTCCAATGCCGCCAAAGACTGTGCTGGAGGTGAACTGGCCACCGGTCAATTGGCATTCGGTATAGGTCTGGCCGGTTACGCCGTCCGTGACGTTATCCGAGCAAAAGGCCCAGGCGGCCTGCTTGTGCCCATTGGAGGCGAAGAGCGAAACATCGGGCAGGTCGCGTGCATTGTCGCTGGGCGTGAGCGAGGTCTGAAAGGCAGGTTTGGCATAAACGCTGCTGAGACCGCCGCTGCCGGCTACGATGTTTGTCTGGTTATTGTTGTTTTTGTCCGCGACATTGTTGCCGTAACTGGTGTCGACCGACGTTGAGTCGTTCCAGGGATTCTCAGGAATGTACTGGAGTGCGGTGCCGTAGTAAGGGCCGGTGCCGCTGGTGCTGGCATTGGCATACGTACTGAAGGAGCCGGGAAGCGCGTCGAAATCGGTGCCGCCGACTGCAATGGTGTACGGCGAAGATGCGAACGCGTTGACGTCAAATCCGTACTGGGCCGCAGTTGCCGTGTCGAAGTTGTCGCACCCTGCCGCTCCGCCGTCGCCAGACGAGACGGTCATGCTGATGCCTTGAGCGGCAGCCTGCTCGGCGACCTCTGCGATGAGCTGGTTCCCGGCAGCGCCGACTGCGGCCTCACAGTTGCCGAAACTGACGCTCAGGATGCTGATAACGTTATCGTTGACGGCGCGCTGGATAGCGTTGAAGAGGCCGTCGGACAGATCGCTGCCGGCGGAAGTATAGAAGTAGATATTCGCCCTGGGAGCGATGGCCCCGGCAATTTCATTGTCGAGGACGGCTTCGGTTCCGGAACCGGTCAGGCCTGGATCATTGCCGTCGACCACGACAACCGGCAGATTGGCCGTCGAAGTCGATTCGCCCAGGAAAGCGACGCGGTAGTTCTGGACATCGGCGACGGTGAGATCGGAGTTCCCGGCGATGCCGATGCTGACGCCGCTGCCGTCATAGGTCGTGCCGGAATATCCAGAGTTCAGCGCAGCATTCGGTGTGTCGTAAATCGTCGCCGCATCGGCGGGATCGATGAAGAGGTACGGTGTGCTGCCGCCAAAGAGAGTCAGGTCCGGCTGGATTGCATGTGTACCGGGATCGTAGTGGCCCTGTGGACCGAGCGCCAGATTCGGCTGAGCATGGAAATCATTGAGTGGGGAGATGCCTGCAATGACCGGAGCGAGGGCCTGCGGGATCTGCGGGTCGGTGACGTTCGCAAAGTGGGTAGCGCCCTGGACAGAAAAAGTATGAATCGCGGTGTGAAAGGCGCTCTGCACCTGCTCGAGAGTGCCGGAGAACTGGATGAAATTGTGAGCGGGCGCGAGGTTTTTGATCCTGAAACCGTGTCCCTGCAGCCAGGCACTGACTGCCTCGAGATCTGTGCTGGAGGGACCGAATTGCGATCCAAACTGCGCCGGGGTCAGCCAGCGGTGAAAGTTTGGAGAGGCGGGGTTTTGCAGATCGGCGAGATACGCTGTGAGCGCCTGTTGCTGGATTAGGCTTCGCTGGAGAATCAGCGTGAGACGTCCCGTCGCAGTGGATGCCGGGGCCGGTCCTCGATCAAAGCGGGCCTGAGTCAGGGGATGAACATTGCCACGGAGCGGAACAAGATGACTTTCGTCAATGGGCGCGACAACCCGCGACTGTGGGGCAGATTGGCCGGACAGGGAAAAGGAGGCAGCAAGGAGGGCGGGCAGAAGAACAGATTTCACGTACATGGGCCGAAGCTCCGGAGCATGCGAGCAGGGTCGAGCGGAGCTCAGCCGGGCTGCGCGAGCAGAAATGTATGTGACGGCTTTGGCTGGAATCGTAACGAGTTAAGCCCAGAAAGGCAAGCCAATTTAGCCGGACTGCCCACAACTAATAATCACTTAGCTGGCTGAATCAACCTCATCTAAATAGAGGCAGCTGCAGGTCAAAACCCCAGACCTTTCGTTAGTCTTGTGGGTTTACAAAGGCGATTTTTCGAGGGTTTTCCTAACAGCGCAGATGCGGTGGTGGGCTGCCTTCCAGCCCCTCCCCGCCCCTCAAAGCGGCAGTTTACTAACACGTAATAATCTCCAGGCCCAACTGCCGCACGAGATCCCCGCCGTGGCTAGCATTCGCTATGGCAGCTGGGTCCGTTCGATGCGCAGAAAGTCCTGATCGCACGACATCTCGAACGTGCCGTTTGGCCGCGCAAAATGTGCCGCGACATACGCCTCCATCTCCTCCCAGGAACGCGGGTTGATCATTGGCGAGGCATTGAGCACGAACTCGGCAATCCGGCATAGTGTCCCCAGGTCGTCGGCGAGGATGCGCGCCGGCACGGTTTGAGTCGGACGCGCCAGGTCGCACCTGGAGCGGATTCCGCAGTGGCGAACAACTCCTGCAGACCGAACCGCCCCCGGCACAAAGTGGCCGATCATCCGCATGCAGTCCGTCTCGGGGTTCTGGATGGCTCCCGGAATTCCTCCAGGACCCCGTCAAACATACGTTGCGGCGAGCATCTCAGCGACTTCTCCGTCGAGCTGCTCCCGGCGCCTCACATCCTCAAAGCGGCGCAGCAGATCTTCAGGACGAATGCGAGCGCGTGCACTGCCGTGCAGGTCGTGCAGGATCCCGCCCTTGTGCATCATCACAATCCGCTCGCCCAAGTGAACCGCCTGTTGCATGGAATGCGTCACCATCAGTGTTGTGAGGTTGTCGCGTTCAATAATGTCGTGCGTCAGCCGGATCACCTGATCGGCAGTCTTGGGATCGAGCGCGGCGGTGTGCTCATCCAGAAGCAGCAACTCAGGCTTCAGCCACGAAGCCATCAGCAGCGTGAGCGCCTGTCGCTGGCCGCCGGAGAGGCTGCCGATCGGATTGTGCAGGCGGTCTTCCAGCCCCATGTTGAGCGGGCGGATGCGATCGCGCAGCTCGGTGATCGAGCGCCGCGTGACAGCTAGGCCCAGCCCGCGCCGCCGGCCGCGCTGGGAGGCAAGCACCAGGTTTTCGGCGATCGACATCGTCGGCGCGGTGCCGCGAAACGGGTCCTGAAAGACGCGCCCGATCAGCCGCGCACGGCGATGCTCCGGCCAGTTCGTGATTCGATGTCCAGCGAGCGTGATCGCGCCGGAATCCACCATGAAGGTGCCTGCAACAGCATTCAGCAAAGTGGACTTGCCGGAGCCATTGGTGCCCAGCACGATCAGAAACGAGCCGGCCGGCACCGTCAACGAGACATCGCAGAGCGCGCGCACCTCGTTTTGCGTGCCAGGGTTGAACGTCTTCGAGATGTGCTCAATCTCCAGCATAGGTATCGGCCGTTCTGACCACGGGTGGCCTGCGAAACCGGATGCGCCGCGCAAATCCCGGCATCACCAGCGCCGCGAAGACAAACGCTGCCGTGATGAGCTTGAGGTCGTTGGGATCCAGCCCCCAGCGCAGCGCAATCGCCACGAGGAGCCGGAACAGTACCGAGCCCATGACCGTTCCGGTAATCAGCAACCCGACGGCTCGCGTGCCCACCAGCGACTCGCCAATGATCACGCTGGCAATCCCCAGCACAACCATCCCCACGCCCATTTGCACATCGGCGAATCCCTGGTACTGCGCGATCAGAGCGCCACAGAGCCCGACGAGCCCGTTCGACATCGCCAGCCCAAAGATCGTTGCGGAATCCACGCCGACGCCGAGCGCGCGGATCATGTGCGGGTTATCGCCCGTGGCGCGCATCGCGGTGCCGAGACTCGTGCGGAAGAAGTAATACAGGAGCACGCAGATCACGCTGGTAAGCAGAAGAATGGCCAGCAGCGTCGAAGCATCGCGCGTGCTGACCGCCCATCCCGCAACGTTCAGGTTCTCCGTTGCGCCGAACACACGCGTCCCGAAATGTTCGGCATAGGTGGACAGCGTCGTGGTCTCGAGCAGCGGGACATTGCTCTTGCCCATGACGTGGAGATTCACGCTGTACAGCCCGGTCATCACCAGGATTCCACTGAGCAGCGGGTTAATCCTGAATTTTGTGGCGAGCACTCCAGTCACGGCGCCCGCCGCGGATCCGGCGAGAGTGGCGGCCGCTGTCGCGACAAAGGGATTGAAGCCCCTTACCATCATGATGGCGGCCAGGGATGCGCCGAGCGTGACAGCGCCCTCCGCCGTCATATCGGGGATATCGAAGATGCGGAAGCTCACGTAGACGCCAAGCGCCAGCAGCGCAAGAATTAGTCCCAGAGTGAGAGCGCCAATGAGGAGAGTCATGCGAGTGTCATCCTCGTGCGAAGCTATCGATGGCTCCCATCCAGCATGCCCCTCGGGCTAATTCGGTTTCGCCGACGCCATCCCAGGGGCGCGAGTCGGCCATCAGGTGCAGCAGCGCCTTCGGATTCGCGTTGCCGATCAGTTTCGAAATGGTGCCCGCGAACGGCAGGTTTCCTCGCTGCACGGGACGGTAGTTCAGTACGGCGGCGTGAGCGTGAGCAGCAACCGTCGAATCGGACCGGAGCGCGCGCAGAAAGGGTGCCGCTTCCCCGGAAATGCCCCGACCAGCCACACCCACCACGAGCGCAAGGCTCTTCTGCCTCAGCGGCTCTGTGCTGAATGAGAGCCAGTCGCGCACGGCGGGCAGGCGATGATCGACCGGGCGTAGCGCAGGGGATTTGAGGAGACTCGTCCCAACCACACAGGCAGCTTCAGCAAGGACAACGAAGCCAATCGCCGAGGCAGCGGAAAGATCAAGGAGCGTCGTGACCAGTTCAGAGAAGCTGATGGTCCCGGGACCGTCGGTCAGCGCATCGAAGCGAACCATGGTCGAAAACTCGCCGGCGCCTGAAATGGCGTAGAGCGTCTCAACGCGCGGAACCAGATTGCCTTCCTCGACGCAGTAGTCCGGGACCGCGTCGTGGTCGCCGGTAGGCAGCACAACGGCGCAGCCATCGGCAGCAAGGAATTCGCCGAATCGGCTTTCGCAGTCAGCAAAATCCCTGCCAAAAGCGCCGAGGCCGAGGCCAAAGGTCCCGGAGGGAAACGCAACGGATCGGCAATCGGCGGCGCTGAACCCAGTGCTCGTCAGCCTGGCTGGTTCGCCGATCAGGGTGCACGTGAGCGGCTGTGCGTCCGGCAGCTGATAAACTTCGTAGGCTGCGCCGCCGCGAACCTCTCGATTGACAGTGGCCAAGGCACGAGACGGCGGTTCTCCGCCTT